>Ga0208116_1000090_pt1 | contig 37716 bp, 56 predicted proteins | sample LakWasMeta9_HOW4_2_FD_183859 | JGI IMG/M metagenome (GOLD analysis project Ga0208116, IMG submission 183859) | Freshwater sediment methanotrophic microbial communities from Lake Washington under simulated oxygen tension - Sediment Metagenome... | ecosystem: Environmental > Aquatic > Freshwater >... | reverse complement strand
ATGGGCGTCGACGCCGTACATCGAATCGTTGCAATCATCGTTGCACGTCAGCATCGAGAACTCGTCGATGGTCGCGCCGACATAGCCCAGCGCCTCAGCCAGCGCGATGAAGTAAGCCCGGCTTTGGCCGCCGGTCGATGTCAGTTTGGATACCAGCGCCGCGCGCCGTTGCTCGATCGTCTGCTCGACGGTCACGCACACATCGGGCAATCCGGCGACTCGCTCCCAATCTGCCAGCATTTCATACGTGGTGCGCGGGTCCGCTTCGGCGATCAGATCAGCGCAGCGCAGATCCACGCGCGCGAACTCGTCGGCCCAAGCAGATAACAACCGTGTCAGCGCGCCGCCGACTTGCCGCCCCCAGGCCAGACCGCTCGGCAGCAGCGCTTGCAGCTGCGCCAGATAATCGGCAGAGATCATAGCCATGTGATCGTGCCCATCGTCGTCATATCGCCTGTCGCGCTGACGACATCAGCGTTCGGCGCCGTCATTGAATAGTTGGTCTCGCCGGCAGCCGCGCTGATCGCCGCACGGATATGCGTCAGATACAGCGTGCCGCCGGGCTCGGACTCGCGCGAGATAAGATCGGCCAGCTCTGCGGCCGCCGCATCCTTGACCGCCTGCGTGTTCGGGGTGATCTGGATACTGAAATCAAGCGGCACGGCGACTGGCGCGGCCGCCAATACCTGCGCCGTCACCGGGCGCACCGTATCGATATACGCCTGCACCGTCGCCACTTCGCCCGCATCGGGTATCAGAGAAACATCGTTATCGCGTACAAAACGCACGACGACAGAACCGGCGCCGTTTTCGCCGGGATAAACCCATGCGCGCGTCACACCCGCAACTTCCAGCGCCCAGGTCTCGTAGTCGTACTCGGCGCCGCCGTGCGGCGGCTGTTGAATGCGATTGATAAATCGCGAACGCAGGGCCGTGTCGGTCTCGGCATCGGCGCCTCCGGACAGCGCGCCGGACGTCACCGACGAATCTATGCCGGCGATAGGCGATGTCAGCGCCAACGCGGTACCGCTGCCGGCATTGCCTGCAGCGCCGGCGGCGCTGGCGGTGACCGCGACGGTCGCGGTACCGGCCGCGATGGTCGCGTCGGCATCAGTGGTGTATAGCGCATTGTCGGCCCGTTGCAACTCGGTACCGGCCGGAATGACAGTGCCGTTGACGCCGGTCACGGTGACTGACCCGGTCGCGAAGGCCGCGGCCAGGCGGTTGACGCCCCAGATGGTAGACCAGCGCTCCAGGTATTCGGCCTCGGCCGTATCGTACATCACCTGTTTCGAGACCCAGTCGATAAACCCGTACAGCCCGTGCACCGCGCCCGCATGCACGCGCGCCAATACGTTCAGGTTCGAGCGCCGTAACGCCGCGTCGCTGCCCGGAAGGCGCGCCAAAATATCGTTAATCGCCCGGGTGATCAGATCACTGAGTACAGGCCGCGAAAATGCCATTTATGCGCTCCAAAAACTTTCAAACTGATATCGGATGACCGGCTCGCTCGGCCGCTGAATCGCCACTTGCAGCCCCAGGACGCCGGCGCGCGGGATACTGGCCACCACATCGACAGACTCGGCGACGCCGTCATCGATCAACCAGCGCAGCGCCTTCTCGGCATACTGACGGGCACGATTCAATACTTCCGACAGTTGCTTCTCGCGCGACAGCAGCCACAGCCGCGAACCGATACGGTCCGCCGCATCCTCGTTAAAATCATCGCCCCACCAGCCGCGGCGTTCCTGCCCGCCGTCCGGGATCACATCGTCATCCTCGGCGCGGCGATCGGTGAACAGACTGATGATCACCGCCGTTTCCAGGCCATCGTCTTCGGCCAGACCGAGCGCGTCCTGTAGGTAAACCGCGCCCTGTTCGAAGCTGATGAAGACCGTTTTGATGTCGCTCATCAGACCGGCACTCCCGTTTGCGCTGCGCCCGCTGCCACGCCGCCGTGCTTGTGCGTCTTCAGGCTGATGCCGTCGGCGATCACGTCGCCGCCGGTCACGACCACCTGCGGGCAGTTCACTATATTAATAGAGTGGCTGGCGCCGCTGATCACGATGCCGGCGCGGGTCAATGTGATGGCGTGGCCCAAATCGTCGTAGATCGCCACCTCGCCGGCTTGCAGGCCCTTGATCCGGTAGCGGCGATCATCGATCGCTAGCACCAGGCCGTGATCGCGATTACCGCCGACGAACACCGCCGCCACCTCGGCACCCACCAGCGGCGCGCTGGTGAATCCGTAATCCTGGAAGCGCTCCATCTCGCGCACCTCGCCGTCCAGCAGCTTGACCTGCACGCTTTGCAGCTTCAGCGCATCGTTGGCCAGCGACAGCACGCCGCGCGCGACCATCAGGCCGACCCGGCGCGCAAGGGGCGCGGTGACTTTATTGATCGCCTTGATCACAGATTCCACCCCCATTCCAGGTTGACCTTGGGCTCGGCTGACGATCCGTCGCCCGTTGACGCCTTCTTTTTTCTTTTCGCTGTGCCTGTAGAGCCTGGCGCCGAAGCCGTCGCGATCGTGTCGTAAGCCTCCGGCCGCGCCAGTTCCAGCGTGGTCAGCGCGCCTGAGCTGTCTTCCAGGGTAAAGCGCACCGACGTGATCAGTAATTCATGGTCTGCGCCGAGAAGCGGCGAGGTCAGACGCGTGATCGTGTTCGGCTGCCACAACTTGCCGCCAGCGGCCCAGCCGTTGACGGTAATCGTTGCCCGTGTGCCGCGACCGGCGCGGACATTGCGCTCCCAAAGGGCGCGCTCCGCAAAAGTGGCGTTGCCGCCCTGGTCTTCCGCGAGCACGATCAGCGGGCGGTAGCGGGTCACGCCGGCGTCCTTGCTGGACGCTGACGGATGCGCCACGGCCGCGCCGTGCGTATTGTCATCGCCTTGCGCCTGGCCTTTGATGATGTAGTCGCTGTAGCGGTCGGCCGTGTTGAATTCGCCGTCCGCCCGCAAAATGTTTTTCCCCTCGATCAAATCGGCCGGGGCTCTTGCGGTACTGGCGCGGGTCAGCACGATGCCGCCCAGCCCGTCGGATATGACCAGCAGCGCCCGCATCTTGGCCGCGCGCTCGATCGCCTCGTAAACGGTCTCGCCCTCCTGAATGCTGAACGCCGGCAGCGCCGCGCCGGTGGCCGCTTGCACCGAAACCGGGATGCCGAACGGCGCGCACAAATCCGCCGCGATTTGCTCGATCTTTCGATTAACCCACGCGCCGGTCTTGTAGATCGCCGAGCAGTCGACCAGGTCGCCGGCCTTGTCGCGGCCGGAAAAGCTGATTTCGTGCGAGCCGGCATCGTAACTCCGGCGCACCGCATCGATATAACCGGTGATCACCGTCGTACCGGAGACTTTCACTTCGCAGTCTTGCCCGGCCTTGATATCGGCCGTCATCGGGCCGATCGGCGAGTTCCACTTATCGGTCACGCTCAGATCGAACGCGCCCGACAGCTGCTCGATGCCGCGCTCGATGCTGAGCTGCTGCCAGCCGCCGAAGCGCTTGCCGTTGACGATCAGCTCCACGCTCATGCGCTCAATACCTCGATCGAGCGGCCGCCCGGCACGAAACCGGGATGGCGGACGTTGTTGCGCTGCACGATGTCGTCTGCCTGGGCGGTGCTGCCATAGATACGGTAGGAAACCACCAAGGCTGGCAGTGTATTCTGCATGGAATGTTGCACCAGGCGCGACAGATCGGCCGCGCGGATCGCGATGTCTTTCACCACCGCGATGCGCAGATCCAGCAGCGCGACATAGGCCTCGTCATCGGCCGTTTCTGCCAGCGTTTCGAGCTTTCCTGCGACTTCATCGCGCAGTGCGATCGCTTCGTTGTAGTTTGCCGGCGTAATGTTTGCCAGCGCGCGCGCCGCCTCGATCGCGGCAGCCTGCCGAACCAATGTGATGACAGCGGCCTGATTCGCTGCCTGTTGACGGCGATTCGGTGTGGTTTGCGGTACGGTCTGCGCATTCGCGCCGAAAGCGAACAGCGATCGCAGCGAGGTCAGCGCGCCGGAGTATGTAGAGGTCACGTCGCCCAGGCCGCCAACCTGAGCATACAGCGAACTCGCCAGCAGCGCAGGCGACCTGACCATTGCCGTCAGCCGGGTCGAAACGCCGCTCATACCGGAAAGGAAGCCCGGCAGCAAATCGCCGGACAAAATCGATAAATTCGAGGCCGATTGAATGGAGGTTAATGCCTCATTCGCCCACACGATCGCCGCATCGCCGACAAAATCCAGCCAACCCGCCGCCGCAAACACCGCGGCAAAGCTTTTTTGGCTTGCAGTTGCCGCCTTGTCGGCCGCCGCTTCAACGGCCCTGGCCGTGTTCGTTTGCGCCGATGGCTCGCTCTTCTCTCCGGACTCGACAAAGGTGATCAGGAAACGCGCCAGGCCGCCTTCGTCGGTCGATTCGGATACACTGGCATCGACGGCGACCGCGCGCATGCGGCCGCGATACGGATGCACCAGTTCGCCCGCACCTGGCTTTTCCAACGCCTCGATCAAGCGATCGCGGGCGGCCATATAGTTATCGCCGAGCACCAGCGCCTCGATGTCAAACTCGCGGGCGCGGCGCCCCATGTCTTCGGTATAGGGGAGATCGCGCTGCGGGTATTCGTGCACGATATTGCGCCGACCGATCACGCCGCCGGCGGCGGTCGTGAAGAACGGCACGCCGCGGAAACTGCCTTTTTGCAGTTGATCGCGCCAGGACATCAGTAGGCCCCCGCCATGGTCAGGCCGGTCGAGACTTTCAGCGGCACTTTCGGATTGTCCGACTTGATGGCCGTGACTTTGCCGGGGCCTTTAATCTCGACCTCGATCTTGCCGCCCACATCCGCTTTTTGTGCAGTTGATTTTAGGGTTGTCAGCGGCTTTCCTGTCGCTTGCGTCAGGGGCGCCGCGTTGACTTTCGCCATCATGCTTTCAACCGACGGATACAGCGTTTCACCGCCGGCAAACGGGCTCTTAAACGTCGCTATATTTGCGATCGCGCGGCCGATACCGCTGACGCCGCTAACGACCGCATCGAATGCCAGCTTGATGCCGCCAGTCACTCCCTCGACGGCTTGCAACAAGCCGTTGACTAAAAAGTCTTTGATGTCGCTGACGCCCTGCTTGACTGATTTGACTACCTTGTCCCAGTTCAGCCACAAGGCGGCCACAGCCGCCGTAACAAGTCCGATGCCCAGTAATATCGGGTTGGCGGCGAAAGCGGTTGTCATCAGAGTAGCACCCGCAACCACCAGCATAATCGACGACAGCAACGGCCCCAACATTGCAAGCGCGATGCCGCCGAAAACGATCTTAGCCAGATTACCGAAACCACCGACCTTTTCGGCCAGTCTCTGAACGCCGCCCCATGCCAACACTAAGGCGTCATAAACTCCAGTTACAGTGTTATAGAGTTTTTTGCCGGCGGCATCGATCGTTTTCAGGCCCTCTGCCGTTTGCAAGAAATTTAGATGGTTGATCAGCTCTAATAGTTTATCGCTGAGAAAACCGAACGTACCGCTGCTGTTCATGATCTGGTCAACCAGCGTCTTCCAGGTATCCGATAGCGTGGACATCATGCCATTCCATGTCTTGCTCTGCGCTTCGGCTGCGCCCTTGGCATCCTTGCCTATGGCTTCAAGCAACAATGCAATTTCTTTGCGTCCTAACCGACCTTTGCCGATCATATCTGTAATGGCGTCCTCGCTTTTGCGCATCGCCTTCGCTAACAACGGCACAACAGCGATACCGCGCTCGTTCAGCACGACAACCTCTTCCATTTGCAGCTTGTTTTTCAGCCATGCCTGGCTGACCTGATTGGCGATCTCGATGAAATTTTCCTGATCCTTGCCTGTTTTCGCGTTTATATCAGACAACGCCTGTAAGCTCTCAAATACAGGACCTATACCAGCATTCCGGAGCATGACCCAAGCTTTCGACGCGTCCTTTACTTCTAACGGTGTGTTTTTTGCGAAGTCCTGAATGCGGCGAAAGACTTTTTCAGCCTTATCTTTACTACCTTCAATGGATAGAATTGCAACCCGCAGTTGCTGAAATTCGGCCGCCGTCTCGATAAATTGCTTATTGAAGACAAATCCCAAGATACCGCCAAGTGCAGATACCTTAGCTGTTAACTTGGTGACGTCTCCAATCACGCCACGAATACCCTTGCCGAGCATTGATGCGCCGCTGGAGTGCATCGCCTGATTCAACTGCGCCCCGGCGCTTCTCGCGCCTTGACGCAATTGATTCAACTGGTTGCTGATCTGATGCAGAGGCCCGGTCAGCCGGTCGACTGCGTTCAGAATGAGCGAAAGATGTAAATTACTGCTCATTTAGCCTAACCACCTGTCCGTGCCACATCAGAAGATCTTCCGCGTCCATGTCCCATAACTCGGACGGCGGAAAATGAAAGGTGTACGCGATATCTCCTACGACGTCCCGCCAATTGCGGGGAACTGAGCCAAAAAACCGGAGACCGCCTCGGTGATTGCGCCGAAGTCCTCGGCGTCGATCTGGTCGACCGCCGACATCGGCAGCTCGGCCATCGCGCCCAGCAGCGCGGCGACCTTGCCGATTTCGCCTGGCGCCGCGTCCATTGCCTTCATGTGCTTCATCTTCAGCCGGTCTGGCAGCGTCAGTTCGGTGACTTGTTCGCCGTTGACCGTGATCGGGTGTTTTAACGTAATTTTCGCCATATCAAACCTCCTTGCAATCCAGCGCGCCGAATACTAGCTTGACCTCGCCCTTCTCCAGCTCCAGCGCATTGCCGCACCAGGCGCCATTCAACACAAAGCTTGCCCCGGTATCGGTGTCGAATGAAATGGTCGCCGCCGTCATGGCCCGATAGTCAGCCAGCTTCACATCGCTGGTATGCGGGATAACGCATTCAACGCCCGGCGCTTCGGTCTTTTCAGAAAATCCGACGACGCCGGTATCGGCGACAACGGTTTCGCGCGATACGCCGCCGTACATCAATTTAGCGCCTTCCTTAGACGCCAAGCGCTTGCCGGCGACGGTGATAAAGACGCGGCCCGTTACTTGTGCCATGATCGACTCCTAGAGAATGAATTGAACCGCAGCCGCGAACACGTCGAACTGATTGACCGTGTTCGGTGGGATGATCGCGTTGACGCGGTTGACGTCGCTTGTCGAGCGCACCACGATCAGATCGTTGATGAACTGGTCTAGGTCTTCCAGCAGACCGGCGCGCTCCAAATCGGCCGCCGCCGCGATCAGCGTGTTGCGGATCAGCTTCGGCGTCGCGATCGGCTGCCCAGGCTGGATCTTGCCGAGCACGTCGTCACCGGCCAATTTATGGCGCGGGTAATCGCGCAGCACCGCCATACGGAACGCATAGCGCATATAATCGACAGTCCACTTCGTATTCAGCTTCAGCAAGCTGACATCCTCGACGCCGAAGCTGTTTTGTTGATAGGTCGTGACCACCTGCTCGATCATCGCGTTGCCGGCCTGGTCGAAAATGATCGAACTGATGCCATCATGCAGCATATTGTTGCGTTCGGTGTCGACAAATCGGTCGGCCTCGACCGGCGCCAGCACGCTCGGCAGGCTGATTCCACGGAATGGTCGCGCCGGATCGTTGGCGCCGGCAAACTCGATCGCCGCGCCGAACTGCGCCGAAATCACCCACGGTAAGGATGGCGACTTGTTCAGACCGCTGAACGACGATTGCGCGCTGTTGCGCGCCGAGCCATACGCGGACAGCGCCGAGAACGAGCCACTCTTGTGCGCGAACACATGCCCGGTGCGCATGTCCATGCCGCCCCAGCGACTGTCCAGCTCGGCTTCCAGCTGCTGGATGTTTGCGGTGTCGGTCCAGCCGCACAGGATCGTGTATGGGTTCATCGTCGACATCGCCGAGATCGCCGCCGAAACGTCCGGATTGCCGGTGCCGGTAACGCTTGATGCAAACGCCACCGCCAGACCGGTCGGCAGGAACTCGCCACTGTAATAGTTGACCCGGTAATCGATATCGTTGCCATCGACGCCCTTGTGCCGCGCCGTGCAGGTAACCACGCCCAACGCGTTGGTGGCCGTCACCGCGCCGTCCGGATCCGCGTTGATCGCCGCCGCCACCGCCGTTGCGATGTTGGTCATCGTCTCGCCGGCAACGACCTGCACCGACAGCCGCCGGCCGCCGATGTATAGATAGAGCGTGCCCGAGGCGGTGACCGCACCGGTCAGGGTGATCGTCTGCGCCGCCGCCACGCCCGCGACCAGGTCGTCGAGCGCCAGTGCCCAGCATTCGGTGTACGGGTTGACCCGCAACGCCGCCTCGATCTGCTGCGCCAGCATCGAGCCGCGCCCGAAATAATTGACGCCGTCTTCCTTGCGGCTGACGCGGGTCAACACGCCTGCGGCCACGGTGCCGGTAGACAGCCTTTGGCCCAACACCAGCATCTTGTGCGGCATCACCGGCAGGCCGCGCACCGCCTTGGTGTGATCGATCTCGGCATAGGCGCCGGGGACGCGCCAGTCGAGGGGGATGGTTAAAAATGGAATGTTGTCTGGCATGGCTTAGCCTTTGGGTTTTGATTTTGTGGTTACGGCATCGTCCGGTGTGACGATCTCGATATCGCCGGCATTCAGGCGACGCAGCCAGTAGTTGGAGGCGATTACGGTTTCGCCGTCGGGCCGCAAAAAAAGGCCGGTTTCCTTGCGGACGTTGTCTCCGGCTGCGGGTTTGATTCTGATTGATTGTCCGAAAATCATGCGATCTCCATTAATAGGCCTGGAAAAAACTCAAATCGATGTATGCTGGTGCCGCGCCAGGCAGCAATGAATTCATTACAGACTCTATTTGTGCCGTAACGTCTGGAAACCATATACCGCTGCCGTCCATCACGGTAGCCATGCTCAGCAAAACAGGCTGATAGTCCGTTCCTCCCGCTGGATCAATTGTTGCAAAAATTGGCGACCCGCTATCCCCGCTGTTGATCGTGAATCCCCAGGTATACAGGCTGCTCAAGCTGTGGTTAGTCGCGATGGGGGGATGATATGGATTTGCCATTGCCTCCTCATAGGTTTGCCTATTCAGAGTCCCATCAATCCATTGGTTCCATCCATGTATCATCTGCCACCGGCCCATAACGCTGTTCAGGATACCCAGATAGCTAACAGGCGCTGGCGACATGTTCAGGCATTGCGCTTGCGCGCCTGCATTACCCATCATCAAAACCGGAAAATCCTGTTTCATGTTTTGGTCGGGCAGATACGTTTCGTAATTCGCCGGCATCATTTTCATGATGGTTATGCGGGGACTTCCAAGGTAAGGAGAGACATCAAAATCCGAATCAAACAGGTGTAAGAAATCCCCTCTGTCTGGGTAGAGCCGTTGCGTCGCCACTACATGTCGCGTCTGATAATTCCCCGCTCTGTCGAGATAAATGAATTTCTGCCCAATGTAGGCCGCCGTGTGGTTACACGTCATAGCAATACGCGGGTGAATCAGCGTTAGCGGGTAGCCATTCGGCTTATTTGTTCCGTTACCTTCGCGATACACGCAGATTCCGCTTAGATCGACAAATCCATTTGCGAATAAATTAGGGTTTCTGGTGATGGAGAAATTATTTACATCCGCGTTTGTTGTGGTGAACATGCACTGCGTATTCACCCCATTCAAATTGTCTGGGTTGTGAATGCGCCAATAATCGTATGCAGAGGTCTTCCCAGCGACCATGCTCAAAACGGCATTTTGAACATGCAAAGCTAGATTTTTTTCATTGCCGTTTACCACATTGGATATGTAATTTTTTATGGTGGAGAAGACGGCGTCAACTGCCTCCCTATTCACTTGGTGGGATAATACCTTCCTGTTTAGCCTATTGTCGCTCACCAAAAATTTAACGTCCCGTTGACCGGCCGTTATATAGTTGGGTCTAAACGCACCACCGATCATGTCGGCGTCCGTCGGGGACAAATTCTCCAAACTATATCCTTGAGGCACCGTCGCGGTAAATCCCTGGATTGCATTAGACAACGTTACGTTGTGCATGGATTTATTGTGCAAAACAGTATCCGCAGCCGTAGATGGGAGGCCCTCATAAAAATCTGCGATCTTCACATCGAGCGACCCCTGTTCGAACGCATTCGGCCCACGCACTCTTATCCCACCACCATGTATAATTTTCATCATTCCCTCTTATCAACCCACAGACCAATCATTCGATGCGTGATAAGTGAATCGATATACTTGATTCGCTGCATTCGTGCCGGCCGCAAAGGTCGATCCGCCATTGATGGTTTGACCAGCAGGGGATGCCTGCGTGCCGATAGTCAAGGCGGTGTGGCCGTTAACGAGGCGTATCGGTACTTCCTGCCCTACTGTAGGATTTGGTGGCAGATTGACCGTTAAAGCCGCTTGCGCCGCCGTGGTGATATTGGAACAGGTTGTGCCCTCGGCGAGATTGATGGTTCCCGTCGATGATGCCGCCGCAACTTTGTGTGGTTTGCGGATCGATGGATATGGGCTCCAGAGATTCGCGCCTGCGTTAGCATAGCGAGAGTTTCCAATCGGTTTATTTTGGTTAGAAGCAGTGGCAAATGCGGTCACTTGAGACAATATCAAGTTGTTGTGCAACATCCACCCCGTCATCGTTCCATCTACCCCGGAAATATCGTCAGCCAGGTATAAACCGCAGGCGACTGGGAGTATTTTTGGACCTCCCGTGCCTGGAACCAGTATCGTCTGCCATGCTTTGCCATCGCGCGTTACAAATACACAACTAGGACCGTTGCCAACGCCATTGGTTGTTCCGGATAACGCAAAGACGTGTGGGTGATGCGGTACTTGACCATTGTAATTAGTTACACTGTAAGCGGAGGGTAAAGTAATCGCCTGCCACACACCAAGGGAAGCATTTACTGCGTCGTAATCAGCAAGGTATGCTGTTGTCAACCCACTCTGGCACACAATGACTTTATTGCCGAAGAAGACAATGTATGGCACTGCCGTCAGAGCGGCTGGTAAATCAGCGGCAACCCATGCGGCGGTAGCCGCCGTAGCGCCTTTTAACACCGCGCACTTAGAGCTGTTGGTAAATACGATTACTGCAAACGGGCCGGAATCACTTTTAAACTGTTGTGGAGAGGCCAATGAATATAAAGAACCATTAGCTAGGCTTAAGTTGCAACCAGCAGGCAAATCCAACAGGGAGATCGTATCCGAATTGGTATCAATCAGCGCTGACTTTCCAAGAGTAGCGTTATCGATTGTCAGAACGCTGTTTGGACCGCACATCATTGGCGCGATCCACGCCGTATTAGACGCGTGCAACGCAGTGGTATAGGTGCCCCAGGTAGAATAAGGAGCGTTGAGATAGTAGGCGTTAACCCCAGCTTCAATACTTACGATGCGCTTACCATCCGTTGCATATTTTGGCGATGTCGTTCCGGCACGCGGATCTATTTTGAAGAAATTGACTAAATCGAAAGTCGCCTGAATGTCACCCGCTGCTTTAGCGACCATGAAAAGCGGCTTCGGCGCATTCGCTGACGGCGTAAAACCGCCGAAGGACAAAAAATCAACCGGAGATGAATATAGATTCATCAACGCAACGGGGTTTACCGGTTGCAAATGGAATCCGATATTGCCGCCAAGATTGTTACCGGCATAGAATACGTCCCCGCCCGCCGTCGTGCCATTGAATTTCACAAGGGCGTTAGTATCGGTCGCACTGGCTAATTCTCCTACCGAACCAATGGTCGCCAATAAATTCGCCAACGTATCGGTGCGTGGGATGATATTAGCGATCAAATCCCCATTGCTGTCCAGGGCGACCGATCCTGTCCACTGATTGCCATCACAGATATAGAGAGTCTTGGTGGCCTTGACCAGGGCCACGCCGACGCCAAAATCCGTCGCACTCGCCCTATCCGCCAATTGATCATACACCACAATCCTTCCGACGCCTATCGGCCCCGCAGGCGGTACTCCCCCGACTTCGGTCACGCTGCCGTCCGCCACCCGTCGCTGCCAATAGGCCGATGCGATCACGACCTCGCCGCCGGCGGCGAGGTCGGTGCCGTCGGGCTTCTTGACGGTCTGGCCGCCGGCGGGTTGCACGGTAACGGATTGCCCTATGATCATGGTCTAGTCCTATGGTAACGAGGTGGTATCGGTCAATTCGGGCCGGCTCGCCGTATAAACCGGCGGCTCGGCGATCCATTTTTGGTGTTCGGCCTGCGTCTGGTGCGGGTCCACGTCGTAATCGGCGTGGAAGGTCGCGAAGTCGGCCAGGGCTGCCAGGGCGGTGTCATCGATCGCCGCATTCGTCGCCTTGGCCGTCAGCTGTAAACTGCCTGCCTGTAGCCCGCTGTTTAGCCAGACAGCGCCCTTGGCGAAGTCGGCGCTTTTTACCGACCAGACCGTGCTGGTCGTTTTCAAACTGTCGAGATAGGACGCCAGGATGTCGATGATCTGGTATAAGCCGATCGTCTGCGCATCGCCGTGCCGGGCGGCTTCGACGCCGCGGGCATTGCGGGCAATGCAGATCAGATCGAAGCGGACCTCGGCATACGCATCCCCGTAACCCACCTGGCCGGCGACGGTATAAACCGCCGGCGCAGAACTCGCGAAGCGTTTCACCACCGTGGCGCCGTCCCCATCCGGCATGACTGCCACTTCGCGCAGGTTCGCCGCGATCGGCGAAAGCTTCACGGCGGCGATCAGTTCCTGTTCCAGCTCGACCAGCATGATTAGTAGCTATCCCGGCTAAATACCGATGGGCTGGAGCTGAACTCCGCCGTGCCGCCGGCAACTTCCGGCAGGGATCCGGCGGTGTCCGGCGCCAATTTGATCTTCCCGGTCGCGACCTTTTCCAGATACTTGATCGCATTGTCGTAATCATCCTTGACGCGGTCCGTCACCTGCTCGCGATACAGCCGATATCGGGTAATGTCGCAGGCCAACCGCTTCAAGTTGGCGGGCACCACCGCCAGCGGCAGATAGCTGATCAGATAACCGTCTATCTCCGCGTCGGCGTCCGCGATCGCGGCGTTCAGCACCGTATCGTCGATCACGCCCAGATTGTCCAGGTCGGTGAGCTGGATCAACTCCCGCTCGCCGCCTGGGCGATCCAATAGGTCCTGTTTGGTGCAGTAGCTCATCGCTTACTCTTCGGAACCCGCGTCCAGCGCGATCTCGATGTCATCGACGACCAGCAGCGGCTCGGCCTTGATCTGCACGATCTGCTCCTTGGTCAGTTCGCTGCATGCGATCTCGGTAGTGCCGGACCATTCGCGGCCGCCACGGCGAAAGCCGTTGCGAGCCGACCGGACCCGGAGGCCTGGCACTGTCTTTGCGTTTTTCTTTTCAGTGGTTGCAGCCATCATCAACTCCTATTAACCCGCGCCGGTGCTGCCGACAGACAACTGCCAGAAGCCGTAAATGCCTGTCGCCCGCGCTTCCGCGCCGAACTTGTACTCGGCCTTCATGAACACGTCCTCATTCTCCATCGAGGTTTGCGAGACGAATTCAGGGCGCTTGCGCATCTGCACGATGAACGGTTTGACGGCCTTGCTGGTGACATGCAGGAACCAGGCGGTATCGGAGGTCAGCGCCGGATTGACGATCACCTTGGCCGTGCCCTTGTAAGGGTTCGGGCTGTTGTCATCGAGCTTGTCCGCGTTGATCAGTTTGTTGGCGACCGCTTCCAGCGCCGGCGGCACTTCCAGTGTGTCCGGTACCAGGCGCAGAGGCATGCCTTCATCGTCCTTAAACTTCATGATCGCGGTGCGTGCCGCGCCGTAACTGGCCAACGACGCGGCCGGAGTCGCGGAACTCAAGACTGCCGTCAGCTTATTGCTGACCGACGCGCCGGCCACCGAGTGGTCGGTATCGTAGAAATACTGGCCGTCGATGCCGGTGTTGGTAAATGCACCGTTTTTCAAACTGTCGACGATGATGTCGTTCAGCTCGGCGGCGCTGTCGCCGGCCATTTGGGCCTGCGCATTGTAGATGCCGAGACTGTCATCCTCGATGTCGTTCCGGAGCACGGCGATCGTGGTTTCCCAGTCCTCGTTGATCGCGGTGTATTTGCCCGCCGCCAGCGATTTGACCGACTTCTCGCCGACCCACTTTCGCATCATCGGGAAGCGGCTTAGCCAGGCATAATCCTCGCTTTTGCTGGTCGACAAGATCTCCATCGCGGTCGCCTGCCAATTGCCGACTTCCGCCTTCAGCGCATTGTTGAAGACGGTTTTAAGACCGGTAAAAATCGTATTGATCGTGGCTTTGTTGACGATCATGCCGCCGAACGCGACCGGCAAACCGATGGTTGCGGCAACTGCGTCATGTACGTGATCGACGGAGTCGCCGACCGCGAAGGCGTTAAACGCCAACATCGGCGCCAGGATGGCCAGCACGATGGTCAGGCCATAAACTAAGAATTTTCGTGATTTCATCGTTTTATTGCTCCTTGATTAGGCGCTAGGGGTAATCAGAACGATTACGTGGCCGAGTTTCGCGGCATCGTTGGTACCGCCGACGGTGATCGACAGCACATCGCCGACCGCCAGTACGTTCGCGGCCGACGGCGTTACGTTGTCCACGTCACCGGCGGCGCTGCCTGCCTGGGTGACGGTGATGGCGCCAGTGGTCACGGCAACGGCGCCGATCTTCGCGGTCAGCGTGGCATCGCCGGTCGTCAATGCGCCGTCGATCACGCTGTAAATCTTGCTGATGGTGCCGGCAATCGGCGAGACCACGCGCTTGACTTCGGCGGTTGCGCCGACCAGGTTGATGTCGCGAATCTCCAGCAGCATCTTATTCGCGCCGCCGCCCAGGTTGGCGCGCGCCGTTGCCGCCGCGGCCAAATCCGATAGATTGCTCGCCGCCAGCAAGGCGCCGGCTGGAGCGACGAGGGCATCCTGACCCATGCGGACCCAGACACCATCGCTGTCGACATCTTCGATGATGCCGGCCGGGGATCGTGTACCGCCACCGCTGGTTTTCGCGACGGTTTGGTCGTCGACGATGTAACAGACACTGCCGACCTGCGCCAAGGCGATGGCGTCGCCGCCGCCGGAATTGGCCCAACGGAAAATGCCGTTTTCCACGTTCGCCCGTACATCGCCCGCTAGGCCGGCGCTGTTGTCTACCTGTTCGCTGATGCGGCCGACGCAGACCAGGCCGGTCGCAACCGCGCCTTTGGTCAAATAGCCGCTGGAATTGATCGCGCCGATGCTGCCGGCAAAAACCTTGACAGCCGCCAGCGGATAACTGAATTGCTGCCCGGCCCGCGATGGGGTGTTACGGTCTGTGGTTAGAGCCATGATTATTTAGCCTCTTTCGTTGCTTTGAATTCGTCGGCGCCGATGTTCAGCGCGGAGCACACCGCCAGCTCGTCGGCGGTCAAACCGGTCGCATTATCGACCGCCGGCGCCTTGCCGCCCGTCTGCATGCCGGACAATGCGGCAATCGGTTGCGCGGTGCCGATGAACGCTGTCAGCGCGGCCATATCGGACTGGCCAAGGCCCCGCGCCCATTGTTCCTGCGCCGGCAACAGACGGCCATCGGCCAGCGCCGGTTCGATCAGCGCATTGATGTCGCGTTCGACATCTTTCGCCTTCAACGCGGCCAGCTCGGTTTGCATCGCGGTCACTACGGCGACCGGGGCATATTTAGCAGGGTCCGGCGCGGCGGCTTTCAGCGCGGCGATTTCGGCGTCACGCGCAGTCAGCAAACCGAACACACCGGAACCGGCGGCCGCTACGTCCGGCGTGATCATGCCTTTCAGCTTGTCCAGCTCGGCAGAGATCGCGGCCGCATCGGCGGTAATCGGTAGGTTCAGCAAGTAGCGCAAGCGCTCCAGCAGTTCATCCATTGGGGTCTCCTCGGGGATGGGGTTGATTAGGGATTGAGCGGCCGCGGCCACGGTGACAGCATCCATGCCGTCGATGGCCGGGCTATTAGTCAAAGCCACGTTGATTAGGTCGAGCACTTCACCGGTTTTTTTGTCGTAGGAAAACACCGGGGAGAGGTAGCGGTATTCGTCGGAGGCGATCGCCGCCTGGGCCCCATCTGTCCATTTAAAGCCAGATGTCATCAAGCCCTTTTCCGGGTCGAAATATAAAGAGTTCGGTTTGATCCAGCCGGCGGCCGGCACCGGCTTGCCGTTTGTTGCGCTGAGCAATGACTGATGTTCGTAGTCGATCAGCATGTCATTGATGCGCTGGCCGACCTTGGCGATGACGCGGGCGGCGGCATCGCTTGTCAGCGTCCAAGGCCCTTGGCCGGCCAACGCGCCGCGCGGGGCATCGAACTGGCCGGCGGGCAGCAGCTGCAAGGCGCCGCCGGCGGATGACAGCGCCAGGGACAAGGCGGCAATGTGGGGGGCGGTTTTGCGTTTCATGGCGGTCAGTGTACCGACAGGAAGCGGGGCGGATAATGCGAAAGGCTTCGCAATGGGGGTTTTTAGTGGAGGGGTGTAGGCTATAGCCTGCCCCATTTTAGAGCATCCATCAAATGGCTACGATAGAACTGAACGACGAGGAGATCCGCCGCGCGCTGAGCAACTTGCTGGCGACATCCGGCAATCTCAACCCTGTGCTATCCGAGATCGGCGAGTACCTGATCGAATCGACCAAGCAGCGCTTCGGCTCGCTGACCGGTCCGGACGGCGAACGCTGGGAGGATAACAGCCCAGTCACGGTCGAGCGCAAGGGGCGTAATCAGCCACTGACCGAGCACGGATCGCTCGGCGAACAGATCCATGCGCAGCTGCTCGGCAACAACACCCTGGCGGTCGGCAGCAGCATGGAATATGCCGCCATGCAGCAGTTTGGCGGCAGCCGCTCCGAGTTTCCGAATTTGTGGGGAGACATTCCGGCGCGGCCGTTCTTGGGGATCTCGGGGGATGACAAGACCAAGATTTTGGACATCATCGCGGCGCATTTGCGCGATGCGGCGAATTGAGCCCACGACATGACGAGAAACCCACGCCATAAACGTTTATAAACGGGGCAGACGGCGCGGGCGGAATTTTTTCGATACGTTATAGCCGTGATAAGCGCTCAGGCGCTCTGTGGGCGCCTGGTTAATATCGGCTATTTGGCCGGCTTAAGCGTTACGCTGGTAAGCTCCTGGCCTTCAAAGAAGCAATAGATTTGAAACTTCTCCTCGGTGCCGATGGCGTTGCTGGCTTTAAAGCTTGTGCCGATCACCGCATTACCGTTTTCCTTGGGTGAATAGCTGACATCCCAAAACCAGGACGCATCGACCGACGAGGGGATCGTCGCCCGGCTTTTGGCCTCTTCCGTGCAAATCTTTAATCCCTTCTCGCGCTCCATCACCACTTTTGCGGACGGCACTCTGTTCGCCTTTATGTCGTTCAGATCAAACCGCACGACCTCTGGAAAAGCCCCCTCTCCGCACTGCACAAAAAATGCCGGATTGCCCGGCTTGCTCTTGTCTTTCGATACGCCCGCCGAATAGGGAGACATCGATTTTTTGCAGGTCGGGTGATTAACCGCCAGCTGGTTGAGCATGTGCGCTACGTCCTTTCGGTATTTTTTATTCTTCCCGATGATAAGCCCAAGCTCTTTTTCTTGAATCTCTGCGGCGGCCGACGCTGAAAATATAATCGCCATGATCGAGAGTGCAACGGTGAGTTTTTTCATTTTTTCATCCATCGATTAAAAGTTAGTTGGGTTACGGCTGACGCCTAACCTAACACGCTAAGCGTCTATCGTTTCACCAGGCGGCAATAATTTGTAACTGCGGCCCTGCTTTAGCCGAACGATATGGCCTAGCTCATGCGCGAAATACAGCACATAGCGAAGTGTTTCCTGATCGTAGCCTGGCGCAAAGCCGTAAATCTTGCTTTGCAGAATGCCTTGGTTTTGCTGGATGACTGGCAATAGCAAGCCCATCACCTCGCGGTAAAGCGGGTCTTGTTCGGCGAAGCAGGTCATCAGTGCCTTGAAGCTGTCCTTTTCTTGCTGGCTGACGTGATCACCTACCATTTCATAAGCCATCTTTTGCAGGGCAGTCCTGGCCCAATCCCAATTGCCGGAATTGATTGCGCCCTCGATATCGGCGGCCGCGTATCCGCCGGGCTGGGTTACGCTGGAGATTCTGGGTTGCGCCGTCTGTCGATCCGGCGTAGCAGCCGGCTTTTTAGGCTGCTTGCTGAAGGAATTGATGGCTACCTTGAACCCCAAAAGACACATCACCAAAATAATAATCGCCAACCACATAATTACCTCCCATTTTCTCTACGAACGTGCTCAATATTTAGAAAGGTACGCACAGCGTACCCTACGAACTGACTTTTTTCGCATTGATCTTTTCCTGTCTGGTGTTCAATAACGCAATTTCTGCTTCGATTAATTCACGTTTTTTATCGCGAATTGTTTTAGAAACTTTGGAGAACCCACCTTTCTGTCTCCATCCCCATTGCTGATACAGCGTTTCACGCGCGTCAGCATCCGCATCGACTCTATCATGCAATTGCTGTAACCATTTGAACGCATCGTCATAACGACCAGCTAAATGGTAATAGCGAGCCACCCTGAAATACTCTTTAAGACCCCATTCGGTTGAACAAGTTTTCATCAACTCATAAGCCCTCAGCAAACTCGCAATTGCCAAGTCGTATTCCTTTTCCCCTGCCTGAGCTGTGGCTTTTTTCAATAACTCTCGAATTACGTCATGACTCGAATCATCACCAGATAAACCCAACATACTAGCCTCCCGTTAAATCCGCCCGCGCTTCAATCAATTGCCGCTTTGATGCGCTTACCGATGTAAGCCGGCGCGATCATTGTTGACACGCTCAGGATAAGCGCCATAGTCAGCAAGGCGAACTGGAGCGCATCGTGCCAAAACGTTTCGAATGAGGGCGGAATCAGGAAGAGCTTTAGCACTATCAGCACCAGACAAAAGATGCTCAGGATCGACGCCATTGTTCCCATCAGCGGCTCAAAAACCGGTAGGCGGATTTGCAATTTGCCGCCTTCATAGCGTAACACATCGCCGCCCCAGGCCTTTTTGATTTGGCGCGGGTTGAAGGCATGATCAATCATCAAACGAGTCAAGGCCGCACGTTCCAGTTTGGAGGCGCGTATGCCGGTTCGGCGGAAAAACTCCTCATACTCATCCATTTCCTTTTGAAACGCAGCATGACTGTCCATTTGCTGAGCCTCCAGCGTTGATTTGATTTCCTCTGCAATACATTGCAGCTGCTCCAGATCCTCCGCACATAAATCCTTAAACTTGGCGCTGCCATACAGCGACTGGCTGATCCTTTCTACCGCCTGCCGGCAGTTGGCCTCATCACAGGTTTTTAGCAACAGATGCACTGCGCGGTTGATGGGATTAGGCTTGTTTTCTGGCGCAGCGGTTACATGAATATGAACCTCCGCGCCGTCTTCGGCCTTTACCGCAATTCCTACATCCCCCTTGATTTCTAACGGTCCCTTCATTTCGACTTCTTAGGATCCTTGTACATATTGACGGTGAAGTTGCCAGAAGCCGGAGATGTTACCTGCTGGCCGAGATTGCCATGCACGACGATGCCGTTATCGGCAGGACTACCAACCAACACTACGCGCAGCGCCGCGTCTTTGACGGCCTGGGGACTGGCGCGATAGCGTTCGAGTAACAGCATTTCGTCAGCGGGCAAGGTCGAAGTCGAGCGCACACCGGTCAAGATGTATTGCACATCCGCACCTGCTGCGGCGATCCCTGCGTAATAACTCCCATCTGGACACCTTTCTCCAGACTCGTATTTCAATTGAGCACCCTTCTGGACGCCACCAATCTGGCCGAATTCTGTCTGATTCCGTCCTAGCCGTAAGCGCTCCTCCCGCAGCCGTTCAAAAATAGTTCCCATATGAATGCAAATTTATGTTTACAAGTATTCATTTGAATACCATAATTTAACCACTGCTAACGCAGACCAAAGACAGACATAAACAACCCAGGAGTTACCCCATGAAAACCCCCGATCAAATCAAGGCTGATTTTTTAGCCAAAGGCATCACCATTTCCCAATGGGCGCGCGACAACGGCTACACGCCACGCCAGGTAAGCCTGGTGCTCAACGGCCAAATCAAAGGGCGCTACGGCAAAGGCCACGAGATAGCCAAAAAGCTGGGCCTCAAACTGAGCGCACATTCCGCATCTAGTTCAGTTGCGGCATAGGAGCCACCATGCCGCAAGTAAACGAATATGGATTTCGTTGTGACGCCGCCGTTATTGGCTCGACCGGCCTTCCCGCGCCTCGTCCAGAAAATGGGCCATCTCATCCAGGGTCCGCTTTGCCGCCTGCAAATGAGCCCCCGCAAAGCGGCGGCGATGGGCATACACCCGAAGCCCCTTCGTCAGATGAGGGCCATTGATGATGCCGTCCATTTCCAACTGCGCCGTCAGGTGCAAAAGAAAATCCGATACGGCCTGGATGCGCCCGGCCAGCTCGTTAAATTCATCGCTGTTCATATCATTCTCCCGTTCGTTATCAGACGGGGAATATTTTCGCACTGTAAAACAATTTTGCGCCAGTTGCAAAGCCGGTTTTTGTTTGGCAGGCGGTTTTTCGGAGAGCGCCAATGGCTAAACGCAATTGGAAGCGCGAGCAACCCCGCGACATTCGCCACGCGATGGACCTGTGCCTGGAATATGCCAAGGAAAAGCACAACCTCTCGGCCGACAATATTGCCGATCTGATGAGCGAGGTCAACAAGTGGACGCTGTACAAATGGATCGAGGCCGGATCTATGCCGGTGCGCAAGGTCAAGGCATTCGAACACGCCTGCGGCATTGATTACCTGAGCCGCTGGTTGGCGATGAGCGGCAACAAGCTGGTCATCGAGATTCCCATCGGGCGCATGGCCGAGCCGGAAGACATTCACGCTTTGCAGGAGATTACCCACGCGGCGATCGGCTCGCTGATCAAGTATTACCACCAGCAGGCCGGCGCGGACGAAACCGTGGCGGCGGTACAGAGCGCCCTGGAGCGATTGGCATGGCATCGAGGCAATGTAACGAAATGCCAGCAACCGGAAATTCCATTTGAGGATTGAAATGACCATAAAAACAAGAACAACAGGTGACACCAAGAGCGCCGCTAAAGTGCTAACCGTTTTGGATGTGCTGCTGCGCAACTTCGCGCATGGGTTCAGCCCGACCGAGCTGGCACGGGAAACCGGCTACTCGGCCAGCGATATTACCCGCTATGTCGCAACGCTGGAAAAATCCGGATTTGCCGAGCGCATCCCGGAAACTGGACGCATTCGTCCTAGCCATCGCATCGGGCGTCTCGCAGTGCAAATCTTGAATTCGCTGGATGCCGCCGAAAAGCGCCTGCACGAAACCAAGAGCCGCCTGTTTGGCGACCAGCAACAAATCAACCGCATCACTAACCGGATCAATCAGGACTAATCATGGCACGCCCAGAAACACAAGTCGAAAACACCCAGGTCATCATTGAAGACGACCCGACAGGCCGCGTTGCCGAAGCCGTGCAAGCGGTCAACACGCTGGCACTGATGGATCACCAGGCGAATGAAAATGCCAAGTTCATGGCGCAACAGCTGAGTTACGACGGCACCCTAACCGTTGGCGCGCTCGAAGACGAAATTCGTTTTTATCAGCGCCGGACAGTCGAGGCGGTAATGGAGCTGGGCAAGCGCCTGTTGATTTTGAAGGAGCTGACGCCGTTCGGCGATTTTAAGGATCGCGTCAAGCTACTGGGGATAGAGTACACGACAGCAACCCGTTTCATGGCGGCGACAATCAAGTTTTCAAAAGTTGGTTCGAACCAACTTTTGAAAGCGGCAGGCAACCAAACCAAACTTCTCGAATTATTGGTTTTTGATGATTCAGAAATAGAAGAACTCAAAAACGGCGAATCGGCGCGCGGTATCACACTGGACCAGATCGAAACGATGAGCGTCTCCGAACTCAAAAAAGCCTTGCGCGAAGCCCGCGACCAGGTCAAGACGGTCACCGAAACCAAGGACATGATCATCCAGAGGAAAGACCAGAAGATCAACCAGCTCGACGAGCAACTGGCCTCGCACGAAATCAAACGCCGCAACCTGCCTGAAACCGTCAAAGGCGAAGCCGAGCGGGGCTTTCTGAACGATGAAACCCTGGCGATCACCTCCAAGATCGGCGCTAGTCTGCGCAGTCGAATCAGCCAACTGTACGACGCATTCGACGACGGCATACCACGACACATGGAGCTGGCTGCTGCGCAAGCGATTGGGTTGATCATTACCGCCGCCTACGACCTGGCCGCCGACCTGAACCTATCGCCGGTGCTGAATCCTGAAACCGCCGCCGACGACGAGGTGCAGCAGACATTGCGGTTGATGGCGGAGGTAGAGGCCAACGGCGGCGATTTCTCGCATCTACTCGATGATGAAGCCAAGGCCAATCTGGCGCGGCTGAACAGTTATAAACAAGTCGACATTGAGGACTAGCCATGAGCCCGGCCTACATTCAGCAATTGATTGCGGTGGCCGACCAGGTCGAGGCGGCAGCGCATGGCGAGAAAGAGGCGGTTTATCAACGTGCCTGCGAGTCGTTGGGAAAAAGCCGGGCGACGCTGCTGGCGCACCTGAAGCGTGTCGCAGTGCGCTGCCCGCGCAAGCGCCGCAGCGATGCGGGTCTGGTGGAACTGCCGCGCGAGGAAGCAGACGTGCTCTCGGCCTATCTGATGGAAGGATACCGTAAAAACAACCGTAAGATCACCAGTCTTAAGGAGGCGGTCGAGGTGCTGCGCGCTAACGGTAAGATCCTGGCCGGATGTATCGATCCGGAGAGCGGCGAGATTCGCCACCTGTCCGAGTCGGCCATCGCCAGGGGCTTGCGTGCCTATGCGCTGCATCCGGATCAGCTCCGCCAGGCGACGCCGCACACCTCGCTGCAATCGCTGCATCCGAACCATGTGTGGCAGGTAGATGCCTCGGTCTGCGTCGTGTACTACCTGCCAGACGGCGGCACCGGCATGGTCGAGCTGGATCAGGCGGTGCATTACAAGAACAAGCCCGAAAACCTGAGGGCGATCGAGCAGTTCCGGGTGATCCGCTACGTGCTGTCCGACCACGCCTCGGGCCTGGTGCGCTGGCGCTATTACCCGCACGCCGAATCGGGCGTGCATACGGTCAGCTTTATGGCCTGGGCGATGGCTGACAAGACCGGCAACGATCCGTTCCGGGGCGCGCCGTTCATCGTGATGGTTGACCCCGGCGCGACCTCGGGCGGTCTGGTGCGGCGCTTCTGCGAGCGCATGGGCATCGAACTGATCGTGAACAAGGTGAAGAATGCCCGCGCTAAGGGCAGCGTCGAGAAGGCCAACCACCTGGTCGAGACATCGTTCGAACAGGCCCTGCGCTACATGGCGCAACGGCCGCGCAATTTCGACGAGATCAACCGGCTGGCGGAAGGCTTCCAGATCGCCTGGAACTACAGCAAGGTGCACACCCGCCACGGCCAGCCGCGCTTTGCGATGTGGATGACGATCACCCCGTCTCAGCTGCGCACGGTGCCCAGCGCAGACGTTCTGCTGAGCCTGGCGACCGACGAACCGATCAAGCGCCAGGTGCAGGGCGACTTGACCGTATCTTTCAAGAACCGCACCTGGGACGTGTCGAAGGTGCCCGGCGTGCTGGTGAAAGGCGATGTGTATGTGCACTGGCACCCCTTCATGGCCGACACCGCGATGGCGGTGGTCTGGGGCGAAGACGGCCGCGAGCAGCATATTGCGTTGCCGGAGAAGCGGAAAAACGCGCTCGGCTTCTTTGAAGATGCGGCGGTGATAGGTGATGAGCACAAGGCCATGCCGGACACGCTGGCGGACACCAACCGCAAGCGTATTGCGCAGATCGCGGCCGGCACCACGACGGTCGAGGCGGCGGAGAAGAAACGCGGCAAGACCGATTACACACCGTTCAACGGCGAGATAGACCCCTTCGCGCACATGCCGAAAGAGGTGCCTACCATGCTGAAGCAACGCGGCACCGCGCAGGACCTGAACGCGCCGAGCGTGGAGCTGATCCGCATGAACCTGGTGCAGATGGCGCAATGGCTGCGCGGCAGGCTCCAGGACGATTACCGGCCGGAAATGCTGGCCGACTTGCAACGCCGGTTTCCCGAGGGAGCGACAGAACCGGATCTGGAATCCGTACTCGCCGACATTGCCGCAGGACGCACGGCGGCCGGGCGGGCACAGCTGAAAGCAGTTTAACCGGCCATTTCGAGGGTATCCACGAAATGGTTACTCCTAACCAACCAAGGAATTTTGAATGCTGAGTTTTTTTACGCGACACCTGAAACCCAAAACCGTTGCCCCATCGACGACAGCCGAAGCGGGCAAGACCGATGCCGAACTGCTGATCCTGTATCGCCAGTTCGCCCGCAAGGCGCTGTTCCACAAAAACGTCAAGGTCCACATGAGCAAATACGATGCGGACCTGCTGGCGGCGATCGATGCGGATATTCGCGGCGAGGAGCGCGCGCATGGCTAGATACACCATCACGATAGAAGACGGCGCCCCGGATGAACCGGTCACGGTCAGGGTTGACAAGCATGTCCCGGCAAATGAAGACCCGCAGGCGCTCACCAAAGCGGGCAGGCTGGCGACCTATGCGCGGATCAAGCTGTTCGAACTGGAGCTGGCCGCCGAGTATGACCACGGGCAACGCATGCAAGAGGCTGCCAGATGCTGCCACTGAAAACGCTGCTACAGCGAAAGGGAATGAGCCAGGCGCGCCTGGCGCGCAAGGTGAGCCTGAGCCCGGCGACGATCGCACAACTTTTGAACAAAGGCATTTGGCCGACCAATCCCCCGCGCGATGCGTTGCAGGCATCGATTACGGCGGTATTGACGGCCAAGGGCATCGCGGTTTCGGCCGCGCACTTCGAACCCGCGCCTATTGCAGAGGACGCGGAAAACAACAATAACGCCCAGGAGGGCATCGATATGTTACTACGAAAACAAACTTTGTCGCCACAAGCCCGCAAGCACTTCGGCCTGTTCCGCGACCCGTTCGACAACGACGTGACCGAAGCCGGCGACGTTTTCGTGACGCCGGACAGCCGCTATGTGCGGGAAGCGATGTGGAGCACCGCCAAGCTGGGCGGCTTTATCGCGGTGGCCGGCGAATCCGGCAGCGGCAAGTCTACCCTGCGCCGCGACCTGATCGACCGCATCGCCCGCGAAGACGCGCCGATCGTGATCATGGAACCCTACGTGCTCGGCATGGAGGACAACGACATGAAGGGCAAGACATTGAAGGCCGGATCGATCGCCGACTCGATGATCCATGCGCTGAGCCCACTGGAAAAGCCGCGGCAGACGATGGAGGCGAAGGGCCGTCAGTTGCACCGACTGCTGAAGGACAGCCGCAAGGCCGGCTTCGTGCATTGCCTGATCATCGAAGAGGCGCACGGCCTGAGCGTGCCGACGCTGAAGCATTTGAAGCGCTTCTTCGAACTGGAGGACGGCTTCACGAAGCTGCTGTCGATCATCCTGATCGGCCAGACCGAATTGAAAACCAAGCTCAGCGAGCGGGCGCCGGAAGTGCGCGAAGTCGTGCAGCGATGCGAGCTGGTGGAACTGGCGCCGCTGGACAGCCATCTGGACGGCTATCTCAAGTTCAAGTTCGAGCGGGTCGGCAAGGTGCTGGATGACGTATTCGAAGCCGGCGCCCTGGACGGCGTGCGCGAACGGCTGATCTTTACCAAATCGAGCAAGAGCAGCCGGGAGACGGTCAGCCTGATGTACCCCTTGATGGTCAACAACCTGATCACCGGATCGCTGAACCAGGCCGCGAGCCTGGGCTTTCCGAAAGTGTCCGGCGATTTGATTCGGGAGGCGTGATGAAATCATGTGAGCACTGTAAATATTTTTGGCAACACACGACGCAGCTTGGAAAGTGTCGCCGGTATCCGCCTGTATTGGTCACACCTCAATATCCATGCGGCAATCTACATACAATTTCAGAGCACTATGATTTCCCTGTTTTACGAACTGATCAACTTTGCGGCGAATGGAAGGAACGACGGGAGGGCATGTAATGGCGAATCAACTCGACGCGATCGGCAATGCCAAGGACATGCTGCCGGCATTCATCAATGCCGGACAGGCGGCCATGATATGCGGACGCAGGTCGTCGGAATGGACCTATAGCAAATTGCGCGACGACAAGACGTTCCCCTGCCCGCTGAACGGGCGCACAGGTCCGGGCGGCGCCAAAATGATCTGGCGGCGGCAGGACGTTGAGCAATGGGCGGCCAAGGAAAAGGTAGGCAAGGCAAAGGCGGCGGATGAACTGCCGCCCAGTTTTGCGGGAGAAATGGCGGTGCAGTTCATTGCCGGGCTATTCGATCCGCCGCATGCCCTGGCAGAACGCCAACGGCGCATCGAGCGTGCGCGGCAGAACGGCGTCAAAAATAACCAACTTATCAGAATCGGGGGAGACTGGCTATGAGCCATTCAGATCAAGAGGTAGAGCGTTTCGGCGAGTTGTTTTGCCGACTGGAAGCCATGTATCGGGTGCGCAGCCAGCATGCGCTCTCGTTCGACCTATTCATGACCGCGCCGGAGCAGAACGAGCGCTGGATCCACATTTATTTCGCCAATCGGCACCTGCTGGGAAACCGGCGCGAAGGCGCCAACGTCACGCTGCTGGCGTACCTGCAAAACGGGCCGGCCTTTGTGCTGCTCGGCGCGCAGTTGATGGACGAGCAGCAGCGCGACTCGATCGGCCTGGTCGCCGAACATGCGCTGCTGCCACGGCAGCGGGCGGCGGGCCAGGTGTTCGACACGATGAACGAATATGCGCTGCAAGAAGCCGCCGACAACCGCTTCGAACGCACGCATACCGTCGAGCGCCGCGGCGCCTGCTATGTCGAGGCGTTCCACGATTATCATCCGCCGGTCAAATGGAAAACGCGAGGTGTGCATGTCGCATAACGCAGAGCAAGGTTTGCCGGTGTTGGCCCTGGCCGTTGGCATTGGCGCGATCGGACTGATCGGCATAGGCCTGATGATGGTCCGGTTGCTTCGGGAGATGATCAGGGCTTCGGCTCCGCTCAGCCGGCGGGGGACTGTGGCAGAGCGGATGGCGGCGGCGGATCTTAAAGCAGCGGCCAAGCAGATAGCGGCGGCCGAGTGGAAAAGCGCGGAAAGAAAAGAGCCGGAGTATTGTTTTTATCCCGAATGCACCTGCCCTTTCGATGCGCCCGGCGGGACGGATTGGTGCCTGCGCAAACTGCCGCACAGGGGGCGCAAATGAAGCTGGCATGCCCATCCTGCGGCGCACTGATGAGCCTGGACATTATCGTCGCCCACGACGGCGCCCGCGATGCGGTGCAGATGGCGCTGAATCTGCCGGCGCCGCTCGGCAAGCTGATCATCCAGTACCTGACCCTGTTTCGCCCGCAAAAGCGGCAGTTGACGCTGGACCGGGTGGCCGACATCCTGGCGGAGCTGCTGCCGCTGATCCTGGCCGAGCGCATCAGCCGCAACGGCAAGGAGCACCAGATCGCCCAGTTCGTGTGGGCGGCCGGGCTGAAGGAGATCATGGTCCGGCACAAAGACAAGCCGTTGACCACGCCGCTGAAAAACCACGGCTATCTGTTCGAGATATTGATCAGCCAGGCGGCCAGCGCCGAGGCCAAGATGGAAGCCAAACGCGAGGAACAGCGCCGGCAGCCGCCGGCGCGTGAACAGGAACAGCGCAGCGGCGGCATGAAGGATGTCGGCCAGCATCTGGCCGGCATGAAGGCGGCGCTGAAAGGCGGCCAGCAGGAGCCATCGATCAGCTTTGCGGAGCTGACCGCGATGGCGCAACAGAAAGAACGCGAACGTAACCAACCCCAAGAGGCAACACATGAGTGATGTAGTAGAACAACCGATCAATACCCAGTACAAGCGCAACGCGCTCGGGCACCTGGTGCCCGTCGAGCAGATCGACGAAATCGACCTGATCAGAGACGAGCTGGTGGACAAGATCATCAAGAACAGCCGCCACCTGCAAGCCGCGATGCGCGACTTTAAGGGCCGCACGCTAACCGAGATCGATGCCTTCGTCGACCTGTCCGCCGCCGAATACGACACGCAGATCGGCGGCGCCAAGGGCAACGTGACGCTGACCAGCTTCGACGGCAAGTACCGGGTGCAAATCAAGAACCAGGCGAACATCGCCTTCGACGAGCGCCTGCAAGTCGCCAAGCAATTGATCGACGAACTGATTCACGAATGGGCGCAGGGCAGCCGTGGCGAAATCCGAGCGCTGCTGGAGCACGCGTTCCAGACCGACAAGGAGGGTAACATCAACAAGGGCCGCGTGATCAGCCTGTTCAAACTGAAGATAGACGACCCGAAATGGCTGGCGGCGATGGATGCGATTCGGGACAGCATGCAGGCATCGCACAGCAAGGAGTATCTGGGCCTGTACGAGCGGGGCAATGAAGACAAATACATGCGCATTAGTCTCGATATTGCGGGGCTGTGATGGTTTGGGTAATGATCGACCTTTGTGACGGCAAAGAACCGCTCGGATTTTCCGTGAAAGAGGCAGACGAGGCAAGGCTGCGCCAGTTCATGGCCGACTGTCATGCAGACAAACTGGATGCGACGAGATACCGCCGGCTTAGAATTGAAAACGCAAAGCCCTATGCAGATGGCTCATTGTTTGTCGGTTACGACAATGAACAAGGCGGATGTTGGGTTGGTTGCGATCTTGATGCGGCTATTGACGGCCTATTACAGGAGGGTTAATGGACACAAAAAAACAAACCGACAACCGCCAGCGCCTGTACACGCTGCTGCAAGTCGGCAAACAGAAGCTCGGCTGGGACGACGAGTTCTATTATGGCATCTGGCTGCCGATGCAGGGCGCGACCAAGAACGCCGACGACCGGTATTCGGCGACCACGCTGGACATCGGCAAGCTGACGCAGGCGGTCGAGACGATGAAGCGGGCAGGCTTCAAGGTCAAGGCCAAGGCCGATACCAGCAACCGCCCATTGGCCGGCGATGCGCAGTCGAAGAAGATCCGCGCGCTATGGCTGCATCTGCACGCCATCGGCGCGGTGCGCGATCCGTCCGAGGCGTCTTTGAACGCCTACGTCAAGCGGCAGACCGGCATCGAGGCGCTGCAATGGCTCAGCGAGAAGCAGGCCAGCGGGGTGATCGAGGTGCTGAAGCGTTGGCAGAAGCGCGTCGAGACGCCCTTAGTTTGATAAAATGCGGGGGTCTTATTCAACGGCCCCCGCCCATGATTGACCTCCCCCTTCACCTGTTACCCTCCAAACTGCGCGAGATCGCCGAATACTGCGGCAACGATACCGCGATGCTGCTACTGGAACACGCCGGCGGCGGTACCATCCTCGTCATTAAACCCGAAAATTTGGACTCTATGCATAACCTGGTCATTTGGTTGGGCGTCGAGCGGGCGCAGAAGTTCTGCGACGCCTTTGCAGGCGAGATCATCAAAGTCCCCCGCGCCGCGGCGGCGCTGCGCACACTCCGCAACCAGAAGATCCGCGAGGAACGCCGGGCCGGGGCGACGCTATTCACGCTAGCCCGGCGCTACGGCATGACCGATCGCCAGATTTCGGCCATTCTCGGCAACGAGGAGACTAAAGCGGACCAATTCGATCTGTTCGGGATGCCATGATGAACTGGCATGTCGTCGAATATTACCGATTAAAATCCTGGATGGCGTCTGATCGCCGCGAGTTTGTATCGCAGTGGTTCTGGTACACCCAGGCCGAGCTGGAAGCCGATCCTAACTGGAAGGCGCCGAGAATCTGATATAGGGCGCGCCCCTACTTAAACCGCCTAGTCCGAAAGCCTTCGGATTATCCGCACGACCCGCCCCCGATAAACTACTCCGGACTTCGTTATTTACCGCTACCCGTCCGGAGCGCTGCATGTGAACCCTAACAACCCGCACACGATCGGCCCGTCCGGGCTGGATATCATCAAGACCTATGAGCAGCTGCGGCTGTCGCCGTATTTGTGCCCTTCGAACAAGCTGACGGTCGGCTGGGGCCATGTGCTGGTGCCCAGTTGGGATGCCGGTCTGTTCGGCATTCCTGTGGACACCCTCAAGCGCATTATCAGCGAATGCCAGCGCGCGCATCGGGTGACTAAAGAGGCGCAAAACCTGCGCATCAGCCCGACCAAGGCGGACGACCTGCTCGACCGCGACGCCAACCAGACCGCGCTGTTCTTGCGTTCGGTGACGCCGGTCAGGCTCAATCAACATCAGTTCGACGCCCTGGGCTCGTTCGTCTTCAACATCGGCCAGGGCAACTATGCCGAATCAACCCTGCGCAAGAAGCTGCACGCCGGCGATTTCGACGGCGCGGCGGCCGAGTTTGCGCGCTGGAAATACGGCGCGGTGGACGGCAAGAAAACCGTGCTGGATGGATTGGTCGCGCGGCGCGCGGCCGAGCGGGCTTTGTTTTTGACTCCGGAGGCATCATGAAAATGAAGGTGATTAACTGCGTATTGGCGTGGATCGTTGCGCTCTCTATTTGGACGATTTGCGCATCGGCACAGGCCGAAACGCCCTGCGAGCGCAGCCGCTTGCAATACGAGGCCGGCGAAGCGGCATGGGATCGCCATTGCGGCCCCGAGCCCGGCAAGCCCTTCCTGGAAGAACTGAAGAAGGACTGCGCGACCACGGTTAGCCTGATCGCGGCGCGCAATGCCGTGCCGGGAAACTTCGCTTCTTGGAACAGCGAGTACGGCTGGGCGTTCGACAGCACTTGTGAATCCTTATTAGCCCGAGGCGACAAACAATGAGCGGCTGGAAAACCAAGGCAGCGGCGTTTGTTTCTATCTTGTACGGCCTGGTCGGCTGGTGGGCCGGGCTGCACGGCGCGGACGGGGCGATGCAGTTTATTGTTGCCGGCATGACGACGCTGGGCGTCGGGCACAAAATCGAGAAAGTAGGAGCGGCCTATGCGCAAGCACAAAGTAGTTCTGCGGCTGACCTTGTCCGCCGCAATTCTCAGCCTTAGCGGCTGCATGGTGATCGGCGGCGGCTCCAAGGCCGCCGCGCCGGACTTGTGCGCGGCGCTGCCGGAGCCTAAGCCCTTCGCCAAGCAGGTCAACCTGGAGATAGTCGAGGGTGATCTGCTGCATGCCGATGCAGGCGGCGAACAATTGATCCGCGAATATACCGGGGCGATCGCGGCGCACCGGGCGGCATGCGGCAAGTAATGCTGCTGGCGCTGGCGTTATCGGGGTGCGCGGCGCCGTGCCATTTGGCGCTGACCTACGACGGCGAGATGACGCGGCCGCTTTATCTGTACCACTTTCAGCCGGGGGTGACGTGTGTTTACTGATTGGCTTTTGAAAATTCAGCACCGGCTGACGGTGTATTTACTGGCGGACTATCGCGGCGGCCGCTTTGATGGCTATTGCTGGGCGATGGTGGCGTTTTTGGTTATGGGATTGGGAGTGATCTATTTATGAAAGTGGGCGCGATAGCGATCAATTTATTTGCTAAACAACTGGTCGGCGGCGTTCCGTTCGAGGCGGCCAAAGGCATCGTGCAGGACCTGAACGACAAGGACATGACCGGCGAGCAGAAGCGTGCCGCAGCAGTCGCACGGCTTCATGAGCTGGGTTATGCCCTGGCCGGGTTTTTGGTCAACCTGGCGGTCGAGTTGGCGGTTGCCTGGCTTAAAGAAAGATCGAAATAAGGGTTTACACGCATGGACATCGCCGACCGCGCCGATCTGGAGATCGAAATACAACAACGGGTGCAGCGTGAGCACATGCACCGCGACACGCCCGAGGCGATAGCGATCGGCGAATGCCTGTTTTGCGGCGAGCCGCTGGCTGTCGGCATGCGCTGGTGCGGCACAGAATGCCGGGACGATTGGGAAAAAGAGGTCAGCCGATGAGCACCGTATTGGAATTTTGGCCCCTTTTCGTCGCCGCCGGCGCGATCATGACGACCTTTGTCGGGGCGCTGTGGGCAGTCGGCAAGGTGCTGATCAAGCAGGTGATGGCCCGACTCGACGAACGCTTCCAGGCGATGGAGGCCGCGCGCATCGAGGCAAGCCGACACTGGGACAACAAGTTTGCCGCGCTGGAGCAGGCCGCCAGCGACAACGAACGGGAATGGCGGCGCGTCGAGCGCGACGTGCTGACGCTGAAGGCCGACCTGCCGCTGCATTACGTGCGGCGCGAGGATTATGTGCGCAACCAAACGGTCATCGAAGCCAAAATCGACGGCCTGGCGATACGACTTGAAAACGCATTTTTAAAAGGAACCCACGATGGCTGACATGCAAAAGATCCGCCGCGAAACGATTCGCTGGATGATATTGCTGACCTTTAACAACGCCCGCCCCGAAGGCGCCTACGAAAAGATCGTGCTGGCGGTGGTGCAATCGGAATATCCGGATTCGACGCAGCAGGAGGTCCGCCGCGAGCTGGATTATCTGCACGAGCGCGACCTGATCATGATCGACAAGCAGCCGGACGGCCGCTGGAAGTGCAAGCTTGACCGCTACGGCATCGACGTGGTCGAGTACACGGTGCCGGTCGAGCCGGGTATTGCGCGGCCGGAGAAATACCATGACGCGTAAGGTCACGCTGTCAGCGCCGCAGAAAGAGATCATTGATGTGTTCGCGCATATCATGGTGGCGAGCGATATCGCCAAGAATGTCGAAGGCATGGCCGGTTTTCTCGATAGCTATTTAAAAGAGGCAATGACGCCAAAGCAGCAAGCCATATGGCAAGCGCTGCTGAACAGATCGACGCAGGTCAGGAAGGATATGCTCAAGGAGCTAACACAGGAGAAATCCGGTGCCTAGACCGTCGCCGATCGACGACTTTACGCCGGAGCAGCGCGCCGCATTCGAGGGCGAGCTGATCCGGCGCAACTTCAAGGATTATGACGGCCTGGTCGACTGGCTGAAGGCCAACGGCTTGGAGCTTTCGCGCAGCGCCGCCTATCGGCACGGCAGCAAGTTGCAGCGCCGCTTGCAGGCTGTACGCAATAGTACAGAGGCCGCCAAGCTGATCGCGGAAGCCGCGCCGGACGATGCGGACCTGCGCTCGGCGGCGGTGATTTCGATGGTGCAGTCGGAGCTGTTCGATGTGATGGTGACCTTGCAGGATCTGGACGAGGCCGAGCCTGGCGAGCGGGTGGGATTGCTGAAAGAGGCGGCGCGCTCGGTGCTGGATATGACCAAGGCGAGCGTGTTGCAGAAGAAGTGGCAGGCCGACATCAAGGACAAGCTTGACAAGGCGTTCAGTAAGTTGGAAACGCAGGCCGGCGAGACGCAGAGCGGGCCGAAAAAGCTGGATGCGGACACGTTGGCGGCTGTGCGGAGGGAAGTTTATGGCCTCGTTTGAGTTGAAGGCCTATGCACTAATCGGCGCCATCGTTGGAGCATTATTTGCATTACCGGCTTACATATTGTTTGGAATCTGTGAGGGCGTAGTCAAGGCAGTAAAACACGCGATTGCAGACTATAACGAAACAATAGCTCCATTCAAATGACCGCCCTCGACCTTTATCTTTATCAGAAGACCTGGCTGAAGGACAACAGCCGCTTCAAGCTCGGCCGCTTTGCCCGGCAGACCGGCAAGACCTTTACGACCACGCTGGAACTGGTAGACGACGCCCTGCAAGCCGAGGCCGCCGGGAGACGTTCGCCCTGGGTGATCCTGTCGCGGGGAGAACGACAGGCGCGGGAGGCGATGGAAGAAGGCGTATTCCGCCATCTGGAAGCCTACGGCCGCGCCGCATCGAGCTATGGGGTGGAGGAAATCGACTGGTACGACGAGGACTCGGGGCTCAAGCGCAAGGCGCTGCAGGTGGTCCTCAGCAAGTTGAACAAGATCACCGCGCTGCCGGCCAATCCGGACACCGCGCGCGGCTTCTCGGCGAACGTCTTCCTGGACGAGTTCGCCTTCCATGCCGACAGCCGCAAGATCTGGACCGCGCTGTTTCCGGTCATTTCCGCCGGCTTCAAGCTGCGCGTGACCAGTACGCCCAACGGCAAGGGCAACAAGTTTTATGACCTCTGCACCAGCGAAGACAGCGCCTGGTCGCGCCATACCGTCGATATTTATCAGGCGGTGGCGGACGGCTTGCCGCGCGATGTGGAGGAAATGCGCCAGGCGTTGAACGACGAGGACGCCTGGGCGCAGGAATTCGAGCTGAAATGGCTCGATGAGGCTTCGGCCTGGTTGTCGTTTGAGTTGATCAATAGCGTCGAGCACGATCATGCGGGCGTTCCGGAGCATTACACCGGCGGACCGGTTTTCGTGGGAGTCGATATCGCGGCTCGGAACGATTTGTTTGTAATTTGGATTTTTGAGGTGATTGGTGATGTTCTCTGGACACGTGAAATTGTGGCTAAGCGCCGTATTAGTTTTGCTGAGCAGGATGCTCTTCTGGCCGATGTATTTGCGCGATATCGTGTTTTGCGCTGCTGCATGGACCAGACAGGAATGGGCGAAAAGCCGGTTGAAGATGCTCAAAGACGTTATGGCACAAGCCGCGTCGAGGGCGTGCTTTTTACCGGCCCGAATAAGCTCTTATTGGCGACAACAGGCAAGGAGACGTTCGAGGACCGTCGGCTACGCATCCCCGCGGGAGTCGCCGAACTTAGAAATGATTTGCATAAGCTGAAAAAAGAAGTCTCGGCAACCGGAAGCCCGCGCTTTGTCGCGGACTCCGACAGTGCAGGCCACGCCGACCGGGCGTGGGCCTGCTTTTTGGCGATTCATGCGGCCACCGGCACGCAATCGATCATTGAATATAACCCGATGCCTGGGAAAAATGACCGCTATGCGGGCAAGCGTAACGATGCTTTAACGGCCGTGGATGGGGCCTGGTGATGAAACATGAAAAATTTCTTTTTTAATTGGTGCCCAGATTTAATCGTCAGAACTGATCATGGCCATAGTTCGCATCCTGACTTCAAAAGTATTGCGACTATGGAATGTAGGGCGGAGAGAGAAAACAGAAAGTGTTGCAGACGCGGAATGTGCGTAGAAGCGATCGACAATAATGGCCACAGAGTGTCATCCAAAACATTTAATTCATAACTCATTTTTACCGAAGCCTAATCCATGAATCTGCTCGACTGGTTTAAGCAAGCCATATCACCGAAAACCGTGAGCGAACGCCAGACCGACGCGCCGCGCATGGGCATTCTGCACCGTGAATTTGCCGGCCATCCGGCCAAGGGCCTGACGCCGGCGGATCTGGCTTCGATTCTGGCCCAGGCCGAACAGGGCGACATGATCGCCCAGGCCGAGCTGTTTATGGACATGGAGGAGAAAGACGCGCACATCGCCGCCGAGCTTTCCAAGCGCAAGATGGCGGTCAAAAAGCTGGACTGGACGCTGGAGCCGCCGCGCGATGCCTCTGCCAAGGAAAAGAAGGCCACCAAGACGCTGGAGATGCTGATCCGCGACGAGCTGGACATCGACGATCTGCGCATGGACCTGCTCGATGCGATCGGCCACGGTTATTCGTGCATCGAGCTGGGATGGGGCCGCACGCTGCAAGGCTTATGGTTTCCGGACCGGGTAGAGCACCGGTCGCCAAGCTGGTTTGCCTGCCACCCAGACGACCGCAACACGCTGCGCCTGCGCGACTCATCGCAGACCTACGGCGCGCCGCTGCAGCCCTGGGGCTGGATTCCGCACACGCACAAGTCGCGCTCGGGCTATCTGGCGCGGGCCGGCCTGCACCGGGTGCTGGCGTGGCCGTACCTGTTCAAGAATTATTCTGTCCGCGACTTGGCCGAGTTTCTGGAAATCTACGGCCTGCCGATCCGGATCGGCAAATACGGGCCGAATGCCGGCGACAAAGAAAAGCGGGATTTGTTAAAGGCAGTGCTGAGCATCGGCCACCATGCGGCCGGTATCATCCCCGATTCGATGCAGGTGGAACTGGCGACGGTTGCGGCCGGTGGCAATGCCGACGCCTTCAAGGTGATGATCGACTGGTGCGAAGCCAGCGAATCGAAGGCGATTCTGGGCGGCACGCTGACCAGCCAGACCGCCGCGAACGGCAACCGCGCGCTCGGCGACGTGCACAACGAAGTCCGCATGGACATCCGCGATGATGACGCCAAGCAGGTCGATCAGTCGCTGGGCGTGTATCTGGTCTATCCGATGGCGATGCTGAACGGGCTGTTTGCGGACAACCGCAGTCCGAGTTTCGTCAGCGATACGCAAGAGCCTGACGATTTGGCGCTGTATTCGGACGCGCTGCCGAAGTTGACGGGAATCGGGATGCGTATCCCAACACGCTATGCCCACCAAAAACTGAAGATTCCCGAGCCGGATGGCGACGAACCGGTATTGGCCACAGCATCGGCAGCCACACCGGAAACGCAGCCGAATCCACCGGCCGTAGGCGCTACGTCGCTACGCATCGCCGCCCTATCGAGCCCGGTCGATCAGCTGACGCCGCCGGAATTGCAGGCTGAACGCCTGGCGAAAGACGCCCAAGCGCCCGGCCGCGCCTGGATGGACAGGATTCTGGTGATGGTCGATCAGGCCGAAAGCCTGGAGCAGCTGCGCGACATGCTGCTGAACGCCTACGGCGATTTGCCGAGCGAGGATATGAGCAATGTGATGGCGTTGGCGTTTGCTGCGGCGGATCTGGCTGGCCGCTTCGACGTGCAGAACGGTAACTAAATGCCTCTGAAACTCGGCCCCGATCAGATCGGTTTCAACGCCCGTGGTGATGGCCCGTTCGCGCTGCCGTTTCCCGAGCAGATCGATTATTTTCGGCAAAAGCTGAACCTGCCGACCCAGCATTACGACGACATCATCAAAAGCGCGCACGATCGTGCTTTTGTCGTCGCCGGCGCGGCCAAGGCGGATCTGTTGAACGATCTGCGCCAGGCGGTTGACCGCTCGATCGTCGAGGGCAAGTCGATCGGCTGGTTCCGGCAGGAATTCGACAATATCGTCAAGAAAAACGGCTGGCACGGCTGGACTGGTGAGGATACCGCGGATGGCCGCGACTGGCGCACGCGCGTGATTTACCGGACCAATCTGTCGGCGAGCTATGCGGCTGGAAGGTACGCCCAACTGACGAATCCGGCGCTTCTAAAAAGCCGGCCGTATTGGAAATACATCCATAATGATACGGTCCAGCATCCCCGCCCATTGCATCAGAGTTGGAACGGTCTGGTCTTGCGCTATGACGATCCTTTTTGGCAATCGCATTTCCCGCCGAACGGCTGGGGCTGCCGCTGTCGGGTGACGGCGGTGCGGGCTGACGAGTACAACGGCGGCCAAGCTCCCGATGATGGCACGTATGAGCATGTCGATCGCCATGGCGAGGTGCATACGATTCCGAAAGGCATCGATTACGGCTGGGACTATACGCCTGGGGCCGGAATCGTGGAAAATTTGAAGGATACGGCGCTTAAAAAGGCGGAGGATCTGCCGAAACCGCTTGCAAAAGCCTTGGAAACTGATATAAAACAGGCCGGCGTCAAGGTTTTCGAGCCGCAAAAAACGGCGAAATTGGCGGCTAAATGGGCGATGGATAATGACCTGGTCGATTTTGCCGATTACGGCAAGATCGATGCGGCGGTCGCCAATGCGATGAATCAATCGCTTTTTGAGCATTTGCGGGAATTTCCGGAGCTTAGAACGAATCAGAAGTTTGTCGGTACGGCGCAGCAGCAGTTCAAGCGCTGGCGCGAGTTGTCGATCGCCGACTAT
>Ga0208116_1000087_pt1 | contig 38024 bp, 28 predicted proteins | sample LakWasMeta9_HOW4_2_FD_183859 | JGI IMG/M metagenome (GOLD analysis project Ga0208116, IMG submission 183859) | Freshwater sediment methanotrophic microbial communities from Lake Washington under simulated oxygen tension - Sediment Metagenome... | ecosystem: Environmental > Aquatic > Freshwater >... | reverse complement strand
CGCTGCGTAGCCCGCGGTTTCCTCCCTCGAGGCTTGTCCGACGCCTGCCCATCAATTTCTGTCGCGTCTTGCAGTCTTTCGCAGGAGGGCAGGCATCTGACAACCCTTAACAAACTGAGACAATCAATATCTGATGCCGTTGAGACTAATATGGCAATTACCAGATCAAGTCCAGAGTTTTACACATAAGGTAAATCTTGAAAATGAAAGCTGCTGCCGGAAATCATCTTACACAACCCAGCTTTTCCAAAACCGAATAAAAAGCTCCTGCGCCGAAGCGCAGGAAAAAGGGGATAAATTAGAAAGTCACTTTGCCGTAAACAGTGGCGTATGGCGAGTTGTTGCGCAACGTTTTATACGTCACTTGCGGATACCAGGTACCGGTGGTCGCCGGCAGACTGACGATCAGGTCGGCGCGCTGACCGGGGGAAATATCCAGACTGGTCAAAGTCTTGGGGACAGGCAGCGCGCGGCCGTCGCGGATATAAACCGTGAAGGGCTTGGCATTGCCGGTGCTATCCTTGATCTGGAAGGTCGAGTTGACTGAATGCATGCCGATTAAACGGAACGCTGCTTTCTTGCCTTTCGCCGCCGCCAGCGTCATTGCCGGCGCGGAAGTGGTTTTGCCTTCTCTGCCGCCGATCAAAAAGTACTGCGGGTTGTAATCGGCGAACACGGTCGAATCGCCGCTCGCGGTATGATAGGCCGGATCCACCGTGCTTAACACATAGACCTGCGAATAGTCGTAGGCGGTCGCAAAATCCTGGTTCAGCTGGTTCAGAAAAGCGCCCGACGGACTTCGCGGACGCACGATGACGGCGCTGTACAAGCCCATTTCCAGGTGTTTGACGGTATGCACATGGCAATGGTACGGGTAGCTGCCTTCGTGCCCTTCCTGCGGCGACCAGGTATAGGTGTCGCCGTTGACCTTGTTGCCGTTGGTTTCCGGGACGCCGTCTTCCATGGTCTGCACGTCCGCGCCGTGCAAGTGGATAGTGTGGCCGTTATAAGGAGCCGCTTCCTGCGACATCATGCTGACCATCAGGCTCAGGTTCAACGTATCGCCGGCGCCGATTTCCAGGATCGGGCCGGGCACGGTGGCGCTGCCCATCATACCTCCACCTCCGCCCATCATGCCGCCGCCTCCGCCGCCAGTGCAATCGCTATAGCCCCAGAAATTAACCGATTTGCCGCTTAAGGTTTTGCTCAGCGAGCCGATGCAGAAGGTCTTGTTGATAATCGCTGCCTGCAAGCCAGGCGCGGCCAAGGCCAAGACGGCCAGTAAAATATAAGCTGATTTTTTCATGTGTATTTGTCCCTGATTAATGCATCATGATCATTGTTGCGCCGCCGTTCAGGTACACGCCGTTCGCGGTCTCGGCCTGCGCGGTGTGAAGATGCATCGGATATTCGCCGGTCTGGTTGATGGTGTACAGCACTTCCGCAACACTCATCGGCGGCACATTGATGGTGTCCAGTTCTTCGAACGGCTCGGGCTGGCGTACACCGTTGATGTTGATGACCTCGAAATGGTTACCGTGAAAATGCAGCGAGTGGCTGAACTGTCCGGCGTTAACGATGCGCACCAAGGTCACTTCGTTCAAAGTTCCCATGATCATGGTATTGTGATCCATCATCGCGTCAAATCCGCCCAGGCCGTTGATCATGAAATAATTCGGCTTGTACACCGCCGTGTTGACCGTACCGCCGCTTGCCGCCACATCGTTCCAGCGCGGCTTGTCCATATCGCTGATGACCCAGGTGCGTTCGTGCATGTACGCGGGGCCGCCTGTCCATGTGGTATTGCTATTGTCGGCGGGACGCACGATAAACGCGCCGTGCATGCCCATTTCCCGGTTGATGTTGTTGTTCAAGGTATCGCTATAGAGGTAGCTGCCCGCAGCAGGCGCCACAAAGCTGTAGGTTTTGCTGCCGTTGGCTGCGATGGGACTGGTGTCCGTGGTAACGTTGTTGACCACGAAGTTGTGCTGGGCGTTGCGGTGGTTGTACACCGTGACATTGACCGTATCGCCCTCGTTGACGGTTAAGGTGGGAGCGGGCACCGTAGGCAGCCCGGCGCCTGCGCCGTAGCCCCGGATGGCAAGCGTTGTGCCGCCGATATCGGTGATTGTCCAAGTGCCGTTGTCGATATGCAGAGTAAAGTCCCGCACCGCTGCTTCGGCTCCATTTTGTGCAATCAACAGCAGCACAGAAAGGCCAAGTTTTTTTAGCATTGTTATTATCCTCATTAGTTATAGTTTAGAAAAAGTCCGTGAAGGCACTTTTATCCTGAAAGAATGCAATCCTTCCTCGGGCGAGCTATTAGCGCAAATACCATGCCACTAAATAGTGCCATTAAAACAATGAGATATAAGAGACCTGCCTGCATTTCAGAAAAAACAGGTCATATGCCTCAGCTGAATGCGGCATATGACCTGTTTTGCAAAGATGCGCATCAGCAAATGCGCCTGGAGATGATTTTTGATGACACGCACTATGTCTAATAAAACGATAAACTACAGACTTAATCTGTTAGTTTTGCATGTGTGTATAAGCGTACAGAATTAACTATCGTATTGTTCTATTTCTAATTCAGAAAAAAGAAATGGCTTTAATCATCTTCTGCCGATGATGTTTACCAATGCTGAGGAGGAGCCAGAGAAGCCGGAGGCTGCACTCAAGATTCGCATGGACCTGACTAGACGTCGAAAATATTATTTGTGCCCACTATCGGCCGAAGCGACGTTATTTATGTAACTTACTTGAACCTATGCAAACTGACGAGCAGCAATCACGAAAATAAAACGCTGTACCCCAGCAACGAACTTAGGAGTAATGACATGAAATTCAAACGGTTAATTGCTGCCTTGATTATCTTAACGCTCAATTTAACAATTATTGAGAACGCTCAATCTGAACCTATCATTTTTGCCCAAGTAACTAACCCTACCGGGGTAGTCGTGGACAATACAGGGAGCGTTTTCGTGCAATCCCTTTCCCCTCCAGAGTTTGGAGGAGGACTGCTCAAATTCGATGCCAATGGCAATTTAATGGCCCAAAACAATCAGTTAACCGGAAAATTCCGGCTCGCGATGGACTTACTCCATAATGTTATATGGGCTCAGGAAATGAATGGAGTCTTGTATTCTATCGATCCGGATACTCTGCAAGCACAACCTGTCATCGATTTGAGAGCCTGGATAATGAGCAATCATCTTCAAAACCCGGTATTTAATATACTTACAGGAGTGCCGAATACGTTGGTCATGTTTAATCCAGTTTTTGGCGATATTGCAACATGGCAATCTGGAACCGATCAACTGGATGTTTTGGTTACCGGATTGACGAATGCCGATGGTGGAATGCCGTTTGTACTGCGCCTGAGTTTTAAAAACGGAACGCTACAAAACCCGCAAATTGTAGTATCAAGCATACCGTCAACTGTAACTTTACCGTCGCCGCTTGATACGTCCGGAATTGCCATCAATAGTAACGGTACGGTACTAACCCCGCTGCCTACAGAGCTTGATCCTGATAGTGATGCTCAAGCAACACAGCTTTTCTTGTCGATCTTTGGCGCGGAGTTCCCTAACAGCGCCGATTCGGCATCCCCGAACTTTATTCCAACGTTTGAAAACAGCCAAGCATTTGCTACCGGCATGACGGCATCCGATAAAGACAACGGTTTCTTTGCTACAACCATTGCAAATGGTTTTGGCTGTGGAGCAGGGCCTGCTGTGCTATTTTTCCCTCAGACATTGGATAGCGCGACTTGCATAATGGACCTTTCAAGCCTGGGACTTGGCAATATAGAACCCGCTGATATCGCCATCGATCCGAATAACCAGTTTCTCTACGTAACTATGCCCCAAGACGGCTCTGTGCTGCGTCTGGACCCGCCATCGCTACCCGCAGGCAATGCGCCATTGTCACCTAGTGAAACATCGCTATTCATTGGAAATTCACCCTTGCCGCCCAGCGAACCATAAACACATTGAAGCTGGCGGTTTCCGGCTAGTTCCCAAGCTCCAGCTTGGGAATTCAGTGCCGGAAGCTCCAGCTTCCCGTCTTTATGCTACATTGTTATTAAAGAGTCGCTGCCGCGACACTTGCTTGAGTCGGGAGGCTCGCCCCCGAGGGCGAGCTACTTGCTTTTACCAAGAGTAGGGTACGCATCGCGTACCGTTTGCAACGGAAGACAATCCCAAAAAGGTACGCGATGCGTACCCTACCTTGCTGATTAAATCACTCCGTTCGCCCTGAGCCTGTCGAAGGGCTTTTTAAGCTACAGATTTAATTGGATTTATTCCGATCATGGTTCGACAAGCTCACCACGAACGGAATAAATCAGCGTTTCCCTAAAGCCGGCTGTCAACGACCGATGATTTCCTGATCATTAAAAATGCTTACCGCTCTGAATCCGTCTTACGGTGCTGACCAACAGATCGACTTCCTCATGGGTATTGTAAAACGCCAATGACGGACGCACCGTGTTTTCCAAGCCAAAGCGGCGCAGGATAGGCTGAGCACAATGATGGCCGGTGCGCACCGCAATACCGGCGCGGTTTAAGACAACGCCGATGTCCTGGTTGCTGAGGCCTTCCAGCACAAACGACAACACGCTGGTTTTTTCGGCAGCCGTGCCGATCAAACGCAAGCCGGATATGCTTTTCAGCGCATCCATCGCATAGACCAGCAACTCATGCTCGTAACGGGCGATATTATCGATGCCGATTTTCAGCACATATTCCAATGCGGCACCCAAGCCTACCGCATCGGCGATATTGCCGGTACCGGCTTCAAAGCGGGCTGGTGCAGGTTGATAGACGATTTTCTCAAAGGTCACATCCTCGATCATATTGCCGCCGCCTTGCCACGGCGCTGTCGCTTCAAGCAGCTCGGCTTTGCCGTACAGAACGCCGATGCCGGTCGGAGCGAAGATTTTGTGTCCGGAAAACACAAACCAGTCGCAATCCAGAGCCTGCACGTCGGCGCGCAAATGCGAAACCGATTGCGCGCCGTCCAGCAACACCCGCGCGCCGACCCGGTGCGCCATCTCGATCATTTCCCGAGCAGGAGTGACCGTGCCCAGCGCGTTCGACACTTGGGTAAACGCCACCAGCTTGGTCCGCGAATTCAGCAATTTTTGGTATTCGCCGAGCAAAATCTGGCCGTCGTCATCGACCGGCGCCACGCGCAACGTCGCTCCGGTTGCCTCGCACAGCTGTTTCCACGGCACGATATTGGCGTGATGCTCCAGCCAGGTAATCACAATCTCATCGCCCGCGCCGATATGTTGCCGCCCCCAGCTTTGCGCAACCAGGTTGATCGCTTCGGTGGTGCCGCGCGCAAAAACAATCTCCGAAGAAGATGACGCATTCATAAACCGGGCAACGGTATCGCGCGCTTTTTCGTAAGCGTCGGTCGAGCGCGCCGCCAGTTCATGCGCCGCCCGGTGAATATTGGAATTCTCGTGCTGATAAAAATACGAGATCCGGTCGATCACCGCTTGCGGTTTTTGAGTCGTTGCCGCGTTATCGAACCAGACCAGCGGTTGTCCGTTGACACGTTCTTTCAGGATCGGAAAATCACGGCGCACCGCCTGCACATCGAAAGCCGGATGCGCGGAAGCCAAAGCCGGCGCTTTCGCGTTAAATCCGCCGGTTTTCAATTCATCGAGAAAATAAAACGATGAACCCGGCTCGGTGCTTGCCGGAAGACTGGCTGACGCGCCAAAAAGCTTTTGCAGATCGCTTTCACCCGGCAAGCCATAGACTTGAGGCGAAAGCTCCGCTATCAATGACGCGTCAAAATCCGCAAACACAGCGGCCAAACCGTAAACGGAATTGCCAGCTGAGGAAGACGGCACGGCTGCAATTGAATCGGCGTCAACCATTCCATGGCTGCCGGAAGGCACGCGCGAAACCAGCAATTGTTGCAATTGCGCTTCATCGGGCAATCCGAAGTTGTGCGGCAAAATCCCCTCCAGCACGGATTTATCCAAACCCGCCAGCGGCGATGCGGACGGTTTTGCGAAAACCGGTCCCGTATCAATACTGTCAGGCACGCTACCGAAAGACGGATGACGCGGAGCAAGCAACTTTTGCAGTTCCGCTTCATCCGGCAAGCCGAATCCTTTCGGCACTTCAAAGTCACCTGCTGCCGGCGCAGACGGAGTCAAACCGCCCTGCACTGCCGAAGCAGCAAGACCGATGCGCGAACCGTCGCATGGCAACGCGCTAAACATCTCGTTAGCCAGTTGGGTCAATTGCTCTATGTCGGGCAAGTCAACGTTACTTGTAGTCATAGTATTTGCCCACTTCGACATTCTCGAGCACGCCGAGCGCATCGTCAGTCAACACCGCCAGCGAGCAATACAGCGAGATCAGGTAAGAAGCAATCGCTTTGTGATTGATGCCCATGAAGCGGACTGACAGTCCCATGCTCAGTTCGCCGGTCAGGTTAGGCTGGTACAGGCCGACTACGCCTTGACGGCTTTCACCGGTGCGCAACAGCAAAATATTGCTTTTGCCGTTGACCACTTTCAGCTTGTCGCATGGAACGATTGGAATGCCGCGCCAAGTCAAAAACTGCGAACCGAATAGGGTCACGGTTGCGGGTGGCACGCCGCGGCGGGTGCATTCGCGGCCGAATGCGGCAATCGCTAATGGATGGGCCAGGAAGAATCCGGGTTCTTTCCAGACTCTGGAAATCAATTCATCCATGTCGTCAGGTGTAGGTCTGCCGTCACGCGGCTGCACTTTAAAGCCCGGCGCGACATTGTTCAGCAAGCCGTATTCAGCGTTGTTGATCAGCTCGCTTTCCTGGCGTTCTTTGATCGTTTCGATGGTCAAACGCAACTGTTCGTGGATTTGGTTATGCGGGCTGCTGTATAAATCGGAAACGCGGGTATGTACGTCGAGTACCGTATTAACGGCATTCAAACGGTACTCGCGGCCCCAAGCTTCATAATCGACGAAAGTTTGCGGCAGCTCTTTTTCATCAAGGCTGGAGCAATCGACCAGCAGGCCGGTTTCGTTTTTAACCTTGTTGACCCGGTAAATACCGGCCTCCAGAGGTTTCCATTGCAACAGATGAACCAACCACCGAGGAGTGATGGTTGACAGCATTGGGGCGGTTTTAGTCGCGTTTGCCAGGGTACGCGCGGCAACGTCGCCTAGTGCGGTATGGGTTTGGCCTTCGTGAATATCGGACATGGTTTTTTCCTGTTGTGGTTGGTGTAATTAGTTGTCGGCATACCCGCCGAAATAATGGATGTGCGCTGGTTCCAAGCGATTCAGACCTTCCAGGTTTTTAAAACCTGGAAGGTCTAATCCGTAATGTCCCGCAGGATAGGCTCTGTCCCGCTCGGAGGAGTGCAAGCTATGCTTGCAAAGCAGGCGGAGCCTGCACTCCAACTGAGCGGATATTGTTCCCATGCTATGCCATCACCGCTTTTGTTAACTTAACGAAACTCCTTCCCGTCTTAAGGCGGATACAGTGCGACTTACCGAATCTTTTCTATTCTCTATATCCCGCCGCCATCCTGAAACATTTCGCTACGGACATGCGCCTGGGTAATATTGCTGCCGGGCGATACGCTATGCGTCAGCCAGACGTTGCCGCCGACAGTGGTGCCGCGGCCGATGGTAATGCGTCCTAAAATCGTCGCACCCGCGTAAATAACGACATCGTCCTCAACGATAGGGTGACGGGCATTGCCTTTAACGAGGATGCCGTCATCATCTTTCTGAAAACGCTTGGCGCCCAAGGTAACGGCTTGATATACGCGAACATGCCGGCCGATAACGGCTGTCTCTCCGATGACCACACCGGTGCCGTGATCGATAAAAAAGCTCTCGCCGATCTGGGCGCCGGGATGAATATCAATGCCGGTGGCCGAATGGGCTATCTCGGCAATAATGCGTGCCACCAGCGGTGCGCCCAATTGATAAAGGATATGCGCGAGCCGATGATGAATGATCGCGGTAATGCCCGGATAACAAACCAGCACTTCGTCAGCGCTTCTTGCCGCCGGGTCGCCTTCGTAGGCGGCCTGAATATCGCTATCGAGCAGCATCCTTACCTCGGGCAAACGCCCGGCAAACTCGCGAGTAATCGAGACTGCCTGTTCGGCCGCATCCTCAACGGCGTTAAATTGCAGCTCGCGGCGGATTTGCTTGCAAAGCTCGCGTAACAGGGTGTCGAGCGTATGGCCGACAAAATAATCGATACCTTCGTCATCCAAGTCGGGCAATCCCAGGCGGTTCGGGAATAACACGGCGCCCAAGCCGTCGAGAATTTTTTGCAGTTCTTTGCGCGACGGCAGCTTGGGCGGCCTGTCACGCCGCTGCCGGGTTTCCAGCGACAGCACACGTAGATGCTGCAACCGTATAACCAGCTCATCGACGCCCCAGTCCGGCTTTGCATTTTGATAGCTGAAATCGCTCATGCGGCAAAACCGCCGGCATCGAAGACACCTTCAAATAGAGGCGAACTCAAATAGCGCTCGCCCGAATCCGGCAGCACGACGACAAGGGTTTTACCGGCATTTTCCGGACGCTTGGCAACACGCACCGCAACAGCCACCGCAGCGCCGGAGGAAATACCCGACAATATGCCTTCCTCGCTGGCAAGCCGGCGCGCATAGACTATGGCTTCTTCATTGCTGACCTGCTCTATTTGATCGACTAAGGACAGATCGAGCACGTCCGGTACAAATCCCGCACCGATGCCCTGGATTTTATGGGGGCCGGGTGTTAGCGGTTCCCCGGCACGACGTTGGCTGAGCACCGGACTCGCCTCAGGTTCAACGGCAATCGAAACGATAGCCTTGCCTTGGGTCTGCTTGAGGTAACGGGAAACGCCGGTAATCGTCCCGCCGGTGCCGACGCCGGACACTAAAATATCGATAGCGCCGTCAGTATCGTTCCAAATCTCGGGCCCGGTGGTTTGCTCGTGAATAGCCGGGTTAGCCGGATTTTTAAATTGTTGCAGCAATACATACCGCCCGGGATCGGACGCGGCAATTTCCTCGGCTTTTGCGATCGCGCCGCTCATGCCTTTAGCGCCTTCCGTCAGCACCAGCTTGGCGCCGTAGGCAATCAATAACTTGCGGCGCTCCAGACTCATGGTTTCCGGCATCGTCAAGGTCAACGGAATGTTCCGTGCCGCCGCGACAAACGCCAGCGCAATGCCGGTATTGCCGCTGGTCGGCTCGACGAGCTCCTTGCCGGGCCCCAGCAAGCCCTGACGCTCGGCATCCCAGATCATCGCCGCACCGATCCGGCATTTGACTGAATAGGAGGGGTTGCGGCCTTCAATTTTTGCCAGAACGGTAGCCGGCGCGCCTTCGATGATGCGGTTAAGCCGCACCAGCGGAGTCTGACCGATGGAGTGGGAATTGTCTTCGTACCAATGCGACATAAAAATCTCCTGTAATTTCAATCGCTAAACTGTCTGGTAAGCGGTGTACGAATAGCGGCTAGCAAAATTTTGGCCAAAAAAAAGCCAGTGGCCCCTAAGAATAAAAAAGGGACTCACTGGCTTCCGGTTGTCCGGTCAGCTTTATTTCGTTTTTTATAAAGTACTTTAAGTCATTACGCTATGTCAAGGCGCACAGATGCGTTCTCGGAATGTTTTAATTTCAGGTTAACTATTTATTTAACCGATATATCGAACTAATAATATCGTTTTATTTAAATTGATAACCCTACTATATCGACAGCACGTCACCCTATTACGATCGATCAAAGCAACCGTCAAACGCAACCCAACTAAGTCAATCGATACAGGTTTTCCGGGTCTGTTTTTCTGATATTCCCTGCTCTGATAAGCTCCGTCTCTTTATAGGCATCTGACGATTTTTTCTGCGCATTAGGCAACATGCCATAAAGCCCTAGCTTATGCCGTAGAACATTGCGGCTAATATCCAGCAATCGCGCGGTCTGAACCTGGTTTTCCTCGCAGAATTCAAAAGTGGTCCGGATCACCGTCTCTTCTATGATGTCAAACAGCTTGGGCGGCGCTTGCTCGCAAAGGCGCTGCAACGCACTTTCCAACGATGTAGTTGAAACTGAAGGTCCTTGCTCCAAGGTTCTAACGCCGGATAGCTTGAAATCCTCAGGGCGTAAACAGTTACCGGGGCAGACCAGAAGCGCACGATGCACCGCATTTTCCAGTTCGCGGATGTTACCCGGCCAATCGTAATTCAATAAGGTCAATTCGGTCGCAGGCGACAGCTTGATTTCACCGTAGCCCAAACGCTCGCCGTAAATCTTTAAAAAGTGTCTGGCTAGCGGCAGAATGTCGCCCGGCCGTTCGCGCAACGGGCTTAGCTGGATCATTGCAACGTTGAAACGGTAATATAAATCGGCCCGAAAGTGCGAAGCGGCTACCGCTTCTTCCAGATTGACGTTGGTTGCCGCAATAATCCGGACATCGACCGGCACCGGTTGCCTGGAACCGACTTTGACCACCTCGCGCTCTTGCAATACCCGCAGCAATTTTGCCTGCATCGCAAACGGCAAGTCGCCGACTTCATCAAGAAACAGGCTGCCTTTGTCGGCGGTTTCGAACCAGCCGTCTTTGCTCGTCAAAGCGCCGGTAAACGAACCTTTTACATGGCCGAACAATTCACTCTCGATCAGGTTCTCGCTCAACGCCGCGCAGTTTAATGCCCCAAAAGTATTTTTGCTGCGCTTGCTGAGGGCGTGAATATGCCGGGCCACCAGCTCTTTACCGGTTCCGGTTTCTCCGATAATCAGCACGGTGGCGTCGCTCGGTGCGATGCGTTCGATCTGCTCCAGCAAGCGCCGGGAAACCGGGTCTTCAAAAACCAAGGCTGTCGCCCGGACAGACAGCGACAGCGACCGTGACTGCAATTCATCAAAAGCCAATAATGTCGAGGCTTGCTCTTCCTGGCTCCTGGTGAAGATGCTGTCTGAGAGTGTATCCATAATAATGTACTCCTTTGCTTTGCAAAAAGTGGGTAACTCAACCTATTCAGGATCGTTATTCCGTCAGCGTTAGTCGTATCTTAGGAGAATTGTTATAGGTAATAAAACGTTATTATTCGATTGGTATATCGGTAAAATTGATATAGAAATCACCGGCGTAAAACCAACCGTTAATGCGCAGTCATTTCGGGCTCCAACTTTACAACTCTTTTCGACGTGCGCCGAATTGCTCGCTTTTTAGGCAGAAAAGTTTTCTTTAGAAGCCGCCAGCCCATCACCAACGAACTGCCGCCCAGTACCAGCCCGAACGCTATCCAGTTCAGCATCCATATATCCCATATTGGCCGGTAATAAAGCCAGCCGAAATCCCAGTGATGGAGCGCGGAGTATAGCCAGCGAAAAACACGCGTGCTCTGGTCCAACCTAGCAAGCAGCCTTCCGTCTTGCGGGTCCAGATAAAAGCGGGTTCCGGCAGCCATGTAGGCCGGAATAAGCCGGTTCGAGCGACAGCGAGAACTGGTGTTTCCGGCAAACAGCATCCAAATTCGCCGGAAAAGCTTCCGCTCCTGCTCACGCCCCTTGCCTACATCCATGTAGGCAACGCCACCTCGCGCTACGCGCTTGGATGGTCTTATTCCGGCCTACGCTAAGGTTTGCTCCTAAGTTGAAGTTTGGAAATCAGCGAATTTTGCGATTTATTTCTTAGCTTGATGCATATGGGTCTCGCCCCCGAGGGCGAGCTACTTTTCGCTACGAAAACCCTCCCTGGTTTTCGCCCTGCGGGCCAGCCTCATGGCTGTTCAAATTCGCACCAGGCGAATTTGTGCTCCGCCAAAGAAAAGTATCCAAAGAAAAGGCGGCCCGTCCGTGCCGCTGCAAGTGCCTACTGCTCAATAGATAGAGTTTAACAATGGGAGTGGGCTTAAATAATCGAGAATTGCTCTAAATGCTCTATTACGTTTGCCACGAGATGGGGTTAGTTGAAGGTCAATTTCCAGGATTCCTCGCTTGTTGAAAAGCCTTATCTGTTATTTGGATTTATTCTGGTTCGGATACCAGTAACGCTGATGACACTGCTCGCAGGCCTCATCTATCCGTCCGCCCACCGCACCCAAGTCCGCCGGATTTTTCGCGTCGATCGCGGCAAGGGCTTGAACGCCCGAATCGTGCAGCGCATGCGCAAATTTCACATAGCTTTCCCTATCGGCATCAAGCAATCGCTGAACTTCCTCCAGGCCTTCCTCGATCCCCGGATTCTCCGATTTCACGCCTTTGGCCGCTACCTGCCGGCCGTTGATGAGCAAAAGATTCGCCCCCTCTATCAGCGTAATGGCATGGCGCCTGACTTCCTGCCACTCTTGATCGGTACGGGGCTGCTTATCTTCCGTGCAGGTCTTGGTAATCGTCGTGCTGACCGAATTCCAAATGCCATCCGCGGAGGGATCAATCAGCGACAGCATAATGTCCTGAACGGTAGCGGTCGGCTTGAAGTAGCCTTCCTGCGCCGGTTTCTTGATCTCGTTGAAACAAGCGACCAAACCCGGCAACAGCGCTATGGCAAGTAGAATCAATGGTTTTCGTTGCATTTCCAATCCTTAAAATAATGTGCTGATGGTCAGCCGCTGCTTGACCGTTGTATTTGAAGAGCGCAACTCGCAAGCCCCAAACAGTAAAAGGGCGACCGACTCTCTCAGTTGCATATAGACAAATCGCTAAGCCATGAACTAAACAAATCCTATTGCCCGCCCGGCGAACCCAATCCCGAACCATAAAGTAAGGGACACCAATGCCGCACTTTTGGCAAATAACGGATTCGGACAGGTCTGCTTAATTGTTGTAAGAACCAACACCAGTTGGACCGTCACCGCCAAAAACAGCAGGCCGATCTTCGGCAGAAACATTGGATTGTTGTAATACATCACCGGGAAAGTTAAAAACAGGGATGTTCCGGAAACTACGGCAACCACCAATCCAGTTAACATGAAAGGATAAAAAGCCTGAAAAACTTGCGCTACTGTTTGCTGTTTTAGCCCTGCACCCAGCAGTCTAAGATTAATAATTACCAGGGGCGAAAGCAGCAGCAATAGGCCGAGCACGTGCACCACCTCAAACGCGACGATAAAGTCGTGGTCTATCGATCTAAGGAAGGTGCTGACTGAAGAATCCTGAATGGTGTCGGCTATAGTATGGGTTGTCATAACGGTTATCTCGAGCTAGTTCCCAAGCTCCAGCTTTCATCCTCATACGCTTCTCCAGCCTGGGAACCAGATCAAAGGTTGCTGATAGCGGGAGTGCAGGCTCCGCCTACAAACGCAAGCGAAGCTTGCACTCCCGCAGGGGCACGAAATGAATCCTTATCAAAAATGGCGAATCACATACGCACACAGAAAAGGAAATATATTGGCTAACCGGGCAATTTGATGTGAAGATTGACTCATCCGTCACTACTTGAATATTTATCTGCTCAACCCATGCCAGACATTTCCCACTACGGCCACAGCACCAACTTAATCGGCTTGGCGACGGCTTGCATGGCTAGCCATGATTTCAACGAGAATCCCCAACCGCTGCATATTGCCGGCACCCGCGAATCGGCTTCAGGCTTATTCGATCAATTGGCCGGACAGTCGACACTTGAGGACTGCGGCCGGATATTTCAGGACTATATGTGCGTCGTGTTCGGCTTTGAAACAGAGCAACGGCTGCGGGACGATCGCTCGGGAAGACGGCGTTACCGCAACAGTTATCTCCGATTAATCCAGGATTGGGGGCTGGATTCCAACAACGCCCAAGGCGCGGTTTTTAAAGGCTGGGTCGAAAGCCGCTTCGGACTGTTTCCTACTTATCACAAGCAGCGGATTTCCAGTTTCGTCAGCAAAGACTGGGTTATGTATATCGAAGAAAAAATGAACAGCCGTTATCACAACAACTGCATCTACATGCAGCTGGACTTGCTGTACGAATATTGCCAATGGGTTATCGAACGATTTCAGTTTCCGGCTGCGACCCATAAAACCCTGTATCGCGGCGTCAATTCACTGGATGATTGGCTAGTCCAGGATCAGGATAAGCCGCATAAGATCGTGCGTTTCAATAATATCGTTTCGTTTACCGACCGCCGCAGTATTGCCAGCGAGTTCGGCGCTTATATCCTGGAAGTTGAAGTGCCGATGGTGAAGCTGATTTTTTTTAATGAACTGTTGCCGCATCACGCCTTGCGCGGCGAGGCCGAATATCTGGTGATCGGCGGCGAGTACCGGGTCAAAGTGCTACGTTAGGGAAAAATATGTCTACAGAACAAATATTAAACAGGGCCTTGGGCGCCTATTTAGGCTTTGCCTGCGGCGATGCGCTGGGTGCGACGGTAGAGTTTATGTCGCCGAAACAAATCCAAAAACGCTACGGCGTGCATCAGGATATGATCGGCGGCGGCTGGCTGGCATTGGAAGCAGGCCAAATCACCGACGACACGCAAATGTCGCTCGCAATAGGCCAAGCCATTGTCGATTATCAGGGCTGGAATATTCAGGCTGTTGCCGATAATTTTGTCGCCTGGCTGGAAAGCGATCCGCCGGATATCGGCAATACCTGCCGGCGCGGTATCTTGCGCTACCGGGATAACGGCGAACTATTCGGTTTGCCTCGCGATGACGATGCCGGAAACGGCGCCTGCATGCGTAACCTGCCGGTGGTGCTGTCGACCTTAAAGCGGCCGGATTATTTTAATGAATGGAGCTTGCAGCAAAGCCACATTACCCATAACCATCCGTTGTCCGATGCGGCTACGTTAACGCTGGGGCGGATCGTTAATTTATTGATTCACGGGCAGACTATCGATGCTTGCAAGCAGGAAGCCGAACAATTGATCGGCGAATACGGCGAATTTGCCTATAGCCCTTATCCGGGCAAAGCCTCGGCCTATATTGTCGATACCGTGCAAACGGTTTTGCATTATTTTTTTAATACCGACAGTTTTGAATCCTGCCTGATTGCGACCGTGAATCAAGGTGCCGATGCCGATACCACAGGCGCACTGGCCGGCATGCTGGCAGGCGCTAAATATGGCGTTGAGCAGATTCCGGAACGTTGGTTAACGCGTTTGGATCAACAGGTTGTCGAGCAAATACGCCAGCAAACGCAGGGGCTTATCCGGTTTGCGCAATCATCATAGATTTCTATCGTTCCCACGCTGGAACGCTCATCGTTATACACCAGTATCTGCGGGCTGCCGTTATTCCGGCAGTCCCCGACCTGATGTTAGACAAGACACAGGCCGATAGGCAGACCTTCCAGGCTTTCAAAACCTGGAAGGTCTAACTGGCAATGTTCCAGCTGACTCCCAAATTCCAGTTTCGCGAAACACGAGCGTTAAAGTACAAAGAAAGGCGGTAAGGTACGCACCGCGTACCTTTATTGAGCTTGAAAAATGGTACGCGGTGCGTACCCTACCTAGCTTGGGCATTTCGGCATTTTTTTCCCCTAACGCCAAACTAAGCGGCGTGCGTCAGCAAGTCCTTGCTTGAGCGCCTTGTTATGTCTTGCTTAAAATTCACTATGAAACTAAGCCTTGATTAACGGCAAACTGTTTCCCCTTATCTTTAAGGGAAACATATCCACAACTAAGACCAACTAGGCCTTCCTCAATAAGCTTCTGCAAATGGATGTCATAAATAATACGTGAACACCCAAGATGTTGCGGAATCGCAGTATCCTTTGTCAAGTCTTCCCCTCTTTCATATTGCGCAAGAATAACTTTAAAAATGTCCATTGCTAAATCATTGTTTTTTTCAGGTCTAGCTCCGTAGGCCGGAATAAGCCAGTTCGAGCGACTGCGAGAACTGGCGTTTCCGGCAAACATCACCCAAACTCGCCGGAAACGCCACCTCGCGCTACGCGCTTGGATGGCCTTATTCCGGCCTACGAGTTTTCCTCGTTCTTATACAGCGCGCGGAATGAGAAAATCAATCCACCGGCAAGATCAAATAGTCCGTCCACTTGGTTTCGCCGCCCGCTTGTTCTTCACTCGGCAGCATGGCCACATTCCAGCCGCCGCCCAAGGCCTTGACCAGCTGTACCGAGGCGGACATCCGGTCGCTATGCAGCTGCACGGCGGTCTGCCGGTTGGATAAGGCCACGGTTTGCGCGATTATCACATCCAGATAACTGACGGTTCCGGCCTTATATTGATTGATGATCAGCGCCAATGCCTGGTTGGCGGCGGTGACGGCTTTGTCCTGCACCTGCTTTTCATCCTCCAGTATCCGCAACGCGGCCAGATTGTCTTCCACTTCCTGAAAACCGGTCAGCACCGTTTGCCGGTACGCGGCGACACTGGCATCAAAACTGTCAATGGCTTGCTTGTACTGGGCGTTTTTGGCGCCGCCGTCGAATACCGTCAATGCCGCGCCGGCAGGGCCCAATGCCCAATAGCGGCGGGCCGCGGTAAACAGGGTGTCCAGAGAAGACGATTGATAACCGCTGGTCGCCGCCAGATTCAAACTCGGGTAATAAGCGGCTTTGGCTACGCCGATCTGGGCATTGGCGGCGGCCATGCTGCGTTCGGCGGCGGCAATGTCCGGGCGCCGTTCCAGCAGCTCCGAAGGCAGGCTGACCGGAATCTGCGGCGGCTGTATGTTCAGCGGCGCAGGAGCCAGCGACAGTTCAGCCGGGGTAAGGCCGGCCAGCACCGCAATCGCATGCTCCAGTTTCGCCCGTTGTACGCCGAGATTGATCGCCTGGGCGCGCGCCGACTCCAGTTGGGTTTCGGCCTGCATCACATCGCTCTTGCCAACCATGCCGACCGCATAGCGGTTTTTGATGATTTGCAGGGTTCTGCTGTAAGCGTCCACGGTTTCATCCAGCAGCGCTTTTTGCGCATCCAAGGCTTTTAACTGGAAATAATTGTCGGCCAAGGTCGCCTGACTGGACAGCCGCAATGCCTGCAAGGTGGCGGCGCTGGCTTGGGCGCTGCCGGTGTTGGCTTCAACCTGGCGCCGGACACTGCCCCATAAATCCGGCTCCCAGGCAATCGATCCTGCGGCGCCGAACAGGTTCCTGACCCCGGACACCGCCACGTTTTGGCCGCTGGCGGCGCGGAAACGGTTAGCCATGCCGGTCAGATTGAGTATCGGGAAATATGCCGATTGCGCCGACTGCACCAGATGCTGGGCCTCGCGGTATTGCGCCTCGGCCTGGATGATCGACTGGTTGGCGATTGCGACCTGTTCTTCCAGTTCATTAAGCCGGGGATCGTTGAAGATTTCCCACCATTTGCCGGACAGCAGGGTGTCGCGGGGCTGGGCCTGTTTCCAGCCCTTGTTTTCCTTGAACTCGGTGGTGGTTTTTGCCTCCGGGCGGACATAGTCGGGACCTACCGTACAACCGATCAGTTGTGCGCTTAAGAGTGAGCAAATCAGGGGGCGGGTGATGCGAACTGTCATGTAAGTCTCAGGAATAAGTAACTAATAAAAAATCTTTGGATTTACCACCGAGAGCACAGAGGACACGGAGTTTTCTGTGTTCCTGAAGCTAGAGCTCTCATCGTTATACACATCTCGAAGCAGAAGTAGGCCGGAATAAGCCCACCCAGCGTTAGCAAGGGTGGGTGTTTCCGGCATTTCTGCGCATTGAAATGCCGGAAACACCTATCCTGCGCTTGACGCGCGGACAGGCTTATTCCGGCCTACTCCTGATTCCCAAGCTCCGGCTTGTTTCGAAAAGCTGGAACTTCCCATGCTGCATTCAAGAATAAACATAAACTCCGTGTCCTCCGTGTTCTCCGTGGTGAATTAAAAATACAAAATTAACTAAGCGCATGCTTTAAGAAACGCCGGCCAAACCACAGCCGGAAACGATCCAGGTAAAGGTAGACGACCGGCGTGGTGTATAGCGTCAGCATTTGGCTGAAGATCAGGCCGCCGACGATGGAAATGCCCAGCGGCTGGCGCAGCTCCGCGCCGTAACCTGTGCCCAGCGCCAGCGGCAAAGCGCCGAACAGCGCCGCCAGCGAGGTCATCATGATTGGCCTAAAGCGCAGCAGGCAGGCTTGGAAAATTGCCTCGCTTGAATCCAGGCCGTACTCACGCTCGGCAAACAACGCAAAATCGATCATCATGATCGCGTTCTTCTTGACGATGCCGATCAGCAAAATCACGCCGATCAGCGCGATGATGCTGAACTCGGTATCGCAGGCCATCAGCGCCAGCAATGCGCCGACCCCGGCCGACGGCAACGTGGACAGGATGGTCAGCGGGTGGACATAGCTCTCATAGAGCACGCCCAATACGATATAGATGCTGACCAAGGCGGCCAGGATCAGCCAGGGCTGGTTGCGCACCGATTCCTTAAAAGCTTTCGCCGAGCCCTGAAAGCTGCCTTGAACGCTATTCGGCACGCCGATGTCGCGCATGGTTTGTTCGATCAGCTGGGTGGCGGTGGACAGCGAGGCGCCGGGCTTAAGGTTGAACGACAAGGTAGACGCCGCGAACTGCCCTAGATGCTCGACTGACAACGGTGTGCCGGTCGGCGCAAAGCTGGCCAATGCCGATAGCGGAACCTGCCTTGCGCCGGGCTGTTCGCCGGTCGGCAAGCGCGCGGCCGGCACGCTGATATACACCTGATTCAGGGCTTCCGGGCTTTGCCAGTATTCGGGCGCCAACTCCATCACGACCCGATACTGATTTAGCGGATTGTAAATGACCGAAACCTGGCGTTGGCCGAAAGCATCGTTCAGGCTGGCGTCGATCATGGCCTGGCTGATGCCGTAGCGCGACGCCACCTCCCGGTTGACTACCAGACCGATCTGCTGGCCTTTGTCTTGCTCGCTGGAGCTGACATCGCTAAGTTCCGGCAGCTTGGATAGCGCGGCAATCACTTTCGGCATCCATTCCCGCAGCAGGCCCAGATCGTCGGATTGCAGGGTGTAGTCGAACGTGCCTGACGAAGACCGGCCGCCAATGCGCAATTCCTGCGCCGCATTCATATGCAGATTGGCGCCGGGAATGCGTTTAGCTTTATTGTGCAAGCGCTCCATGACCTGATCAATCGGATCGCGCTCGTTGTGCGGCTTAAGCACCACGAAGACTCTGGCATTATTACTGCCGGAGCCAACGCCGCCAATCCCGGCCACATTCTTGACCGCCGGGTCTTTCATCAACAGCTCGGAAAATTCGGCAAGCTTTTTCTGCATGGCCCAAAAAGAAGTGCCTTGATCGGTTTGAATCTCGCCGTGCAGTCGGCCGCCGTCCTGGGTCGGAAAAAAGCCTTTGTCGATGACCGTGTACAGATAAACATTGAGGCCGATGGTGCCGAGTAAAATCAGCATCATGATCCGGCCGTGGCGCAGCGCCCAGCGCAGCGAGCTTTCGTAAGCCGCTTGCAGCCAATCGAAGGCCCGGCCTATGCCCCGATAGATCCGGCCGTGCTGCAAACTCTCCTGGCCTAGCCAGCGGGCGCACAGCATCGGCGTGACGGTCAGCGAGATCAGCAGCGATACCGCGACCGCCGCCGACAGCGTCACCGCAAACTCCCTGAACAGGCGGCCCGGTACGCCGCCCATCAATAAAATCGGCAGGAACACTGCCACCAGCGACACACTCATCGCCAGTACGGTAAAGCCGACTTCCTTGGCCGCCAGCAACGCCGCCTTAAACGGCGGCATGCCGTTTTCGATGTGCCGGTTGGTGTTTTCCAGAACCACGATCGCGTCGTCAACCACGAAACCGGTGGCGATGGTCAACGCCATCAAAGTCAGATTGTTCAGGCTGTAACCTAAAAAATAGATCGCCGCGCAGGCGCCCAGCAGCGAAACCGGCACCGCGATGATCGGTATCAGCGTCGACCGTGGGTTCCGCAAAAACACCAGCACCACCAGAATCACCAGGCCGATGGCGATCAATAAACTGTGCTCGACCTCGGCAATCGAAGCCCGGATAGGCTGCGCCCTATCGACCATCACCGACAGGTCGATAGCGCTGGGGATGACGGCGCGCAATTGCGGCAACATAGCCAGAACCTGATCGACAGTTGCAATGACGTTGGCGCCCGGCTGTTTCCTGATGATCAACAACACTGAAGGCTTGCCGTTTTTCAGGCCGGTATTGCGTAAATCCTCGACCGAATCCACGACCTCGCCGAGATCGGAAACCCGGATCGGCGCGCCGTTGCGATAACTGACGATCAGCGGCCTATAATCCTCGGCTTTGCGGGCTTGGTCATTGGCCTGAATCTGCCAGCGCTGGCCGCCGTTTTCCATGACGCCTTTCGGCTGCGTGGTGTTGGCTTGGTTAATCGTGTTCCTGACATCCTCCAGGCCGACGCCGTATTTGCTTAACGCATTCGGGTTCAGCTCGACCCGGACCGCCGGCAGCGCCGCGCCGCCGAGCACAACCTGGCCTATGCCGGGAACCTGCGCTATTTTCTGCGCCAGGATCGTCGAAGCGACATCGTAAATCTGCCCGCGATCGAGCGTTTCGGAGGTCAGCGCCAGTATCAAAATCGGCGCATCGGAAGGATTATCCTGCCGGTAACTGGGACGGCTCGGCATGTTGTCAGGCAACAGGCTGGCGGCGGCATTGATGGCCGCCTGCACATCGCGGGCCGCGCCGTTGATATCGCGGTCCAGATCGAACTGCAAGGTAATCTGCGTGGAACCCAGCGAGCTGCTGGACGTCATTTCGGTAATGCCGGCGATGCGCCCCAAGGCCCGCTCCAGCGGCGTGGCGACCGTTGCGGCCATGGTTTCGGCGCTGGCTCCCGGCAATTTGGCCTGCACGCTGATGGTCGGAAAATCCACCTGCGGCAACGACGCGACCGGCATATTCATATAAGCCAAGGCGCCGGCCAGGGCAATGGCCAGCGTCAGCAGCGTGGTCGCGACCGGCCGGTAAATAAACAGTGCCGACAGGTTCATCTCAAGAAAACCTGTTTTTTGTCCACGAAAGACACGAAAAGCACGAAAAATTCCACAATATGACCTTATACATAGTTCCCACGCTCCGGCGTGGGAATTCAGTCCGCAACGCTCCAGCGTTGCGAAATACCGGCTCGCCGCCAAAAACATTTGCCTCACACAGGTTCCGGGACGCTGGAGCGTCTACTCCTGCATTCCCACGCCGGAGCGTGGGAACGATAAAACTGCGCGTGCCGGGGTTTGCAACCCCGTCACTCACGTTTCGTAATCTATTGAGTCCTTGAAACGTTTCGGTCGTGGGTACAAACCCCGACCGGCATTGAGCACGAAAATTTCGCCCAATGACTTTTCGTGTCTTTCGTGCTTTTCGTGGACAAATTGCGGTTCTTAAATTCATCACAAATTTCCGTCGCTTTCAGCCGGATTCAGGCCCAGCCGGTCGGATACGCGCCGGGCCAGGCTGTCCATCCACAAATAAATCACCGGCGTGGTGTACAGCGTCAGTATTTGACTGAAAATCAAGCCGCCGACCATCGTTATACCCAACGGATGGCGCAGCTCCGAGCCGACGCCGCTGCCCAGCATTAACGGCAACGCGCCCAGCAAGGCTGCCAGCGTCGTCATCATGATCGGCCTAAAGCGCAGCAAACAAGCCTGGAAAATTGCCTCTCTCGGCTGCAGGCCCTGCTTACGCTCGGCTTCCAAAGCAAAATCGATCATCATGATCGCGTTTTTCTTGACGATGCCGATCAGCAGAATAATGCCGATAATGCCGATGATGCCCAGATCGCCGCCGGAAACGATCAAAGCCAGCAATGCCCCAACCCCGGCGGAAGGCAGCGTGGACAGGATGGTGACCGGGTGGATATAGCTTTCGTAGAGCACGCCGAGCACGATGTACACGGTGACGATCGCCGCCAGAATCAGCCATAAGGTATTGTCCAACGAAGCTTCGAACGCCAGCGCCGCGCCCTGATAACTGGTGCGGATGCTTAGCGGCAAGCCGATCTCCTGCTTGACGCGGTCGATGGCATTAACCGCATCGCCCAGCGCCGCGCCCGGCGCCAGGTTAAACGACAGCGTCGCGACCGGAAACTGGTCGAGATGATTGATGGACAGCGGCGTCGGCCGTTCCGATATGTCGGCGATTGCCGACAGCGGCACCTGCGTTCCGTTGCTGGACGGAATCCGTAAATCGTTCAGGGTTTCCGGGGTGCTCTGGGCGGCGGGATCGACTTCAAGCACTACCCGGTACTGGTTGGACTGGGTGAAAATGGTCGACACCAGCCGCTGCCCGTAAGCGCTGTACAGCACATTGTCCACGGCGGCGGTGCTGATGCCGAGACGGCTGGCGGTGCTGCGGTCGATGTTGACATAGACTTGCTGACCCTGATCCTGCACATCGCTGGCCACATCGGTAAATTCCGGCTGGCCGCCTAGTTCTTCGACCAGCTTATGCGTCCAGCGGTTCAGTTCATCCATGTCGGGCGTCTCCAGCGTAAACTGGTATTGAGTGCGGCTGACCCGGTTTTCCATGGTCATATCCTGCACCGGCTGCAAATACAGGGTCACTCCGGTCAATCCGGCCAGTTTGGTTTTCAGCCGGGCGATGACTTCAGTGGCATTGTCCGGGCGTTCGGCATGCGGTTTCAGGTTAATCAGGAAACGGCCGCTGTTGGGGGTGGTATTGATGCCGTCGACGCCGATAAACGACGACAGGCTGTCGACCGCCGGATCATCAAGTATCAGCTTGCCCAGCTTTTGCTGGTACTCGGCCATTGCCGCGAACGACACGTTTTGCGGCGCTTCGGAAATGCCCTGGATAGTGCCGGTATCCTGGATCGGGAAAAAGCCTTTCGGGATGAAAATATACAACGCCACGGTCAGCGCCACGGTAGCGAAGAACACCGCCATGGTCAGGGCTTGCCGCTGCAACACCCATTCCAGGGTACGGCCGTAACGGGCAATCAGCTGGTCGAACCAGCCGTCGGCTTGTTCTTCATTAACCAGTCCCGGACGCAGCATCTTGGAACACATCATCGGCGTCAAGGTCAGCGACACGATTGCCGAAATCAGGATCGCCACCGCCAGCGTGATTGCGAATTCCCGGAACAGCCGCCCGACCACGTCGCCCATGAACAGCAGCGGAATCAGCACCGCGACCAATGAAAAAGTCAGCGAGATGATGGTAAAGCCGATCTGTTCGGAGCCTTTTAAAGCGGCTTTCAGCGGTGATTCGCCGCGCTCGATGTAACGGGAGATATTTTCAATCACCACGATCGCATCATCGACCACGAAACCGGTGGCGATGGTCAACGCCATCAGTGTCAGGTTGTTGATGCTGAAACCGGCCAGATACATCACCGCAAACGTGCCCACCAGCGACAGCGGCACGGCAATGCCCGGAATGATGGTGGCCGGGATATTGCGCAGAAACAGGAAAATCACCATCACCACCAGCGCGATCGCCAGCAGCAGCTCGAATTGCACGTCATGCACCGAGGCGCGTATGGTCACGGTGCGGTCGGTCAGCGGCAGCACTTCGACATTCAGCGGCAGGGAAGCCTGCAATTTCGGCAGCAGTTCCTTGATGCTGTCGACAACCTCGATCACATTGGCGCCCGGCTGGCGCTGGATGTTGACGATCACCGCGGCGTTATCGTTGGCCCAGGCCGCGAGCCGCACATTTTCCGCGCCGTCGACCACTTCGGCGACGTCGGACAGCTGCACCGGCGCGCCGTTGCGGTAGGCGATTACCAGATCACGGTATTCCGCCGCCGAGCGCAGCTGATCGTTGCTGTCGATGATCGCCGAACGTAGCGGTCCGTTGAACGTGCCTTTGGGCTGGTTGACGTTGGCGGCGGCGATCACGCTGCGCACGTCTTCCAGGCTGATGCCGTACGCGGACAGCGCCTTGTGATTGGCCTGAATCCGTACCGCAGGCCGCTGGCCGCCGCTGATGCCGACCATGCCGACGCCCGGCAATTGCGCGATTTTCTGCGCCAGCCGGGTATCGACCAGGTCTTCGACTTTGAACAGCGGCATGGCTTTGGAGCTGACCGCCAGCGTCATGATCGGCGTGTCCGCCGGATTGACCTTGCTGTAAATCGGCGCTTGCGGCAAGTCCTTGGGTAGGAAGCTTCCGGCCGCATTGATCGCCGCCTGCACCGTCTGTTCGGCAATGTCCAGGTCCAGATTCAGGTTGAATTGCAAAGTGATCACCGACGCGCCGCCGGAACTGGTCGATGACATCTGCGTAAGCCCCGGCATCTGGCCGAATTGCCGTTCCAGGGGCGCTGTGATGACCGACGTCATGACTTCGGGACTGGCGCCCGGATACAAGGTAACTATCTGTATAGTCGGGTAATCGACTTGCGGCAATGCCGAGACCGGCAGCAGCCGGTAAGCCAGAATGCCGACCAGCAGCATCGCCACCATCAGCAGCGAGGTCGCCACCGGGCGCAGAATGAACAGCCGGGAAGGATTGAAATTCGACAGGTTAGGATTGGCTGGGGTCATATGGTTTAGGGAATCAGGTTGTCCACGAAAGACGCGAAAGGCATATCTCGAAGTAGGCCGGAATAAGTCCGCCCGGCGTCAGCAAGGGCGGGCGTTTCCGGCGAATTCGGGTGGGAATTGCCGGAAACGCCGATTCTTGCTGTCGCTCGAATCGGCTTATTCCGGCCTATACCTATTGTGAAAGCATTCGGTTTAAGAAAAAATCCAAGAGTAACCACAGAGGACACAGACGACTTGCATGGATGCAGGAGGTAGAGCAACGCAGGAGCAGTTGCCGAGAACACGAAGATTCTAATAGCTTGAGTTGATAGAATTATTCTCTCCGTGTCCTTCGTGTTCTCTGTGGTGAATAATTTTCTCGGCCTGATTAAAGTCTCTGGTGCTTGGGAACTAGCGCCTAAAGTATTCAAAGCAATACTAAATTGAGGAGTGCAAGCTTCGCTTGCGCTGGCAGGCGAAGCCTGCACTCCAGCCATTGCGCGGGCTCCAGCTTGGGAATTGGCATAGCTGCCAAGTTGGAGCTTGTCCCCTAAAGGGTAAATAACGGCGCAATTCAACATATCAATCTCTTTTCGTGGCTTTCGTGCTTTTCGTGGACTTAATTAAAGATGCCGATCTTTTTTACGCGATTTGCCTTCGGGCTTGGCTTGCGACTCCGGGCTGGCCGCGACGGCTTGGCCGTCTTTTTGAGCAACATCGACCCGGCCGCCGTCGCGCAGCCGGTCGATGCCTTCCACTACCACCGTTTCGTTGACGGCAAGATTGCTCAGCACCACCGCCTTGTCGGCTTCGGTCGGCCCCAGCGTGACGCGGCGCACCTGTACGGTAAGCTGCGGGTCGACCACGTACACAAAAGCGCCTTGGGTATCGTGCTGGATAGCGGCGCTGGAAACCAGCGTTGCGTCTTTCAGGGTGTCCAGATGCATTCTGATATTGACGAACTGGTTCGCGAACAAGCTGCGTTCGTTGTTATCGAATTGGGCCTTGAGTTTGAGCGTGCCGGTCGTGGAATCGATCTGGTTATCGAACGCCAGCAGCTTGCCTTCGGCCAGTTTGATTTTACCGGCCCGATCATAGGCTTCCACGCTGACCGGCTCATTGGCGCGCCAGCGCTGCATCACCGCTTGCACCTTATCTTCGGGCAGGGTGAAAACCACGCTGATCGGCTGTAGTTGGGTAATCACCACCAAGCCGTTGGCATCATTGGCATGGACGATATTGCCCTGGTCGATCTGGCGCAGGCCGACCCGTCCGGGAATCGGCGCAGTCACTTTGGCATAGCTGAGTTGCAGTTTGGCATTGTTGACCTGGGCCTTATCCATTTCCACGACGCCTTGGTACTGTTTAACCTGGGCTTCCTGGGTCACGGTCTGCTGCGCGGAAATCGAATCCTGTTCCAGCAGGGTCAGATAACGTTCATGGTCTAAACGGGCATTTTTCAGCAGTGCTTCATCGCGCATCAGCTGACCTTCGGCCTGCTGCAACTGCACCTGAAACGGACGCGGATCGATTTCCGCCAGCAGGTCGCCTTCCTTCACCATCTGGCCTTCGGTAAATAATACTTTGATCAATTCTCCATCAACCCTGGGCTTCACGGTCACGGTGCGCAATGCGGTGACCGTGCCCAAGCCGTTCAGGTACACCGGAAAATCGCCCTGGCCGACGGTTTCTATGGCCACTGCCGGCGGCGTGTCGTCGTCGCGTCCGCGCTTGCCACCGCCGAAAACGGATTTTTTATCCGGCGCCGTTGCCGAATACTGCGAATAAATGCCTCCGGCGGCAACAGCCAGAGCGAGCAATAACACAGGCAGCAAAAAAGCCTTGCGCCGGCTGGTTAGCGGGAGTGATTCCTGGCGAATGTTTTGACTCATACGATCGGTTTAATTAAGAGTTTGAGAGCGGATGGCTTGAATGCCGGCCAGCGAGAATTGCACGACATGTTCGGCAAACGCCTTGATGTCGCTCAGATCGCTGGGATGGCTTCGGAATGGCCGGGCGCCTTGCATGTGTTTCAAGCGCAACAACTGAAAACATTGGCCCATGATGCTGGCATGGCAGTATTGGATATGTTGCTCGCTGGCCGCCTGACCCAGGCATTCTTTCAGCAATATAAACATTTGCAGGCGCTGCGGGTTGATCTCCTTTTCCAGAATATCGGCCAGCAGCCGGGTCGGCTGCGCCATTTCCTTATGAATAATCGCAAACGAATAGGAGTTCTCATCGCCCATCCGGCAAACCAGGGATTTAATGCGCTCGGCCAGCCGTTGTTCCGCCGGTGCGTCGTCCATCAGGCCGCCGTCGGGCGGATACAGGTCAAGTTCCCGGTTAAAGGCAAAACGCCAGGATTCCAGATAGAGGGTTTCTTTGTCGCGGAAATGATAGTTGACCGAAGCAATATTGGCTTTCGCCTGCTCGCAGATTTCGGCTATCGTCGCTTCCTGAAAACCTTTTTCGGCAAAGATCCGGCTGGCTGCGGTTAACAGCCGGTTGCGGGTGATCTCTGCCTTGGGGGTTTTAAAATTTGTCATGAAAGAGAGTTAAGGACAAGGTTGTGCCGGGCGTTTTAAACTGTAAATTCAAATGCCCATTTGATTTTAAAATCATATCTCAGTTTTGCGGCATTCCCAAATGTATTTTTGATAAGGCAAGCTTTATACCAATTCTTATGGCATTGTTTTTATTTGAACTTTATTCAGAATCCATCGACGGCTGCTTGAAAACCAACAGTGGCAGCCCAAACGCTGTCTGTCAGCCAACAGTTGGGTAGCGTTGCCGTACGGCGGCAATTTCATAAAGGAAACAGCTTCGCGGATTCTATCCGTACTATCGTCACTAACTTTCCGCTCGTTCCCACGCGCTGCGTGGGAACGCAGTTAAGGCGCGCTGCGCCGCGAGTTGAACCCATCTCCTTGCTCAACCTCCAGGCAGTGCGATAAACAGGACAAAAACTATCTGTGCGTAACTGTGCGTAACAACAGTTTGATAAATCAGATGCCCAGCGCTTAAGCCCGCCAAATTCACCATTTTTGAAAAAACGCTCGATGGCAAGAAGCCGGATAGGCAATCGATAAATACATCCTTTTGTTGTTGCAAAGGTGCAAAAATAAAAAAAATTGCACAGAACTGATGCAATCTTAGGGCTAAAAAGTAAACTTTCTCAACAGGGCGGCAATCTTTTTGTTTTTCCATCTACATCCAAAACCTTTGCCAATCATGGCTTGCAGAGAATCTTGAGCCGCGCTTTACGCTCTTACTCAGCTAAGGGCAATTTATGGCGTAGATTTTGCGTATATTTAATCAAGGCATTTTCTAAAGTAAAGAAGCTGAGTACACCGGCATTAACCCAAGCTTTTTTCATCAAATTGTCATCGCCTTTACTTAAAATGTCTTGCACGGGTTAAGCGTTTTTATATTGAGGAAAAGACAATGTCCAGCGAAATCACCTCCTTAATTACTTTGGTTGAATCCTACTTAGTTTGGCTATCCGGTATGTCGGGAAAGCTGGCGACATTAACGCTGTTTATTGCTTTTGTCGTTCTGGCGGCTCTCGAACTTAATAACCCTAAGTGCAGATTAACCTTAAAACAATCGCGCCAGTCTTATCAAACCAATGTCGGCCTGTTTGTTTTTAACAGCCTCATTATTTCGTTGCTGTCGGCAACGCCGTTGTTAATGATGGCCAACCCTAACTCCGACAGCGGATTGCTAAGTTATGTCGTCAATCCTGTATGGAAGGCGCTGCTGTCGTTTCTGTTGCTCGACCTGCTGCTCTACTGGTGGCACAAAGCCAGTCACAGCTTTGATGGCCTGTGGATGTTTCACAAAGTGCATCACAATGATCCTTACTTAAATGTTTCAACCGCGTTCCGGCTGCATATCGTGGAACTGACCATTCTCACTGTGGTGAAATCAGCTTATATCGTCATCCTGGGCATAACCCAATCGATGGTACTCATCAATGAAGCTCTGTTGACCCTGTTCATCATGTTTCATCACACCAATATTTCATTCCGCGGCGAGCAACGCCTCGGAAAAGTCATCATCGTGCCCTATTTACACCGCGCGCACCATTCGACGGAGCGCAAGGAGCATGATAATAATTACGGCGCGGTTTTTTCACTATGGGATCGACTGTTCGGCACTTTGGCAGAGCTTGAGCCTAAGGAAATCGGCATTAAAGGCAGCTCACCGCAAACCGTTTTCGGCCTGATCAAGTTTGGCTTCACCCCGGATTATCCCGCTCCTGTCTACGAGCTTGACCCGAATCTTACGTCGATGATTGCCGAAGCGGCCTATTACAAAGCGGAAAAACGCGCTTTTAAACCTGGCAATGAGCTGCGCGACTGGCTGGAAGCGAAACGGGAAATTCTCCGGATAGTGTATGGCGATCAGTCCAACAAGCAGCGGCCTACGCCTTGCTAGCGACAGAGCGACGGTAATTTACGGGGATGATTAAGAGACTAACCACGGAGGACACGGAGAACACGGAGTTTTTAATCTATTGAATGAATGGGATTATTTTCTCCGTGTTCTCCGTGGTAAATAACCCTTTCAGCCTGATTTGGATAATACTTTCACAGTCTCTTCCGCGTCCCCGCTCAGTCCCGGTGCCAGATCAGCTCGCCGTTCTTGTAAACCGCCTTGACCCGATGCAAGGGAATGGTGTGCGTTTGCCCCTCCTGATCGACCAGTTCGAAAACCCCAGGGGCATCCTTTGGGAAGGCGACTTGAAGAAACGGCACACGGATGATTTCGTGTTCAAGCCGGTCGTAATAACCGATAACAAATTCGCCGCGGCCGAATTTCGGGTCCCAGCGGATGCGATGCAGGAGGTCTTGGATGGGCATCATGCTTGAGTTACCCGCCGGTAAAGACTTTGACCAGACCGGTGCCTTCAGTAGCCGGAACGATGTCTATCCGCGCCAGCCCGAAACGCTCAACCACCCAAGCATTGGTCACGAGATGCGGACTGATGCACTCGACGCTAAAAACGGATTCTCCTCGGCACAACGCGGCCGGCAGGATTAACTGGTCGGCGAGATGCTGTTCCAGGGCCGCGCCCGAGCGATAGTGTTGCAGCAGCGCGGCACAAGCCTCTTCGGCGACCTGCTCGGCGGGTTTGCCGCGTTTGCCTTGAGCGCCGAAACCGGCCAGGCTGTTTTCATAATGCGCGGTCAAATACAAGCCGGCTCCTGGACAGGCCGCGTTCATAACGACCGCTTCGATGTCCACGGTCATCCCAACTTGCTGCAGAAGGTCTCGGACATGGCTGGCCATGCGCTCACTAATATGGTCCGGCAGGTTGGCGACCAATGCGCGCCCGGTGATCGTCCGCAACGAACCGCGATGTTCAATGCGCAACGGGCGCAATTTTCCGGCTCCCGATATGCGCAACCTGATTTCTCCGCGCCCCACCGGGTACCAGCCGGAGCGTACCAGGGACAGCTCGGCTCTTACTCCCATGCGCGCCAGCATCGGCAGCCAGACATCATGCACGTAGTCGTAGGAAGGGCTCATATCGACGTGCGTGCCTCCGCGCAAAACGACGGTAGATGCGCCCTTCGCCAGCGCCAGCGGCAGCAGCAGGGTTTGCAGCACCAGCATGACCGCGCCGGCGCTGCCGCCTTCCCGCGCCTCGGCCACATCCAGAAAGTAATCGCCGGCCTGAACCGGCTTGCGGGGGATGAATTGCAGCGTTTGCGAACCGAGCTCCGCACCCGTTAATTCTGCGTCGCAGAGCATGGCGGCCGCCCGTACCGAAGTCAGGTGCTGCGCCGCCAGCCCCGGCTTTTTCCTATTCGCGCGGAGGTTTTCGATGCGCACCGGACGCCCGCCGAGGGCGGCCAAGCTCAACGAGCTGCGCAGGATTTGCCCGCCGCCTTCGCCGTGGGAACCGTCGATGATGAGCTTATTCGTCATATTCAACCTCCCATGAAAGGATGATCTTTAAATAGTCGAGTCTTGTTTTATCTATCGGCTTAACGATAAGGCCGTTGATCCCATCTATACCACCAATATTTTAGGCCATAAAGATTTGTACGCCTCATCATCGCGCTCTGAGCATATATTGCTGCTTCGGGAGCGAACCGCCAGCCGTCAGAGACACCGAGTCATCTCCGTCATGAAAGGTTACTGAAAGGGAAAAAGGCTAGAGTTATAGCTCGGCATTCAACCGAAGCATTTTCTTCGTTGCTTTTGTTCGCTACACAATAAGGAATATTATTTATGCGCCACCCTGTTTCTCATCATATCCAAGATATTAACGACGTTAATTCCATGAAAACACAAACAACAGAAACACCGATGAACTCTAGCCCTGAAATTAATAATAACCTGTTCGCCAACCTGAAATACGATTTACCGGCGGGCATTGCCGTTTTCCTGATCGCCATACCGCTGTCCTTAGGCATAGCCCTGGCTTCGGGCGCACCGCTGTTCTCGGGACTGATTGCCGGCATTATCAGCGGACTGGTAGTGGCGCCGTTAAGCGGTTCCTCATTGGGCATCAGCGGCGCAGCCGCCGGGCTCGCGATTATTGTCTGGGGAGCCATTGACAAACTGGGTTTCAATGGCTTTTTGCTTGCCCTGGTCGTGGCCGGCGTTTTCCAGATTATCATGGGGCTGTCCAAAGCCGGCGTTATCGCCTATTACTTTCCGTCATCCGTCATCAACGGCATGTTGTCGGGCATGGGCTTTATTCTTTTTCTTAAACAGATTCCCCACGCCATGGGTTATGACCTGGATTACGAGGGCGATACCTCCTTTTTTCAGGCCGATAACTATTCGTCTTTTTCCGAACTGGGGCATATGCTGGAATTCAGCTCGCCTACGGCAATCATGATTTCGCTGATATCGTTGGCGATCCTTATCCTCTGGGAACAGCCGTTTATCAAGAAACAACGTTTTTTCCCGCTGTTCCAAGGCGTGCTAATCACGGTTTTGGTCGCCGTGCTGATCAATGAAGGCCTGCAGAATTTTTATCCTGACTTGGCGCTGGGCGGCAACCATCTGGTTACGATTCCGGTGCTGAACAATGCCCGCGATTTATTGGATCAACTTCATTACCCGGATTTTTCCCAGCTCACTAACCCGGCCGTTTACCTGACCGCGTTAACGTTGGCGGTAGTGGCGAGCTTGAAGACGCTGCTTTCTGTGGAGGCGGTCGATAAAATGGATCCCTATAAAAGAGTCACGCCGACTAACCGGGAACTGATTGCCCAGGGCATCGGCAATGTCTGTAGCGGCCTGATCGGCGGCCTGCCGCTGGCGCAAGTCATCGTGCGCAGCTCTGTCGGCATTCAATCCGGCGCAAAAACCAAAGCGGCTGCAATTACATGCGGTCTGCTATTGCTGTTTGCTGTCCTTTTTATTCCAACATGGCTCAATAAAATTCCGTTAGCCAGTTTGGCCAGCGTGTTACTGGTGGTCGGTTATAAATTGATCCGGCCCCAATCGTTCGCCATGATGTACAACGCGGGCATGTATCATTTCATCCCGTTCTGCATCACCATTCTGGGCATGATTTTTACTAACTTGCTGCTCGGTCTTGTTATTGGACTCGTCAGCGCCTTGTTTTCGATATTGCTGGAAAATTACAAAAGCCCTTTTTATTTTAATGAGTCGCACATCGGCAATAAAACCATACTCAAGCTTTCCGAACACATCTCTTTTTTGAATAAAGCCAATATTCAAAAAACTCTTGAGCAATTGCCCGATCATTCGGAAGTCGTGATTGACGCAACCCGTTCCAAGTACATTGATTACGATGTCTTCGAAATCATTGAAAACTTTAAAATTGAAGCGCAACGGAAGCATATCAAGTTGACCATCGAAAACCTGCGCGGTTTCGGCGTGCTCGACCCGGTTGAGAATGCCAGGGCGCTCACCTACGACACCCAGCAATCACTGACACCGGCTAAGGTGCTGGCGTTGCTGAAAGAAGGCAATGAGCGCTTTGTCAATAATCTGGAATCCAACCGCAATCTATTGGAACAGATTAACGATACCCGGCAAGGGCAATTTCCCATTGCGATTATTCTCAGCTGCATGGACTCTCGCACCTCGGTCGAATTGATTTTCGACCAGGGCTTGGGCGATGTGTTCAGCGCGCGGGTCGCCGGCAATGTCATCAATGACGACATCCTGGGCAGCATGGAATACGCCTGCAAGATAGCGGGATCCAAGTTGATCGTGGTACTGGGCCATTCGCATTGCGGCGCCGTCAAAGGCGCTTGCGCCCATGTCGAGCTGGATCATTTAAGCGGGCTATTGCACAAAATAAAACCGGCTGTGGATGCCGTGCAGGCCGAAGAAGCTGTCGAAGTCACCGCGGATCATGACGAACTCGTGCAAAAGGTCGCCGATAAAAATGTGCAACTGACCGTCGAGCAGATCAAAAGCAAAAGCCCGGTATTGAACGCAATGTTGAAAAACGGCGAAATCGGCATTGTCGGCGGCATGTACAACATTGAAACCGGAAAAGTGCAGTTTTATTCGGACGTTTAACAGCGATGCCGGGCATTGCTTTGGTTTTTGATAACGGGTTTTATTGAAACGATTGCGTGGAGACAGTGCCATGATTCCATTCGCTAAGCGAGAAATACTGATCCGATTCATCCTGATCGGGCTTGTTATAACGATGTATGACGTGATGCTGCACTCATTGCTGATAGTCATGCATCTGGCTTTCGAATGGTTCGAGTTTGCCCTTGAACACCTCATTGAGCATATTTTTCATACCACCCGCGAACAAAGCCAAATCATCGTTTTTTACCTGCTCTGGTCTATCGCGCTCACCCTCCTCTATCGCTTGTGGCGAGAGCTGCCGGGCCTTTATAACCGGCTCAAAACACGGTTCCTTGCAGCGAGATTGCAGTGTAAATCATGCCTTGGCAATTACTGGAAAGAATTGTCTTCAGTCCAAAAAACAAAATGGCTTGCTTCTTTTACCGTGAGCGTATCCTTTTTGGTCTTTTTCGCTTTCAGTTGACAGCCAAGTTAGGATGTCATCAAGAATCTCAATCATACGGCACATTCATTACCTGGAACCGTTACCTCGTCCCGACGAGTTACGGCCCTGCCATTGCCGGTTCCCAAGCTCCAGAGACTGTGAAAGTATTATCCAAATCAGGCTGAAAGGATTATTTACCACAGAGAACACGAAGGACACGGAGAAAATAATCCCATTCATTCAATATATTAAAAACTCCGTGTTCTCAGTGTCCTCCGTGGTTAATCTCTTAAACAAAAGACTTTCACAGTCTCTCCAGCTTGGTAACCAGCGTATAGTTATAGTGAGTTGTAAATCGACATCGCTTCCTTGATGGATCGAACTACCTCGAACGGATTGCGTATACAGTTTTTTCGTGTTTTTATGTTTTCTTGGGCAATGCGTAACATCAGTTAATAATCACCATGAGGTCATTAATGATGAACAAAAAGAATCCATCGGAAAACCGTCCCTGGCATGCCCTTTCCCCCGATGCAATTTACGAGGCTTTGGTCGGCACCGAACAGGGCTTAAGCCGGCAGGAGGCTAAGCTGCGTTTGGTGATTGCGCTGCAAGCGGACGGGCATGTGGTAGCCATAACCGGTGACGGCGTTAATGATGCGCCGGCGCTAAAACGCGCCGATGTCGGTATAGCAATGGGCAAAAAGGGCACCGAAGTCGCCAAGGAAACCAGCGAAATGGTGTTGGCGGATGATAATTTCGCTTCGATAGCCCATGCCGTTGAAGAAGGCCGCGGTATTTACGACAACCTGCTTAAGTCGATTATTTTTATTTTGCCTACCGGTGTCGGTGAAGCGTTGATTATCATCGCGGCTATCGTCATGGGCGAAACGTTGCTGATCACTCCGGTGCAAATATTGTGGGTGAACATGATTACTGCGGTAACGTTATCGCTGACGCTGGCTTTCGAGCCTCCGAAACGCCATTATGGGCCGCATGTTGGCCGCCTATGTAACGCTTATTCGGCACGGTTGATATAAACGCGCCTATCTGGCAAATGATTATCGCCGTCGCCTCCAGCGTATTTATATTGGTTGAAATAGAAAAGTTTTTTATGCGTTTGTTTCGGCCCAAAGCAGCGGCGGGGACTAGCGCGAAATAAAAAGGAAGCTATGTATAACGACTTATAAAAGCTTTCTTAACTGTGGTAAAAAGATCAGGAGTCAAACATGCTTAATTTTATCAAATCCAGCCTGAAATATTTTATAGTCGGTATTTTAGCGCTCATTCCGGTCGTTATTGTCATGCAAGTCCTGGTGTTTTTGGAGACCATCCTGAGGGACTTTTTTATTGATATTTACGGATACTCCAACAATGTCTTTATAACCGTTCTGGCATTCACGCTGTCTTTTGTTGCGATTACTTATACCGGCTATAGGGTCACAGTATCCGAAAAAATGTGGGTGCTGTCTCAAATTGAGTTACTGATTAACCGGATTCCAATGATCAGGACGATTTACAGGGTCAGTAAAAAACTGGTCAATCTGCTCGGCAGCCAGGAAAAAAGCATCGCCAAGGAAATTGTTTTAATTGAATACCCTAAGGAAGGCTTATGGGTGCCGGCTTATGTCACCAATAAAATAGGCGAAATGCTGGTGGTCTATGTGCCGACTTCGCCCAACCCGACTTCCGGATTTACTATTATTGTGCATCAATCGAAGGTCGTTAAATCGAGCATGGATATTGAAGCCGTCACCAGCTTTATAGTCAGCGTCGGCGTTGATTTGAATCAAAAAGAGGAATTTGAAAAGCTTGCCGACTTGGAACGCAGCAGAGTCCGTAACTCCGGGTAGCAGATGATATTTTTAGCGAGGCAGAACAAATAATAAGCCGAAAAATCAAATTTTAGGAATGACCATGAATCAATTTGAACAACTCGCGACGTAAGTTTTCAGCGGGAGTGCAAGCTTTGCTTGCGCATGCAGCGGTAGGGTACGCATCGCGTACCATTTTCTGGCTCAAGTCCCCAAAGGTACGCGATGCGTACCCTACATTGCTTACCTACATCCATACAGGCAAAGCCTTTACTCCGGCTATTAGCAACCTTCCCACGTTATTTCGTACACATTCCTTAAGAAAGGATTAATGTGTGCAATCCTATAATTAATAAATTCCTTTGATTCACCGGGACTAATCCACTGCAACACGAACCGGTTTGCAGACGGTTAGGGACAGGGAAAAACGGCTCGGAATTACTGAAGCTAAAAGTCCGTAATTCATGACCTGCGTGTTTTCAAATACACCGGTAATTAGAGAGTCTATCTGCAATGATCGAAAATACTAATACCGAACCGCTATATATCCTGTTAATCAGCGTCCACGGCTTGATTAGAGGCCGCGATCTGGAATTGGGACGCGACGCGGATACCGGCGGTCAAACCAAATATGTCGTTGAGCTGGCCAAGGCACTGGCAAAACAGTCGAATGTCGGGCGCGTGGATTTGGTAACGCGGCGGATAATCGACAGCGAAGTCGGCCCCGATTACGCAGAGTTCGTCGTACCGCTGTCGGCAAATGCACAAATAGTCCGTATTGAAGCGGGGCCCGAAGGCTATATCCGCAAAGAAGAGCTATGGGACCATCTGGACAGTTTCGCCGATAATTTACTGGCGTGGCTGCACCGCCAGCCGCGTTTGCCGGATATTCTCCACAGCCATTATGCCGACGCCGGCTATGTAGGCGTCCGCCTTGCGCATTGGACCGGGTTGCCGTTAATCCATACCGGCCATTCTTTGGGACGCGACAAATGCCGCCGGCTGCTGGCGATGGGCTTGCCGATGGAGGCCATCGAGCAACGCTATCATCTGTCGCGCCGCATCGACGCCGAAGAGGAGACGCTGACCAACGCCGACCTGGTGATTACCAGCACCCGCAATGAAATCGAAGAGCAATACGAGCTTTACGATTGCTACATGCCGGACAAGATGGCAATCATACCGCCGGGAACCGATCTCGACATGTTTCATCCGCCCGCTTCCGCCGGCGAAAGCATTGCTTTTGCCGACAACCTCAAGATGTCGCTGCATGAACCGGATAAGCCGATAATATTGGCGCTGTCCCGGCCCGACCAACGGAAAAATATCGTCGGACTGTTGGAAGCTTACGGGGAATCGCCGCGTTTGCAGCACTTAGCCAATCTGGTGATCGTCGCCGGTAATCGCGAAGACATCCGGGAGTTGAGCGAAGGCCCGCAAGGGGTTTTGACGGAGCTGTTATTGGTTGCCGATTATTACGATCTCTACGGTCGGGTCGCGCTGCCGAAACACCACGCGGCTGACGACGTCGCCGACATTTACCGTCTTGCGGCGGCATCCGGAGGCGTGTTCATCAATCCGGCCCTGACCGAACCGTTCGGCCTGACCCTGCTGGAAGCGGCCGCCAGCGGCCTGCCGCTGGTCGCCACCGAAAACGGCGGACCGGTAGACATCATCGGCAATTGCCGAAACGGCTTGCTGGTCGACCCGGTGGACAAAGCGGCGATGGCTGAAGCCTTGTTGACTATCCTCGAAAATCCGGAACTTTGGCGGGAATTTTCCGCAAATGGCTTGCAAAACGTCGCCTGTTATTATTCTTGGGACGCCCATGCGCAAACCTATTTACGCAAGATTCAGGTATTGCCGCTGCAAGCGGAGCAACTCCCGAAAACCCCGCCGCTGGCCGAAACCGGCCGCTTCCGGAAACAAGCTATTTTTACCGCTATCGATAATACCTTGCTGGGCGACGCCGAAGGATTGGAGCAATTTGTAAAACTTATCCGCGAAAAACGTAAGAAACTTTTATTCGGCATTGCTACCGGTCGGCGGCTGGATGCGGTTCTGGCGGTTTTAAAAAAACACAAGATTCCGATGCCGGACATTTTAATCACCAGTCTCGGCACCGAAATCTATTATGCCCCGCAACTGATCGCCGATATTGCCTGGATCTATCATATCGATCATTTATGGACGCCTAACGTGCTGCGGCGCGTCATCAGCGGTTTGCCGGGGCTGACGCTGCAAGCCAAAAGCGAACAGAGCCGGTTTAAGCTTTCCTATCTTTACGACAGCAATAGCGCACCGCCGATGGAAGACATCCTCAGCTTGTTGCGGCAGCAGGAATTGTCGGTCAATGCGACGCTCTCGTTCGGCCAGTTTTTGGACTTTGTTCCGGCCAGAGCCTCCAAAGGGCAGGCATTACGCTATGTCGCCCGGCAATGGAACATTCCGCTGGAGCGTATTCTGGCCACCGGCGGTTCCGGTGGCGACGAGGATATGCTGCGCGGCAACACCCTTGGGGTCGTGGTCGCCAACCGTCATTGCGAGGAGCTGTCCATTCTGGGCGATACCGAGCACGTCTATTTCGCCGAAGGTTCGCAGGCTTGGGGCATATTGGAAGCCATCGAACATTACGATTTTTTTAACCGCTAACAGCATAAGTATCTACACAAGTACCAGCTCCTTCTCCCTTGAGGGAGAAGGTTGGGATGAGGGGGATATAAATGGTTGTTTTTATTCTCCTCACCCCATATATGGACTCCTCGATTATTGCAAGATAAGTTTTCAAAATTGATGTCATCAACAGAGATCATGATTGCAGCCATATATCCGGTCTCTTGAAAGAGGATTTATTACCTCAGGACTCCTGATGA
>Ga0208116_1000086_pt1 | contig 38229 bp, 20 predicted proteins | sample LakWasMeta9_HOW4_2_FD_183859 | JGI IMG/M metagenome (GOLD analysis project Ga0208116, IMG submission 183859) | Freshwater sediment methanotrophic microbial communities from Lake Washington under simulated oxygen tension - Sediment Metagenome... | ecosystem: Environmental > Aquatic > Freshwater >... | reverse complement strand
GGGTATTTGTCACAATAAAGGTGGTTTTTAGGGCGCCGTCGATATAAACATCCATTTGCGCGCCGACGCCGTCGTTCAATAAGGTGGCTTTGGCATTGATTGTCAGTTGATTAATAACAGTAGGTGGAGTGCTATCTACAACGTTGCCGCCATAAAGCACATCGTTACCGGAACCGCCGTTAATAATGTCGTCACCGGCCAGTCCTTTGAAAATGTCGCTACCGGCATCGCCGTTTAACGTGTTATTCCCAGTATTACCAATAAGGGTATTGTTCAATGCGTTGCCGATCACGTTAATCGCGGCGGTTCCGGTTAGAGTAAGATTTTCGACGTTAGAGGCTAAACTGTAACTTACACTAGACACCACTGTATCGGTGCCTTCGCCACTGTTTTCGACAACAATATCGCCGATGTTGTCAACGATATACACATCGTTGCCCTGTCCTCCAGTCAGACTGTCGGCGCCAAGCCCGCCAAGCAAATAATCGTTTCCGAAACTGCCGGACAAATTGTCATTAGCATCCGTCCCCGCCACGACATTAGTCATCAAAGTGCCGTCGGCAAAGGCCGACTGTTCGATGCGATAACTGGCGGCGCTATGCCAGTTAGTGACAGTAACGCTGTCCGCGCCATTGTTGTATTCGAACACTAAGTCGTTACCCGCACGCACCAAGTTGACATCGCTGGCCGATATGCCTACCCCGAAGTCCAATCGGTCATTTTGGCCGGCTTGGCTATACCATTGATTGTCGTTGATGCGGTCGTGTCCGTCGCCCAGGTTGAACACATAGGTGTCGCCGTAGTGGCCGCCATTCAGAATATCGTTACCGGTACCGCCATTGAGCGTCATGGCGTACGCCCAATAAGGCAAGTCGCCCGATGCCGCAATGCCGAGTACGTCATCCCCTCCACCGCCATTCAACACACCCCGGACTTCCGCGTTTACACTTAGGATGTCGTTGCCGTCGCCTCCCTCGAGAATCCCACTCGAACCTCGGCCTGTCAGGGTCAGGGTGTCGTTACCCATGCCGCCCCAAAGGCTATCGGCTCCGCCGCCGCCAAACAACGTATCGGCGCCTTTCGTTCCAATCAACAGATCGCTAGCCGATGTGGCCTTGCTGAATCCCATTTCATTCAGCAAAGCTGCCAAATCGAAGGTGTCTGGCAATTGGCTTTCCCAGGCGATGACCAGCTCGGCACTATTCCAACCGCCGGGGTTAAGTGATGTCCCTTGATATTTTTGTAACTCCAGCGCATCGGTAATCGCTTGGCCTACGTCGTTTTGCCGACGTGTTGCCAGCATGGCATTCATACCGATAAAGTCCAACGCCACGCCGTTGCCATCAACCTTTAGAGTAATGGCATCCAGATAGGGTTTAAGCCGGGTCTGGGTAATCAGCGCAACGTAGACGGAGTCAGATAAGGTGGCATAACTGCGATTGAGAAAATCAATCGTGGTGCTCCAGAAGTTGACCGTGGCTGCCGCCGCGCCGGCCGGTACGGTGTTGAAAGTGCGGCCATTGAAACGCTCCAGCAGCGAGATTTTGTCTTCCCAGGCTTGCCGGTCGGCTGTGCCCGTTGCGGGCAGGCCGTTAACGGTCAGCGCATGGCCGGTATAAGCGCCGCTAAATGTGGTCGCCAGGGTGCTGGTGTCGCTCCAGGCCTTGAGGATCGGGTCGAGCAGGGCTTGCTGGGCATCGCGTGTCGTGGCGGCGGCGAAGTCGGTCAACAGTTGCGCCAGGGTCGTCGACAGGATGGCGGCTTCGCGCAGGCTGCGGACTTGTCCTGCGCCTTGCATGTCCGGCAGGGTGGCGACGGCGCTGGTGTCCAGCGTGTTGGTAAACTGACTGTGGAAGGTGTCTTGCACCAGGTTGATGTCGCCCAGGTTGCCGGTGACTTCGCCCAAAGCTCCGCTGCTGCCGTCGGTTTTAATATAGCTGCCGAGATCGGCCAGTTGGTTGCCGTTGCTAAGTATTTGGCTATTAGCGGTGCTGCCGGCGTTGATGGCGGCGATGTTTTGGCTGCCCAGCGTAAACAGTTCGTTGCTTTGGCTGATGCCGTCCTGATTCAGGTCGCGCCACAAGCGCAGGTTGGCAAATTGGGTGTCGCTGCTGTTGATTTTGCCGTCGGCATTGCTGTCCAGGTCGCGCAGGGCGTCGAAACCGTCGGTTGCCAGCTGGCCGTTGCTTTTAATCATCGCGTCGCCAAACAGTTCGCGGCCATTGTCGATGGTGCCGTTGCCGTTTTTGTCCAGTACCAGGAAAGCATCGTTTGCGCTAACCCAGCCTGTTGCGGTCTTGACCCCATCGGCGTTGTGATCGAACAGGATAGGATTGGTGGTGTTGATGCCGGTGGTTTCTAAGCCGTTGCCGTTCAGGTCGAAGACCAGAGGGTCGCGGCGAGGGGCTGTGGCGACGGTGGCGGCGGTGAAAAAGTCGGCAAGTTGGTGCGCAAGATATCCGCCTCCCAGACTACCTGCAATACCGGCCAGCAAAGTTAGCCCTCCAGCTATAAGTGCCCCTGCCGGGCCGATGGCATAGAGCGGTAACAATGCACTACCAACCAATTCGGCAGCAACAAGTCCGCCAGCCAAGCCTCCAACGTATTCTAGTAATCCATTCTTGACGATTTGTTGCGCACCGGCAGTATCGCCATTGGCATAGGCCGCATTGGCTTCGCTAGCAACGAGGGACAAACCAATGATGTCGCCGAGGATGCCGAGTTTATTCAGATAGCGTCCTGCTTCTGCCATTTTTGAAACATCTCCCGCTGCTTCGGCCAACGCATGGCTTTCTCGTGCGTATTGCTGGAGCTGCCTGACCCCTATTTGAGCGTCGTGTAAGGTCTGTGTATACGTAGGTATCTGGCTGGCCTCAATCGCTCCCGCCATGATGTTACCGCCAAATGTATGTGCGGTGCCGCTGGGTAAATCAGTACCGGTAATGCTCGTGCCGTTGAAAAATCCCGCAGTACCCATTGGCTGCAAATTTCCAAAAACATCGCGAGCCACATTGCCATGAGCATCCAACTCGAATTGCAGGGTAGCAACTTTATCGAGTGACACTTGCGACATTGTTGCGCTAACACGTTGCAAAGCGTCGGCCTCGCTCAGGTTTTGTGCAATTGCATCTGAGAACATTCTTTCGTAATAACTCTTGGGAATGCCGTCAATGCTGGTGACGTTGGTATTACTTAGTAATGCTTTAACTTCGGTTTGAGCGAAGACCCGCGAGGTGTCCGCTAATGGCGCAAGGGTGCGAACGTCTCCAGTAGCGGCGTCCGCGAAACGTTTGGAGGCGTCGTCCCACAAAGAGTCTGGTATTCGGTTGCCATTGGCATCTTTGCTGCCGTTGATTAGACCATCGTAATTGTCTGAGTCGATTGACTTTCGGGACCTAATGCATCTTGTAAAGCTGTTACAAAGTCTCTGGAATCTAACAAGCCATAGACTTCCGTCTGGTTGATAGTCAATATTTGGCCGGGATTCGTGTCGGCTAAAATTTGGGCAACAGCCCCCGAATGCATATTGCCTCCAATCAGTCCGCTATACAACAAAGTTGTGGCGCCAGGCTGAGCGTTGGGTACGTTTACGGAAAGCTGATTGATCTGAGTTCTAAGCTCGGATACCAGGGAAGTGATCTGATCCGAAGTTAATGCTGTGCTACTGGCGCGGCCTGTTAAGAAGTCAGTAATGGATTGAACGGTGGCAGTCATGAATAATTCTCCCTATTAGTTGGCAGCAGGTAGTCTGAATTCGACGGTGACGCTAATGAAACGATAACCGTTAAAAAATTCCCCTATTGCAGAGAAAGCGTCTCTAACTAACTGCAAAGCTTCCTGTCTTTGATTCTGCAACGTCTCGGGTAAAGTTAATCCATGCACACGCCATGACATAATGGCTCCATTTTCGGTGAAAGTCTTAGGCAACGGATCGGCGACAATGCGGATGAGCTCATTTCTCCAGCTTAGGGTGTAATAATCCGTTTCTTGTGTCCCTTCGTAAGCTCCGCCTTCCTTACGATTAATCACGATAAATGCGTCCCGATCATGATCGATAGCCCATCTTGTACAGAGTTTTTCGTTAAAACCAATCAGTTCTGCGTCAGGCTTTGCGAGTTCTTCTTGGGGGATTTTTTCAATTACAAATGCCATGGTGGTGTTCTCCTGTTGAAATTGTTCGAATCTGTTGCTGTTGTATTTTGTCGATTGTATTGATGTTGCCGTCATGCTGCTATTCTCCAAGTTTTATCATTTGCCGCAGTGCCGGTCGGCACTGCGTTAAAGGTGCGGCCGTTAAAATGTTCGAGAATGGTCAGTTCATTAACCACCGCATTATAGGGCGCGCTACCGGCGGCAATACCCTGCATGTTAACGCTCAGCGCATGGCCGTTGTAAGCGCCGCTAAAGGTGGTCGCCATGGTGCTGGTGTCGCTCCAGGCTTTGAGGATGGGGTCCAGCAGGGCTAGACGAGCGCTATAAGTACCGGCAGCCACAAAGTCACTGAGCAGTTGCGCCAGTGTGGTCGATAGGGTGGCGGCTTCGCGTAAGCTTCTGACTTGTCCTGCGCCCTGCATGTCCGGCAGGCTGGTTACGGCGCTGGTGTCAAGATGGTCGACAAATTGGCTGAGGAAAGTGTTTTGCACCAGGTTGATGTCGCCCAGGTTGCCGGTGACTTCGCCGAGGGTGGCGACGCTGCCGTCGGTTTTGACGTAGCTGCCCAGATCCGCCAGCTGATTGCCGTTGGCGAGGATTTGGCTGTGCGCGGTGCTGCCGACGTTGATGGCGGCGATGTTTTGGCTGCCCAGCGTGAATAGTTCGTTGGCTTGGCTGACGCCGTCTTGATTGAGGTCGCGCCACAGCCGCAGGTTGGCGAATTGGGCGTCGTCGGACTTGACCCAGCCGGTGACGATTTTGACGCCGTCGGTATTCTGATCGAAGAAAATCTGATTGGTGGCGTTTTTGATGTGCAATTTCTGAAAAACACTATCATCTTTATCGCCGCTACATACCCCTAAAAAAGTATAAGGCCTGTGAACATTATTAAAATTAATCGCACGACTAAGCCAACCCCCATCTGAATAAAAATCCACATAACTTATTAAGTCTTCATCGGATATATGCTCTGCATATTTCCAAATTTCTTTACGCACTGGCAACACCATTTTTGGTAAATCAAACCTATCAACCTTTTTTAGATGCACGGTTTTACCATAGGCTTTTTCTTTGTTGTATGTTATTACAGCTTCTTCATTGCACAAGGCTCTAAACTGAAATCCTCCAATAATTTCATCTGCTACTGGTAACGGAATAAGCACAGCTGTAACCACGAATGTAACCAGTGATTTAATCCATGAGTCTTTGAATTTTGAGGTGAGCATTTGTCCAATAACTACTGCCATCCAGATCCACAGCAATACAACACCAATCAATAAAATTCCGCTCATGCCGCCACTCCCCATTCAGGGCCATAAGATGCGCTGAACAACGTGAAGCACATCGTTCGAGTCATCCAATATATTGGTTCAACTTGTTCCCAGATTTTCATTCAAATTTCCTCATTCGATTTTTTGTTAATCAGATTGATATTCTGTGTGTAGTCTTCCTTGGCTGCTCTCTGGTGGGAAGTTGATGTCAGCCAAGTTGCCTGTCTGTCACCTCGGACAAAGGTTCCGCTACCTTTTATAAAGCTGCCGAGACTGCCCTGTTGGTTGATTAATACAGTAAATATTTTGACTATCCCAAAACAAGTTTTCTGATAATTTGACGCTGATTGATATGCTGTCGTGGATTGTCATCCTTGGCTGCTCTGCGGTGTCCGTATTGGTGCTTGAGTTTTTTGAAATCTGAATTTACTGAAAATATATCTAACATTCCTAATAAGTTGCATCTGACGCGATTTTGCTCTAGTCATATATCAATGTCTATGTTTTTGTGATGGAAATCACATTGTTTATTCTCTCTGTTCAGATGTAGCGCAGAAATATACTTGCTATGAAGTTGGAATTGAATGTCGCCACTGTTTGTCAAAATAGGAAAGCGGTTTTTGATTCGTCGGATTGATATGTCGTATAAAAATACGTTTAGCTTCGCGTAAATCCACTCATCCCATTCGATTTCATGGCAGGCTTCGACAGGGATCTCCTGAGCGCAGCCGCAGAGCTCAAACTTACTTTTACCGTCAAGATGGAATTGGCTAAGTCATTAGGGTTGTATGGATTTTGCCAATACGGTATTAATCAGCTGAACCGCTTGGTCGACAGCTTGTTCCGGGGTGAACCCGGCATACTGCTTAGCAAAGACATCCGCTGCTTTTCGATAGCAGGGATCGTGCAGCAAACGTTCCAATAATCCGGCGAAATCTTCCTCCTGACGCTTTTGCTTAGCCGTTAGCCCCGCACCCAGTGTTTCGATACACTGGCTCATCAGATATTGTTCGACATTTTGCGGAACCAGCAATAAAGGCACACCCGCCAAGAGGCATTGACTGACCGTGCCCGTGCCGCCGGTAGAGACTACCAAATCGGCGAGCTCCAGCAGAGAATCCAATAAGACGGGCTGTCCGAGCACTCGGAAGCTTGCTGAAACCACCGCTTCTGCTTGAGCTCGCCGAATACCAGGCGCGACAACGATCACTTCTGCTGACTGCTTGGATAAAGCTTTCAGTAAAAGCTCGAAACCGGGAACGCTGGGCCGTAAATAGGCGAATATATGCGGTTTGTCGAGCTCGGACCACGCCGTCTGTTGACCAGTTGCACTCGAAAAAATTGGGCCTGCGTAGATTTCGCCATCACGTATCCCGTAATGATCCAGTTCGGCAAAGGTCGACAAAATCTTGCCGGTACCCTGAAACAGTTCAGGGATGCGCAGCAGAGTACGCGCATTCAAAGACGAGGCAATGGTATTAAGTCGTTCCAGAACAAATTCTTCAGCGCGTAGCAGACGATCATTTGCAATGGCCTCCCATGGACGGATTGAAGGCAGTGGCGAACAGTCGGGCGGAATTTCAAAACCATTGCCGATCGGTATTGTCGGCAAGCCGGTTAGATGCGCAGCGAACAGCGCGGTTGGCGCATGGTCGACAATAATAATGTCTGCCTTGAACATCTCGATCAGGCTGAGCCAACTGCGCACCAGTCCCCACAACACTGCGCGGTCAGCATAGCCGGATGCGAGCAATATCTCGGCATAATTGGCCGGTGGCTGAACTGAACGTTTACCGGCAGTATCGAACGACGCTTGGGTGAAAGCAAAGCCATACGGTCCGAGTAATTGGACTGCCACAGTGGTATCACGAACAACGAAAAACACATCGTGTCCCTGCCGCCTCAATTGTTGCGCGATAGGTAATTGGCGTGACAGATGACCATAGTTGGCACCCAGCTCCCAGGCAAACAAGATGCGACTCATTTTATTTTTCCTAAATTCCCCTGTACCCGCCACAGATGGCAGATAATTAATGATGGACATAAAACGCAACTCGTTCACGTATAGTCTCTTCATCCAGCTGAGCTGGGTAAAGCCAACTAATATTCTGGAATACAACTTTAGGAATACCTTGCTCGGTTACCAACATCCATGGAATCGACTTTTGCGCCCAATACCGGCGCTCTAACTCCAGTTTTTCGATGGTTCGAGAATCTTGAAAATTTGGCTTGTAAGTAAGACAAATTTTGGCTTTTTTGAATCCTTAATATTAACCAAAAAACAGGAATTCATGATTTACAACACGCCTTAATAAATAGGGTACTGAATTTGCATTTCATCAGCGAGCTCAAGGTCAGAAAGAGGTGATGGGACGAGAACGTCCTTCTGACGGAACATCTCTAGCAGTCAGCCAGGGTTTATAGTTACTGCTTGCCCAGAACCTCGTCCCTCTTTTAACCCCACCTTGGGTTCTTTGATTTCTGAATTTGAGCAATATTTTTTCGCCATCAGCAAAAAAACCGCTAAGTCATTGCTCATAGAATGAGTTTAGACCGAGCGGTTTCAGCATGCGACTTATTGCCCTGCTACAACACATGTAGGAGAATAATAAAGTTGGATACTAAAACAACCTGAAAGCTTTAATTCATCACAGCAAAAAGTACTCATTAAAAAATAAAGTTGGATACTGATTAGCACAATGATCCGCAATCTTTACAATAACAAAATAATAAAGTTGGAAACAAACCCAAAGAACTGACCGCACGCATAAAGCCAACATCATGCAGCACAAACTCCAGGCCCTATATTCAATCGATAGGCTCATCTGTCCTATTTAAGTACATCGTTGAAGTTATCGACTGAAATCAAAGCTGAACAAGTAATTATGCTCTGGAAAAGTGACGGCCGAAAATGGCTCAATTTCTGTTGGTTATTGACAATTAACCCTTTATTACACTCCTTGCCTCACAAGATAATATCTTAAACAAACCCTGCCTAAGAGATTGACGATTACAAATAGCACCAAAAAATCATTTAGTATTACCACTCTATTAAAATTTTATTGACTAAAGCCATGCCCCCATCTATTGGAAAATCAGTTGCGCAGTTCACCTATTTGCATATTAGTGCATTAGATCAAGCTGCAACTAATTTTCGGAAACTCGTTTCAATTGCGAGTTCCAATGCAGGTATATCAGAGCAAGGGGCATTTAACGTCATCAAGATTAGCCAAGACCAGAAACATTTGACTTTGCTTGATTACCCTCACTTTTTAGATGAACCATTTCCGGTCCTGCGCCGTTTTTGGACTGTTGATCTTGAAAAACGTAAGAGCCTTTACCGCACCTACGAAAACTCCCTAAACCCACCTATTCTTCATCGCAAAGAGTTGCTTCTTGCGGATGACCATCCTCAGAAAGGGAAGTTTTCAGTTCTAACGCGCACAGCGGAGCAAATCGGTCTGTTTGATGACAGTATTCGCATAGGTTTCAAACGGTCCTGGGAATCATTACTCTTACAACGCGGTTATCGTTTGGTGGATCATGAGTTTTTGCCAATCGGCAACGATGAGTCTGAAACAGCTCTAGTTACTGAGTTGTCTGAATTCACAAGTATTGCTCGTCATCGAACAGCATTGACGCGGTATGGCTTTTCGGCACCAATTCAGACCTTAGCTCGTTTTGGATTCCTAGATGGCTCGAAATCTGTTTTCGACTATGGCTGTGGACGTGGTGATGATATTCGAAGTTTGCGAGAAAATGGTATCGATGTAGCTGGATGGGATCCCTATTATGCACCTCATGACCCTCAGCGTACTGCGCATATCGTCAACCTAGGCTTCGTCATAAATGTTATCGAAAACCTAGATGAGCGTATGGATGCCCTACGAGGTGCTTTTGCCTTAGCGGACGAACTATTGGTGGTTTCTGCAATGCTAGCTAACCAGCAATCGATATGCGGTAGGCCATACGGCGACGGAATTCTGACCTCTCGTAACACTTTTCAGCGATATTTCACCCAAAGTGAATTACAAGCCTTTATCGGCGAAGTGCTTGATGAAGAAGCGTTACCAGTTAGCCCTGGAATCTTCTATGTCTTTAAGGATAAGGATGTAGAACAACGCTTTATGTATGGCCGGCTAGAAAACCGGCGGAACATCTTGCGACTTTCGTACATATCTCGCCCGGATAAACCGGCCAAGCGTGATAAAGCTGAGGAGAAGTATCAACAGAACAGTGACCTTCTGGATGCTCTTTGGGAAATCTGCCTCACCTTAGGTAGAGACCCAGATCGTAGCGAAATACCAACCGATCAAACTAATGAGCCACGGTCTACTACAAGAGATATGCAGTATGATGGGGTTATCTATCAGCCGGCACTAAGCCTATCAGCTATTACAGCCAACTTCAGCTCGCTTTCCGTAGCTCTTCGGTTTATTAAATCTCGCAAGGACGATGCCGAAGCGGTGCTCAACCAAGCTCGGCAATCCCGTATTGATGATCTACGCGTTTATTTCGCGCAGCTACATTTCGAGCGGCGTAAACCTTATCATCACCTTGATAAACGATTGCAAAAGGACGTGAAGGAATTCTTTGGCGATTACCGAGCAGCAATGGATTCAGGTCGAGAATTACTATTTTCTGCCGGCAAGCCGGAAAATATAGCCGCAGCCTGTTGCGAATCTACAGAGCGCGGCATCGGATGGCTGGAAGAGAGTAAGTCACTCACATTGCCCACAGAGTTTGTCGTGCAACTACCTCCGGTTCTGCGTACTTATATCAACTGTGGCTTGCGACTTTACGGTGATGCTACTAGTGCCGATTTAATCAAAATTCATATCCAATCGGGTAAGCTTACTCTAATGTGCTTCGACAACTTCACCGGCCTACCTTTGCCGCGAATGACGCAGAGGGTCAAAATCAAGCTTCGCGAACAAGACCTAGACATATTTGATTATGGCGAAAACTACGAATCGCCTTATCTTTACCGCAAATCGCGCTACATTAACGAAGAATTCCCGTTTTATGTGGAGCAAATAGCGTTTGAGGATTCATTACAAACTGCGGACTTATTCGACTTCAACGACTACGGTCCTAAACCAAGCGACTTTGATAACCGACTAGCACAAGCCCGCTGGCAAATCGATGGCTTTCAGCTTGTGCGCAGCCGTGATATCCCCGATCTCGATGCCTCTTGCGGGCGCTATTTTAACTACCGACAACTCATTGAATGTGGTGAAACCCAAGCAAGTATTGGCCTTGCAAATCTGCCAAAAGAACCAGACAGCTACAATGCGCTTTTTGAACTGGCTACAAAAATCTTGGATCCGTTAATCGACTATTACGGCATGATCAAACTTACTTATGGATTCTGCTCACCTGAACTTGGCAGGCATATTAAAAGACGAGTAGCGCCAAAACTGGATCAGCATGCTGCGCACGAACTCAACCGATTAGGAAAACCTGTATGCCCACGATTGGGTGCCGCAGTGGACTTCATAGTAGAAGATGAAGATATGAAAGAAGTTGCATACTGGATCATGGCGAACCTAACTTTTGACAGGTTGTATTTTTACGGGTCAGATCGTCCGATCCATATAAGCTATTCAGTAGTACCCCATGCTGAAGCATGGGAATTAAGGTCGCTTTGCAATGGGAAAATTGTTCCCCAGGCTTTTAACCTTACTCCAGCAATCAATCCCTAAGATGGGTAACATCCAAAACGGATTCCAGCATAATGGGCTTAACTAGCTATCAGATTCAATGTGAATCTGTATTATCAGACCAGCATTTCTTACGTTATTGGTAAGTGCCTCCAAAATATTCGTCCCTTCCACAATCATGGCAACTTTGTCGGTCTTTGGTTTTTTATCGTCTTCATCCGGCAACTCCTCTCCAAGCTTAAGTAAGCCTGCAATGTTAGAGCCACTCAAGGGTAATTCAACCTGAAAGCCTGACCTGAATATTTGTCGAATTCTGGTTAACTCCTTGAGCATTTCAAACATATTTTTGCTTTGTTTTGCTACCTTTGTTAAGTCCACTCTGAGCAATGCCTCCGTCAAATCTTCCTCGCAATTAGAGTCGATAATTGCCGTTGCATACTTTCCCCTTCGGGGAATAAGTACATTTCCAGTGATAGTCACATTATCAGGAATAACGATCTGCTCTGTAGTGCCAAGTTGTAGCGGGAGATGAAGGCTAGCGTGAAACTTCAAGGATCTAGGAAGTGGAGCTAACTCTCCGACCCTTCCAATATTGCTGAGAAATTGCTGTCTCAGACTGAGCGCAGCTCCTTCTCGAAGTCTTGCTAATACCGACACGCTAGCAAGAGTAGAATGCAATAGCCGCTTAGCCTCATCAAAGTGGATCGTACGCAGATCACCAAAATCCCAATCAACTTGAAAGCGATCGTTTCCATTCAAGGTTATCACTGGTGTAGTTTTTCCCGTCACGGCTAAACCTGGCTTAGTCATGTCAATTTTGTTCAGCGTACCAGCAACCAATAGTGCTGTTGTCAGCTTACCTTTCCGGATGAGATCACATTCTGGTGATGCGACAAAAAAAACTAGGTTAGTACGTCCCGAAAAGAAACCGCGAGACGTGACTTGCACCCCTGGCTTTGGTCCTAAGATATCGCCAAAAGTAATTGGCCAATCAGCTCCGTTATTATGGGCTCGTCGGTTTGGATTAACGAAGAGAGTCTGCTCAATAACAGTGTAGGTATCGCGATCATTTGAGATCATTAACGGTGCAGGATTATCCTCTATATCATCTAGCCGGCTCGCTGCTTCTACCACTTCGCTATAAGACTCAATTTTATATTGCAGTACACGGTCAAAAACATCGAGTATATAGCTAGAGGTGTTCAAACCTTCAAAGCGGAGCAACATAGTCTGAATATGCTGTAAGTCATCTATATCTATTCTACGTAGTGTTCTCGTGGCTGCTTTGACTGCTTCAATTGCTTTTTCTTCCCAAGTTTTTACGAAAGTAGCGAGTGCCTGGCTATCCTTACGATGATATGCTAGTGTGAGGATCAACCCCTTGATCCTTCCTGGCCTCGATATATGATTTTTTCTGATATGTCGGAAAGCGGATGCGTGGAATTTCACCTCTTGGCGAAATTCCTTCGCTAAATCATCGATGGTCGGTACTTGGGACATTAAGATTATTGAGGGAAGAGAGTGGTCATCTCGACTCTCGAGCGTCTCGTTAAGAAGATCGACTGTCAGTTGGCGGTCACACGCGTCTTGTTTGATACCGAGAAATAAATCTATGATAATCAAATCGGCTTTAACTGCTTTCTCGACAAAATTCCGACCACATCGATCAAACCGAATGCCTAGCTCATTTAGAGCAGCCTCTACCAACGCTAATGACGATCGATTACTCTGAATTTTGTCTTCGTAGTCATTAAACAGATCGCCAAGTAAATCCTTAATATCCTCCCTTCCCTGCCAAAGAGCGCATACAAACTCTTGGTTTGCTTTTAGTTCTTCCCAATTTTTTGGGTCATAGCCAGGAAACAACTTAACAATTCTTTCAGCTTCTCCGCCTTGCGCGTCATCAAATAGGCTATTCCAGCCATCCTCATCAAGGAGTTCCTCCACCTGAGGAACTTCGTCGTATCCATCATCGACGATGATTGCAAAATGTATCCCCGCATCGAAAACTAACTGTCTGTCGCTCAAAATCCATCTCCTACTACAAGATAGTCAAAGGTACACAAACGTCCTTCGCCATTCAGCACATCCGGATCTAATATCAACGCCCCACCATTATGTTCGGCAGCTTCGCGGGCGATGTAGAGACCAAGACCACGACGATGACTTTTGTCTTTAAGTGAGAAAAACAAATTGAAAATACGATCCTTATATTGTTGTGATATTCCGGGGCCATTATCAGAAAATCGTATTCGGGGCGGGTTATCTTCGATCGAAATAGTGAGTTCTGGCTTGAACGACATTTTTCGCTGCTTCTCGACTTCCATCCAGTACAAAGAGTTTGAAATTAAGTTCTCCATAACCTGGACGACCATCCCTTTAACTGCGAATATCTGCACTGATCGATCTGGTAACAGCACGTTTAGTTTGACCTGATGTCGTACAAACTGTGCCTCATGAGCATCCAAGGCTTCAGTCAATAAATCGTCCAAGTTGAAACGTTCTTTTCGCTGTCTCCCAGTCACGCTGAGAGGATCTAGGATTCGTAATCGCTTGCTTATACTCGTCATTGATGCCCTCAAACTTTCAAGTCGTCGGCGAATTTCCTCCGGCACAGTTTTTCGTTTCAGGCTGTTAAGTACATCGAGTGCATCCTCAGCCGAACGTGTCAGTTCGTGGGCAACAACCTCCACCATCAAACCAATTCCTGCCATGGCGAGCATTTGGTCAGCATCCTTTTCCATATCGGCGATTCGTTCCCGGGCTTGAGCTACATAGCGTACAAACTCCTCTCGCATCAGCTCGAGTTCTTGGACAACATCTTTATGCTCCAAGGGAACGATCTTTCGAATTGACTGGATTGCTGTTTTCATCCGCTTTTCCAGGTCGGCTGTGGTGGTCTCATCGGCGATGAAGACTTTTTTAGTATCTTTTTGTTCGTTGGTGATGCGGATCATTTCGTCTCGAAGACGTTCAACAGCAAACTGAACTGTCTCCTTCAGAATTACTTCTTCAGGCGTTTGCCGCAGACCTTCTCGATTAGTTTGGTCGATGAGTTGAGGATTTTGCAGACGTCCGATCTCTACTTGCCCAACTAGTTGGATACGGTTAAGCGCATATCCTTTTGACCGTAGAGCGGTTTTATCCAATTCTAGCCAGTCATCGTCCTCAGTGCCGTAGGGATATACCCGGAATCCGTCACGGTATAAGCGAACTCCCATCCACTGATCAAGTAAATTGCGAAGAGCCTGATAATCCCCCGTTGTCTTATCCTTGCGCAGTATTGAACGATTGAACCAATAGAGTTCAAAATCGAAGGATCCCACACGATTTAATGCGGCATAGTCAATATCTCGCTTGTCCATTCTTTTGCGCTTTGCCTTGGGGCCGACTAGCGCACCATAAAGAATATCTGCCGTAACGGACTCGATGTTAATTTCGCGAGGGTGATCGAAACCAATATTGTTCAACTCAATCCGAAGCTCCAGCTTCGGGCCATCATCGCCCATGCGATATTTGCCACGCACTAAAGCATTGGCGTGAGACAGAAAGCTCTTTTCAAGCCTTCGAATGTTGATTCTCTTGCCATTCCAGAATACGGCAAGGCGTTGGCCTGATATATTACCGAGAGGATTCACAAGCAGTGAAAAGTCGTCAATCGCAAGGCGATCGACACGCTTCTCACTCCAGTCTGCGTTTAATTTTTCGATCCTGATTTCTGTACCACTGTAATCTGGATCATCCTTCTTCATTCCTTGTGTTGGCTTGACATCAATATCTTCAATCATTTTTGAAACGTCGTCGAAATCTGACCAATTGATATCGATGAGATTGTAGTTGCTATCGTCCACTCTTGCTGTTCGTACGGAGAGACGCTCACCAAGCCGCATTGCTGACAAGCGCCCTATGCCTTTCTCTCCGAGAAAGGGGGCGTGTGATTTGCCGTTGGCAATAGCAGCATCTACCTCACACTTTCTTGACGAAGTTCCGATCACAAGGAAAACGGTGTCGAGTTCAGTCAAAGACATGCCAGACCCAGTGTCCGAAATCGTGATTGAATTCAGTTCATTGATATCCTCAAGCACATCCAATAAGGCTTCGTAAGTATCGGCTTCATCAAGAAGTCTTCTGGCATTGTTCCAGCTCTCTCCTGCTTCCGTGATGAGCCTACCTGACAATTCATCCTTAAGTTCCTCCAAATTTAGAGCATCATCACCATTTTGCTCCTCCATCTCGCTGAGAATCAGAGATTTTGATTCCAGATAGTCCCGACGCCCCATGACAATATCGAAATAGATCGTTATTCCATTTTTGGTGCCTGCATCAATCCCATTCTTGATGAGTTCATAAAAAGCAATGGCATCAGAGCTAATTAGCTCAGAACCCAGCTCTAAAACAGTTCGTGCAGTTACCCTAAACATATATGATCCAAAAATTCATAAATTTTGTGTTGCTCTGTATTTATTAGTTTCAGACGAATCAGTAGAACCTTGGCTAATTGCTTCTACGACTAATCCAATATCTTCATCCGAAAGAAATGGTGCTTGTCCATAAACTAATCCTTGCTCTCCATTAAGCTTTGCGGCCAAATGTCCCTTTCCAAGCAGTAGCTCAGCACCAGGACGATCAAGTGCGATTTTGGATGTCGCTTCGCTAGCCACTTTGAGAATTAATCGATTTCCCAAGTTTTCTCGAAGCTGCATCGGCATGACATCTTTGTCCGGGCGTTGAGCCGCGAAAATCAAATGAATTCCAGCAGCACGAGCCTTAACCCCTAGCCTTTGGACAGCAGCACCAACCGCTACTTTATAGGTGTCATCAAGCATCCAGTCAGCGAATTCGTCATGAACTAGGAAAACCATTGGAAGTCTGCTTTCGGGAGTAGCCTTCGCATTGTAAGTGGCTAGATCCCGAGCTCTAGCAGCAGCGAACGTTCGATAACGTGTCTCCATCTCCTCGACTAGTTCAGATAAGACTTCGACTGCTCGATCCCGAGTCGTAACTGTCGGCTCTCGAAAGTGGGGTAAGCTCTCAAGTGCGACGTAGTCAACACCCATCTTGGGGTCGATCAGTACAATCTGAGCTAACTCTTTAGGATTAGTCACGGCTATATCCAACATAATGGCTTGGATTAAAACTGATTTGCCGCTTCCCGTAGCTCCCGCGACCAATGAATGGGGCTCATGGGCTGCGAGACCACCAAACTCTCCTCCCAAGTTGAGATAAAGGATGGAGCCGTTAATCTCTTGGAGTCCAAGGATAAAGGAAGTGTTTATTCCCGCGGCGTTCTTGTTGAGTTTTCTACGAGCCCAAATATCCCACAAGGAAACCGATTGCCTTTTTTCGCTGGCCAAAGTAAGCACAATTTCACCTGGTTTAGGCTGAACGGTGACTAAACACAGTGCATGTGTTGTTAATAGCTGTGTACGCTTTGCCTCTATGTCCTCGACGCGCAAGCGATCAGATCCTGCTAGCCTGATCAAGCAGCCATTAGGGGTTAAACGCGTCCCTAGAACAGAAGCCTGCAAACCGTAACTGTTGAGTGCGGTCTTCAGTTTTTTAGTTGCTTCTTCGGCCCAAGTTTCACGCTCGTCCGCCACAGTGGACAAACTAGCAGCTTTTTGGGAGACAAGTCGTGCAAACTCGGTGACTTGCTCTGCCAATTCGGCTTTTGGCGTTTCACCGGAGTCAACAAGTCGCACCTCTTCTGGGGTTTTTGGCCGCGATATCTCGTTAACGATCTCGGAAGTCGGTGTGACATCAATCTCTTCGGATTTAAATTCTGGGGATGTCCCTGCTATTTGAGCAAATCTCTCAGCCATAGCGGACCATGCTACTCGATCCGCAGGTAAACGAGGAGCGGATAGTGTCCAGGGTGTCTGAGAACCAAAGGACGCTCGGATCGTTGTTGGATCCTCTTTACGCGAATAAGCTTCCACAAGTCGACGTAGTTCGGGTCGGTCGAAAACTTCCTGCCATGCCTCAATCCCATCAGAACTATCCAACAGCAGCCTTTCGGATCCAGGGGACTGAGACGTCGGGTCGGCCGAGTGAATAAAAATATGCGAATAACCTCGCAAAGAGATTCTTGCTTCCCCATCTCGCAATTTTGCCCGTATTCTTTCAAGTAACCCTGCACATCCCGGTGGGATGTCCGCGTCAATGAGCATATCGGCTAGCCTTGAAAGCCAGAGATCCCTGTCGAGCCGACTTGGATCTCCGAATAGCGCATCCCTAAATGTGGTAAGCGTTGCCAAGAGCTGAGCCTTGGAAGATCGCCTCGCCTCTGCGGCACCTAGCACCGAGATATATTTTGACTCTACAACAACCACATGAAGTAATGGCCCCTCATCGGACTCTTCCACACAAAGTCCCAAAATGTCTGCAATTCTGCTTTCACGCTGGGCGAGCCAATCGGCATAGTCATCTAACAGAAAATAGGCTGTGAAAGCTGGTCGAGCCCCATTGCCAGCAAGTCCTCTTAGCTCCCGTTCAATAAGATATCGACTCATCACTAAGCCAAGCATCTCCCCTGCAGAAACCCCTCTTTTCGCGGCTCGAAGGACGATATCACCCGAGATCGATAGAGCGTCCTTTTTCGTACGACTGGTTACTTCATCGAACTGGTCAAGGGGTAGAGTCACAAGTTCCTCTAAACGCCGTCGTAAAAGAACGCTCAACAGGCGCAACTCCGAGGTGGAACTCACAATCATGTTTCGCCCGTTAGTCGTGCCCCGTCTATAGCGAACGACAGTAATTCCATTGGCCTGTAGCTGTCGCTTATCTAGTAACTCATCGTAAGTGGCTACCCATTCTGCCAGAGCGTGTGAATCGTCCAAGATGTCGTGCAGAGCTTCGCTTTGAAGGGAAATCCTACGAGCAGGAAGATGCTGCGTGTTCAGTGGGGCGTCTAGTTGCCTCGCAACAGAGGCGATAGCATTTACATAGGCCCAACCAGAAGCGGTCTGGCGTGGGCAGGTAAGAAAAGTTGTAGACTTGAGCTCGTTCTCACCTGAAACACTCCGATAAGACCATCGAGAGGGGGCATGTTCCAAATTCGGGCGCTCATTGCTCCAATCAACGGAGATCCATTCAACCACAGCTGTTCTGGAAATAACATCATGCAGAAAAGCTATATCGAACGGGCGGAAACCCGCAGAGGATGAAGGAGGTGTCGATGATGCGGGAATGGCCGACATACGCAGCTTCGATATGAAGTTTTCTGAAGTCTCACTGACCACAGGAAGATCCGGGTCGTCACTAGCCTTGGCAACTAGTTCCGAATAGATACGACGCAACTTTTCCGGATCTTGATGCCGCACGGAGACATTACATTGGAACCCGCCATTTGTTTGCATTCCGGCGAGTTCGCGCACAACGGACAATGGCAGTTCGGCTGCGTCTGAATTATAGAGAAGAATGCTCAGATTGGCAGCCTCATGTGGCTGCAGTCCGACATAGCGTTCCATAAGTTCTTTCACCTGCTTGGCTGCTAGACTCGGATCTACGTCCGACATGGAACTATCCTCCCCGCGAACAGGACGCTCGAGGAGACTGTATCCGTTAACTGTATTAGTTTCAGATACCAAAGTCGGGCTGCCGCCGCGCGTAACCATGGCAATCTCCGGATAGAAGGGATGAGCTAGCTCTTCCGAAAACTCACGGAAAAAGATGTTTCGGTCTCCAAAGGAGACAACCGATTCGCCTAGCATATGGGAGACCAAGCCAGCTACTCGGCGAGTTTTTACAGCTAGGGCTTTCATTCGCTCAGGATGCCAAGGAGGGATAATGACACAAGGCTGGTCCCCCAAAATGCGGACTGTGCCGACAGAAATTGCTTCAGAGACGAGTTTTGACCGGCAGATATCGCCTCGGGCGTGAGTCAGTAAGGCTCGTAGAAAGGTCGCGAAAGAATCGGCCTGACGCAAAATCGCCTCTCCATGAAGTCCCGTTTCAATGAAGTCCTTAACCGCCTGGCTATAGTCGGCCTCAAATACGTCCCATGTACTCCTCAACTCATCACGCTGCTCCAAAGTCAGACGTCCCTCTGAGGCAAGTCCATTAATTGCTGTCTTGATCACGTTTCGCAAGCTTTTCAGCTTTGCAGCAGCTGGCACCAAAGAGCCTGCATCTCTCGAAAATGTTGGCTCAAGTGTGCTGGTATCAAACAGTGACACGCTTTGTACGCCCCCTTTCTTGCTGACCATCCGCCGTGGAACCTCGGTACAAGATACAGAACCTTTATCCTGGAGGCGTCGCATATCGTCGAGTAGCGAAAGACCGACCGATTCAGGTTTGAATGTCCACAGTAGCTGGGTCTTTTCCAAGATAGTTTGGTTTTCGCCACGGCCCTCCAAGAGAGCTACCTCGAATTTGATTTGGATAGCTTGGCGAGCCAGTGAAACGACTTTCTTAAATTTTTTACCTCTGATTTCCTTCTCTTTAGCAGCGAATAAGGGGAAATCGAAGAGAGGGTCCGGGAGATTTGTTCCTCCCATTCGTTCCACCCGCCACTCGACTTTATGTGCCATTAACTCTCGCAGGCCACGATACATCAGTGAGAAGAATGCCCCAACATCATGGTTGAAGCGCTCCCGCCACTCCGTTCTGCCTTTGGTAACAGTTAGGCGAAGGAACCGCTCTTTTCCGGAAGAAGACCCTGCTCTAGCGATTAGGCGATGAGCAATGGTGGCAAAGCCATCAAGAAAGTCACTGCATTCAATTGGTTTGCCGAAGATAAATTTCTCCCAGCGCGAATGAAGTGCCGGGGTTTGCTCCATATAGCGACGGTGCAGATCGAAAAATGATTCGTCGTCTTCGTCACTTCCCTCCGATCGACGTTCTCGCCCCCTAAACTCGTCCAAGTACGTCCGCCAGCGCTCTTCTAGCAAGCCAGCCTCATCGCAATCGTGTTCAAAGAAATGCTGCGTAGACTCGGCAAGTCCGAGCTGCCTAGCCCGAGGCTTATCAAATATGTAATGGACACCATCTTGCTCCCATTCAAAGACCGCCAAATCCACCGCCGTCTGTGAGTTCCCAGGAGCAGCCTCAATGAATGCTTTGATCGCATCCTGCGCAGATTCTGCTATAAATTCGGCATTTTGCTCAAAGCGATCACGCATCTCGTCGGCGTCTAGCGGTTGACCGTTCGGTCGAAGCCACTTTAAAAGGGGAGCTCGTGTTGTATACAGCTTTTCAAATGCCTTGCGCCAAGTTGTTGAACCCGAGGTATAGGTCTTGGTATTGGCGAAGAGCAACGTGTCTCTAGGAAGACCAACGCAAGGTAGCGCCCAGCCCAAAGCTTGGCGGATGGGATGTCCGTGTGACGTTGTCGCCTCACTGATCCTCTCGCAATATTCCGCTAAATCGTTGAGGGAGAGTTCCGTGGCTGCTATAAGTCCCTTGAGAGCCGCGCGAAAGATGGTCCGATCATCCGGCGTCGGCGACAAACCGGCTACATGGCAAGAAGCTTCCACCCAAGCCTCAACATTTGCTCGAAGTTCCTTTGCCCCAAGGGCGGAAACGTGACCAAGAGTGTCGGCGAGATTATGTTCGTTTCCATTGGCTGTAAGTAATGCCTCTCGCGTCGTGCCTGCGTTTCTAACTGCCCCTGCATTGAGGCTGGTCAGCGTCTGTGGCGGAAGATCTTCTCCCTCAACCAAGGTCACAGGAATGCGAATGTCGATCCTCTGTGCAAAAACGGGGTTAGCGTAAATCTCACGTACCACAGCAGCGATCTGGGTAGGTGAGAGTTTATCGAGCCTGAATAGGGCTGTGTTGTCGTCACCGAACAAGTCGCCTTGGTTTGCTTCGTCCAACCTTCGGCGCAGAATATCAGCAACTACGCGACCTATGATGCGATCCGTCAACATTAACTCTTACCTCTAGCAAATGGATTCTCGACAAATGAGCAGGAATCCGAGAGCCTGCGAAGGAGGCCAAGACTCATAAGACGGCACTCTAAATTTTCGCGATTGTCGCTAAGCGCTTCTTGGTCGATTTGGTCCCCCCGTATCAGATGTCTACCCTCCATATCGCCTATTACTAGACCATATCGGAGCTTGGCTTCATGGAGAAAATCGTCGAACTGCATGCGCTCGTCGACCATGGCAACGACCAAAGTTTTGAGCAAGCGGTCGTTGGGGGCGTAACGCGTTCGACGAGAAAGCCTTCTTGAGCTAAGGCCAATAGCACGCGACCAGGAAGCGTGAATCTTGCCAAAATGCTGTTCGTGTCTAGCAAGAGCCTTTTCGATTAGCTCGGCGGCCATCTCTTCACCAGTCATCTTGCTATAGTCGTTATCCTCGTCGCTCTCTGCAGATGGCCATTGAAAACGGTTTCGCAGTGCGAGCATGCATTGTAGGCTTTGATCGACTGAGTCCAGTGCGTCTTCCCATTCTGGCGTGAGCAGGAAATTCTCTATAGAAGCTCGTACCGCCCTTGAAGAAAGCGCCTGGTTTGCCTGGTAAGATTCACCCGAAAGCTCCCGAACTTTGCTCCGCTCCCGAGAGACAATTTCACAAACGATCTCGACAGAATCGGTGTTCCCCGCTTCTGCTTTCGAGCATTCGAGGAAATATAGGAGAAGGTTGAGCCCTGCGCTTGATATGAGATGCTCCAAGGCGTCATACACGGGCATATCGCGCGAAAGGATCGCCAGCCAATCATCGCAAAGCCTATCAAAACGTGCGTGTGAGCGATGTGGCAAATATCCAACCGCCCTCGGTTCTGGTGCGTATTGGGACTCTCCTTGCAGCGCTCGAGCAAGGCGGTTGAGAGGAGAAGTGGAGACAAAAAGTCGATCAACGAGTAAGCAACCGAGTTGTTGACCATTTACTGCTCGACATAGCATAAGATAGAGTAGCTCCCCCGTCCTAGCGAAGAATCGCCGATCGTTTGTGACGCTAGACGAATCGATGCGCAAATCCTCGTAAAGAGCATCTGGCCCGAACGGGAAGATGAATTTGGAACTCCAGCGCTTGTTGCTGCGTGCCTCGAAGGCGGAAGATCTCAGGAGTTCGATCGCCTTAGCGAAGTCGTCAAAAGAGAGGAAGACATCACGTAGATAGTCGATATTTTCGTCGCCATGACCTGTCGCCTCGGCTACAAATAGTTCTCGCCATTGGTTCCATTTATCGCTATCCGATATTGCGCGATCGCGAACAGTCTGGACATAAGGATTGTTAAACAGTAAAGAGCGCAATCGGATCTGCCGTTGTGGCTTATAACGAACTTTGTCGCCTGGAAGCTCGACCAAAGGGGATTCTTTGTTAGAACCGAGCACCCCCAAGAACTCCATGACTGCGAGATGAGGTAGCTGCTCATCGTAGAGTCGATGTCCCCAGATATGCTCATCGACCGCAAAGTCGACGTTATCAATTCGTTCCCTCATACACCGACCCTAACCGCGATTGGTCTTGAAAAGCCATGTCCGTTGTGCTCGATCTCAATGAAGTTAAGGGAGAGTGTTCCATCATCGGAGAAAGGCTCGCCGTCCTGTTCTAATGCAGACCGGGACAGCTCAGCTTGGCGCAGAAGTCGCGCCTTGAATGCCATTAAGTCTTCCAAACATTCGTTGGAGAAGCTTGCCGGCAGCGCTCCTTCGGCTACTCGACAGAGAAATTCAAAACGAATGGGTGAAAGGAGGAGAGAAACCTCGCCACTTGCGCCAAATGCAACAGTAATATCGATGCGGGGTAGGCCGGAAATTTCATCCGATTTGATTGCCATGCCGAGGCCACCCGTTGCTCGCCGCGCGGGGAGTTCACTGTCACACAGAACGCTGATTTTCGAATGTGTAAAGCCTCCGGAGCTAGCGACGAAAATCTTATCTGTATTCTCGAGTAACAAGCCGGACATAATTCTGTTAAGACCTCGCACCAAGCGGGCGCGAGCGGGCTCTGGAATAGCCTTTCGTTGGGCAAGTGCCGCAATCGACTCCAAATAGTCTCCAGCAAAGCGAAACGCGGTCAGGTCCCAGAACCGGAAATTTGGTTCAGTTTCTGGAAGCGTGAAAAACATGCGCTGACGTTGGCTCTCTATGCGCTTAAGGAAATCCGTGGCGCCCTCGTCAAGCCGAGCTCCCTCCTCACCCTCCAAGTATCGCCTTTGGACGGCTAAATAGGATTGTGTTGCCCCATAAACAGGGTCCGACGAAACAAAGCGGGCGAAGGCATCAGAAAGTTTGTTGTCATCGGTTCCGTAGACAAGGAGGCCATCTATTGTGTTCGATGTTTCCTCTCCAATACCGAACGCAGTCAATACCCGAAATACGGGGCGAGATAATGTTCTTCGTCTGGGGAGATTCGCTCCAAACACGTTGCCATAGATGCAGCCATTCTCGACAGTGCCGGCTTGCTGAATCTTGGAAACATCTGAGCAGGACATGAGTCCCTCACGGGCGGCTGGGTGACCTAAAATCATGTTTGCCGCCAATGCTAACAAATCACGAACTGGCAGATGCGCACCGTTGTGTCTAGCAATCTCAACCAGATCGCCTAATCTCTTAGACATTCGACGACCATCGTTTTCACCAAGCAACCGCCTACGGTTTTCAGAAATTGGACAGACGCGCCCGTCTAGGTCCAAGGAACAACCTGAGCAATTTGACCAAGCAGGATGTCGAGCAACGGCATCGAGCGACTCTTCGAGCGAATGCCGGTGAGCTGTTTTGCTCAGGTCAAATACGGCAAGTCTTTCATGTTGGGAACCCGATTGTAGGAAGGAATCCTGTATGAGCTTACGCATTGGGTGAGAACTTCCTTGGTGATAGGACCGGAGCCGCTCCAATATCTGGCCGTGATTTGCGGCTAAAATCAAAAATTCCTTGTCTTCCTCTCCTAGTACGGATCGCTCTAACAGGCCAAGAGTTTCATCGCCTTGTTCGTCACTGAGCTCACTGAGGTCCTTAACGAAAATAGCTATACGTCCGTCATCTAATGGTAGTTTCTTGATCGGCTCAGGATCAGACCACTCGCGATCATCCCCCCTTAGTTCAGACCATAAGCTGCGACAATGGTATGTCTTGCCATCTCCAGCAGTCCCCGCTATTAGTATAGAACCAAGCGCCCCAGAGTTGACTCGTTCTAAGATGTTGTTGAGCTGAGGGCTATTGAGCCGAATAGGAGCTACTTTGGCTTTAGCCAAGGCTGCCGAAACATATTCGTCAAACAAGCTTACATTATTGGGAGTGGGGCCATAGGAACGCAAAAAACGAACCCACGAGCTAGATGGTGGGTTCGTGGAACTATGCGAAATGGAAGTGACAGAATCATTCATAATTCAGATAGAAACGGCTAAATCGCAAATAAACTGGCGCATATCTTAGAGGGTGCAAATGAGGCAAGACTCGTTGTCTTCCTCGTCAGCGAGACTTGCTAACTGTTCTTGCCAAGGTATGCGACTTTTTAGATTTTTCCGTGAGTTAACCTGGGTCTTAATATCCTTTGCTCTAGCTACTAACTGTTCTAGTGTTTCGCCTTGTGACCATGTGAATTGCTCTCCAGTCAAAGTATTCACTTTCTCGTATTTCTTAGCGCGCTCAAAAAGATCTGGATGCCGTTCAGCGAGCGAAACCCACTCGTTCTTGCGTTGAAAAAAACAAAAATAGCATCCTGATCGACTTCTCCACTCGTAATATTTTGGATAACCAACACCAGCATTGGTTAAAATTCGCTCAATATCCGAGCGTACAATGCCATCTTCCTTAAAGGGAAAATTGGGTTGGATATTTGCTTTTGTACTTCTGTAACCATCACGATCTTCATCAGCCCTTATTGCAACATATGTAATAACTTTATCCATTCCTACCCATTCCTCAAACGGACGAATTTTCATCTCGCGAGTACACCATCTTGTGTTTGGTGATGGAAGGAAATTGTTGTACTTACTTAGAAGGTGATCAAAGTCACCATTGGTCATTAATCGAGTTATAGGTTTAGATAAGTAGGCTTCAAGCTTATCAAGATAATCGTAGACCTCTGGTAATTCAGCCCCGGTATCTGTAAAAAAATACTCCATATCAGGAATCTTATCGCGCATGTAGATAGCCAAAGCCGCACTATCCTTACCTCCGGAAATGCCTAGAACGTGGCGTACAGGTTTGTTACTTGCAGTGCTTGTACTCATGATTTACCTTCCAGTGGAATATGTTCATAATCCCGATCAAATTCTTGGTTCGATGACGTAGCAGCGGTAAAACTAAGAGCAAGAGCCGCATTCCTCAAGCTGACATCGTCTAAATTCGAGAGAAGTTTAGAAATTTGACTGACAGTATCTGCCACAGCTCGTTTCTTGGCAGAATCTAGTACGACTAACAGTTCGGTTTCACCGATTTGCTGTTGTACCCCTTTCAGTAGAATCACTTCGATATCATCTCCAAAATCAGAAGTTCGGTCTTGTTGGACAAAACGCAACCGCTCCAAATCGCGAATGCGTTTGGCGTATTCAGTTATACGATATTCTACAGCCTTAATATCATCATCAGTCCATTTCTCAGGTGGTTTACGCCCAAGGAAACTCGCAATGCTAATTAACCAAGGAGTTTCCTCACCGTAAGGATCTACAATTCGTCCTAGGAATGCCCGCAATCCGTGGATATCAATTGTGTAACTTTCCAGTTGCATATAGCGACCTCGTAGCATGTCACGAAGATCTTGAATCATGACATCTTTTTCGATGCCAAATGCCTTCTTGAGCATGTTCATAAAAATCCAAAGGAGGCTATGATACGCCCCTCTCAATTCGCCAATTACGCTCTGAAATTTTTGGCCGAACATTTTCAATTGTTCCGCTTCAGGCTTGATGTTAGCGAAAGGACTAAATCCACATGCTTTTGGCAAATCAACTAGGACGAGTTGCACGGGGGATTTCGATTGGAAAAATAGATCTCGTACTGAGAGCGCTTCTGGGGAAAGGTGTTTAGTTCGTTTCGTATACTCTGGTAGATTAACCATCATCTGAGCCAACGGTTTGACAGCAGTAAGCAGTGTGACTTCGTTTGGCATTTCTCCAGATACAATTTCGGCATAACGTCTGAACAAATCTTCGCGCAGTGAGTCGATTCGAAAACGTTGAAGACCGAAAGATTTTGGATTTTTCAGGAGTCGCTCGTAAATCTCAACAGTCAGAAATGGGACAAAATTACCTTCTTCAAATAATGCCAACTCATCTCTATTAGCTAAAACAATAGTCAAAAATAGAATTGGGATCACTCCAGCTTTCAAGCCATATGGAGGTTGAGTAAGATAAGCAAACAACTCAGCCACAGGAATCGGATTGGATTCCGTGTCGTCTAGTTGCTTTTCGATAGCCTGCCAAACCGGCCGAATCTGATACTTATCCTTTAAAGTTGAAGATAAGCCAAATTGCCAACCATCGACACTTTTGTGATGGAGGCCTGTTGCCTTAAGTAAAGCACGATACATAGATTTTTCGGATGGATATTTCTCAATCCCAAGATCTTCCTCATGTCCATGCTCAAACATTGCAGTAATGAGCTTGTTGCGTCCAGCAATTGCGCTAGCGGATGGCTTATCACGATTTATCAACTCATTGTGCAATAGAGGTGCAGAGGAATAAATCTGATCCAATATTTCGGAGAATTTTTGTTGGAGCTGGCGTTTACTGTAAATTAAAGGTATGCACCCTTGAGCAACCCACTCCGATTGGCTAGGATTTTCCAGGATTGAGGCAATTATGGCAGTTTCATTTTTTTTTGCTGCTGAGAGTCGATCCTTCAGTTCACGTTGAGCCACGGGATCGTTGGCAAGCAAAGCATTCTCCCTCTGTATGCGTAAAAGCGCGAATATGGTTAACACAGCTTCGCGTAGTGATTCAGGATTTCCGACAATAACACCAAGAGAGTATCCCTTACCTAGTTCAATAAGCTTTTTTCGAAACAGATTGACTTCATCCGCAGCATCCGCAAGACAGACGAATAGGGTTGGCTTATCCATGGGCCGTACTCGGTTCATACTTTGAGCACTGATAAATTCCGGTTGGTAATATCGTAGAGTGCCCGTCGCAATAGCATGACGACGAGCAACGATCGGCGCCATGGGCTTAGCTTGATTCAAAAGCTCAGCAATATCGATCTGGCCAATCTGGGAAATCTGCTCTGAGAGAGCGGTTTCTATGTCGAAATCGCTTCCCTGCCACACACGATATTCACCACTGAATTTACGGAAGGTAATGAGAGATCGTTCACCAAGAGTATCGAGAGTGGTACTTGTGGTTTTGGCATTCTCGTAACAAAGCGAGAGTACTTCAAATGAAGCCTTGAGTCCGCCTTGAATACCAACGATATTCATAAGTCCGATCATCTTGATCAAGGAAATTTCACTTGTAAGTGCATCGCCAAGCCGCTCAACGGCTGTTACCACTTCTGCCCAGCGGCGATGAGTATTTGGATCAGTGACTAGACCAGGCTGATTCAGAATGAAATAATCGTAAATTTCCCACGGGCATATCCAATCTAACTGATCTTCCCGAACATTAAGCCGGTCCAAGCTTTCCATAAAACCATGCGGTTCCTGGCTTCCCAAATAACTAAAAAGCGTTCGCTCGTTCTGCGCGACACGTTGGCAAAGCGCTGGCAATACCAGCAAGGAAACAGGATGTAACGGATAGCAAGCGGCAAACAATTCTGCAGCTTCGTCCTCCAATATTCCTGGAGGCAACGCGCGATGCTGGGCTAACGAGGCGGCAAATCGGCGTGCTTCGACTTCTAATCGAATCTCTAAGTGCGAATCAAGCTTGTGAACGATTGCTGCTCTTATGACTCGGATGACTTGTTCTGCAGTCTCGACGAAAGGGATGCTTTCAAATCGCCCCTGAACCTTCTTCCACTCGTTGCGAAGTTGATCCCCGAGAGTTTGTGCATATTGTTCAAAGGATTGATGTAACAGTACGACTAGTTGGAGTGGTGCTTCATCAGGGCGGAAAGCATGTTCGGCTAAGGCCTGTAATAGAAAAATTTCCGAGCTAGTCCGATGACGCGCTTCATATTCCAAAAATTTGCCAAGTTCGTCTACAATGATTAGGAGACCTGCGCCGCCAACGTTGGTGATTGCGTGCTGTAATTCCGATATGAGAGCAAGGATATGGCTCGCCTTTGGATTGGTCTCATTCGCCGCTTCTTCAAACAGGGAAAATAATTGCAGATTAAGATCATCTCGACGACTACCAAAGTACCTCAAAACTGCCTTATTTAAGGCTTGTATTAAGCGGCACCCAAGCGGTTCTGGGGTGCCAGCAAGAGTGGCGATACAGTAGCCATTAGTTGCTGCGCAATTTTTTGTAAATTGCGCAGCTAATTCTGGAGCGACTTGCTGTAAGTCTGCAAAAGCGTGCTTAGTTGTCTCATCTTCTTTATTACCTAAGAGTTGCGACAGGAATAAGCCAAAAGCTGATTTACCTGATCCGTAAGGTCCCACTAGAGCCCACGCGCGAGGTATCTCGATGGGTTTCAATGTTTCGGCAAAGCGATCAAGTACCTGGATTGCTCTGCTCGTTAAAATATATGGACGAACACTATTTTGGTGTTCGCTGTCTCGCTCGATATTGATCGAGCGTGTATAACATGTATTTACATTAATAAATTGGGCGATTGACATAATGATCTACTAATGCGCTCCAATATAGTGTCGACGTAACAAGTCAATCGGTTCGATTTCCGTAACAAGATATAGCTGATGAATTCCCGCTGTTTCTCTAAGACTGAAAGCACCAGGATACCAAGCGATCATTTCCTCAATTTTAGCGATGAGGCATTCCTCCGTGAGTCTAAACACAGAACCAGGTGCAGCAAGAACACCATCGCTACGCATCAGGCGTTCAATCGGCAAATGAGACTCCTTCGAATCCACAAGCAGTTGAGCAACCGAAAAAGCAAATATTGCTACTGGCACTGAGCGGAATTCTGGTTTGGACTCATGATATTTCGAACCTGCAGCCATCTCCATCAATCCGAGCATAGCCACTGGAGAGTCTAAACCTTCTTCTAAAGGAGTAGATTTCGAGTTCAATGAAGGCTGATACATACGAACTAACAGAGTCACGTCATGCTTGAGCGTGGATTCAGAAACTTTAGCGGAGAGATGTTCCGATACAAAATATTTCAGAGCATCTATAAGTTCCTTCATCGTGAACTCAGGCTTATGGAAACGGTTAAAGAACCAGAATGGTGTGGTCGCATCAGCTGGATTTGATGAAATCAGCCAATGCAGAAGCCAAATCGTCGCATCGTCTTCAAGGTAGGGGTCCCACCCATCAGGAGAGAAGATACATTTTCCAAGCTCCGAAGTCCTAATAGATTGACGATCGGATTGAATCATCTGTGTAGCATTAAGCCAATATTTAATCGCAGAGACCATATTTTTACCAACCCCGAGCTTTACTGTGCTGTCATCATCTTCAAACACACCTGAATCATCAGACCAAGCTTGATAACCTTTAGTAAGCCAACCGAAGCGTAACGGAAAAGTTTCGTGGCGACCAAAAGAGTACTTATCATGCCTAAGTGGGATCATTTCTTGAATTCCTATATTCGATAGTTTTCATAATACTATGAATTATAGTTTACAGTAATGTAAGCGCCCGGCCGCACCGGATATTTTGACGTATTTGCAAGAGCGTAATAAAGTTGGATACTAAAAATAAATCACTCTAATCTGCGGCAAAAAATAGAGTACAAAAGTTGGAAACTAAAAACTCCGAGTTAGAGCTTTTTTCCTTCCTAATTCAGAAAATAGGTTGAATTGATATGAATCTTCAGATTATGAAATTAGTCAACAAGTTGATTTATTAATCTTTTTCTACACACCGTCGATCTACAATCGCGGTCAAATCCTCTTTATTAATCGCATTTTTGGACCAGCCTTTGGCAAATTTTATATCGTTTGAATCAGGTAATTGTTCAGACAATAATTTCCGAATTCTAATTCTGCAGGAAGCGCCGCCCTCACCAACAAAAATCGCTTCACGCCTTGTGAGCGCTGAAAGCATTTTTGTTAGACCATTTAAGCTATCTGGTAAAAACTTTGAAACATGATCTCGATCGCTAGAGTTGGATAGCCGGTCAATCCAGCCTTGCCTCAACTGTAGCCTAAGGCTTCCAAATGCGGAGACTGCGTCATCTTGGATGATTTTTACTGGCACCAGCGCTGGAGGTTGGCTAGGTACTTGAGATAACCGAAACCAGCGGGAAAACGTCTTGGCTTTCGTCCGTGTTGACGGCAGTAATCCGCATGCGTTAAGCCACTGGCTTGCCAAGTACTGATATGCTGGAGGTGGTGTGATTTTAAGATCATTTTTATATCCTCTGAAAAAATCAGAAGATACCCTAACCAGTTTGGTAAGTTTAGGTGTGACGGCTAGGCCGTATAATTTGAAGTAGCTTACCACCCTAACTAACACTACATTTCCACCATCCTGCTACGAAACCTCGCAGCCCACCGAGCTACGGAGGCTGACTCCAACAAGCCTTTATCTGTTGATTTAGTTTTTGGATGAGGAATACCTGTGAACTCATTTTTTTCACACAACTCCTCCAATACGCTGTTGGGCCAATGTAATGAGTTCTTCATCAATGCTTTTTCCAATTTTACAATTTGATCATCCCAGTTATCTTTTGATTTAAATCTTAGCAATAACGTTGATAGCGAATTGACAGCATCAGAAGTATCAACTTCCAAAATATGGAAAGCTGTTCCACCGCAGACAACCTCAACCACTGCAATGCGTCTTTGATTGCCATCGATCAGCAAATGTTTCTTGCTGGCAACCTTACGAGTTTCGAACGGTTTGGAAAACTCAAAAGTGACTGGCGGCGCATATAAAAGAACTTGCTGCTTATCCGCACTGGCCTCAGCCTCATCATTCACAGCGTGCTCATCAGGACTTCCGGCGATAGCTCCCGCCACACCCGATCCCTGCCCTCGAACGTATTCCTTGAATTCCGGATGATGAAATTCGACAAGCTCAGGAACATCAACTTTAACATGACGTACGCCGGCAATTTCGTATACGAACATTGAGTTAGCAGCCTTATCAAAGTGACCTCTGACATCCAAGCTAACGCCCTGTAGATCCGGCGGATCAAATTGGAAATCCCAAAAACGATAACCATTTTTCTCATGTCCGTGTAATTTCTGGTATCGCCCAATACTTTCAAAAGATGCGCGTGCTTCCCGATCAATCAAAAGCCAGCTTAACAACCGTCGAGCCCCGTGATCATCCAGCAATTTCAACGGATAGCTGCAGGACGGGAGTATATTTATTCTGGCTTCTTCCGGGCTAATAAGTTGAACGTCAAATTCTGCCTTCAGGCAATCAGGCTCCAACGACGTTCGAGATAAATAGCCATTATGAAAGAACAGGGCTCGAGCCAACTCAAACTGGGACAGAAAAATCTGTACGCGCTTGTCTGACATGAAATAAAAACAACGCTGGTTTCTTTCTGCCACCCCGATAACCGCCTGATTCGGGTAGTCAGCCAATGTTTTTTGCTGCCAGCTATCGATGCTTGCAATTGTAAATGAGAGGCTATATCCAGCGGGTTTAGGTTCAACTGACGGATTTAATACCCGCTTTCGCACGAGAACAGTTGCATGGGAAAGCGTCAACGACTTTTTATTTTGTGCAGGCAAAAAGCCTAGATTGACACCCCATTGCGATCCATCACTTTTTCTGAATAATGAGCCAATGGATAAAATTTTGGTGTCAGTAGACAATCCCTCAAAGCGGATTTCCCTCATTAATCCCCCACAATTTCATGTAGCATGTATCTAGCATGATTGGTCAACCGCACATCACTCAATCCTGCCACCCTTAACAAACGCCAACGTTGTATACCCTCGGTCTCAAGACAGCTTAATGCCTTCGAAATACGCCGAATCTGGTAATCTGAAATATCCTCACAATACCGCTTAAAAAACAAACTTGTTAACGGCAACTTATGAATGTTTTTTTCAACTGAGGCGCTATGTGCGAGCTTTGACAGATACCAGTTCCTTGACCATCTAGGGGAATCAAGTAAGGTCTTATAAGAATTGCGAATCTTGATCAATTGACGACATATCAGCAAATCCCGTTGTGACCAGTCAATACGCCGGTTTTCTCTGGCTGTTGCCAAATAAAACGGACGATTAGCCAACAGTAACCATTCTTTATCATGGCGGTACAACCATGCATACAAACCACCATTTTCAAATCGTGCCTGTTTAACGCTATTCTGCTCTAACAAGTTCATCCATGCTGTTCGGGCGTTGGCTTTCTGCTCAGACGAGCTTTCATTAAAAGTTGCACTAACTGTAACTGGTACACTGGGACGAGTTCTAATTCGCGAAACCTCTGTCAACACATCATTCATCTGCCAAGAATCAGGCAAAAATGCGTCTAACGCCACTATGTGTTCAAGATAACTGAATGATTTCCTATGTTTACGAAATATCGTATGCAGCCAACTTATGTCTGTCTCATCCATCGCCAATCCATGCGAATTCAGCCAGTGTAGAGGCCATCGCTCAAGAATACGCTCCTTGACATCGTCATATCTGACATGGCGCCCTTTTAGGCAGCCCCCCTGATCGGCGAGTTGTTGGTAATAGGTGCCCCATTGAGCAAATGGTTGCAACACTATTGCCTCGGAATCGCAAGAGGCCAACAATCTGTTGCATTACCTTGATGGCCGATCGCCTGGCGACTGCGGAAGCATTGGACAAACAATCGGTGCCGCGGAAAAGAACTGATGACGGTGATAGGAATGTCGCTCGATGCTTGCGTCAATCAGCTGCCCATGTTCCAAACAGCTATCTGCACCTACAATCTGCCACTTGCGTTCCCAATAATATTCACCGTGTTCACTTATTTGTCGTTGTAAACAACACGGACAATAACGCAAAAATTTCGACTGTTTTATCCGCGAAGCGGCAATTCCCAGCATTAGATGAATAGCACCCTGAGAATTTGCCGCCATTTTTCTCAGACATTGCTGTCGGCGAGCTTCGATCGTAAAGGGGGCATAAACTGGAAACAACGTGTGCTCGTAAGCCAATTGCTCGATGCTATACCCCGATTGCACCGGATACAAACTTCGCAACCTATCCAGATGATTCGGTAAGTCCACCGTCGCAATTACCAGTCGACTTGCAAAAACGTCATCCAACAACTGCTTAGGGCTGGTAATCCCCATATGAGTACCAGCTCTGGCAACCACGCTGTAGATCAACTCATCAGGATAGGGAACAGGAAAATTGAGCATGTTCAGCCCGCATTCTGTATCCAAGAAACAGCATCGAAGATCAGTTCAGAGCGCTTGAATTGCTGATAAACCGATTCTCCCTTATCGCATTGGGAAAACTTGAACCGAAGATCGTCAGAATCGAGGGTGTGCCAATCTTTCAATTTAATGACTGCTGGTGTATTTTTAGGCTTTTTAGGTTCCGGATCCTTAGAGCCATACCAATCTAAAATGATTGGCATCAGCTCTCTGACTGTCAATTTCGGGTAGAGACTGAAAGCTCGTTCTATCAAGGGCTCAATCAGATCAGAGTGACAATCCATTCCAATCAACAAGTTATGCAGCCTTATGGCCTGTTCGTTACCTCGATAACGTGGCGACTCGGCATCAGATTGCACCGCATCGATTTTGGCACTCAAAGCGAGTATTTTTTTGTCGATATCCGGAATGGTCAAATCCGAATATTTGATGATCATCTCCGGATCGCCTGACCTAAGCGCGGCGAGCATGGGATGGACAGGTTTCAACTCGTCATCGTATACCTTTCGCATCAACTGCGGTGTAACTCGCTCTGTACGCGTGACAATCGCCCGCAATTGCGCCAACACAAATAGCTTGACTACAATATCTAGCACGCCTTGAGATAGGTCATACCAACAGTTGCGCATCTCTTCGGTCAAGAGTTCATTGCGTTTTTGTAACCACTGGTATTGCCACAGTTTGTCGGTAAATGCCTTCCATTCAGTTGACTTGATTTGGTCCGATCCCGCATTAACAGCGGGTGCTTGCATGGGCTCCCATAATAATGCCCCAAAACCGGCACTGCGTCTGGCGGACCGCAAATCCATCTCAAAAATGGCCCTAGCTTTCGGAGTGCCGACCATAACAACCGGCAAACCAATTACATTTACCAATGTAACGAAGAAATTCAGCATTTTTTCTACGCCGCCGGACTTGTTCGTACTCAAATGCTGAATTTCATCAATAACCAAGACGCCGATGGCATGGACGTTGGCAATCTGACTCATCAGTGCCATTAGTGTCTCAACACTGTGCCTTTTTAAAGCATATTTTCTTTCGTAGTCGGTATTGAGAACCTTATCAATCTCTTCAAAAAAATGGTTGCACAACTGCTTTAGAGAGCCGTCGTGAGGGCAATCCACTTTTAGATAAACAATTTGAGTAAAGTTATATTTTTCGTGGAAAATTGCCTGCGGATACGTGACAAGAATACGATTCAAGGTGCTACTTTTTCCAGAACCCGAGCAACCGATTAACGAGAGGCTGTGGGCCGTCGATTTTGCATGATTGAACCGAAACACCTCCAAATCCCCCGTCATCACCCGCTCGTAGCCATTCTGTAAATGGGTATTCAGGGAACCATCACTTAGATTTCGACCAACATATCCCTGCCGGAGCATGATGGATATTTTGGTCTCCAGTTGCAGATGACTCGCTAGGGGTTGGAAGAAATTATCCAGCAATTGAGAAATGATATGAACCCGCTGGGTACCATCGGCATAAATATCTCTCGGATCGAATTTGATGGAACCACTCAAACCTAGTTTTACCTGTTTAGTGGTCAAAATGGGCGGCAGAGCCTCAATTAAAGGATTACCGGTATTGTTCGACACCTGGGTTGCCATAAATGGCATTAGCCATATTAGTCGGTAATCCCATTAGTCATCTCCAAAAAGCTCGTCGATAAAATCCGGATAACTGTAATCGTCAGGCTGTGGCGTCAAGGGAATTACATCTGCAGATTTCTTTTTTTTGCTGGATTCTTGTTGCAAACCGGTTGCTTGTTGTCGCTCTTGATCCTTGGCCTGTTGACGGTTTTCACGAATAGCGGCCACTCTCGCCGCATTAGACGAATCAATTGTATCAGCAGACTTTTTTTGAGCCATTTTGATCTTCGATTCAATTTTGTTTTCAAGCTCTCTTTGTTTTTGATCCGTCGTCAATTTAGTTTTTGCTGCAACTGTTTTCTGTATGCGTTGAATCCTCCAGACTTCCCAGAAAGAAAATCCTCTGAACTCTCGAGAACGCTCGGTTAAAGTGCAAACCCAATACTCAATACTATTTTTTACGGGAAGCAGATAAACGGTATTGGCAACCGCCGGGTCATAAGCCACATCAAAAGCTTCCGGCCTCGATACACCTTTGCCACGATGCATCCAACCCCGTTTAAGTATCTCTTGCGAAGTGTAATAAATACCAAAGACACAAAGTCCTAATTCAGAAAGTGTCCCTTTGACACGCGGAAATAAACTCACTCTAAGGGCATCTTCAGATGCTGAGCGCAGCTGGCCGGTGCGGTTTTGTAATCCCCAGTTCCATAACGACAGCGGGGTCATTTCCAAATCGGCAGGCATATCTGCGGAACGATCATATTTCGATAAATGCTTAAACCGATTGTGAAACAAAACCGACTCCAGAATAATTTCTTTAAAATCCCTTATAGAGAGCTTTGCATCCAATCGGTAATCATTTCCACCCCGTTTTTTTACGGTATTTTCAGTCACAACACCAGGCGCAAATGGCTTAAAATCAGCTTGCACGGTTCTGAAATATCGCTCAACCACACCTTTAGCGTCTCCCCGGTAAGGGGGCGTATTTTCAATGCGAACAGAGAAAGCACACTCTAATGATTCAATTTGATGACCTAACAATTCTCCTCGATCGGCTAAGATAGCATCGGGTAAGCCAATAACAGGCCAATCATATTGCTCAATTTCCATATCATACTGCTTGCAATATTCGATCTTATCGATCATAGCCATCGTTAAAGCTTGCATGGCTGCTACGTAAGATGGATTTTCGAAACCAATATAAAAGCCTGCGATCATGCGGCTAAAGACATCGATCACCATATACACAATTGGCCTGCCAACAATATCTTTTCTATCGCTATCCGAAACCAAGTAAATATCGGCAATTGTTGCGTCAATCTCAAATCGTGAACCTGGTCCCAATACATGAATATTGGCGGTTCCACTTAGGGGTCTAATATCTTTTTTATAATTAATTTCTTTGCTTCGCTTTTGTATTTTTTCTATCTGGCCGTATTCTCTCTTAAAGAAATACTGCAACTGCCATTTTGTCGGTATTTCTGACTCTGCAACTGCAGGGAAATATGTTTTATACATATCTTGAAATCTACGATGCGCATATGCCACCGAGTCATTGTTTTCCTTTAAATAATGTCTATCTATGGCAACCCTAAATAATTTTTCAACAAACTCATCAACTAAACTACCGACACCCTCAGAATATACTCTCGGCCTACCCAGTTTCTTGTCGGTAATTCTTTTTTTACCTTTCCCCCCAGAGTTTTTATAATTAGGAATTAGCGCATTGGGCGATTGCCCTCTTTGCCAATATCGTCTTAACAAGCGATAAATGTTTTTCTTGGTTGTCTTCTCTTCAAGAACAATTTTATTGATATACGCAGAACGAACTCTCGGCAAATAAAATTCTGATTCAGAAATAATTGGCTTAATCAACTCGTAGTTTTTATCCCTGATTTCTTTATACACAGAATCATTTTCAAGAACAATAAAACTAATACCTTTATATGGGTCCTCAGCTCTCTGTAAAACTTCAGCCGAAATCGCTTCTTGCAGCTCGCTTTTTGAAATCCTCGCCGGCAGTGCACCATCGTCTTCAACAACGATCCAAACCAACTCATCAGTTAAATCAACTAAAACACGATAAAGCTTATTGACAAAGCAAAGAACTTCATTGATTCGAAACACGAAGAGCCTCCGTTAATGCCCGTGTATCACCTATTGTTATTTCGCCTGCTTTTATCGTTCGAAAGGATTTGAATATATCAAATAAGAAATACCGGTTAGCCAACAGCTGCCTGATCTCGAATAAAGATTGTCCTGCATGTAACGAATAGGCAACATCTAATTGCTTTGCTATGTCGATAACTGAACTTTGAGGACTCTGTTTAAAATGATACGCATATAAAGCCACTCGTTCCCCTGCAATGTTTGTATCCAATTGTTCTCGCTGTGCGGGATACAACCAACCAATGTTTTGAGAAATAACGGTAGGAATATCGTTTTCGGTAACTAAAAACCAGGGTATTGATTTTTGATCCCAATACCGTCGCTCCAATTCTAATTTTTCGATGGTCCGTGCATCTTGTAACGATTCTGAGTATTTTGCTTGTAGTGCAAATTTAGGCTGTTGGAGATTGCTAGTAGTCACCAGAAAATCTGACGTCATAATCTGCGTTACACCTTGGTAAGCTGGATGCGAAATCCTTGCGTCCATAGCTAATGCCTGGGTATCTTCCAAGCTCAAAGGAAACTGCTCCCGTATGTCTTCCGTTTCCGGATGCCACTCCAGCAATAAAAACACTGCTAGTTCGAGGTCGGAAAGAAGATGATGCGTACGCTGAGTTTTGTGGCCGAAAATACGGTGAGAACGCCCCTCGGACGACGCATCCCTAACGGTCAACCAAGGCTTATAGTCTTTACCGCTACCAGCGCCTCGCCCATCTTTTATCCATTTCCGAATGGTTATCTCTGAATTTGAATTATTTTTTCTTGCCATTAAAAAGCCGCTCATTCTAGACTCATGAACAAGTCTAGACTCAGCGGCTCCAGTATTCAACTTTATTACTCAGTTTCCTACTTTTTTACTTAGTATCCAACTTTATTACTCTCTCACAACACATCCCTATGTATCAGGCAGAATTATTCGACAGTAACCGATTTGGCCAAATTTCTAGGTTGGTCAACATCTGTACCTTTTAATACTGCGACATGGTATGACAATAACTGTAAAGGTATGGTGTACACAATAGGTGCAATTTCGTTTTCAACTTGCGGCACTTTGATAATCTGGACATTTACATCATTGGATGATGCCAGTGTTTCGTCCATAA
>Ga0208116_1000083_pt1 | contig 38775 bp, 57 predicted proteins | sample LakWasMeta9_HOW4_2_FD_183859 | JGI IMG/M metagenome (GOLD analysis project Ga0208116, IMG submission 183859) | Freshwater sediment methanotrophic microbial communities from Lake Washington under simulated oxygen tension - Sediment Metagenome... | ecosystem: Environmental > Aquatic > Freshwater >... | reverse complement strand
TTTCCATTTGCACTCTCAAAAGCTTTATCACCAAGACGTTTCAATTCAAAGAATCTATCTGGACCAATCCACATTGGATAATCATTATCAGATCTGTAATTCTTAGGCTTAATCTCTTTGTCGCCTTCAGTCATTGCCAGCACCACCACATCATCACCAAACAAAGCACGCATTTCATCAACCATCGCAGAACACTCAGGCATAGCCGCACGAACCTCAGCTGCACGTTGCTCTTTAGACTTAACCACCGGCATTTCAAACTCAGTGTGAACTAGCATAGTTCCATACCTTCCATACCTAAGTGTTGAGGTATGGAACCTGAAAGCCGTTGTCTTGCAACGTTCTTCCATACCTTCCATACCTTCCATACTAGAAATGATGATTTAAAACATGTGCGCGTGTGCGTGCGCGCGTGTGCATGTGCGCGCCCATGTATGTGTATGTGAAAATGGTATGGAACGTATGGAAGGTATGGAAGAGCCGCACCAGCACTTGATTCTAGCCTTCCATACCTTTTAGCCAAGGTGTGGAAGGTATGGAACATTTGCATAGAAAACGGCTGCAATTTAGAAATTAACATCGTCATCCTCTACTTTCGATTGAATATGTGAATCATGTTTAGGAGGCATATACCAAAACCGACTGATTGCATTGGTGCGTTTTTCTATCTTTGTGCAGCCCAACTTCATTAAAGCTGAGCCAATTCTGGTTTGAGTGGCAGGCGTAAGGTCTTTCATTTGAAATTTAAGCCAGTCAGTAGCGGCGTAATGCAGGCTAAATTCACCGTTGTGGGTCATCACATGCTCGTGTAGCGCCTCAATAAAACTCTCACTGATACCGCGCTTAAATTGCTCTTTATCGAAAATCTTTTTCTGCTCTTCAGCGGTTGGCCAATTCTTTAAACCTTCATTAACCATCACCAAAGCTTCAGCAAATAACTGATCCCGCGTCATTTCCAAACCTTCGGTATCAACCTCTTCATTCACCGTAATAGGCCAAAAACGCCGCCCACCAGTGGAATCTTTATTCCACTCAGTTTCATTGGTAGATCCACCAAACACTAATTGTCGAGGTGCCTTAATCTCACGCGTACCAAATACCGGTCGAAACTCATCAACTTGCCGCGATAGAAATGATTTTTGCTTCGTCGACTCAGCGCGGGCGAGTGAGCCAAGTTCGCTAAACTCATACAACCACTTGCCACGTAATGCCGACATAGAGTCTTTATGGTTTAAGTCGATATCGGTATCACCAAACCATTCACCGCCTAGAATTTTGAAAGTGCTAGACTTCTTCCGACCTTGTTCACCTTCAAGCACCAAGCAGTAATCAAACTTGCAGCCTGGTTGCATCACGCGCTTCACCATGCCCATCAAATACCAACGCGCTACACGCTTAGAGTATGCAGTCAAAGGCACGCCTAAGAAGTCCAGCAGCCACGTATCAACACGCTTTACGCCATCCCATTCAAGGCTTTTCAGATATTCAACGACAGGGTGAAATTTATTGCTGTGCGAGAGTGTTTCAACTGCCTTATTACACATTTCGGGCGATGGGCTAAACCGATATTGACGTGTGATCCACATCGAGATTAATGCAGCATCAGTATCGCTAAAGTCGCCGGCCTCGCCTTTAATATCAATGTATGGTGGAGCCTTCAGCTTTACCGATTGAAGGGCTAATTCATCGTAACCAAAGACGCCTTTCCAGCGCTCATCATTCTTTAAAATGTCGTAAACATTGGCCAAGCAAGGCACAATAGATTCCTGCTTTCTCAGCAGATATTTACGCCACTTTGGACCATCTTCATCTTCATCCGCCGCAGCGGAATCCGCGCCATTTTTAGGTTCTGACTGTTCTTTTTTAGGCTCAGCAGCATCGATTTGTGGCCGCACGTTCGTAATAAACGCATTGAGTGATAGTGCATCTATGCCCTCTTCAATTGCGTCTGCTACGTCCCATCCTGCAGGCTTATCTAATGGTTTTGGTATGTCGATAATTTCAAATTTTGTATTGGCATCAAGCGCGAGTAATATTTCACGAATGCGCAACATTGCCTTCATACCTGGTTGTTCATGCTCAGGTAATAGAGGCTTAGATTCAGCATCAATGCCCGCATCTTTTTCGGCTTTAGTCAGCTTTTCACGCTGTGCATCACAATCAGCCCATGCGTAAATACTTCTGCCTGCTAGAGGTGCCCAATCAATCTTTTCAATGGCCTTGCTACCACCCGGCCAACTACATGAAACACCCTTAAACAACTCTGCAGGCGCATCCGCACTCTTTTCACCCTCAACCAACAAAACATAAGCTTCAGGCTTTGCAGCTAGGCGATCTAAACCATACAAAGGACGCTTAGGCTCAGCCCATTGCATCCAGCGCCATTCATGTTTGTTAGTCTTTGAGTTTTTGCAGTAAGTCAGCGGCGTAATTTCTTTGCCACCGTCACTGGTATTGAAACGTAAAATATAGCCAAGCAGCTGGCCATCAGCATCTTTGTATTCCCACTTCATGGCAGGCAAACCACGTACTGGATGTGCTAATGGTGGCGCTTCAGCATTCAACGGCACTGGAATCACAGGATGCCAGGGCGACTCTTCTTTAGGCTTAGCCTGTTTCACATCATCAGGGTTAACCACAGCCTTTTGGCGCGGCTTAGCTTCTTTGGTTTTAGGTCTGCAGCCATCAGGTAAGCTGAATGCAATCTGATCCGCCACATCAATAGCAGCCTCCCATTGCTCCAAGCCTTCAAGGTAGGCATACAGACTAATTAAATCATTACCAGCATCATTGGTGGCAAAGTCGCCCCAAGCACCAGTATTAATATTGATTGAGAAAGAGCCCTCTTTATTGTCGGCTCTTAATGGATTAGTGGATTTGTACTCATGGCCTTGTCGCCTGCCACTTGGTAACCAGCGATTAAGCAGCGTTTCAGCACTACTGAGTGCCGCCCTGCTAATCTCGATGTATGGAATTGGGGTGAGCTTATTTGACACTATCGAGTCACTCGCTTCACAGCCGCTTTAAGTTCAAGCAAGCGCACAATCACATCATCAATTTCGCTCGATATTTCACTAAACTCGCGCTGGGTGATATTGCCGTCCGCATAAGCAGTCTGAAACACGCTAAACACTTCGCCTAGCTCTTTCATGCTGCTCATGACGATATCGAGCATGCCCATATCACCATCATCAGGCATCACAGGCAGCGCCATTACCACTGCGTTGGCTTTCTCAGCATAAAACCTAGCCGCATCTAAATTACGATTCGTGCGGTCCAGTATTTGCTCAGCCTCTTCAATGTACAGATGATGCGAGTTGGAATTGAAATTCAATTTATTGGTAAGCATCTGAGTGCTTAATTTTGATTCGCGGCCAAGGTTCATAAAACTTACCAAACCCTCGATACCACCGTCAAAATCATGCGCCACTCGATGTATAAAATGTAGGATAGTCAACGTTTATTCTCCCAAATAAAAACGTAAAAGTTGTTTAAAATCAATAACATAATGCACACATACCCAGTAAGAAAAAACCGCTAAGCCCCAAACAACAGAGCCTAGCGGGTACAACTGGGAGAGTAATGCACGAGCTATGTCATAGTCATAGCCACATTCGTACTCGCTGCACTCAACTTACAAGTCAGCCCCGATGTGGCACGGGTAAAAAAGGTGGCACCACCTTTCAAGCTATAATTGATGGGCTCAAGACCAATGTTTAACTTATTTAAGAAAGGCAGCGCCATGAAAGAATCAACCACCATGTTTGATGGCACCTACTTGATTTACAAATGCCCACACTGCGGCATGAAAAGTGGCAGTGAGCCTGCCGACCCTAAGAAAAACCCAGATCCGTTTAGCTTTTTGCCAAACTGCAAAGGCTGTGGCGCACCCAAAGAAATTGACTGGGATGTAATTGATGCAGCGCATGCGAGCTTTAAGAAATGAACTCACGCAGCCGCCTCGCTGGTATTACGCATGGACTCTGGCAGACCATCATGCGGATGAGGATAAATATCAGAACGCAACTCGTGCGGCGTCACCTGAAAATTGACAGCCTTACAAGCTTTAATGACATGGCGTTCTGGAATCCCATCAGCCGTAACATTTAGCCAATTCCATACATGGGCTTGTTTAATTGGTTTTTCATCGGTGGACAGTACCTCAGCTAAACGCTGCTGCTTACCACCTAGAAGCTCAATAATTTTTTCAAGGAATAATTTACTCATGACGATAATATACAAGCATACTTGTAAGAATGTCAACAAGTATAATTGTTTGACCAAAAAACCTAATGACTACAATATGTTGAGCATGAATTTAGGTGAACGAATAGCAGCAGCGAGAGAACATGCTCAACTCAATCAAAGAGAATTAGCAGAGAAACTCAATGGCTTAATGACTCAACAAAATATCTCATTACTAGAGCGCGGTATTACAAAAGGTACTGAGTATTTAGTTCAAATTGCTATGGTATGTGGCGTCCGTGCAGAATGGCTTGCTGTAGGACATGGCGAAATGACAGATGGCTTATATGTTGAAGATATCAGAATTAAAAAAGCAGTCCTCTTAATGCAGGAGCTTCCTGATTACGCGCTGGATGAAGCAATTAAGGGCCTTGATTCGGTATCGAAACTCAGCAAGATGGCAAAGTAAACAATTCAAAAACAACGTACACTATTTGCAAATACAATTACCACTTAATTTTGAATAAACAAAATAAATAAAATGCATTTTATAAAAAAAATTACAATATTATTTGCATTAACTTCCGTAGTATTTCAAGTAGATGCAAAAGAAATTTTGCAAAAAACGCTACCAGCTTTCACCACCACTGGTGATACAAACAATCAGGCGTTAAATCATCGATTTAACCTAACTAGAAATCAAATCCTTAATATATATAGCCCTAAGAAATTATTTATTGACTATACAGCCAATGAAGTTAAAGCAGATACGCAATATAAAGATAAATTATTCGTCCTTGCAGGTAAAGTAAGCAAAATATCAAAAAACTTCACAGATGATATTTACCTTGAATTTAATAATACTGGAGTAAATAGTTATCAAGGTATTAATGCAAACTTATATCCAACTCAAATATGCGGAACCTTATCTTCAGCAACGATTTGTACTGCAACAACGTTAGCCTCAAATTTAAAAAAGGGTGAGCTTGTAGTGCTAGATTGTATTGGCAACGGAATGATGCTTGGTAGGCCAATGCTTAAAGACTGTTTAGTTAGAATGCCGGCTAAGGACGAGCCAAAAGTGAATCAAAAAGCCAAGGTTAAGTAATAATGCTTGAAAAACAACAAATAGAATTATCTATTGATGGCTTAGCGCTTGCCAATCTTTTTGTCACCAAGCAGCTTATTTCTGCATTGATTGAAAAAGGGGTACTTGATAAAGAAGCGATGCAGCAAGTCTTTGAATCTGCAAAAGCGTCGCTTCAGGGGGCCACAGCTTCTATCCCTGGTGAGCAAGCGGACTACATCCTGAGTCTTATTTGGGGCAGTTTCACACCCACTCTCAACAGTAATCCACATTGAGCAGCAACGTGAACGTTTAAATTTAATATCCTCAATTAACATAACCCCACCTATTTAACCCGCCTAATGCGGGTTTTTTATTGTCTAAATTTCACAGAATTATTTCTGCTTGCCTAAATATTAATCGCTTTTCTAAAAATATACAATTATTCTTGTTGACATAGTTACAAGTATGCTTGTATATTATTTCAAAACATCACTCAAACCTGAGTAATTTTTGAAAAATGAAGCGAGGTAAATCATGAAAAATTATCTTTTAGCCAAAACAGTCTGGGATTCACTCTCAGTTAAAGCGCGCCAAACGCTACTACATCAACATGGCCGTCACCCATCTTTATCCTCGCGCTCATATCCATTTATACCCAAAGAAATACGCGCTGATATTCAAGCCGACTTACTCAAACAATTACCACCACAACCAAAAACAACACGTCAACCAATACCACATTGGCAAGATGCATTTTAAGGACAACATCATGACCAAAAACATGACTCGTAAAGCCTATAAACGTGCTGACATCGCTGATAAAAGCATCATGTTTTCTATTGCATTGGCACTCAGCGCTCTATTCATTCAATCACTTTTACAAGCGTTTTAAGGAAATATCATGCGCCCATCTACTAAGTGCAGTTTTACCCCAAAGCCAAAAACATCCTATCTACCTTTGCTGTTCATTGTTGCCGCTTCGCTATCAGGTGCTTTTTTATTTAATGATGCAGAGCCATACGTGAATATGACATTCGTATCAGATGCTAAAGAAGCATGTGTTATCAACCCACATGCACATGAACAAAATGAACAGAAACAAGTTTGCGGCACGATTGTGAGCTTCAAATGACCTTAATAAAAATATTCGGCGTCATTGCCATTGCGGTTGTACTCATCATTGTTTGGGCTCTATTGGGCATTAATAAGCCAGATGATACCAATGAGAAAGACGCACATGACCCCTACTAATTTAAACCGCGCCCAACGCCGCCAAGCTGAAAAGAACACCCGTAGAGGCATTACCCATGCCGAGCGTGTAGTGCCATTACCTGCCCTACTAGATGAGTTCACCGTATTTGATATGCCACAAAGCATCATCGACCAGCTGAAAAATGGCTCGATTGATTGCGCTAATGATGTACCAGTGTTTAGAGATAACAGCGGCCAGTGGATAGAAGTTTTACCCGCTCTCAATGGATGGATTTTTACATGGCAAAAAATAAGCGATGAACTTCATTTATCACTGCCATTAAAAAGCTTTTATGCCATATCAGAGCGCTTAGAAAAAGGCATATTAATTCAAGCTGAAATAATCGGCGTTGCAGATATCGCACTCGATATTTTCCGCATTGCATTTCGTGAGGCCGATCGCAGAGAAATCGTCCGCATTGCTAAAAACGCCCAGCTTCAAATTCTACTTAACCCCACTATCAATTAGTCAGGAACCATCATGCAAACGCAAACCCTTGGCCAGCATATTAACATCAGCGATATTCGTGCCTCACTTACTAATCCACGCAAGCGGTTTGACTCAGCTGATCTGCAAGATTTAGCCAATAGTATTAAGCAGCATGGCGTCATGCAGCCAATTTTAGTACGCCCAACCAATGACGCTGCTGTGTCGATGGATCCAACAGGCCACACGCTTTATGAACTTGTTTCAGGTGAGCGCCGCTGGCGTGCGAGTAAGCTAGCGCAACAAGACACCATCCCCGCCATCATCCGCGAGCTGGACGATTTAGAAACACTGCAGCTGCAGATCATAGAAAACCTGCAACGCTCAGACCTTCACCCACTTGAAGAAGCGCAAGGCTTTAAAGCCCTACTCGATAACAAAGACGCTAAAAGCTGGGATGCAGACGAACTAGCCGTCAAAATAGGCAAATCACGCAGCTATATATATGGCTCACTCAAACTAAATGAACTATGTACTTATGCGCAAGACTTGTTCTTTGAAGGTAAGTTTGGCCGTGAAATTGCATTACTCATTGCACGCATACCAGGCGCGAAACTTCAGGAGCAAGCCGCTAAAGACATTGTGAGTAATGAGCTTAGTTTTCGTCGTAGTAAAGACTATATTCGCCAGAATTTCACCCTAGATTTAAGTAAAGCGCCATGGGATAAAATCAGCACCACGTTATATCCGATGGCTGGCAGCTGCTTTAGTTGCCCTAAACGCACCGGCAATTATCCAGAGTTATTTCAAGACATTGATAGTACAGACGTCTGTACAGATACCGCATGCTTTGCGGCGAAAAAAATAGCTTATGCGCATGATGTGATTAAAACTCAGCCCAACGTCATTCATGGTGAAGCTGCTAAAGAAATTGCACCGTATGGATTAGTTGGTGGATATTTAAGAGGCTATGAAAAAGAAGCTAAAGCATGTGTTTATTCTTTAGATGGCGTTCAAATCACCGATGAATTAATTGCTGAAGTTAACCCACCAAGCCATACCATTGTTGATGATAAAAATAATGTTGTCGTCATTTATAAAACTAGTGAGGTGCAATCATTATTAAAAGAAAAAATTAAAGAAAAACTAGCTTCAGGTGAGTTAGTAGTTAATCCTAAAGAGCCTGAAGAAAAGCCAGCTTGGAAAATTGAACAGGAAGCCAAAGAAGCTAGACAGTCCGTTGAGGATGAAAGACGCATACATATATTCAATCGCCTAATACCTAAGATTGATTATTTTAACGTTGATACTGTTCACCTCCTACTTAGAATGGCCATTACAACGCTGAGTACAGATGTTTCAACTGATTTACAACCAGTGTTAGATCAATATCAATTTGAAGGCACTGAAGAAGAGTTTTTCACAGACTTTCAGCAAAGTAAGCAAGGTCAAAAGGAATTGCTGAAAATGCTCGCCATGTTGTTACTCGCACCAGGTTTAGAGGTTCATTGGGGTTGGGAAACTGAAGCAGATAACGAAAACGACACAGATTACCAAGCCCTACTCTCATTTATTGGCAATATTGGCCTCGATTTATCGCAATTTTTAACCGCCGAACTGCCCCTTACCCCACCTTTGGCTGCGCAGGCGGTTGAATCAAACGCCGACTTGGCTGCGCCTGCGAATAATGAAACCCAACTGTCGCCTAAATTGCAGGAAATCAAAGACAAAGAATTGGCCAAACGCGCTAAAAAAGCCCAGAAGCAAGAACAAAAGGAATCTGCTAACGCAGATCTAAATACTAAGGCGCTGACTGAGTCAGCGCAAACCAGTGGTGCGAGCGATACCGTAGAGGTTGAGGCATGACACCCGCGCAGCAAACAATACTCGACTTCTTAAAAGGTGCGACGCCTGCCCAGGCTAAAACCGCACCTGAGATTTATACCGGTTGCGGCGTTAAAAGCATCTTAATTCAGCCGGCACTGGATTACCTATTTGAAAAAGGCTTTGTGAATCGCTGTCAGATCACCAAAGGCACATTGACCTATCTGCAGTATTGGCCAACAGGTTTCAAAGGTCCTGCAATGACTAAAGACCCAATACCTACGTTCGGTAAAGAGCCAAAAGTAAAGCCGCTAGAACCTGCCAGCTGGGCAGCACTCAAGCAATCTAAATCAAACAACAGTGAAGGAATCGACATGCAAGAAAAACCATTTAAAGCCGCGCAAATACGTGAAATATTGGATGCAACTGATAAGGAAGGTATATCCCATAACGAACTATTGTTTAAGCTTGTGGGTGAAACATCTACTGATGATTTAATCCGCAAAGCAGGCGACATGATCACCTACACAATTAAAGCAGGCGGCTATACAAAACGTGCTTTGAAATCAAATGAAAAAGGTGTCATTCATACTATCCGCTATTTTAAAAATAGCCTGGTCAATCATACCGATGATGTAGTGCAAATGAGTAAAGCCAAAGTCGCTAAGGTTAAAAAGCCAAATACTTTAGCTGATGAAGTCGCTCAATTTAATGCTGCAGCTGAAGAAAAGCCAACTATTGCGCCAGTTAAAACAATGCCATTTTCTCCTGCAGATGAATTAACAGCACTGTCATTTACAGCCGAGCTTGAAGATATTAATTGCGTTGCTGGACTCTCAGCTCTGACCTCTCAAATTGGTGGTGATCACTATACAAAACTAGGCATTTATCAGCCATGGGAAGTTTTTAAACGCTGGATGACACCCGAAGAACTTAAAGGTGCTATGAAAAAAGAAGTGTTCTCATACCTTGCGCGTGAACGAGATAAAGGTGGCCGTATGGATATTGAAAAAGCCATGCATACATTACAAATTTACTTAGAACTAACCGCTTAATTTTACCAACCACAACCAACGAAAGGCTACAAAATGAACCAAATCACTAAACCAGAATTAAATATTGGCGAAATCTACGCAGGGGCAATCATCAACCCAGATGGCACTGGCAGCCACATCATTCTACTTACAGGCGATAAAGATGATGGCAATTGGGATAATGCTATGGAGTGGGCTAAATCACTTGGTGGCGACCTACCTAACCGTGCAGAAAGCGCCCTACTATTCAACCAATCAAAAGACCAATTCAACCCTGAATGGTATTGGACAAATGAGCAGCACGCCTCTGATTCCAGTTGTGCCTGGTGTCAGGGTTTCGACAACGGCGGCCAGGACAGCCACTACAAGGGTAACGAGTTGCGCGCCCGCGCTGTCCGCAGATTAGCTATTTAGTCATTTAATTATTTTTTTTAATTTAGGAGCTATCAATGATCACATTACAAACCATCAAAGCTAAGCAGGATGAAATATTAAGCCTGATTTCAAGCTTTGAAAAACAAACTACTGAGTATGTATTTCCACATACTGAAATATCACTTAAAGCAGGTGAGCGTTATGCAGGTCTAATCTTAGGTAAAGATGGTGAATCTAGCTATCACTTGATTTTACTCGATGGTCATCAATCAGAGATTAATTGGACTGATGCACTCACATGGGCTAAAGAACAAGGTGGTGAGTTACCAAATAGACGTGAGCAAGCATTGCTATATGCCAACCTTAAAGAAGAGTTTGAAGAGGCATGGTATTGGACAAATGAGCAGCACGCCTCTATTTCAAGTTCTGCCTGGTATCAGAATTTCTACAACGGCAACCAGATCAACACCAGCAAGGGTGGCGAGTTGCGCGCCCGCGCTGTCCGCAGATTAATTATTCAGTAATTTAATTATTTTTTTATTCAACATGGCAAACCATACAGACCTACCTATTTATAAGATTGCTTACGACCTTCTGGACGTGATCACTGATTTGGCTAAGAACATGCCACGTGATTTCAAACAGAGCATTGGCAGTAAGCTTCGTGACGAATCCGTTGATATTGTCACGCTTATATTTAGAGCCAATGTATCACGTGAGAAAGTGCCTCATCTTTTAAAGCTTGTAGAAAAACAACAGGTTTTAGAGTTACTCATTCGCCTATCACGTGATAAACGCCTGATTTCAACTGGCCAGTATGCAAAGGTCATTGAACTCACAAGCAGCATAGGTAAACAGGCCAATGGCTGGCGTCGTTCCGCATCGTCTGTTTCATAATGGTTAAGGCTAATATGACCGTACGATTAAATAATCTGGTTTTACCGCTAGCTCAAAAGGCTACCGCTATGCGCAGTATAGATACCACTGATAGCTTTCAGGATAGGTCTAGCGCAGTTACTCCACTGATCGGCGCTGACATTAAATCAGTCCTTCGGCAGAGCGACGTAGATAGTAAGATACAACGCAGCACGCCTCTAATTCAAGTTATGCCTGGTATCAGAATTTCAACAACGGCAACCAGAACAACAACAACAAGAATAACGAGTTGCGCGCCCGCGCTGTCCGCAGATCATACCGAACGCCTAGTTGCTGATTTTGCTTTTGAAGAGTTGGTACAAGCCTATTTAGATTGCCGTAAGAATAAACGTAATACATCGAGCGCTTTAGCGTTTGAATTAAACCTAGAGCACAACTTAATTAAGCTTTATGATGAATTAAAAGCAAATACTTATGCACCAGGTAAATCTATTTGCTTTGTCATCACTAGACCAAAACCCCGTGAAGTATGGGCTGCTGACTTTCGTGATCGCATTGTGCACCACTTATTTTACAATCGAATTTCACCACGCTTTTATGCATCATTCATTCATGATAGTTGCGCATGCATACCAGGGCGCGGCACTCTTTATGCAGCTAAACGCCTAGAGTCAAAGATTCGCAGCGCTACTGAGAACTGGAGTAAGCCTTGTTTTTACTTAAAGTGTGATTTAGCTAACTTCTTTGTTGCTATCGATAAAAATGTATTGCGCAAACAAGTCGCTACTAAAGTGACTGAGTCATGGTGGTTATGGTTATCAGACGTCATTCTATTTCATGATCCACGTACTAACTTTGAATTGCGTGGCTATCCTGAAAAAATAGATCTAGTACCACCACACAAACGCTTAACTAATCAACCAAGTCACTTGGGCTTACCCATTGGCAATCTAAGCTCTCAGTTCTTTGCCAATATCTATCTAAATGCACTAGACCAATTCATTAAGCATCAAATAGGAGCTAAGCACTATATCCGCTACGTTGATGACTTTGTTCTATTGCATGAGTCACCACAGTGGTTAAACAGTGCTTTAGCACGTATTAATGAGTTCTTACCTACTAAGCTAAATGCCAATCTAAACCCTACTAAAACCATTCTGCAGCCGGTTGATCGTGGAGTTGATTTTGTTGGTCAAGTGATTAAGCCTTGGTATAGATATACGCGTAAACGCACTGTCAATGAAGCTATTAATCAGATTAAAAAGTCACCCGCAGATGAAACATTCGAAATGGCTAATAGCTATTTTGGATTGTTGAGACAGGCATCAAAAAGCCATCGTGACCGCACTAAAATAGCTAATGCACTTAGAGATAAAGGCCATTGCATAAACATGGCCATAACTAAGACCTATCGAGCAAAGGTACATAAAAATGCTTGAAATAGAATTTATCACTGCAAATAAGCCAGACGCCAAAAAAGCAGCCAAAATACTTGGTCCTATGCTTTATGAAATGCTTGAGCAGAAACGCCTTGCAGAGCAAGCCCCTACCTCACGCCGCAAGCTTAAGCAGCCTAGCCAACTTGATAGCGGGGATAGTGTCGCGTAGCCGTGGGGACGCCACACTATCCCCGCTACTAATACTGTAGTTTATTGTACAGATTAGCCGCGGAGTTTCAGTGAGCACAATGTTATCAATAACGCTGGTTAAAAACTCTTTAGCCCTTTGCACATCAGCAAAGTCAACGTTTGACGATAAACCACCAATCATTTGTTTCATGTCACGCTCAGATATAGTTAGCAGCAATTGTGCTGATCTATAGTTTGCATCTGCTTTATCTAATCTAGCAACAACATCAGATCGCTGCAGCTCTAACTTTTCTATTTTCTCAAGCCATGGCCGCGGACTATCAGCTTCAGCTGCAATATCCATTAATTTTCCAATCTGGCCAGAAATCTTATTTACTTCACTTTTTAATGCTTTCACCTCATCATCAGGAATTGGTTGTGCTGATTGCCTAGCTGATTTAACGCAGTCAGCAATAAATTCGTCTGATTGTAGATCACTCATAATACGCTGAAGAATTAACGGTTCTAAATCCTCACGCTTCAGACGTCTGCCTTTACCAGCTCGATAATAAATGCCTTCAGATCCATGATATGGCAAGCCCATTTCATTCACCATGATGCCAGATAGCAAGTATTCAGATTTTGTTTTGCGAGCATCACCCCTGGTACTTTGCTCAAGCACCTTTAAAATGCCTTCAGCTTCGTCAGTCGTTATTAAGGCTGGATGCGTATCATGCTGAATAACCCATTCAGTACGTGGCTTACGCTTTGTATTGCCTTTATAGCCGCCACTTGGTAATCGTTCATTTTGAACATTCCAAACAGTATGGCCAGCATAAGTGAGCGCATTCCACTCAATGCCCAATAATGTAGTATGAGCCACAGATAAAAGCCCAGCATCTTGAGCAGCTTTACTACGCGAAACAAGCAATGTTCTGAGTTTTAAAAATTCTTTAACTTCATTAAAGTAATCACCAGGTACTAGTTTTGATTTAGTGACAGCAGTACCATCACGCATTGCACCAGTTTCATGAGATTGAAGTTTGTAGCCTAATGGTGCACGTCCACCTGCACGAAAACCTTGCTTAACGTTCTCGGCCATACCCGCCATGCCTTTTTCTTTAGACATTAAGCTATGCAGCTGGTCGAAGGATTGCATGACCGCACGAATAACAACATCAACAACGCTGCCAGTCTCAGGCATTTTCGCATAAAGTATTTTAATGTTGCGTTTATCGCATTCATAATGAAGTGCATGTGCCAGATATTGATTACGCGCGATGCGTGAGGTATCGAGCGCAAGTAAAAAAGTCCATTTACGATCGCGACTTTTTAACTGAGATAGCATTGCTTGAAAGCCTGGGCGTTGATCATCTTTACCAGACTCTACAGCATCGGCAAATTCTTCAATAATGACTAGGTTTTTGGATTTGGCTAGATCAATCAGTTCTCGGCGCTGGGCATCGATACTGACGTCTGAACGGTCTTTTGAAGACCTGAGATATAAAGCAGCTTGCATATTCACCTTTGAGCGTAGGATAGCGAGAGTGTATGCCCCCTCATACTCAAAATGCAAGCTGTTTAAAATTGAATGTTTACACTAAGTGTAAAGTTGTAAATTTGTTAAATTAAATAATTAATGATCACCAACGATATTCAGCCCCTACTCCCACAAAATAGTCAGGTGAATCTCTAGCTGAATATCCTAGTGGCTGGTCAACTGTGGCCACTGCACCAAACCTAATTGTTTTTACACTAAATAAGCTTTGTTTTACTTCTAGTCTTGCAGTTGGCTCACCATTTTTAATGCCTGCGTATGCAGCTGCAGATCCATCATTGCGCCAGGCAATCCATGGTAAAGGTTCTCGCCTAACTAACGTCTGCGTATCACCAGTTTCAGTGTCTAATACTGTGGTGATTGTTTGATCGTGGTCGTCTGCATTCACTCGCGTAGATTCAAGCACCTGCTTGGCTTCATCTTGCTTAATCGCTTCAGGTAGCTTGAGTTCTATTTTTGCACGGCTTTCATAAACGCGTACTGTGCCACTTTTAACAACGGCTTGATGCTTTGGTATAGCCTCAACTTGCTTGGCTGGCGTGGCTATAACATGAACGCCGACGGGGGTATCATGTTTACTGGTATCTAGTTTAAACAAGTGCAAGATTGAAAGCAGAAGTATGGCTATAAATGCTATGCTCGCAAACCCAATGATTATATTTTTATTCATCGTCGGTACTCCATTTAAATTCTGGCAGCTCGATAGTCTGTCCAGCAAGTTCATGTGTGCAGTCACCTAAATATTGAATGTTTCCATCAGTGACAAATGAGTGGCAAACTTTATGAACTTTTGTCTGCTCCCAAGGTTTCGCTTTCCATTCGTCTATATTTTTACTATTAACTGGTGTTCCCATGTGTTATAGGTAGCCAATACGCTTGGTGTTAATGTTGGTTTTTCAAAATTACCGTTAAAACCCCATTGGTTATTAGGATGAAAATTTACTGTATGCGTGCGCTTGCAACCTTCACAATAGAAAGATAACCCTTGGTAGCCAACTGGCTTGTCTAAATCTTGGTGAATTTTCATGGTAGTAAGCTCGATTTAACTGCCATCAATCCATCTTTAATCCATGCCGCCACATCAAAGCCTGGACAAATCTTTATCCACTCATTGCGCTCGATGATTCCGTCACCGTTTAAGTCAGGTGAGTAATCACGGTGGCCTTTAATCGTGATGCCAGCTTCACTGAATGATTTAAGCATCGAGTCAGCTGTCATAATCGTGCGGCCTAGTATCTTGCTAGCTAGATTGATTAAGCACTCGCGTAGTGACTTCCACTGTGCCTCAGTGAATTTATCGGTACCTATCATGCAAATGCCTATTGATTTAGCATTTGAGCCTTGCACATGTGCGCCAATCTCTTCAAGGCCGCGACCAGTTCTTATTGCACCATCAACCTCGATGACAAAGTGGTACCCAATTGCTTTAAGTGTTGGATTGAAGTTTCTGCAGGCTTGGCTATCACGTTTAAAACCGCGTAATAAGTGCATGCCATCAAGCGCTGCAATACTAAAGTCTTTGCCATTTGGTGTGGCTGCGCAATGAATGATGATTGCGTTAATTGTTCTTTTCATCTAATCCGCCTATCTTCGACCAGCCAAAGAAATATGCCAAAACACAGCACAGCTTTACCTATTACAAATAAACTGCCATTGACGACTAACGGTACAAACTCATTCCCACCTAGTACGCCAACGCCGAATATCAAACAAATCGCGCTAATGTTGTGGCCAGATAAATCATGGTCGAGGATGCAAACTTTTAACCAGGCTGCTGCAAATAAAATCAGCAGGCTAATTACAAAGAAAGTATGTGAGATAAGTAAAATCATGGTTGCCTCCAGTCTTTAATCAGCTGTACACATTTTTGAGCTAATGGCACACAGAAAAAACCGAGTAATGATGCGAGTAAACCAATTACCGTTGAGTGCGGCGCCTGCTTGATAAACTCAAAGTAATTTTCAGCCACTAATGCCAGTACAACAGCACCCAATGTACCAAGCATCATAGCTAGCACAGCCCAACCAAAGGCGGCACTAATTTCATCAAATGTAGGCGCTAATTTTGGCTGAATAGCCCGCCAACACACTGCGCCCATGAAGGCATAAAACATTGCCACATAATCTAAACCGAGAGTCTGCCCAATAGCTGCGACCCCCACCATGGATGCAGCCGTTGCATTACTCGCAATGGCCGCGTGTGTTGCTGGATCTGGCATAACTAACCTTTCTTATTTTTAGACATAAAAAAACCGCCCGAAGGCGGCTGGACTTACTGCTTTATTCCCATGTTCTAAACGGGCTAATGTGTGTGGCCAGCATCAACTTACTAAAGCCATCATGTGCTTTCCAACCCGCGTTAATGCGTAAGTATCGTTTGCCACGAAAGAAATACTGCAGCTTGAGTTGAAACGCATATCTATTGAATATGTAGGCTTTCTTATCCTCATAAATCGCCAATAAATAATTGTTGGTACCAGAATCCCAAAGCCCTTGTTTAGCCACTATTGAATAGCCGCATTTAAGCGTTAACTCCCAGCCAAATACAAATTGAGCGAAGCCATAAGCAGGGTTACGGTAGAGCCAGAAAATGCGCCCAAGGTATCTGTGAAATGGTTTAGTAAAATCCCAGTTTAGCCAGGTACATTTGCCGTTATCGCAATAGTTGTTTGGCTTAGCCATCCACCACTCATCAAGCGGATTATCAAAGCTTTGAAACCAGCGTAGCCACCCTACAAGCCATTCGCGCTCTTTCTCAATAGTGACAAAATAAGGCAAGGCTAGCGCTGGTGCCAATAACCAAGTGAGTAAGGTGAGCAGCCATGACAGCGGCCAAAATATGCAATAGCGAATTGCCATTAATACCAAGCCTAGCGTTTTCAAAGTGGGTCTCCTCTATCAAATTCAATACTGTTTTTGCAGTGGTCTTTTTGTCTGAAGGCAAAATCTAACAGCTTGCAGAGTTGGCACGGAAACCAACCACGCCCACGCACTACATACTTGCCAGTACGTGAGCTGATTGTTTCATCAGGGTCGCCGCCAGTTAGCGTGTTAGCTAACTGGTCTAAAGCGATTAGTAGATTGAAAAAGTAGCGTTTCATGCTTACCAAGTGATTGCCGCAATCACTTCAGGTGTCGCGTCTTCAGGCAAGGCATTAATCTTGTCTTCAAGACTTTGACGATAGCCAATCAACTGACCGCTGACCTTAGCGAACATATCGGCTTTAGCAATAATTCGGGTGATTAACTCAGACTTTGGCACGCCACGAGCCGCAGCCAATGCATCAATCAATGGCGTTGCAGGTATTGGGGCTGAATTGTGAGCGAAGTAAAATGCACGTGCTTCAGCCTCTTGTTTGCTCCAACTAGACACTTCATTTGATGGATAGCTACCGACTATTTGCTGCATCGATTTTTCAAATGCCCCATTAATTTCAGATCGCTTGTCAGAAATTAGAGACTTGATTGATGGTGCTGGAAACGGCAATTTAACTACTTCATCTTTTACTATTGACCAAATGCCATCTTTCTCATTGATTGTTTTAAAAAACAAAGCTTCGTCAATCTCAATAGCCTCTTTGGGGATTTCCGTATTGATTAAACTGTCATAACGAGCCGACAAAATACTGTCAGTAAAAAGTATAAATTTAGCCATAATATTAATATCCTATAGTTACAAATGAGAATATCCCAGTTGTTGTACCGTCAGCAGTTGAAAATGTCGCTTGACTCGTACTACTTAAATCAGGTCTCCAAGAAAGTGATACTGTGGTTTGCGCACCTATAGTTCTATCTACCCCTATTGCCATAAGCAACGATGTTGGATAAGTAATAGGCAGCGTTGCCGCTTTGTTTGCTGGCGTTCCCGCTGCAAATGTGTCAGTTCCCCACTGTATAATTAAGCCTCCAGGAAACTTCTGATAACCATTAGTCGCTAGAGATTGATTTGTACCAGTAAATAACTTTGTTTCAATACAGGCGAAAGTTAATCCTGTCGTACCAATGACTACTACCCCATCATTAGTGATTTGCCAGTTAGTATCAGCATTCACCGTACCTTCTGTTACGGGAATAATCGCACCACCGTTTAACTCAGCACCCGTATCTGAATCTAGTGCACGTGTAGCTGGCACAGCTGCACCATTCCAAATATAAATACCGCGATTAGCTAAAGTAGCATTGTCTTTCTCAAGAAAGCGATCACCAGCGACCATTGCAACGCCGTCAATATTTGCGCCTGGTGCGGCTAAGTTAATTGCTGTGGTTGAAGCAACGCGTACACTGTCTTTGTAATCTCCGCCTTTGACTATATTCTTAATGGCATCACGAAGCTGAGTTAGCACCGTATGGTCTGGCGTTAATCCACCTTCAATAATGACTGCGCGAATCTCTTCTGTAAGCATGTGAAACCACCACTCGCCTGGTATAGTTGCAGGTGTACCACCACCAGGATTACCTACTGTAAAGAATTTATTTGTTGGCGCTGAAGGTGCGATGGGCGCAGATGCACTCCCCGCTGATAGGTTATAGCGTTCCATTGTTACTCCTGAATTTTGGTATTGTTAAAACTTAAATGAATTAAAATTGATTTAATGCGAAATTACGGATAAACAAATCTAACTAAAGTGTGAGCTGGTTTTAATCGGCTTAATGCACATTCCAGTAAGGCATTACCCCATGTTGCCAATGGTGAATTAACGCCATCAACTACAGATAACTGCCTCACTGTATTGGCTACGGCAACATTAACATCCCAGACAAAGCGCCATACCGGTCCATTTATAGGATCAGCACAGCTACTAATACAGTTATGTACTTGCTGTTCAGTAATCGTAATACTGAAACCAAGCTTGGCGGCTAACGCAATATAGTAATTTGCACTTTGCCCGCCTTCAGTCGTTAGTCGTCCTACTACTGCAGCACGGCGTTCAGATAAACTACTTAAAGCACCGGTACAACCATCGGGCAATCCGCAAATGTGCTCCCAATCGATGAGTAATTCACTGGTAGTTCTTGGATCGGCTTCATTAATCAAATCATCAATTCGACTATCAACACGCGAAAATTCTTCCGCAAAAAAATCTAGTATTAATGTGATTAAACTGTCAGATTCACGCGGCCATGCTGGGCCTTGAGGTAATAGGTTTTGCAGTTGTCGCAAGTAATCATTTTTAGTAAGTGCCATATTAAGCCCAGCTTATCGTGCCAAATGTGGACATATTGCCCGTTGTGTTTACTATGTCAGCAGTTGGAGCAGACATAGTGTAGTTAGCTTCACCGGCAGCAATTGAAATAGCCTCTCGAATATGACTTAATAAAATAGTCCCTGCAGGGCTAGATTCACGTTGCAATAAATCAATCAGTTCGGCTTGCACCGCCGCTTTAACAGCAGCTGTATTTGGTGTTACTGCAATCGTGAAATTAAGTGGCACAGCTGTTGGCGCCACTACCGTAAGCGCTGCTGTCACTGGACGGCGAGTATTAATGTAATTGTAAACAGCGGTCACTTCACCAGCATCTGGAATCAGGCTAACGTCGTTATCACGTACAAAGCGCAACGTTATCGTGCCTAAACCAAGCTCGTTGGGGTAAACCCATGCACGGGTTACACCCGCCACTTCAAGCGCCCAATTGATATAGTCGTAATCTGCGCCGCCATGTGGCGGCTGTTGAATGCGCGCTAATAACCGTGCGCGTAACTTTGTGTCATCTTCAATATCCGCACCTTGGCTAAGACCGTTAGCATCCACAATTGCGGCACTATTAACGCCAACAACAGGGGTTGTGAGCGACAACACCGTTCCGGCTAAGGCATTGGTATTGGCGCCACTCGTTACCGCTGTAATGGCCGCTAAGGCTATGCCGGCAATAATAGTTACATCGGCATTCGTAGTGTATTCAATGCCATCTACACTCACTAAATCGGTACCTAGTGGTATTAGTAAACCATTAGCGCCTGTGAAGGTGATATTACCTTGGGCAGACACAGCCGCTTCACGTGGAGTAGTTAACCAGATTGAAGCCCAGCGGTCTAAATACTCACTAGATGCCGTATCGTAAATAACGTTTTGCGCAATAAATTGCAAATGACCATGTAGCTCATGTGAAGCTCCTGCCAATTCTTTGCCGTAGACCTCAGCATCAGATCGGCGCATTTGGTCAAAACTTAATCGTGAAAATATACTGTCACGAATTCTAGCGATTAACTCGCTCAAACTTGGTCTACTAAACGCCACGTATGATCTCCCACGCATTATCAAATCTTAAAACTGTATTGGTGCCATCATCACGATAAATCGTACATTGCAGCGCGATACCATCAGTGCCAAAGCGTTCGGTAATCACATCAAGCCGACTAGCTATATTGTCATCAATGAGCCATTGCAGCGCCTCAATTGCATATTCACGCGCACGTATAAACGTACTAGGTAATATTTTTTCACGGGCAAGCAACCATAATCGTGAGCCTATTTTGTCGTTAGGTTCAGGTGGCTCAATTGCATCACCCCACCAGCCCATTTTTTGCCCTTCAATCACATCATCAGGCTTAGCACGGCGCCATGTGAATAAGCTAATCACTACCGCGCGCGTTAAGCTATCAGCTGCGCTTAAATCGGTAGATTCAATGCCATTAATGATTATTTTTGCATCTATCGCTAGCATCTTTTACCCATTAAAAAACCCGCACTAGGCGGGTTGTTAGTTTAATTAATCGTTAAGGTATTTCAGGCGGCGCATGGTTATGATGCGGTTTAGCTATATCATTATCCTGCCATGTTTCAACACCGCTACCATCCCATTTTTGCCCTTGGCCATTCACATCAAACTTGTATGATGTAGTGGCATGCAACTTGATATTTGCAGCACGCACTTCAAAATCTAACGACGTTTCAATCAATATGCCAGTCTGCTTTAAATGCACCTTTTGGCCTCTATCATCATGTAAAGCCACTTCACCATCAGCTAAGCCTTGCAACCGATAGCGCCTATCTGCAACCACTACAGTCACACCATGACTTCTATCACCATTAAAAAACAGTGTAATGCCCTCAGCGCCTGATTTTGGGTGACTAGTAAAACCGTATGGTTCAAAATGCTCGATGTTTTCTTTAGCCTCACCACCAAGCATTTTTATTTGCAGTCGCTGCATTTTATTGGCTGAGTTAACTAACACTACCGTACTACGCAAAGCCAGATTATTTACAGCACGCTGAAGCGGTGCCATCATTCTTGAGAGTAATCTAGCTGTCATTTTGTATTTACCTCACCCCAAGTATCACCACCAGCGCCTTTTTTAGCGGATTTTTTCTTAGCTGATTTCTTTTGATGACTTAACACAAAACCTTCACGTGGTGCGACTTTTAAAGTGCAAATGGTGCCACTACTACCAATAATATAAGTGACTTCTACTATTAAAAAATCACTATTGAAACCAATAATAGGATCTATCACACGCACCATTTGATTAGGCACCCATAAAGCACCATCACCTTGTCGCCAGCCTTGCACGGTATAAGTGGTTTCTAAAGCTTTTGCAGGACGATAATCACGCTCATACTCAGCACGACTTTTACAGTCTGCTTTTGAAACTTGTGCTGTTTCTTTAATGATTAATAAACGATAGCGACCGATGGCCTGACTTGTAGTAATCGCGCTAAAAGTGATATTGCTCGATGCTGTAAAGTCTGCGCTTTCATCATCGTCTTCAACATCACCACTTTCTTCAGAGACCACATCACCATAATCTAGATCAGATCCAGCACGCTGCCCTTTGCAGATATATTTGCTAAATACATCTTTAGAATCTAAACCAGTACCGCCAGTGAGTATATTCTTACCAAGTTCTAGTGAAGTGGTAGCATTACCACCACTACCCGCCTCAATGAATATCAAATTGCCATCAGCATCATCAGTGCTTAATAATTGTCTAAGTGACATCAATCTATCAAGTGATTCAAATACTGTTTCACCAGTATCAATTTGATGATCACTAATCAAGCTGCCAGTATCTACTTGCGTTTTGATATTGATACCATAAGGTTTAGCTAAGTCTGCTGCAATGCGCTCAATTTTTACATTACGCCATTGACCGTTTTTATGTTCCGCGCTGCAGTCGATTAAATCAGCTGTTTTACTACGACCTTTTACACCAATAGTAATGCTATTTTCATCATAATTAATTGGCGTGGCATCCACATAACCAGTCAGTACCTTATCCGCACCTATCCAAACTTCGCAAATATCACCGGCTTTTACTCGCCTTGGTATTTCAGTTGCACCTGGCCATGATCGGGTAATTGCTAAATTAAAATCACGTGCTTGGCGTTCAATACCTGCGCTGATTTCAACCTCAAGCCAGCCGCCGTAATCAATGCCATTTACACGTAGCTTTACTGCATTTAAATCACTCATGCGCTGAGCACCTTAATGGAGTTGGCAGGCACAAAGCCCGGATGGCGTATTTTATTGCGGCTGATAATTTCAGCATCGCGGCTGGTATCTTCATATAAGTCATAAGCCAATACCAATGCCGGCATCACTTCTTTTGGTTGAATCACTTGTAATCGTGCAGCACTGGCAATGCGGTTATTCATATCTGAATAAGTTTTAACACGTAAATTTTTAAGTGCTAAGTAAGTGTCATCATTGGCAATGGCACTTTCCGTATCAACCGCTGCAAGCACTTCATTTTTAAGCACCACGGCATCATCATAAACAGGTAACGGCATAGTAGCGACCATGCCACTTGTTTGCGCAATCAGCGTTTGGCGTACCAGCGTATTAATAGCCACTCTATTTTGTGCCATGCTTGTACGTGTAGGTGTATTGCCTGTGCTGCTTCCATTACCAAATAAACTAGCCAACCGTAATGTACTAAAAGCACGTAAAAAATTAAGCGAGCTAACATCACTTAAACCACTCACGCTACTTATGACAGCATTACCCTTTGAAAATAGCGCAAAAAACCTATTTGCCAGCTCACTAGGCGTGCGTACTAATGTTGGAAGGTCTAACTTCATTAAACTTAATGGGTCGCCTAGCACGCCGCCAACGCCGCTTAATGCCGTATCTATACTATCAAGCGCACTGCTGAATGTACCAACGGCATCTTGTACAGCAAAGTCAGAAAGATTATCAACGCTAAAACCATCAATAAAGTTGGCTTTACAAGTTGTTTCTAAAGCATCGACCGCAGCTAAGCTTTGTGCACCAGGTGCATTAAGAGCTACTGGGTAAGTTAGTTCACCAGATTCTACGAAGCTAATCTGAAAACGGCACATGCCACCTTCAGTGTAAGTATGGCTTACCTGTACATTTGTCACTGTGACCGTCATGCGGCCATAGTATGGATGAACTAATTCACCAGCCCCAGCCTTTTCAACAGCAGCTAATAGAGCATCACGTTTGGTAAGATAATCATCACCAATCACAAAAGCTGTCAGAGTACGTTCACGCGCTTTACGGCCTAAGTCTTCAGCATAAGGCATGTCGCGTTGTGGATATTCATGCACCTCAACACGGCGCCCAAAAGTAGCATCGTCAGACTCTACTTCAAAGGCTACACCTCTGAAACTTGCTTTTTGTAAATCATCACGCCATGTCATTTTTTAATACCTAGGATAAGCTTGAGTTCTATAACCAACATCAGCATTAATAGCAACGCCACTTTGATTTGTTTTACCAGTATCAACACGCATACCTGCAGGTGCATTTTCAAACTTAACCGTCATTTGACCATTAAGCTTATTTTGATTTGCTACTAAATTTGATTTATTACGTGCCATCGCTGCATATTCGGCGTTGGTGGTAAATAATCCACCAGAGCCTTGTTGACCATAACTTGGTGCGGTTTTTACTGTAGGTGCCATATCACCAGAATTAATCAGTGCATCTTTTGCCTCCTGATTGCCGAAGAAGGCTAGAGTACGAGCAACATTTCGACCAATATTCTCTTTGAATTCGTCACTTAAAAAGTGATCGCTAATGACAGTACCAATTGCATAACCAATACCAGCTGCAGCTAAAAGCAATGCGCCGCTTGTCGCTAAAGCACCTAAACTAGCAGTCATTCCTGTATTTAGCGAAGCTGCAAATGATGTTGCAGCTTTCAAGCCAGATGTGCCAGCTACTGGTGCTAATGCTGTGAACGCTAGACTTAACCTACCAATGGCACCAACAATAGTAAAGATGGCCGCAATTGGACCAGCAGCCCAAGCTAAACCAAGCCCATAAATCAATACTTTTACACCACCGATGGCTTTTACAAACTCACTAATCTGAGATACCACTGATTTAATATCAGCAAACATCCCCTTCCAGTCAAAGTTTTTAAGTGCATTGACTACTTCAGTGAGTGTGCTGACAATTGTTGATTTTATAAACTCTTGATTCTTACCGATCCAATCTTGCATGGAATCTAAAATTGGTTGAATGACCGGCACTAATTTAGCTAACGCATTAGCCATGGTCGCTCTTGCTTGCGTTTTAACACGGTCTAAAGAGTCGCCTAAGTTATCTAATGCGCCTACAGAATCAGTCTCAACAATTGCGCCCATTTTCTTTTGCGCATCAGCTAAAGCCAAACTGCCATCAGCAATACCCAGCAAGACGGGAATCATTTTAATGCCACCTTTGCCGAACAACGCCTTGGCCATACGCGTCATAATGGCTGGGTTGTCTTTGTTTTTAGCAAAGCCTGCTGCCAGTTGTGGCAACACATCAGTGAGTGATGAGAAGCTACCTTTTGCATCTTTTAAAGGTACTTTGAGTTTTTTCATTAAAGTAAAAAACTCTTTATTTTTGGCTCCTTTTGCGATGCCTAAATTAAACTTGCTGAATGCAGCCTCGGCGTCTTCAGCTGTACCACCTACCTGCCCTAGCTGATTGGCTAATGACTGATAATTTTCAATGCCTGCACCAGTTCTATCAGCGGCATCTTGTATGCTACTCGCATATTCTATAGAGGCTTGTGTTGCGCGAATGGCAGCAAATGAAACCGCACTGAATGATAAAAATGCAGGAATACCCACCTTACGCATTAGCTCACTGCCAGCATTGCCAATATCACGTAATGACTTATGCAAAATCTTGGCAGATTTATTTATTTGCTTGAAGGTGGGAGATATCTTATCCACCGCCGACAATATCGCTTTAAGCTGGAATTTATCGGCCATTATTAAGTCCTATTACGTATGTTATTAATGCGGTGTGCTTGCTGTTCGTACAATTCAAATTTGCTTAGTGGCAGCGCTAACAAAGCATCGGGTGCAGAGCGCCAAAAAAATGCCACTTCAAACACCCGATTAGTAAAGTCTTCTAAATCACTTTGTCCTAAGCTTCCACCCCGAAAAAACCCAGCACGACTGCCATCAAACCGGATAGATCCGCACCAGATAATTGACCAACTGAGGACGGTGGAATACCAGCCAATTTAGAAATATATTTACCGATAGTTTTACTGCGAATTTCCATCGCAGTCTCATCACCTTCACCCACAATAATGAGGTACGGAAAGCCGATATCTAAGATTTCTTGGCCAGTAGGCTCACGTAAAGTGATTTCGCTGAGCTCTTGATCATGGGCGGTAATTGGTCTAGTCAGCTTCATGCCCAAATACCTTTGATACCGTTGAATTCAAGCTCTACTTCACCACTATCTGACTTGAATGTTGAATCACCTACGCGAAACGCACCTGATAATGTGTAGGTTTTACCGTTGATAAACTCAGTGGTGATGGTCATATCAGTCGCTGTATTTAGCTTATCAATTGGAAAGTTTGGCGTCACAATAAATGTGCCTTTAACGCTTGGCGTAATGGCCATTTCTTTTAAACCAGCAACGCCACTTTGCCCCATTACAGGCTCGCGTGTCGTATCAAACATAGTGGCTTCAATGCCGCTATCACTTTTAATTTCAAGTTGGTCACCGTCTACTTTGCAATAGCAAGTACCAGCTACTTTTGGAGCTGTAGCCATATTGATTCCTTTCAAATTTTGAAACAAAAAAAGCCCCAATCAAGGGGCTTTAACGATTGATACTGCTAATTAATACTGAAGTCTGAATTGCGCTAATACTGCAAAAATGCGTAATTGATTAACCAAATCAGGCGGATAAAGTACATCTAAACGATTTGGATCAGTCGCATTGCGCTCAACAATCAAGTTAGCTGCAAAGGCTTTGCGATTTTCTACAATGCCTAATTCTTCAAGTGCTGCATATTCACCCATGATTTCACCGCGTACTACGCTTGGTGTAACAATTGCTTGGCCAGCACCAAAACGGGTACCGTCATTTGCTAATTTATGGCGTGGATATTTTTGCGTGACGATGTAACGTAAACGGCGCAAAACATAACTTAGCGTATGCATCGTTTCAGAATCTAAATAGCTAGGATCAGTTTGGTTAAATGCATTTTTTTGGTAAGTGGTAATCGCACGCTCAATACGCACTGCACCTGCGCCAACATAGCTAGTTGCAATACCGCTATTCAATAATGTGCCACGCTCGGTGCCGATAAATCGATTTTGTGAAGGTGCTGGAAGGATACCTACCAACTCACCCGTTTGCGTTGGGCGTGCTGGATCTGCTGCAATGAATACGGCGTTACGTGCGCCGTAAGCAGCTACGTATTCCCATACTGGATTGGGTACCGCAACTTCAAAGCCTGCTACCGTCGCATGTTGATCATTACGTGCCACACCTAACGCTTGTAGGTTTGAGAATGTGTCAGACTTGGCAGAATATACATGGCCATAAATTTGGCGGTTGTAAGCCCAGCGGCCTGTCGTATCATTCATCAATGTTTTGAAGGCATCTAATGAGGTGCTATCAGTGTATGGATGAATGATGAAGTCGTATTGTTCATCACCTAACGCCGCTAAAGCTGTCGTTAATACACTCACGCCAGTGCCAGCAACCGTTTGAGCAAAAGCTACTGTTAAGCCCGCCGGTGTTTTTTCACCGCCAGCTAAGCCACGGAAGTTAACTTGAAGTTTAATATCGCTAGAGATTAAACCTTTATGCTTAGCGGTACAGGTTACGACACCGGCAGCAGCTGAAGCGGTCACTGGTAATGTAGAGTCAGCAGTAATCGCAGCCGCAATCGCAGCAGCCACCACAGTAGCGGTATCACCACTTAACACCGTGATTTGTGTTTTTTGCGCGCCGATATATAACGCTAAAGTACCGGCCTCTGTCGATGGCCCTGTCACAGTAATAGTGTTGACTGAAGCTACACCAGCACCTAAGTCATCAAGTAACAGCATCCATACTTCACCAGTGGCATCATTCGCACGGTAAATCTCATGCATTTTTGCAGCAATAGAGCCAACACCAGCCAATGTTTTAGCCTGATCAGTTTTAGAAACTAAGGTGGGCACATTAGGTGTCCCAATACCAGCTGCAAGCTTTTGGCCGATAATCAATGTACGCAAGTTTTGGCTAAAATAGCCCGCTTGCGAGTTATCTACCTCAGCATAAAATAACGGCACACGCTGATTTGCTGGCATGTTATTAAACGAAACGGTCATTTTTAGCCCTCCTATAGGCATAAAAAAACCCGCACTGAGCGGGTTTAGTTTTTTTTACAAAGTTAGGTGTTAGAAAATTACTCTTTTGCGGTTTTCTTTGTTTCAGTCACAATTTCAACATCACCATCATTAATACGGCGCTGCCAGTAAATATCGTTATCATCTACAGTACCGCCTTCAGCGGGCAAGTAACCGCCGCGCACTGGATCTGGAATTTGTTTGTCATTCTTTGGTTTAATAAACATGATCTACCCTTAATTAAGTTATTGTGGAATTGAAATATCAAGTACCGCTTCTTTTTTACCATCAGGCCCTGTTGCACCCACGTTAGGATCATGCGGGTCGATGGCATCAACATCGATGTGTAGTTTGGTGAATGCTGGCAACGCTGCAAGGGTTTGACCTTGCCATGTATCGCTAATATCTATCTCAGTCACTGCGCTAAATTCAAACTGATAAAATAAACGCGCTCTATCCATACGCAATAAATGCCCGCCAATATATGAAATATGCCCATGTGCAGAATCTGGCTCCCAACCTAGTAATGCAGCCCACAACTCAGCGCGCAATGCTTTAATGCTATAAATTGCGGTTTGGCCGCGTTCGTCTGGTGTGTTATCAATTGCAACGACTACTGCAATAATGTCGGTAATTTCTTGCAAATAGCCACTGTCAGATTTGTTTGGCTGGGCATCATCATCCATTGGAATTACAAAGGCTGCAGGTGTCGGTAATACTGACTTTTCAGGCAATGAAGTAAACTCAGCAGCCCCAGCAACACGATTGCCAAATGATGAGCAACGTGACTTCAACGCAGCAATAACTAAGGTAATATCCATATTATTTTCTAGGAATCAGTGAGTTTTCTAAGGTATTTAATAATACTTTTCTAGCATTAGGGCTGCGTGTTTCAAGCGCATCCACCATAAAGTTACCACGTGGCGCTAAGTTGTTAGTTTTAGATCCGTAAAATAAAAATGCAGGGTAAAAATCATCACCCATTTCAGCAGTTTTCATAGGCATAATTTTCACTAGAAAACCTGATTTTGATACTTTGTACTTGATGCTGCGCTGTAATCTTCCAGTTTGTTTACCAGGGTATTCACCAGCGCTTGAAATTGCACGGCGAGAAAGTAAACGCTTTGCTTCTTTTCTCACATCACGGCCAAGTACGCCCATGGTTTTGCGTACTTTTTTCTTATCAAAATCTAGGCGGCTAAAACCATCTATCGTTACGTTAGTTTCAAATAAACCACCAAGCTTTGACATTTAAGCAATATCTCCAAGCAACTCAACTTCTAGCATCACCCAAATACGTTGACCATTTAAATTACTAGCACGGCGAACCCTATAACGCTGATTGTCGTACTCCACCACATGCTCAGCAGTGATTTTTCTATCGTTAATAGCATCGGTATAGTGAGTAATAATGCGGTGTGTCACATCTTCACCAACTTGTTTAGTGCCAAAATATATAGCGTTGCCAACTGGGTCTATTGATGCCCAGGCATCAACTGGCTCATCAAATGTTTGAGTGATCCCGCCACTCATCGCTGCAGCATCGTGCCATTTCTTTACAGTGACTAAATAAATTAGATCACCGGTATTAGGTTCATTGATCATGATGGCATATACATTACGCGGAACGGATCGAGCAGACTGTCAATGTAAGGTAAACGCTCTAATTTACCTTGCACGATGGCAGTTTCGCCACGATTTTTATATAAACTATCCAAGCGTAGCTTCATCCAGCTTTTAATGGTTTCATCAACTTCAGCTGGCGTGGCAACACCCACAATATAATCAATTTCAATCGCGGCAATTTGCGGCAATGAAACAGGCCATATTTTGCCGAATTTAGGCGATAAGCGCCCTGGTATACTGTTTTTATCCACGGTATATTCTGTGACTGCAAGCGTTTGTTGCACGCCAGCCATGTCTAAATATTTAACCGAAGTAACGGATGACACTGGACCTTTTGGCAAATCAATAATCGGCTCAAAACAATCTAACGTCAGGCGCAAAGTTTGTTGCATTAGCGATATCTGCAATTCAGTTTCTGCAAATTTACGCACAGCACTAATCGCACTGTTGATCCAGGCATCTTCCGCAACGTTAGACGCTACCAAACGCAAATGAAGTTTAGCTTCAGCCAGTGTTAAAGGCTCTAACACTGGTTTTACTGTAACAATAAGAGACATCGTTATTCAGCAAGTGCCACGGTAGCTGCTTCAATATGAGGAACTTTGTCCTCATCTGCTAACGCTTCAAAAGCCTCAGCATTTAAACCACTTAACTCTATGGCTTTTGCCTTAATTGCTACCGCTAAAGCTTCATCTGCTTGATTTTTAGCCAGTTCAGCTGCAGCCTTATCATCCGCTGCTTGTTTTTCAGCAGCTTCTTTTTCTGCTTTAGTCTGCGTTTTTTCTTTCACATACTCAGCGATTCCGCCTTTCACATGACGCGCAGAATTATCATCTTCAGGATATTCCTCACCTTTAGCGTATTGAACGGCACCAGAATTGTAAAAGCTCTCGATATAAATTACTTTTTTAGCCATCGTATTCTCCAAATAAAAGCCTGTTTTGCAGGCTTTTATTGACTAGATTAATTGAAAATCAAATTAAGCAACAATTTGAACTACAGATGCCGCACCTAAGTTAATCGCTGGGTTAGCATTTGCATTTTTGATTGGTTCAAACAATGGTGTACCGCCGAAGAAGTAGGCGCCAACCAAGCTTGCAGCCACACCAACCGTTAAGCTTAAGCGTACAAAGCCAAAGCCATTATTGGTATCTAGTTCTTGCGGGCGTAAGTTGATCATGGCTTGTTTATTATCACCAGAGGCTTTTACAATTTGTGCAATAGCCTTACCTGTCACATCTTTTACACCAGTACCACTGATATCAGTCGCTTGCTGAATTTTTGCGTCAACTGTGGCAGAGGCGCCAAGCACACCAGTTGAGATAAGCGCTAAGAAATTATGGAAGTTATAAACAGAAACCCAAGGTGTAGTAATAGTACCTGCAGCTTGTGAAACTGGATCGATAGAGGCTTGAAGTGCTAAGCCCTCTGAAATTTGACGGTTAATCATGTTAGATTCCTTTATTCAAATCTGCCCACTACAAAGAGTGGGCAGGTGTTTCAATCATTAAAACTCAGCTAGGATTAACGTGCGCCTAATTGAACGAATGGTGAAAGGTTTTTAGAGCCATTCGCCGGCGCGATTGGGTTAACAATTTTTGAGCCACCATCAACACGGAATGTCGTGCGGAATGCGGTTGCATCAGCATCAAAATACAAGTGCATTGAAGTTGCAGTTTCAATACCTTGTGCTTTGGTGATGGTGCGGTAGTAGCTCATGTCAGCCAGCATAATGTCGCCTTGAGCACTGAATGATTTAGCGTGTTGGCTAATCATAATTGGGCGGCCTAATAGTGTGCCGTATGGGTTTACTTGAATACCACCAACCGTTGCGCCAGTCGCTGGCATATAGATTGGATAGTTACCTAACGTTAAGGTAAACAATGCAGGCAATACATCGTTATTGATGATCCATACTGAGCGTGGGTATGAGCCTGCTGGCAAACGTGCAATCATGTTGGCAAGATTGAGTGCTTGTAGCGTCAACGTTGCTTGGCCAGACTCTTTTGCTACTGTCACCATTGCATTACTGTTAGCAAAACCTGCTGGTGTACCATTACCTAAACCAAAAATAATAGCTTCGTTTGTTTTCCAGCGAATTGAGTCTGCAATTTTTGAAGGTACATAGCTATTTAATGCGCTGGTATCTTGCAACAACTCATCAGTCAGCGGAACAAGTGCAAGCAATTTTGAAAGACGCAAAGTGCTTGTACTTAGCGATGGTTTCGTTTGGTTAGCTACTGTCGCTTCATTTTGCCAATAAGCACGAATACCATCAGTACCCCAAGGCGTTGTTTCATCCTTTGGGAACACCATACTATTACCACCGATGTTGATATTATCGGTCATTGGTAGCAATGAATCTTCGCCTAGAGAGTGCGTAAAGATTGTGCTACTAAATTCTGGCGGAACGGCATAACCACCATCACCACCAATATTTTCTGAGCCGAACGTTGTCGGTGCTGCAGCATCAAAGCCACCAATCAACAATCGCTCATCAACTACACCATTGCGGCGACCTGCCGTAATCACGGTAGATAAAAACTCACCTGCATGGATAAAACCACGGCGAGGATCGTTTTCAATATTAGAAGTAATGCGAGCACCTTCGGCAAAGTGAGTTGGCACAATAATGCCAGAGGCCGCTTCAGCTTGCGCTAAAAACTCTTCAGCAGTGATTGATTTAGCAACTGCATCAATTTGGGCTTTCATACCATCAAATTGTGTTTGCTCTTCATCGGTAAAATCACGATTTTGAGCTGTAATTGCATCGTTAAATGTACGTGCGCTAGCCACCAAAGCAGCTTTGCGCGCTAATAATTCGCGTAATTTTTTGTTCATTTGAAACTCCAATAAATAACAGGCATAAAAAACCCGCATTAGGCGGGTATTGGTGGGTTTGCTGCCCTATTGCAACTCAATGGAGTTTAGATAACGGCGGCACTGAAACTCAATGGAGATTCAGGTAATAATTTTTTTGAGTAAAGCTGTTAACTACTTAATAAAAGTAAATCTCTTTCAGCTGCAGCACGACGTGGCGAACTGCTTACTGCGTTAGGACGTTGTGATTGCATTTTTTTAATCACCTGGTCAAAGGTTGCAACACCGTCTACCATTTGCTGAGCAACGGCATCGTCAGCACCTAGCACGCGGCCTTGGCCCATGCCATCACGGACTTGCGAAGCATTCACACCGCGACCACGTGCGATCCCTTTTACAAAAGCACCGTAATAACTATCGACACGGCCTTGCAAATATTGCTGAGCTTCTTCATCTAAAGCTTGAAATGGGTTAGCTTCAGTTTTGTATTTACCTGCAGAGATCATAGTGGTTTTAATGCCCGCCTCTTGCATGGCGGCTGATTTGTCCTGATGCGCCATGAAAACGCCAATGCTGCCAACTTCACCACCTGGGCTTACATAGAACTCAGATGCTGAGCAGCCGATCCAGTAAGCAGCTGAGGCAGCCAAACTATTGGCAACAGCCACAATCGGTTTAATGCTGCGTGATTGATAAATCTCATTAGCTAATTCAGTCGTGCCGTAAACAGATCCACCAGGTGAGTCGATGTCGATTAAGATACTGCCAACGGTTTCATCAGCGAGCGCTGCGCGTAACATTTGTGTAAACATTTGAGTAGATGTACCGCCCGCGCCGCTAATGTCATCTGCCATATTACCGCGCTGTGTGATGGCGCCATAAAGTGGCAGCACTGCAATCGAGCCACCACCGGCACGCATATTGGTTTCTTTTTTTACCATGCGACCTTGTTGCGCGGCCTCAATGTTGGCCATCACTTCATCGCTTGCTGCAGCGCCTGATTGCCAGCGCCAAAGCATGGATGAAAATGCCTCTAAATGTTCGGGCATCATGGCCCATGGCGTTGATAAAAATTGTGCGATTAGTAATTGGCGCTTCATAGCGTGCCTTTCAGTGCAAGACGTTCTAGTTTTGTTTGCGTGTTAGCGGTAAAAATAACTTCATCAAAGAGCTCAGCACTAAAGTCAGTAATCTGCGATTGGCAATACTGCTGCGCAACATTCAACTCAATATTCAGCACTGAAGCTACAAACTGTGCATGCTTCACGTACATATCAGGCAATGTGCTGGTATTGGCTTTAATCAACTCAAGTTCTTTGCGTGTAATGCGTTCAGCAGCTGCACTTGCAAGCATTTGTGAGCGATTTTCTAGACTTTCTGCATCTTTTTTAACAGAGTCAGCAACCATACTTGCAAGTATTTGTGAGCGCTCTAATCGAATTTTTGTATCACTTTTAACAGGCTCAGCAGACATTAAACTTTCGTCAGCATCGGGTTCTTGACCTGCTTCAACCATGTTTAATGGTTGTAAAGGCTTATCTAAACCCTCTTTTGGGTCGTAATTTTCAGCAATACGCGCTTCATTTCTGGTTAGCCAACCGTCTAAAATACCATTATGATAATAAGTAGCGCGGGCGGTTGAGTCGCCACGCATTAAATGTGTTAAATCAAACTCGGTTTTTATACCTTCGTCTTCAAAAAGTAGATCAGCTTCGATAGAAGCTTCCAAGCGCACGCACATAGGCTGCAGACAATCTTGCACGAACTCCAAGGCTTGCTGCTCGATGTTTGAAAAGCTGGCTTTTTCTAAATCACCCACTTTATGTGGTGGCACACCAAACCAACGTGCGATTTCTGTAACGTTATGTTTTTTAGTTTCTAAAAATTGTGCATCTTCATTAGAAAGCGTGACTTCATGGAATTTCATGCCCTGCTCTAGCACCATGGTTTTACCGCGATTGATACCGCCTTGTGCTTTTTGCAATGATTCTCTGAATTTCTTTTGCTCGGTATCGTCTTTAAACTTACCAGGCACTTCAATCCAACCGCCGGATGGCTTAGCATCATTTGCCCAAAAGCGTGTGCCAAAATCTTGGGCACTGATTGCACCAGACAAGCTGCTACGCGCCAAAGCAATGGTGCTTAAACCCATAAGACCATCTGTAGACAAGCCACGCAGATGCCATACTTCACCGCGACTCAGTATAATTTCAGTGCCATTACGATCACGATAGCGATATCGATGACTGCCATTGTCTAGCAATTCCATTTTCACGCTATCAGGATGCATCGGCATCAACGCCGTAATTTCACCACGAGCATTTGAAATGATTTGGTTATAGCAATTTCCACGCAATTCAATGTGCGCATTCATCATTTGGCGCCATTCAAAGCGATTTTGAAATGGGTTAGGCCGAATGCTAAATAGCTTATACAACGGATGATTCGTAATACGTTGTTTGCTGCCATCACTACGCTCTTTGTATAAAACAAAGGGCAGCATGGCTTGGCTGGTGCTTTTTAAATCGACACAACGATACACAGTTGACAATTGCAACGCGCTATCAGGCGTGACACGCACCGTGCCATTTACCAGGTTACTGATCGGATTAAACCAAAAGTCACCTGAAGGTGACTTATCAACCCCAGATGAAGCGGCTATTTTAGATAAGAACATTAGTTTTCCGCCTTATCTGTTACTGCCGGTGATTCAATAATCCCAGCAATTTTAATGCCTAGCAGCGTTAAAAATATCATAGAAAGCCCGCCAACAATTAAGCCCCAACCGATGCTGAGTATCATGCTGCCAGCCACCAACATAAGCCAGCCAGTAATGATGCAGTAGTTGAAAATTTTAATGTTCATATCACCATGATTTCGTAATTATCAATCACGTTAGCGCTTTTCTCACCTAACATCGCGCGTCCGTGTGCCACAATTAAAGCGATTGCAGCGTCAATTTTCTTTTCAGTGCTGTTCTTACGTGGAAACCAGTTGTCATTCCGATCCGGTACTACTTCAACGTTACTCATCATCCAAATAAATGCTGGGTTACCATCATGATGAAAGCGACCATCATCAATAAGGGCTGCAATATCCTTCATTGGCTCGCTTAAATACTTCACGTTCATTGGTACATCAATCACGGTATAGCCTAACTCTTGCAAGTTGGGCGCCATTTCACGTGCGCCCCAGGCATCCATTGCGATCTCTTCAACCTGTACTTTTTCAGAAACCTCTAGCGTGTCTTCTTCAATATGAGAAAGTGAAATCATATTGCCTGGTGTTTGAGTCAAATGACCTTCAATCACCCAGCCGCGATAATGTGCATTTTCTGGCTTTTCTACAGCGGCTTCAGGTAAGTAATTTTTAGTGAAGACGTAATAGTGTTTTTTACCGTTAATTTCACGGATAAATTCAAATACAGTTGAAGCGATATCTACTTTTGAAGCCAAGTCATTGCCGATATAGCAGGACTCACCCCTAAAATCTTCTAGCTGCAATGTTGGATCACCACAGTTTTGTAAATTCTCTAAGTTAAATGCCGGTGATGCACTGGCTACCCAAATATTTAAGTGCTTTGTTTTGTAAATTGCTTGCTTACGCGGATCTGCTAAAGCATCTTGCAGCTGCGCAAGTAAGAATTCTGCACTGACCGAGATATCAAAGTTTGGATTTGCCTTGCGTAGTGCCTCTTCACTGGTCCAATCATCTTCAGCATCCATCGTGTAGATGATGCCGAAGCGTCTATCATTCTCAATTACGCCTGATAGAATATTTTGTAGCTGTATTTGGTGCTGATAACATGGGCCGCTGATATTGACACCAGCGGTTGTAATGACTAAAAGTATTGGTTGCGACCTCGCGCCCATACCCGTGTTGCCTGTTTCATACATGGCATTTGTTGTATGCTCGTGATACTCATCAACGATCCAACACGAAGGCGAAGCACCATCACCAGGATTACCAATGACCGGTTCAAATCGACTATTTGTATCAACCACAGCCAAGTTTGATTTATTCGGTACCACTCCATAATAAGACCTGAATTCTGGCGTACCCACTGCCATTAATCGTGCTGGAATAAAAACCTCTAGCGCTTGATCCTTACTGGTGGCGCCGCTATATACTTCAGCACCAAATTCACCGTCAGCCGTTAGCATGTATAGGCCAATAATGGCAGCTATAGTGGACTTTGCATTCTTGCGCGGCACAAATAAGTCGATCGCAATGAAGCGACGCTTGCCAGTTGACTTCTTAATCCAGCCAAAGCTCACCGCTAGAATGAAAACTTGCCACGGTTCAAGCTTAATCAGTTGTCTACGCGACGCCCAATCACCTTTAATGTGTGGCATTTTCTCGCCAAACGCACATATTCTTTGCGCTGGATAGTATTGCTTGCCCTTAATATCTGTTAATTCAGGGTTAAAAGTGTATGGATAATTATCATCTTGAGACTTTTCCAAGTCTGTAAGATGCCGTTTACAGGCTAAACGTACCCATTTACAAGCGAGAATATTGCTATTAACGACATCTTGCGCATATTGCGTTGCAATAGCGGCGAAGTCTTTAATCATATATTGGCAAATGTATCAGTCTTAGGTGCATCATCATCATCGAACAATGCTTGTTGTAAAAGGTTACTTGGTGTTACGCGGCTGCGCGCACTAGGCGACATGCCAAAGTTACTTAGAAATTTATCTACGTTATGACGGGCTTTATTCGCTATCACCCAGTAAGGCGAGTAAATAATATTGCCGTTAGTCGTCATTTCAGTCATACCGTCACCGCCAACGTATTCTTGGCCAGCTGCTTCAGCTGCTAAAATTTTTACAGCAGCGCGCTCCATGTTACGTTTGAGCATTTTTTCTGCATATACCAACTCAGCCCAGCTTTGCACATACAAACTAAGCGCTGCGCGGTCTAATTTGGAGATCAAGCCATAGCGTTTTAATTCTTCACCAATACGTTTCCACTCTTTTTTGGCTTCCGGCAGCAAATGCGCAGGGCAACCAGGCAATTCAATCTCAGGCTGCAAAGTATCCATCAGTTGATGCAATGGCTTTTTGCTAGGATTGCCGTAAAGTTGGTGAACGTTAGATGGTGTTGGTTTTGGTCCTGGCTTCATAATTATTTACCCCACGTGGGGAAGCTTTAAACTTCATTCACGTTATGGCTCAATGCATCAGGTAGCAGAAATGCAAAAGGCCACAATGAGTTTCCTCACTATGGCCTTTCACATATGCAACCCTTCAAAGAGCATCAGCTCTGGGTTGTATTCTTTCAATAATGGGAGTGCTAAACACCCCCCCCTATGATCTAATTCCCGCACAAAAAAATCTGATTAAGCATACGGTCTAGAGGCTAAAAGCTGTAGAGATTTACTACCCCCTACCCTATGCCTCGAAAGCCACCATCTTCTGTTGCAGTCTTTCGGTCGTGACATTCTTTAGCCATCGATTGCCAGTTGTTGCGATCCCAAAACAGCACCATGTCACCACGATGCGGAATGATGTGATCAACAACAGTTGCAGCCTTCAATTGCTTCACGCCTTCTAAGCAATCTTTACACTGACACAACGGATGTGCTCTAAGAAAACCTTTGCTTGTCTGTTGCCAGCGATAACCATAACCACGTTGAGTGGATGATTCACGCTTAACTTCAATTTGCTTTTGTACTACTCGCTTATGCTCACCGCAATATGCACCAGATGTAGTTAGCGCCCGACAACCCATTTGTTTACAAGGTTTAGGTGCTGCTGTTGGCATATGATTTGGGCAACAAAAAACCCGCTAATCAAATGATTGCGGGTTATATAGTTTCATTTATAAAAACAATAACAGAATCTTATTATAAATCGGCAGAAGGTGTCAATCTTTTTTAATAAGTATTTTTATCTATTATGCAGACGTCTGTACTCTTTTACTTTTCTTAATTCATTCAACTTAATTAATATTAGCTCAAAGGATTTAATTAACCGAGCATCATAAGTTCTGATTGAACATCCACATCGCTCAGCTTTCTGCTGCTTAGTACCAGTCTGAGTATAGTGTTTAATAATGACATCTTTGTAATCAATCTCTAGCTGACATACCGCATCATCAACTTCATAACATTGTGAATCAATCTCTGATATCCATGAACCACCACCAGGTATAGTAAGAAAAGCTGATTTACTTGGATATCCACTCCCACCATCAGTGCGTCTAATTCTCCATTCAGACCATGTAGACAATAAGCTTTTGATATATTCATGTGTCATCATTAAGCCTTCAACTCAAAATACTTACACTTACTACCAATACGCGGCACATTCTTGTTGTCTAACTTTCTAGCGTCAGTACACACCACCTTGCCCAACAAGTGCGTATGTGATTCACAAGCTAGGCAACCTAATTCCTTCAGCTGCTGACGCTCACATACTTCAGCTGGATCACGGTATAAACTCACAGGCAATGCATAACTATTTTCTAGCGGCATTTTTAACCTTTCCATTTGCACTCTCAAAAGCTTTATCACCAAGACGTTTCAATTCAAAGAATCTATCTGGACCAATCCACATTGGATAATCATTATCAGATCTGTAATTCTTAGGCTTAATCTCTTTGTCGCCTT
>Ga0208116_1000081_pt1 | contig 39306 bp, 41 predicted proteins | sample LakWasMeta9_HOW4_2_FD_183859 | JGI IMG/M metagenome (GOLD analysis project Ga0208116, IMG submission 183859) | Freshwater sediment methanotrophic microbial communities from Lake Washington under simulated oxygen tension - Sediment Metagenome... | ecosystem: Environmental > Aquatic > Freshwater >... | reverse complement strand
ATTCGTAATTGTTTAACGATGTCGCTAAAAGTTAAGGCATTGGATTCTAAAGAGGGACTCATAAAACGACTATCAAACAAAAATGATCCGCTATTCTAGGCGATTGCTTTCATAATGAGAATTGCTGCTATAACACCGTATTACCCACCAGATCCCCAACAACAAAGTCCTTTTCAACCGCTGTCAAAATGCAGTTAATCGTCCGGTTCTCCACCAACACATCGTTATCAATGATGCATCCGACCCGAAGGTAATTCGGCGTATATCCGAACACCCGCTGCCTGCCATTGTCCAAAGCTTCGCTGTAGCCTTCCCATAACACCGGGAACTCATTGCCGACATTACTTGCCGAGAACGCCTGCTTCATTTCTTCAGCCAGTTCATGCAGTTCCCTGCTACGCTGTTTTTTGATTTCGTTGTTTACCTGGTTCAGCAAGCCAGCCGCTTTGGTACCTTCACGTTTCGAATAGGTAAAGATATGGATATGCCCGAAACCGATCTGCTTGATAAAGTTAAAGCTATCCTGCCATTCCTCTTCGGTCTCTCCGGGAAAGCCGACGATAATATCGGTGGTGATATTAAAGTGGGGGATTTGCGCCCGCAACTGACTGACGATGGCCGAAAACTCTTCGGTCTTGCAGCGCCTTGCCATGCGGCGCAGCACGCTATCGGAACCGCTCTGCAGAGGCAGGTGCAGATGCGGCATCAGGCGCGGATTATTGAACAGCTCGAAAAAATCGCCGGGCAGTTCCCAAGGTTCCAACGAGCCCAATCTAAGCCGTGGAATATCGGTTTCCGCCAGAATGGCTTTGATCAAGTCGGACAGGTTGTTGCCCAAGTCACTGCCGTAGCCGCCCAGATGCACACCGGTCAGGATGACTTCGGTGATGCCTTGCTGGTGCAGCGTATTGATCTCGTCAATGACCGCTTGCACGGGGCGGCTGCTTTCTTCGCCCCGTGCCACAGTGACGATGCAGAAGGTGCAGCGGTAACGGCAGCCGTCCTGCACCTTAACGAAGGCGCGCTGCCTGCCGCGGGTGAACAGCGATATTTCTCCCGGCTCGGTGGACAGGACGGGCATGCTGTCCATGTTCAGTTCAGTCAGGGTTTTTTCGACCAACTGATCCTTGTCCTTGTTGCTGACTATCAAATCGACGCCCAGCAACGACGCGGCTTCCTCTTCATTCAAGGTCGCGTAACAACCGCTGACGACCAGCTTGGCTTGCGGATTATCGCGATGGATGCGCCGTATCAGCTGGCGCGATTTTCTGGCGGCATCCTGGGTCACCGCGCAGGAATTAATCACGATAAGCTGGGCGGCTTCGGCTTGCTTGGTGATTTGATGGCCGGACTTTTGAAAAGCCTGAGCCCAAGTTTCCAACTCCGCTTCGTTAAGGCGGCAGCCGAGTGTTTTAAGATGAACTTTCATTGAGCAATAATGATAAAAATTAGAATACGGATGGCGCGGATAAAACCGAGCTTTTTCATAAAAATTTTATAGGCACAAGGCGAAAGGCAATGGGCAAAGGATGGTTTTTCCGCCTTGTGCCTTTAGCCAAAAAACCAATAAGCAACAAATATAGAGGCAATAATGCCCGCAAAGTCGGCTATTATCCCACACGCGGCGGCATGACGAACATGTTTGATGCCGACCGATCCGAAGTAAATCGCCAGCACATAAAAGGTGGTCTCAGAGCTGCCCTGCACGATCGCCGACAGGCGTCCGGCGAATGAATCCGCGCCCAGGGTTTTCATGGTGTCTATCATCATCGCCCTGGCACCGCTGCCGCTGAACGGCTTCATCAATGCGGTGGGCAAGGCGTCGACAAAACGGTCGTCGAGCATGAAGTAATGCACCGCGGCTCGGGCCAGGTCGGCCAGCAAATCCAGCGCGCCACTGGCCCTGAACACGCCGATCGCAACCAGCATCGCGACCAAGTAGGGAATGATCGTGGTAGCGGTGTGAAAGCCTTCCTTGGCGCCTTCAATAAAGGCTTCGTAGGCGTTGATCTCTTTATTGATAGCCCCGAGAATAAAGGTGATGACCAGCGAGAACAGGATGAAATTGCTGATGATCGCGGATTGCTCAAGCATCTGCTGCTGCGGCAGGCTGGAAAAATACGCCAGTATGCCGCCAACGACTAAAGTAAAGCCGCCGAGATAAGCCATGATCACCTTATCCAGCAGGTTGATTTTTTGCACGAACGCAACGGTAAATAATCCCGCCATCGTGCCCATATAGGTGGCGATCAGGATCGGAATGAACACGTCGGTCGGATTAGCAGCGCCCAGTTGGGCCCGGTAGGTAAAAATCGTCACCGGAAACAGTGTAACGCCCGCAGTATTAATCACCAAAAACAGGATTTGCGCATTGCTGGCGGTTTCAGGGTTCGGGTTAAGGGTTTGCAACTCTTTCATTGCCTTGATGCCCAATGGCGTTGCGGCATTATCCAATCCTAGCGCATTGGCGGAAATATTCATTACGATAGCGCCTAATGCCGGATGGCCTTTGGGCACATCGGGCATTAGCCGGGTAAATAACGGCGTCAGGCTTTGGGTCAGTAACTGGATAAATCCGCTCTTTTCGCCGATGCGCATAATGCCCAGCCATAAGGCGAGCACGCCGGTCAGCCCCAGGGATATTTCAAAAGCCGATTTCGATAACGCAAACATCGCTTCCATAATTTGCGCAAACACCTGCTGGTCGCCCAGGAAAACCAGTTTGAACAGCGCGGTGCAAAAAGCGGCAAGAAAAAAGCTTATCCAGATGATGTTTAGCACGATAGGAATAGTTAGATATTAAGGACAATAAAAGGATTTTTACCACTACAGCCAAGAACGCGAAGCTTTCAATATTGAAACTCGCGATCTATACATGCCCTTCCAGAACACACAGCAATCCGCGCAGCACCAAATCGGGATCAACAGTGGATACGGCATTAAGCTGCCCGGCGATAAGTTTCGCATCGCCGCCGGTTAAAATCAGCCGCAGGCCGGCGGGTTGTTTCGCCAGCACATGCTCGATCAAACCAATGGCGGCCATTAAGGTACCGCTGTAGATTGCAGCCTCGGTAGAGTCGGCCAGACCGCATGCGTAGCTTGCTTCGCTAACAGATAACGCCTCGGTCCCTTGACCGAGCGATTCTTTCATCAGCATCAGGCCGGGGCTGATCAGGCCGCCTTGATGCCTGCCGTGGGCGTCGAGTAAATCCACGGTAATGGCTGTTCCGCAATCGACTATGCAAGCCGAGACTTGGTATTGCTGCCAGACGGCAACCAGCGACAGCCAGCGGTCGACGCCCAGCCTTTCCGGCTGCTGGTAAGCGTTAACCACACCAAACGCCTGGGCCTGCGATTTAACCAGGATAATATCCACATCAAGCCAAAGTTCATGCGCTACCGTTTGGACCAGCTCGAGCAGCCGGTTTGCACTCACGCAGGAAACGGCAATCCGTCTGGGACGATAAAGGCCTTTCCAGAGCTGAAAAAGTTCTTCCCGATTAATCCGGTTATTGGCTAAAGGTGACCCGGTCATGATTTGACCGGCAGTCGCCGCCGCCCACTTTAGCCGGGTATTACCCATATCGATCAGCAAATTCATTGCGGCGCTGAATTATTAAAGCTGACTTCGCCGGAGGCAAAGGTCTGCACATTGCCATCCGCTCGTTTAATCAACAGCATGCCGCTATCGTCGATTCCTTGCACGATGCCTTCAAATTGTAGCTGACCGATAAACAAGGTTGCAGACTTGCCGGATAGACAGTCATACGAGCGCCATTCATCCAGATAGGCTTGAATGCCGACACTTTCATACTCGGCAATGACCGGCAGCAGATGGTTTAACAGGATGCCGGCCAATTGGTTCCTGGACAGCCGGCTTTGGCCGGTTAATTTGCTTAAGTCAGTCCAGGCTTGAGTGATGCCTTCGGCTTGGGTTTCCGGCAAAAACAAATTCAATCCCAGTCCGATAACCGCACTGCACGGGCCGTCCGTTTCGCCCGAGACTTCCACCAGGATGCCGCCCAGTTTTTTACCCTGGCTGTAAATGTCGTTAGGCCATTTAAGGCCGATATCACTAATTTGATGCTGTTTTAAAGCCCTGATAACCGCGACGCCGATAGCCAGACTCAAGCCTGATATGGCGGCGGGGCCTTGCTGAAAACGCCAGAGTATCGACAGGTAAATATTGCTCCCGTAAGGCGAGACCCATTGCCGCCCTCGCCTGCCTTTGCCGGCCGTTTGGTGCTCCGCAAAACACACGGAGCCGGAAAGCCCGTTATGCTGCGAGCGTTCCACTAAATAACGGTTAGTGGAATCAATTTGATCGTGAATTTCAAACGATGAAATTAATGCGTCAACTTGGTCGTTTACAACTTCATGGATTTTTGACGCGTTCAGCAACTCCAACGCATTATCCAACCGGTAACCTTTACCGCTGACTGCCGAATGTTGCAGCCCCAATTCAGCCAAACCGTTCAGCTGTTTCCAGATTGCCGAACGGCTGATGCCGAGCGTATCGGCGAGTTCAGTGCCGGAATGAAACTCACCGTCAGCCAATAGGCTAAGAATTTGTTTTTGTTTATCGGAAATGTTCACAAGCACTCATAATTCATCGCTATCTTGTTTTTTGTCCCGGATCTGTTGCAACTGCTCTTTAACCACATACTTAATCAACATTTCCCGGTCTTCCTCTTTCATGTTAATAAAATTAACGCCGACAAAATAAGGATAACGGCTGTCGTTTGAGAGGCTGTTTTGACGATGAATAACCCGGCCGTAAGTCACGATAACCCTCATGCAGGAGGTCAGCAGTATTTTTATTTCCAGATAATCGCCTTCTTGAAGCGCTTCTTCGCAGCCAAAAGCGATGCCGGTTGCGCTGATATTGACTTTGCGGCTGTCGTCTTCCTTAACTTGCAGGCCCTGCATGGTAATAGCCTGAGCCAGAAGATCGATTTTTGTATCAATTAACCTTAAATAATCCGCCACTTCCGGCAAGATTTTGTCCAGCCTGTGCAATAATATTGACGATTCCTGCGATACCGTTTCAAGCGCGGTGGACAGTGAACAGCTATTCAAGATATTGTCCGAAACATGGTGCGGCTCATGCACCTGCTTTTCATCTATTTTTTTATAAAACAGATTAACTTCATCATCAATTCGAAAAAAACCTCTTCGGTCTTCAGCTTTAGTCATGTTGGTCTTTTCCATCAATATATTTGCCCGATAAAGCGATTTTCATCCAATCCAAGGCTAATTTACCTACACAGTTAATCAAATTATACGTCAAACACTATGATTATTTTATTTTTCGGCTCAACCGTTTAAGGACAAATAATCCAGTTCGGTCAAGCGTTTCAGCATGTTTTTCATATGCGAGCCTTCCCAATAGATCCGTTGGCAATCGGCGCATTGATGAAAATCTTGATAGTAAAACCTGGTCTTGGGTTCGAGACGATCCCAAACATCCGCTTTGGCGACCGAAGTTAAAACGCCGTTGCAAATCAGACATCGGGAAAAAGGTTGGATCAAGCCGTACAGGTCGAAACGCCGAAGAACTTCATCGACCTGAGCGTCTACATCGACAGCACGCAGCCAGTAGCCGTGGTCGATTTGCTTGTTATACAAAAGCCGCCGATCACGAGTCAGCACGATACGTCGATCGTTCACTGCGCATTTTACGATTTCGGCATCTTTATAATCGTTACGATAAAGACTATCGAAACCCAGTAAACGCATGCGTTTAGCGAGTTTACCTAGGTTCACGTCCAGGACGAAGCGGGGATTACGCAAAGGCTTTTCGCGCAGTTTGACCAAAGGGGTGATGTCCAGAGCTTCAAAAACCGGATAGACTGCGACACGATCCCCGGCTTGCAGTTGATAATCGAACCCGACCGACTGGCCGTTAACAACAATCAAGTCTACCTCGGTGTGAGGCACTCCGAAAACTTCTATGGGATCCTTAATGCCCGGATGACCGCTGAAACGATAAAGATGGGTTCGCTTGCGCTGCTCGGGAGGAAGAAAATCGTTCAGTTCCTCGTAGAAACGAAATTCAGCTGTGTATTCCGGTTTCATATGGTCCGCCTGGCGATAGTAGCCCTATCGCGAACAGTAGGAAATTCACGCTTATAAGTCAATTTCCTGATATTTCTTGTATGCGCAAATCATTGGGATCGGACTCGACTGATATCTGCAAAACAACTCATAGCAACTAAAATCAAGTCCAAACCCTTTGACTTGTTACACCTTATCGCTCTAAGGATTTATTCAAAATAATCCCACGGATACTCCGGACTTAAAATAGGCTGAAAACCTGCCGGAACCGGAAAAGGTGCGGAGAGAAATTCATAAACGCCAACCAGTTCACGGGTTACAGTCATCCCCAAGCCGGTAGCAAGACCGATCGGAAAACCAACCGCTCCTTTAGCCTTTGTTTCTTTAACGATATTGCCCGGTATTTCAAGAAAACCGCAGGTCATGCCCGCCAAACCTCTACCGAATTTCTGCGCCGATGTATGTGACGTTGCTTTATGCGCATAAGCGTTGGAAAACGAAAATACCGCAAGAACCGTTAAAGCGGACAATACATACATACGTGTACGTGACTTTTTCATGAGCTACTCTCCGTTATTATTCTTAAATGAAAAATAATAGCTTAACCATGACAAAAGTAATAATAAATGAGTTTTTTTGCGGTTCAGTTTGAAGATGTAAGGATAACAATCGCCAAAAAGTATTCGAGAAAAATGAATCAATACCGATGCCGACCGCAATTGCATTTCAATATGCATGACAACGGACTGAGTTATCAGCAGGCGTTAAATAAGTGCTGTTTTTAATTAATGAGGCCGAAAAACTGCAACTGTCGGGTGTTAATTTAAAAGATCAAATCACCGATACTGAGCCGAATGGGCGACTGAAACGGATTAATTTATTATTGGATTGATTGTGTCATATTTGGTGGTTTTCTTGCACCATTAAACCTGTAGACCGAAATAAGCCTGCTCTTGCATTCGCTTGAATAAGCTTATTTCGGCTACGTCGAGTAAGAAAGCTTAGTGCTTTGATATTGTGAGCCTTTCGCTGTATCCTAAATCAAACGGATGATGATTGCCCATCCGTCCCCCTCATCCCTTCTATCATGAAGGGCCGATATGTATTTCGCTAGGCCTTTAAAATGACAGATTGGACTATAGACCGGGAGGCGCAACTCGCCTATTCCTATGAACGTTTCGCACAAGCCAAAGTCTTTGTATTTGATAAATGGTGCGAGTGGGCTGCCGAGCGGCATGCACTTCCGCCAGCCGATCTGTCCGGATCGTGTAAATATGGCAGCCTGTTTATGAACCGGGTCTTCGGCGGATCAATCTGCGGCCACTATGAACACCAATACAATATCATCGGTGGGCGAATAGTCGATCTCAGCCATGATGCCATTGATGTCGGCAGAATCAAAAATCCTTATCTTCACGAACCCGACTTTTTCGCTATCCCGGAAAAGCAGGCTTCGTTGAATGGCTGCCTGCCTCGTGTCGAACGCTGGGTTACCCAGTTCATGGCGGAAATTGAAACCTTGTAGGCAGAAGCAAGTCGGTTCGAGTAATAGCGAGAATTGGCGTTTCCGGCAAACTCACCTAAAGTCGCTGAAAACACCACCTTACGACAAAGCTCAGAGCGGACTTAGACGATCTTGCTTCTGCCTAGACGATACGCCACAGGCTCAACATAATTAACCATTGCGTAGGATGGTTTCGCGTAGCAAACCGCCACAATGCCAATAAAAGCCCTGTCGCAGTGTGGTGGATTGTCTAATGACGAATCCACCTTACAGCGTTTACAGAAGTTGTAGACCGGGCCTGTGATTTATGCCCGACTTACGAAGCTGAACTACAATTACGCAAGCGCTGCAACTCTTTGGCGATTCGCTTAGCGGCATGGATTGGCATATTTTGAATGAACATAGCAACTGCTAATACCAGAAGAAAAAGAGAAGTCCCAAAACTACTTTCCAGCGACGTTATATTTTTAGCGTTTGATAATAAAATTCAACCATGCCAAAGACGGCAAGATCGATTTCAATCAGGGCTGTACTGTTTTTTCCGATTTATTAATGCTGGGTGCTTTTGCCAAGACGAAAACTTTTAAGTTTGATCAAAATGCATGGTGGCGTAAATATGGCACCGATGCTATAGGGCTGGAGTCACTGGAATTAAAAAACGGTGAAAGGGTAAGCACCCTGGCCGACACGATTGGTTCTCTAGGTGTGCTGATGGCGTATGTTAATCGGGGGGAAATAGGCGACAAACACCTGAGCAATTATGCATGGCTGATCGCCGGTCTTGGTGAGCTTCTAACCCAAGTAGCTTATGAACATCAGGAAATGGCGAGCTCACTGCTTAATCTCAACAAGCAAGCGCGATATAGATTGTCGCTGTATTGATTGAATAGAACCGGCTACCCATGCCGGTTTTTTATGCGCGGTGACTAAACACAAGAACAACCGCAATCGTTGCGCCTAATTGTGTAATACATAATTTAATATAATGTCCGTTATGTGAAGTTATTGATGCATTACAAATAATACTTGACTTCTTGAACCCTACGAGCGGCGCGGCCTGTAGCGTGTCTTTCATTATTATCCATAAATTTGACATTATCTATTATTTGTGTATTACAATATTACGCAATGTCACCCGCAACGATTGCGGCATGATAATAATTAATTACTTTTAAGCCTTATTAGGAGACATCGACAATGGAAGAACAAAAGAAAACACGCGCCAAAGGTGCCGGACGCAAACCGTTACCGGCTGATGAGCGCGCCAAGATCGTATCTTTGCGCTTAATATCGGCGCAGCATAAACGATTTATCGAACTTGGAGGTGTTGCCTGGCTAAGACAGCAGATCGACAACGCTTAGTGTACCTCTTGATGATAACGACAGTCTTTAAGTTGAGGTTTTTACCATGCCTTTATCCATTCAAGCTCTACTGATTACATTCGCTTTGTTTGCGCTGACTATGAAGCCGGTCTGGCTATTTGCCACACTGGCTTGTCTGGCGGTGGTATTTATTGCAGGGTTTATGATGCTATGGCCGCCCAAGCCGCGATAAAAAAACTTACGCCCAGATTAGAGCAATAAAAATCAATGCCGGGTAACACCGGCTTTTTTGTGCTGGTGGCGGCAATTGTTGCAGGTAGTTTGTTCAACGAGATTCAATCCGAGCCAACGCACAAAGTGGGGCTGGAAGTGGGGCTAGAGATTATTTGAAATTTAAAAACTGGGGAAAAACAACGGTTTATTTTATCTGTGTGGCGGAGAGTGAGGGATTCGAACCCTCGATGGGAGATAAAGCCCATACTCCCTTAGCAGGGGAGCGCCTTCGGCCTCTCGGCCAACTCTCCAGACAGATATCATATCTCTTTAAGCTACTGCCTTGTATCAAGAGATAATTTTGAGAGGGAGCCTCTCAAAAAACAGCATAAGTCCCTTTAACCAACGGTATTAAGGTGCAAAGATTAGCAACTTCACATCTCGTCAGCCCGTGGGTGCCTTATAGCACCCGGTAAAATCGCTGCTACGATTTTACTCTTCAGATCCGGTCAATCCAGCTGAGCCGTTCTGTTCTTTCTTGATCCTTTCGTAGATCTCTTCCCTATGGACTGAGACCTCTTTTGGTGCATTAACACCTATGCGAACCTGATTTCCTTTAACTCCGAGAACAGTGACTGTAACTTCATCACCGATCATCAAAGTCTCCCCTACCCGACGAGTCAAGATAAGCATGGCTACTCCCTATATATGTTAAAAACGAACTGTTCTTAAACAGCATCCAACCAAGTCGCACCAGTATAACAGCTTTTTTATATAAATAAAGCCTAAGATTCTATTTCTTGATCTAATTTAAATGCAGCATGTAATGCCCTGACTGCAAGCTCTAGATATTTTTCATCGACTACGACCGATATTTTGATCTCGGACGTTGAAATCATTCGGATATTGATGCCTTCGTCAGCCAATGTTTTAAACATAGTGCTGGCAATACCGGCATGTGAACGCATGCCCACACCCACGATCGATACTTTGACGATAGTGTCGTCACCGGTGACGTTTCTGGCGCTCAGTTCAGCACAGGTTTTATCCAGCAAGGCTTTCGCTCGCAGATAGTCATTCCGATGCACCGTAAAAGTAAAATCAGTGGTCGCGTCATCGGCGATGTTCTGGATAATCATGTCAATTTCGATATTGGCGTCGGCAATCGGTCCCAGAATTTTAAACGCCACACCCGGCAAATCAGGCACGCCGGTTATGGTTAATTTGGCCTCATCTCGATTGAACGCGATTCCTGAAACTAAAGCACTTTCCACTTGTGATTCCTCGTAGGTAATGAGCGTACCCTTACCTTCTTTAAATGATGATAATACGCGTAACGCAACGTTATATTTGCCGGCAAATTCTACCGATCTGATCTGCAATACTTTCGAGCCCAGACTGGCCATTTCCAGCATTTCCTCGAAAGTGATTTTATCAAGCCTGCGGGCTTTCGGCTCCACTCTGGGATCGGTAGTATAAACCCCGTCAACATCGGTATAAATATGGCATTCATCGGCTTTTAACGCTGCCGCCAGCGCCACAGCAGTAGTATCGGAACCGCCGCGCCCCAGCGTGGTGATATTGCCGTGCTCATCGACCCCCTGAAACCCTGCAACCACAACCACCTTGCCTTCATTAAGGTGAGCCCGGATGCGTGCATCGTCAATCTCGCGAATTCTCGCCTTGGTGTGACTGCTGTCGGTCAGGATTTTTACCTGACTGCCGGTATAAGAGCAGGCGTCGCAGCCCAGCTCATGCAAAGCCATACTTAACAGCGAAACGGTGACCTGTTCACCGGTTGACAACAGCACGTCCATTTCTCGCTCGTTAGGATGCTGTTGCATGTCTTTTGCCAATGCAACCAAGCGATTGGTTTCACCGCTCATTGCGGAAACCACAACGACGATTTGATCACCCAAGTCATGGGCTTGTTTAACTTTTTCAGCGACCGCTTTAATGCGCTCGACATTGCCTACCGAGGTGCCGCCAAATTTATATACATATAATGCCATTTAATAAATCCTTCTTACGCGCCAAGTTGCGTTTGGACCCAGGCTGGAACCTGAGCCAATGCGTCAGCCAAGCCGGACGGATTACTGCCTCCGGCCTGAGCCATATCAGGCCTGCCGCCGCCTTTTCCGCCGACTTGAGTGGCGACGAAATTTACCAAATCTCCGGCTTTTATCCGTCCCATCTGGTCTTTAGTCACACCGGCAACCAAGCTGACTTTGTCACCTTCAACAACTGACAACACAATCGCGGCGCTGCCTAACTTGTTTTTTAACTGATCGACCATGTCTTTCAGGGACTTGGAGTCGACACCCTCTAGCTTGGCCGCCAGCACTTTGATGCCGCCTACATCGACAGCCTGAGCACCTAATTCATTACCCGCCGAACTGGCAAGTTTCGCATTCAAGCGTTCCAGCTGTTTTTCCAACAGTCGGTTTTTCTCCATCAGCTGTTCGACTTTTTCAGCCGCTTTTTCCGGGGCACTTTTTACCAAGCCGGCGATATTTGCAAGCGCCTGATCGCGACTGAGTATCCAATCGAAACAAGCGCTGCCTGTCACCGCCTCAATGCGCCTTACGCCTGCCGCAACACCGGTCTCGTTAATGATTTTAAAACAGCCTATATCCCCTGCCCGCTCAACATGCGTACCGCCGCAAAGCTCAGTCGAGAATTCGCCGATTTTCAACACCCTGACTTCATCGCCGTATTTCTCGCCGAATAACGCCATTGCCCCGGCTTTGACCGCCTCGTCTTTTGCCATGATCCGCGCATCAACAGGATTATTAGCCCGGATCTGCTCATTAACGATCCGCTCAACGGTGCTGATTTCAGCCGCTGTAACCGGTTCAAAATGGGAAAAGTCGAATCGTAACCGTTCTGGATTAACCAGCGAGCCTTTCTGGGCAACATGATCGCCCAAAACCTGCCTTAATGCGGCATGCAGCAAATGGGTCGCAGAATGATTAAGCTCGGTTGCCTTTCTATCCGCCACGCTGACACGGGCGTCGCATAACTGGCCTTTTGTCAGGGTTCCGGTAAGCAATTTGCCTTTATGCAGGAACAGGTTTCCGCCCTGCTTTTGAGTATCGGTGACTTCAAATACTGCGCCATCCGCTTCGATTTTGCCGCAATCGCCGACCTGACCGCCGGACTCGGCATAGAACGGTGTTTTATCTAAAATAACAATGCCTTCCTCGCCATCGTCCAAGCTGTCTACCGGTTGGCCTTTTTTGTATAGACCGATGATATGGACCTGGTCATCAAGAAGGTTGTAACCGGTAAATTCGGTCTGCGCATCAAGTTTTATATCCTGATCGTAGTCGGCGCCAAAACTGCTGGCAGACCTCGCTCTTTCCCGCTGAGCCGACATCGCCGTTTCAAATCCGGCGTGGTCGACAGTCAGGTTATTTTCACGGGCAAAATCGGCGGTTAAATCGACAGGAAAGCCATAGGTATCGTAAAGCTGGAATACGGTATCGCCTGGAATAACCGAGCCTTCCATCTTGGCGACGCAGGCTTCAAGAATTTTCATGCCCTGCTCTAATGTTTCAGCAAAACGCTCCTCTTCTTTTTTCAGCACACGCTCAACTTGCTCTTTCGCAGCTTTAAGTTCGGGATACGCTTCACCCATTTCATCAGCCAGCGGCGCGACCAGTTTATAGAAGAACACATCGCGGATACCCAAACGATAACCGTGCCGGATCGCGCGGCGAATGATGCGGCGCAACACGTAACCGCGCCCTTCATTGGACGGCATTACGCCATCCGCTACCAAGAAGGCGCAAGAACGGATGTGATCGGCAATCACGCGTAACGAACTTAAGGTCAAATCGTCAGTACCGGCTAATGCCGCCGCCGCTTTCAACAATTTTTGGAACAAATCGATCTCATAATTGCTATGCACACCCTGCAATACTGCCGCGATGCGCTCCAGGCCCATGCCGGTGTCGACTGAAGGTTTCGGCAACGGGGTTAACGAACCGTCTGCGGATCGGTCATATTGCATGAATACCAGGTTCCAAATTTCGATATACCGGTCGCCGTCTTCATCCGGCGATCCCGGAGGGCCTCCGGCAATGTCCGCGCCATGATCGTAAAATATTTCGGTGCAAGGTCCGCATGGCCCCACATCGCCCATCGACCAGAAATTATCCTTGGCCCCGATTCTTGAAAATCGCTCAGCAGAAATGCCGACATCGTCCAGCCAGATTTTTTCCGCTTCCGAATCTTCTTCGAAAACGGTAACCCATAATTTTTCCGGCGGAATTTCCAGCTCCCTGGTTAAAAAGTCCCAAGCGTAATGTATGGCTTCTTTTTTAAAATAATCGCCAAAGCTGAAATTACCCAGCATTTCAAAAAAAGTATGATGCCTTGCGGTGTAGCCGACGTTTTCCAAATCGTTATGCTTACCGCCTGCCCGGACACAACGCTGACTGGTCGCGGCCCTGTTGTAGTCGCGATGATCGCGGCCTAAAAACACATCCTTAAACTGCACCATACCTGCATTGGTGAACAACAAGGTCGGGTCATTGCCCGGAACCAGCGAGCTCGAAGGCTGTATGGAATGTCCTCGCTCGCGAAAGAATTCCAGAAAGGCGGTGCGCAACTGGGCGCTAGTCATCTTTTTCATAATAAATAAATGCTTTTAAAAAAATCGGCCGCTAACTCTATCGACAACTTAGAGAAATCTAATATTCAACTCATCAAATAACGCATTGACCATTGCGCCGGAAAAACCGCGATGCAATAAAAAACGGCTGCGTTTTGCCCATTCATTGCGATCCAGCACCATGTCATGGGGATATTTTTTACTGTAAACCTGTTCCAGCAGAGCCATCCAGCTACCGGCCTCTTCCCGCACAATGCCTTCAAGATCAACCGCCGCTATACCGTTTTGTTTGAGCTCCTGCTTCACACGTAGCGGTCCGTAGCCTTTCCGGATACGGAACCGGGCATAGTTTTCCGCGTACCTTAAATCATCTTGCCAGCCTTGCTCAGCCAGCTCGTCAATGACAGGCTGGGCATCATCCCTGCTAAAACCTCTTAAAGCCAATTTGTTCAGCAATTCCTTCTGGCTATGCTCTCTTCGTGCCAGTAGCCGAAGACAAATCTCTTCGACTTCTTTGGCAACGGGAGACTCTTCGCCTTTGCTTGCCTCACTCAAAGCAAACTACTCGTCCTCATCAACCCCAAGCGCTTCAATAACAGGAGCGACTTTTTTGCCGAAAGCCTCAGCCCTTATTTTTGCTTCAAGTTCCTTGGCTTTTTCAGGGTGGTCTTTCAAGAATGCTTTTGCATTATCTTTGCCTTGGCCGATCTTTTCATCGCCGTAGCTGTACCAGGAACCTGATTTCTGAATAAAACCGTAATTCACGCCCAGATCAACCAGTTCGCCCAGAAAGGAAATACCTTCACCGTATAAAATCTCGAACTCGGCCTGTCTGAACGGCGGCGCCACTTTATTCTTGACGACTTTTACGCGGGTTTCATTGCCGATAACTTCTTCGCCTTTTTTAATGGAGCCGATACGGCGAATATCCAGACGCACCGAAGCATAAAACTTAAGCGCATTACCGCCGGTGGTGGTTTCAGGACTACCGAACATCACGCCGATTTTCATCCGGATCTGGTTAATAAAAATAACCAGTGTATTGGAACGTTTGATATTGCCGGTCAATTTCCGTAAAGCCTGCGACATCAAACGCGCCTGCAAGCCCATATGGGAGTCGCCCATATCGCCTTCAATCTCGGCTTTGGGCGTTAACGCCGCCACCGAATCGACCACGACCACGTCAACCGCGCCGGAACGCACCAGCATGTCGGTAATTTCCAGCGCCTGTTCACCGGTATCAGGCTGGGAAACCAGCAAGTCATCAACATTAACGCCGATTTTTTCGGCATAACTCGGATCTAACGCATGTTCCGCATCAACAAACGCCGCAGTGCCGCCAAGTTTTTGCATTTCAGCAATCACCTGTAACGTTAACGTCGTTTTACCGGATGATTCAGGACCGTAGATTTCAATAACACGACCGCGAGGCAAACCGCCGCAGCCTAGGGCAATATCCAAGCCTAGAGAACCTGTAGATACCACATCGATGTCACGTGAAGCGGCAACATCGCCCATGCGCATGACAGAACCCTTGCCGAACTGCTTTTCTATCTGCATCAGCGCTGCGCCTAGCGCTTTCTTTTTATTCTCATCCATTATGTAGTCCTCTTTATGCCCTGCGGCTATGTCGGTTAAAAAGAAATATCGCCAAAATCAAATCGTCTATTATCACATACAGACAGGGCTTCGGATAGTGTTGTTTTTCCGCAAAAACTCAAGCGCATCAACCATTACATCGTCGAAAACAAGCTCCTGGCAAAAATTTGTCTTATTTTTAAGCCGGATAGCTGCACAATCGATTGCTCATAACCCACTCTTTATAAAACCTGTAATAAAGCCGCCAAGCTGAACTATTTCAATAATCAATAGATCACTGTATTCTATATAGTAACTAATGTTATGCAATCATCGTTCCTAATGCTCAGATAGTGCTGAGCGGATCGTCTACAACGCCATTTTCACGGTTTCCATGGGAGCCGTACCCTAAACTAAAAGTTGGAATCTATTAAATAATGACTAGCGAATCCCTCCGCCCTTCCTGGAAAAGTTATCTTGAGTTATGCAAACCCAAAGTGGTTGCCCTGATCGTTTTTACGGCTATTGCGGGAATGTTGCTGGCCGTTCCGGGAATGCCGCCCGTCGACCTGTTTATCTACAGCAGCTTGGGCATTGCGCTAGCCGCTGCCTCGGCCGCCGCAATTAACCATTATATTGATCGTGAAGCCGATGCGCTGATGGATCGCAATAAGCACCGCCCTTTGCCCAAAGGCGAATTGAGCTCTACCAACGTCATCACTTTTGCGGCGGTTTTAGGCATTGTCTCGATGGCGTTGCTGATCGTCATGGTTAATGCTCTAACCGCATTACTGACTTTCTTGTCGGCGCTGGGTTACGCGATTATTTATACGGTCTATCTTAAGCGCATGACCCCGCAAAATATCGTTATTGCCGGCGCGTTTGGAGCCACGCCGCCGATGCTGGGCTGGTGCGCGATGACAGGCGAATTGCACCCTTACTCGCTGCTGTTGTTTTTGATTATTTTCGCCTGGACGCCGCCGCATTTCTGGCCGCTGTCTATCGCCAAGCGCAAAGAATTCGCCAAAGTCGGCATACCGATGTTGCCGGTCACGCACGGCGTGGAATATACCCGACTGCATATTCTGCTGTATTCCTTTCTGCTGTTCATTGTTACCCTGCTGCCCTATCTGACCGGCATGAGCGGTTTGATTTATTTATCGGCCGTGGTACCGTTAGGCCTCGGCTTTATTTACTTCGCCATTTTGATGATGCGCCGGAAAGATGACAAAACCGCGATGCGAACTTTCTTTTATTCGCTGATGTACTTGACCATTCTGTTTACCGCCTTATTAGTCGACCACTATTTTAAATTTACCTTATGACATTTACTCATCACGAACAAACGCCATATCCGGAACATCAGTTCGCAGAATATATCCGCATCCTGGGCAAAGGCAAAAAAGGTTCAAGACCATTAACTCAGGATGAAGCTTATCGCGCGATGCACATGATCCTGACCGATCAAGTGCAGCCGATCCAGTTGGGCGCTTTCCTGATGTTGATGCGCGTCAAGGAAGAAACCCCGGAAGAATTGGCCGGTTTCGCACAAGCGGCACGAGAGTCGTTCAATATTGCCGACAATGCGGTAAAAGTCGACCTGGACTGGTCATCGTATGCCGGAAAACGCCGGCATTTGCCCTGGTTTTTGCTCTCGGCTTTATTGCTGGCTGAGAACGGCATCACCATATTCATGCACGGCGCCAGCGGCCATACCGCCGGTAGACTGTACACCGAGAACATGCTCGGCTACTTGGGCCTAAAATCCGCTACTTCTATTGAAGACGCCAAGCAACAACTTGAACAGCAGCATTTCAGCTATCTGTCATTGGAGCGTTTTTGCCCCAAACTGCATGACATTATCGAACTGCGCCCGATACTGGGTTTGCGCTCACCAGTGCACACGCTGGTGCGTTTGCTGAATCCGTTTAATGCGAATTACAGCATCCAAGGCATCTTCCATCCCGGTTACCGTCCGGTGCACCAACAAGCGGCAGCCTTGCTAAACCAGCCGCATATGGCGGTATTAAAAGGCGAAGGCGGCGAAACCGAACGCAATCCCGATATGGAATGCCTGGTGCAAAGCGTACATAACGGTGAATTATCCGATGAAAATTGGCCTGCTTTATTTGAGCGCCGCCACGTTAAACCCGAACTGCTTGAGCCGGAGCAACTAGCGTTAATCTGGCAGGGAAAGGTTGGAGATGAGTTTGCGCAAGCTTCCATTATCGGCACGGCTGCTATTGCGCTTAAGTTGTTGGGTAAGGCTGATACTCAGGAGCAGGCGCAGCAATTGGCGACGGATTATTGGTTAAGCAGAAACACACAAAAATTTGCCGGCGCCTAACACCGAGCATTTGATATTTGGGCGTAAACAGCAGGCTGTCAGTAAAAAATAAAATAAACCATGATCAGGTAAATTAAAAAATGACAGAGCAGAACGAAGCAACTCAACAATTGCGCCAGATTACATCAACGTCTCCTTTACAAGCTGCGCACAGTTGGGATCTGTCGGTTTTTGATGCGCAACGATGGATAAAAAACACCTTTGCCAAACCGCGTGCCACGCGTTACCCCATCAAAATGCTGCGTTATTGGTTTATGTACAATTTGATTCGAGAAGAGCAGATTCGACTTGGCCGGTCATTGCGCGTATGTGAGATTGGCGTTGACCAAGGACAGATGCTGCGTTTTATGCGCGATGCTGGCTTTACCGATATTGCTTGCTGGGTTGCAGTGGATTGCAAATTACAGCCGGAATTAGCCGAGTCTGGTTATACCAGACAGATTGGAGCCAATGTTGACTCCCCGGACTTTTGCCTGGACGAACAGTACGATGTGATCATCGTGCTTCATTTGCTTGAACATTTATTTGAACCGGAAATGTTGGTTCATCGGTTAACAGCGGCACTGATGCCAGATGGCGTTGTGCTAGGCGGTTTTCCAGCGACGCCAGAATGGCTTGAATCGTATTGGCAGAAGCGAATTCGGCTTACCGCGTTGAAATTTGGTCACGTTAGCGTATTTTCACCGCAACGCGTAAGGAATATGGCGAAAACCTGCGGACTATATCTGAATTTCATTTCAGGAGCCTTTCTCCTTCGCAAAAGCGGATCATTCCTTGAGAATCTAAAAGGTTGGTTACGATTTAATTTGTTATGGGGTGCTTTTTTTCCTGCACTAAGCGGCGAAATCTACTGGAGTATGCGTAAATCAATCGCCATAAAGAATTAAATGGGCGTATGGGCAAGCTTAGGTTTGTTAAGTGAACAAAATGTATTTGTCCCGTTTTTATTGGCATACTTAACAGATGGCTCAATCGAAAGCCCGGTAGGGAGTGCATCGCGCCCCTTTTCGGCTGGAAATCTTGATACCTGAAATGAATTGCCCGCTGGAATACTTTAAAATAGCCCGGTCATTCTGGCATTCGTAAATGGTGCACGATGCGCCCCCCCCCAACTAGGCTTTTTATGAAAATACAACTCGTCACCACCCTAAAACGCCAAGCCTCTAAAATTCTTGCCGAACTGCATGAATCCAAAGAGCCTGTTTTAATAACCGAGCATGGTCAACCGTCGGCCTATCTGGTAGATGTCGATGATTATGAGCTGATGCAAAGTCGTATCCGTCTTCTTGAAGGTATAGCGAGAGGGGAAACGGCGATTTTAGAAAATCGCACCTACAGCCACACGGAAGCAAAAGAAAAAATGAGCAAATGGCTCAAATAATCTGGACCGAACCGGCTTTATTAGACTTGAATGAAATTGCCGAATACATTGCACTTGATAAACCAGATGCAGCGCGCCGCTTGGTTAAACAGGTATTTTCCAGTGTTGGCCGTCTTGAGCAGTTTCCAGAATCAGGCCGTATACCTCCGGAATTAGAGCGTTCAAAGTATCGCGAAATCATCGTTGGTCCATGCCGGATTCTATATCGTGTTAATCAAGACAAAGTCTACATAGTTTATATCATGCGAGGAGAGAGGCAACTCCGGAAGTATTTACTAGATGATCGGGCACAGGGCTCCAGCTAACAAAAAATGCCAACATTTAAACCAATGCTTTCAATCCTGCTGACCTACTTGCTGTTCCTGCTGATCGTTTTTCTATTTCAGCAAAAACTGATCTATTTCCCCGATATCTATTCGCTTGCGGAACAACAGCAGCTGGCCGAGCAAGCCAATCTGAAGCTCTGGCCTTCAACGGATGATTACCGGGGACTGATTTCCAAAACCTCTCAAACAACCGGCAAAGGCACAGTCATCGTTTTTCACGGCAATGCGGGCTCGGCAACCGACCGGACTTATTATCAGGACGCCTTGGAAAGGCTGGGTTATCGGGTGATTTTGGCCGAATATCCGGGCTATGCGGCCAGAAGCGGTGATTTGTCGGAGCAGGCGTTGGTTGCCGATGGTATTCAAACCGCAAAACAGGCCTTGAACGATTTTGACGAACCCGTTTTTCTGTGGGGCGAGTCGCTCGGCGGCGGCGTGGTCTCTGGCATTATAAAGAGCGGGCAGGTTCCGGTTAAAGGCATCGCTCTGGTCACGCCATTTACCAGCATGGCCGATATTGCCCAACATCATTACTGGTTTTTACTGGCCAAATGGCTAATCAGCGATAAATTCGACAATATCAAAAATCTGCAAAATTACCCTGGAAACATTGCGGTTCTGATCGCGGAGAAAGATGAAATCATTCCCGCCAAATACAGCTTGAAGCTCTTTGAATCACTGCCCCATCCCAAAAAACTTTGGACATTTAAAGGTGCGGGGCATAACACCTTGCCACTAGCTTATAAACAGCCTTGGTGGCAAGAGATTATGCAGTTTGTCAGCGGGCAAAACGGGGTATCCCCTTAATCTCTGTTTTTTCCATGTGTACATATTGAAGACCCATCAATGTTCCGGCATCGGCGGAGTGCTCAATCCATACCACTTTAATCTCGCCGTCCAGGCCCAAGCGCTCAAATTCAAATATGGTTACTTCGCCCGGCTTGACGTCTATGGATTCGTCCAGCTTAATCATTAACCCGTCCACCGAAACGTTAACGGTAGTAAAATCGCGGTATTCGCCATTCAGCAGGATTTTACCCGGCGCCACCATGTTTTTTCTGTACACTTTTCTTTTGTACAGCTGATTATCGACATCATGGGTAACGTTCCTAAATTCCAGCGAGATCGATAAATAATCTTCATGCATATCAACTTCCACTACCTCAACTTCGCCGGCCAAGCGCATTTCCGGAAGGTATAAATCAATCAGAGTCGATTCTGACAGCATGTTAAATATATCTTTGGCCTCTCTACCAAACGACTTTAATTCTGCAAGCGCCCCGGTTATGGAAAGATCTTTGATGGTGATTTCCTGCTCTTCTCCTCCCATATAAATCAGACCTTTCGACATTAATTTTTTTCGATAGGGCCGGTTTAAATCTAAATTCATCTGATTTTCCTCTCTGATTATCCATTTATCTTGCTGTTCAAATACTGTATAAGATTACCGTCCCAAGTATAGTGCCTGTGTTATATTTTGTGCTTTGACTATTGCAATTAATTTTATCGACCTTATTCTAGCAATCCCAAACAATAACATCGCATTATGAAAAAGCATTTAATCCTGCTCTTGTTAGTGACCCTGACAGACTGCACGGCTCTCCCTCCAAAAAACAGTGAGAATATATGCTCTACTTTCAGGGAAAAAGATGACTGGTATGAAGATGCTAAGAACTCATTCAAGAAATGGGGCGTGCCTATTCATATTCAAATGGCGATCATGCATCAGGAATCCCACTTTGTTGCCGATGCCGAACCGCCGCGTCCTTGGCTGCTGGGATTCATTCCCCTGCCCCGGGAAAGCAGCGCTTACGGCTATGCCCAAGCCAAGGATGAGACTTGGGATGATTATCTGAGCAAAGCCGGCGGCTGGAGCGCGGATCGCGATGAATTCGCCGATGCCACCGATTTTATCGGCTGGTACTGCAACGTCAGCCACAACCGGCTGGGTATATCGAAACTGGATGCCAAGAATTTATACCTTGCCTATCATGAAGGTCATGGCGGTTATCAACACAAAAGCTATTTGCAAAAAGCAGGACTCGTACAGATCGCCAACAAAGTAGCCAAACGGGCGAAACTATTTCAAAGCCAATTAGGCGAATGCCAACACGATTTAGAAAACAAAGGCTGGTTTTTTTGATAAACTACCGGTTCTACGTTAACAATAAAGGATAAGTCGTGAGAAATATTCAAACTAAAGTTCTTTTAATCGTCACCGCTCTACTGATAGGATTTACTATGTTCTCAATGGCCAACGCCACCACTCCTGAAGAAAATAAAGCCGCAGGTACCGCCTTCCTTGCTGAAAACGCTAAAAAACCTAATATCATAACCACTGCAAGCGGCTTGCAATACGAAGTTTTGACTCCGGGAACCGGCACAGTTTCTCCTAAATCTACTGATAACGTTACCGTTCATTACAAAGGCACAACCATTGACGGTAAAGAGTTCGACAGCTCTTATAGCCGCGGCGAGCCTGCCACATTCCCGCTGAACAGAGTCATCGCCGGCTGGACTGAAGGCGTGCAACTGATGAAAGAAGGCGCCAAATACCGCTTTTTCATTCCATCAGAACTCGCCTATGGCGAACAAGGCGCTGGCCGTGCAATCGGACCGAATGCCACATTGATTTTTGATGTCGAGCTGATCAAGATTCAGTAGGAAAGCAGGTTAAAGACACAAGGCGAAGGGCAAAAAACCGTTGCTTTGCATCTTCTGCTCAGCTTAACAATAACCCGTATATCCGTTCCGACTAATTCAAAGCCAGCTTTGAACTCCAATATTAAAGGAGTCCAAAGCTGGCTTTGGACATTTTGCCCTTCGCCTTTTACCTAAGTTCTTATGTCCACCTACCAACTATTTGCTACCACCCCTAAAGCGATGGAAACCATCCTGACCGATGAACTCCAGGCGCTCGGCGTAAAGAACATCAAAGCCACCCTGGCTGGAGTGGCTTTTCAGGGGGATTTGGCAACAGCGTACCGAGTCTGCCTGTGGTCAAGAACCGCAAACCGGGTGTTACTGGTACTAAGTTCTTTCGAGGTAAAAAACCAGGACGACCTTTATAAGGGCGTACAAAAAATCAACTGGTTCCAGCATATCAATCCTGACGACAGCTTTGCCGTGTCGTTTAGCGCGAAAAACTCGGCGGCGATTAATAATACCCACTTTGGCGCATTAAAAGTCAAAGACGCCATTGTCGACCAGATGCGGGCCAAGTTTCAAAAACGTCCCAATATCGATACCGAACAACCGAATATCCGCATTAACGTTTATCTGAATGGTGAAAATGCCCAGCTCAGCCTCGACCTTTCCGGCGAAAGCCTGCACCGGCGCGGATACCGGGATGTCAGCATCAAAGCGCCGATGAAAGAAAACCTGGCTGCCGCAATGTTGCTGCGTAGCGGATGGCCGCAAATCGCCAAGCAGCAAGGCTCATTAATAGACCCGATGTGCGGTTCAGGCACTTTATTATTAGAAGGCGCAATGATCGCCGCCGATTACGCACCCGGCCTGTTACGCGATTATTTCGGCTTTACCGGCTGGAAACAGCACGATGCCGAACGCTGGAATAAGTTACGTGCGGATGCCGAGCAACGCAAAAAAATCGGCTTGGAAAAACTGCCGGTTATCGTCGGCTTCGATCAAAACCGCCATACCGTCAACACTGCGCTGGCACATATCGCCAATGCCGGCCTCCAAAACAAAATCCATGTCGAGCGCCGCGATATTGCCGATGCGGAACCCGCAGAAAGCTGGAAGCCCGGCCTGTTGATCTGCAATCCACCTTATGGCGAACGCTTGGGCGATGAGCAGGAAACGGCCGAGCTATACAAAAAGTTCGGCGAAACGCTCAAGGCGCATTTTATCGGCTGGAAGGCCGCAATGATCATCAGCAACCCGGAACTGGGCTTTCGCTTGGGCATACGCTCGCACAAACCGATTACCTTGTTTAACGGCGCGCTGGAATGCAAGCTGTTACGGATGGATATCGAGGAAAGCAATTTCTTCATTCCTAAAGCCAAAACGCAGGAAGAGCGCATTGCCCAAGTCACTGAGCTCAGCAAGGCGCAGGAACAGCGGATCATCAAGGCAACCGCTACGACAGCGCCGCCCGAAACGACCGGCGCCGAATCAGTCGGGGCGGAAATGTTAGCCTACAGGGATGTAGGCGAGGGGCGTGAGCTGGGAGCGGAAATGTTCGCTAACCGGCTCAAAAAGAACCTGAAAAAACTGTCCAACTGGGCCAAGCAAAACCATGTTACCTGCTACCGAGTTTATGATGCCGATTTACCTGAATACGCGGTCGCCGTTGATATTTACCAAGGCGAGCAAACTTGGGTCGTGGTGCAGGAATACGAACCACCCAAAAGCATCGATCAACACAAAGCCGATCAACGCTTGGCAGGGTTATTGGCCGAAATCCCGCGCGTACTCGGCATTAATCGCGACCAGGTTTTCCTGAAAATACGCCGCAAACAAAAAAGCACCGACCAGTATGAAAAACACGGCGACCAGGGGCGCTTCCATATCATCGAGGAAGGCGGCTGCAAGCTGCTGGTGAACTTTGAAGATTACCTGGATACCGGTTTATTCCTTGATCATCGGCCGATCCGGATGCTGATTCAAAAACAGGCCAAAGGTAAGCGCTTTTTAAACCTGTTTGCCTACACCGGCAGCGCGACGGTACACGCGGCCATGGGCGGCGCCAAATCGACGACGACCGTTGACATGTCCAATACCTATATCAATTGGGCAAAAAAGAATATGGCATTGAACGCTAACGAAGGAACGCATGAGTTCATACAGGCCGACTGCCTGGAATGGCTGGCCACTGAAGCACAACTGGCTAACCGGCACTACGATTTAATCTTTCTTGACCCGCCGACTTTTTCCAATTCGAAGCGGATGGACGAGGTATTCGATATACAAGCCGACCATGTGCAACTGATTAATAACGCAGTTTCCTTGCTGTCGCCCGGAGGCGTCCTATACTTCTCCACTAACTTCAGGCGTTTTAGGATCGACAAGCAAGCTTTGTCCGATTTAACTGTAGAAGACATCAGTGCGGCGACGATTCCTGAAGATTTTGCCCGCAACCCAAAAATCCATTATTGCTGGAGAATTCAAGAATGATGCGTAAAGTTAAAATCCTGGTTTCAGGTCGAGTTCAAGGCGTTTACTTTCGACTTTTTACCCAGAACAAAGCCAAACACTTTAACATCAAAGGCAGCGCCACAAACCTTCCTGACGGCCGGGTTGAAATTATCGCCGAGGCTGATAGCAGGACTATCGAAAAATTCATCAAATGGTGTCACAAAGGCCCTATCACCGCCCGGGTCGATCATGTGGAAGTCACTGAACTTCAACATGATGAAGCGTTAACGACCTTTGAAGTAAAATAAGGCTAGGGATTCTGCAACCTTAACTTTTTACTGCAATAAACAATAACGCGTATCCCTAATAGAACAGCTATCACCATTGCATAAATCAACGGCTCGCTATAATCCTTTTTTACCAGCCAAAAGTAATGCACCACAGCCGTCAGCCCTGCCGCATAGACTAAGCGGTGCAGCTTTACCCAGTTTCGTCCCAGCCATTTCTGCATTTTTCTGGTGGATGTGATAGCCAGAGGAACTAACAGCAAATACGTCAGCAAGCCCATCAGTATGTAAGGACTTTCCGGCACCTCGTCTTTAAAAGCGTCCCTGGATGACGATAAATCAAGCACGACAAAAACCAGCAGATGCAAGGTAGCGTAAAAAAAGGTAAACAAGCCCATCATGCGTCTATAGCGCATCGGTTTGCTGTGTCCGGTAATGATTTTGATCGGTGTCAGCGCTAAATTTATGTATAAAAACCGTAAAGTCCAGTCGCCGAAACCGAAATGCAGGGCCTGAATTGGATTGGCGCCAAGCCGGTCGTTGAAGGCATTATTGGTCAGCAACAAAAAAGGCAAAATAAGCTTGATAAAAAAATAATAGCTTTTACGGGTTCCCAGTTTTTAACTGCTAATAACATTAGAAATATTTTGTTAAATCCATGCCTGAGTAAAGGCCTGCAACTTCCTCGCCATAGCCGTTAAACTTCTCGGTTTTACGTTTGGAAGTAAAAATACTGCTGCCCAACACCCGCTCACGGCTCTGGCTCCATCTTGGATGAGGCACTTCGGGGTTAACATTGGCATAAAAACCATATTCACGGGGAGCGTTTTTATGCCATGCAGTTCCAGGCATATTTTCCCGAAAGCGTATTTTGACTATCGCCTTGATACTCTTGAAGCCGTATTTCCAAGGCACAATCAGACGTAACGGCGCCCCGTTTTGATTGGGCAATTCATCGCCGTACATGCCGGTGACCATCATTGTCAAAGGATGCATGGCTTCATCCATGCGCAATCCTTCCACATAAGGCCAGTCTAAAACCCTGGAGGAACGCTGGCCGACCATGACTTCCGGATTATACAGCGTGGTAAATTCGACAAATTTTGCTTTTGACGTCGGTTTAAACCGCTTCAGCATATCGCCCAGCGGAAATCCAAGCCACGGCACTACCATAGACCAGGCTTCCACGCAACGGAACCGGTAAACCCGCTCCAGCGCAGGATTATCTTTTAAAATATCTTCCAGATTGTAAACACCGGTCTTTTCCGCCTCACCTAACACTTCCACGCTCCAAGGCTTGGTTTTTAAGGCCTGGGCTAGAATAGTCGAATCGTGTTTGTTCGTGGAAAATTCATAGTAATTGGTATAGTTCGCAACATCGTTGCGATCGGTCACTTGCAAATTTGATGAATAAGAATCGGCTTGCGCTAAACCCGGCAACAGAATCCCCGCCGAAAGCACGGTTGCGGCTTTAATGAACTCTCTTCGGGATTCGAAAACCGCCCGATCAGTGATTTCGCTGCTTAAGATATTAGATTTAATTTTAATTAACATACTCAACTCCTTTGTCCAATGGTTGTCCTAAAGGAACCTAAATAATACATCAAACCCTTTTAACATCAACAATATTAACAGCCGGGAATAGGTTTCAGGACGCAATTGCCGACGGCTGCAGGGACAGGAAATGATCCTGTCATTTCTCTGCATTCTCCACATCCTTGTGGGTCATGCAGGAGGTAACGACCCACGGATTGAGAGTTAGAATCGCGTCTGGAACAGCAATCGAGAGCAACGCAGGAGCAATTGCCGAGATTTATATTTTCTTCATATCTTCGCGGTGTTAATTTATCAGTCACTCCAGAAAATCAGTCGGCAAGAATAGCCAAGGTGCAAATGAAAAAAATACTGGTGACAGGTGCAACCGGGCAAATCGGTTCTGAATTAACCATGACTTTGCGCATTCGATATGGCGCCGACAATGTGTTTGCAGTCGATAAAAAACCTGCCTTGAATGAGCTAACGCAATCCGGACCTTATTATTGTCTGGATGTACGCGATCTATCGGCAATCAATCAAGTCGTAGCGGCCAATAACATCGATACGATTTTTCATCTCGCCTCACTGCTTTCCGCTGTTGCCGAACAAATGCCGCAACAAGCTTGGGATGTCAATATGAACGGTTTAATGAACATACTGGAGATTTGCAGACAATACCGGTGCGCATTGTTCTTTCCCAGTTCCATCGCTGCGTTCGGCACAGAAACCCCGTCTATGGATACGCCGCAGGACACCATCCAAAGGCCAACGACTATTTACGGCATTACCAAAGTCTCTGGAGAACTGCTGTGCGATTATTATTATCATCGCTTTGGCGTCGATGCCCGCGGCTTAAGATATCCGGGCTTAATCTCCAGCAAAACCAAACCGGGCGGCGGCACGACCGATTATGCGGTGGATATTTTCTATGCGGCGATTAAATCTCAGCATTACGAGTGTTTTCTGAGGGCCGATACGCAACTGGATATGATGTACATGCCTGACGCGCTTGATGCCGCCATTACCTTAATGACCGCGGACAGTACGCCGCTAAAACACAGAAACGCGTTTAATGTGACGGCCATGAGTTTTACACCGCAGCAGTTAGCCGCGGAAATACAAAAACACATTCCTGAATTCACCATCACTTACGATGTTGATCCCTTGCGGCAAGCCATCGCCGACTCCTGGCCCAGGCACATGAACGACAGCGCCGCCAGAACCGAATGGGGCTGGCGAGCTCAATTTGACTTGCCGGCCATGGTCAAGGATATGCTGTTGAATGTGCGCTTACTTAACTAACCGGAGGTGTTTATGTCACTGACAAAATTAGAAGCCCTGTTCACCGATAAACTGGCCGAATTACAGCAACAGGACCTATCCAAAGGTCATGAAAAAATCATCACCGGCATGAAAACCGCCGCTGACGGTTTCAGCCCCCGCTATTTTCTCGAAGGATTCGGGGACAGAGCGTTCTTGCGCATGAACTCCAACTCCTACCTCGGCCTTGCCACGCATCCGCAGCTTATTAAAGCCGAAGCCGAGGCCGCAGAACAATTCGGCACCGGCCCCGGCGCGGTTCGTTTTATCAGCGGCACTTACCGGCCGCATATTGAACTGGAACAAAAACTTGCGAAATTTCATGGCCGCGAATCGGCAATGCTGTTCAGTTCCGCCTATACGACGATGACCGGGGTATTGCCCCAGTTTATTTCCGCCGAAACTTTAGTCGTCAGCGATGCACTGAACCATAACTGCATTATCAATGCGATACGCTTGTCTCAACCTGCAAGCAAGGAGATTTATGCTCATGCTGACATTAATGCCCTGGACAAAATCCTTGAAGCCTATAAAGGCCGGGCCAAGCGCGTTTGTGTAGTGACTGACGGGATTTTCAGCATGCGCGGCGATTATGCCGACCTTGATCAATTAAACGCCTGTTGCAAACGGCATGAAGATGCGTATGAACAAGGGATTATCACCATTGTCGATGATTCTCACGGCGTTGGCGCTTTTGGGCAGACCGGCCGGGGTACCGAAGAATACAGCCGAGGCCGGGCTGATATCTTGATTGCTACACTCGGCAAAGCCTTTGGTGTTAACGGCGGCTATGTCGTTGCCGATTCCGTGGTGACAGCTTATTTACGGGAAACCTCGCCGTTTTATATTTATTCAAACCCGATTACGCCTGCTGAAGCGGCCGCAGCGAACGCCGCTTTAGACATAGTAAATAGTGCTGAGGGCTTGAGTTTGCTGGAAAAACTGCGGACATATAGCATGCGCCTTAGATCGGGACTTGAACAAGTGGGCTTTGAAACCTTACAGGGTGAACACCCCATCGTGCCGATCCTGATCAGGGACACCGGAAAAACATCGGCATTAGTCGCGCATTTATTGGCGAATAACATCCTGGTTACCGGCCTGAATTACCCGGTTGTGCCTCAGGGCGAGCAGGAAATCAGGCTTCAGGTATCAGCCGATCATACCGAACAGGATTTGGACTATTTACTGGCGAAACTGGCTGAGTTTAAGCAATAGCCTTGGCCTTTCAACACATCTGCTTGTCTGGGGGAAGCACGTACGCGGTGTATAATGCATCAGACTTTTTGCGGGCTTGGCCTGCTCATCCAAACAGTTGCCGTGGATTGCCTAACGCTTAATCCGTTTTTGGAATATAAAGAGATTACTACTGTAGGCAATTCCTGATCTTGCAAAACTGTCATACCTCAGAATATTATTTTTTTGATTGTTAAAAAGTAAGTTGGAGGCATTTCTATGTCAGGCATTTATCCCGTACTTGGTTTTACCCATCCTTTAAGTTCAATAATTCACCTTTTAGGCGCACTATTCTTTACTTACCAGGCCAAACACATGCTTCGCCGGGGAAAAGGATCGAGCATCCGCATCATCTCGTTGGCTGTATTTTCCGGTTCTTGTATTTTCTTGTTACTGGTCAGCGGAATTTATCATTTATTGGAAACAACCGGAGTCGCACATACGGTTTTTCAGCGGCTAGACCATGCGGCCATTTTTCTCGTTATTGCGGGCACCTTTACGCCAATAAACTGTATTCTTTTTAACGGCTTATTAAGATGGGGCTTTCTCGTTACCGTTTGGGTTCTGGCTATCAGCGGGCTTATCGTAAAAACAATATTTTTTACAACAATTCCGGAATGGTTAGGTCTGTCTTTCTACCTGGGTCTTGGATGGATGGGGGTTTTCATGGGCTTTCATCTTTGGCGAAGTTATGGCTTTGCATTTATCCGGCCGCTGGTACTGGGCGGCATTTTCTACACGGTAGGGGCAATTATTGAATATCACCAGAAATTGACAATAGTTCCCGGCATAATCGGCCCTCACGAAATTTTACATATAGCCGTGCTTTTGGGGATAGGGTTTCAGTGGCGGTTTATTGTCAAAGCACTGGAACAAGCTCCGAGTTTTGATTAATACCTGATGTTACGCAGTGTCCACGAAAACCAAAAGTAGGCGCCTCTAGGCGGCACGAAAGGCACGAAAAAATATCAGCGGTAGGTTTCTCGCCGACAGTGACATATCCGACATTGATTATCCTCCTTTCGATAGGCCCCGCCTGTTCAGAACGTTACCTGTTAGACCTTCCAGGTTTTACGACTGCCATGGATGGCGGAAGTGTCGCAATCGGTAGGGAACCGATGCGACCGACTGCCATGGATGGCGGCCGAGATTGCTCCAGGCAATCCTCGGCATTTCCTCCATCCATGGAGGTCAGAAGTGCTGGAGCCGCCGCGAGCGGCTCCAGTAAAAACCTGAAAGGTCTGCCTCGCTGTAAGCCGCGGCTGCTTTAGTCTTTGCGTCATTCAAGTTATAAATCTCCCTGTTACGTAACTTTATCCCGGCATCAATCGTTTCATAAAAACACTGATTTGGCTCCTGCCTCCAGGGTTACTATAATCAATTGTTTTATATGAATAATTTATAAATACGAACCAAATCCCACAACCTTTGCTTGGCTTGGAATCAGTATGTGTGCGTATTGTGTCCTTAGTATTATCTTTATACAGTCCAACAACGGCCCTAACTTTTTGGTTCTCCATTAACGATATTTTTCAAGAAAAGCCGGTTCGACGCAGGCTCATAACTTGCGGTGACACTTGAGCCTGAGGAATAGTTAAGTTAACCATGTTCATAAAAACTCATCATCCACGTTCATTGCGGTAAACCAGCCAGCACTGCTCTCTAACGTCTTAACGCAATATATATTCCATTTTATTTCAAAAACAGGGTCGGAATGCTACACACTACATAATTATCCAGGTAAACAGTATGACAATAAATCCTCAGAAGTTTTTCAAAAAGAGGAGCCAGTCCATCTTGAGTAATAAAACATTAAACTTTTATATTAGTTTTTTTACATCATTAAAGAATCAATATAAAAGTAAAACCTACGAAATATTATTTATTATTTCACTATTATCAGTTTCAGGTTTTGCTTTCTTTCTAAAAAAAATAGCCCAATCATATCATCGCATAGATCTAATACTGAGAAAAATTAGCGACATCATTGTCCTAAGACAAAGTGAATATCTCTTTTTTATTGGAACGTTGATTATTTCGTTAATCTTTCTAAGAGATAAAAAGTGGATTTCAGCAAATATTACGATCAGCGCTGGTTGTGTTTGGGTAATTTTCCATGATTCCGTAACAACCTGGCTTTATTCACTAGGCATTGATTCTTTTAGCGAAGCGCGTAATTTCGATTGGAGTGAAGCGCTTTTCTACATTAAAACAATGCAGAATATAATACATCCTAACTTTACTTATAAGCATCTTATACTTTTTGCTATTTATATTGCCGTTGGAATATTTATTTTTTGCTTACTAACATTCATAAGAAAACGCTACGGATTTTCGAAACACAGATTCCCTTATATTACTTTTTTGGTTGGCTTTGTTTTTATTACTACGTCATTAAATCTTGTTTTCAAGACGACCATAAAAAAGTTCAATGATAGCGTCAATACGTTTAACAGCACTGCCGCTAATTTTCAAAACCCACCGCCCACATTCAACTTTAGTAATCGCGGCATAAAAGTAGTTGTTTATATTGGAGAATCAACATCCGTAATGAATATGGGTCTGTACGGTTATCCTAGGCAAACAACTCCACAGCTTGATAATTTATTTAATCATGATGATAATTTCCTGCTGTTTAAAAACGTTTTTTCAACTCATACCCATACTTCCCAATCACTGCTTGAAGCGCTAAGCGTTAGTGCAAACAATGATAAGCAATTGCGCACAATCTATTCGCAAAAACGCATTTCGCTAATTGATATTCTGAATAACGGAAAAATCGGCTCCTTTTTATATAGCAACCAGGGTAAGACGGGGACCTGGAACCTGGCTTCAGCGATTATTTTTAAAAAAGCCTATAAAAAATTCAGTACCAATTCCACAATTGCCGGAAGCGCGGACGACCTGATAAAAAAACCAAACGATGATGAATTTTTCGAGCAAAATCTGGAACCTAGTCTCCAGTTGCTACCTTCCGACGACAGCGCCGTAGTGTTTTTACATTCCTACGCCGGGCATGGGAGATATTTAGACAATATACCGGAAAGTTTTAGGCATCCGGTAGACTCCTACATGGGTTCACTGCCATCTAGCGCAATCCTTGGTTCAAAGATTGGCTTCGCAGAAGGTGTTGACCCTTATGATTCGGCAATTAAATATATAGATTTCAGTGTTTCAAAAACCATTGAACAAATCAAAAAACGCAAGCAGCCTATCGTTTTTTTATATTTCTCTGATCATGGAGATTCCGCTTACACCGGTAGAGCGCATGATTCGTCAAGGTTCATTCATGAAATGACAAGAGTTCCATTTATCATGTATTTTAATGATACTGCACGAGAAAAATATCCACGGTTATTTGATAAGTATAAATCTCTTTCCGTAACCGGTAATATTTCCACCCTTGCCCAATTACCCTCGACTATTATCGATATACTTGGCGGTGATGTTAAAAACTCATCGCTACCCTTACCGAATACTCTCGGTGTTTCTAATGATGAAGGGATTCAGCCTTTAGTTATTCGGGAAACTGATTCAGGGCTGGTACATATAAATTTAAATGAAATTGCTTCAAAAGACGATAAAAACAAATATATCAACGATAATGCAACAGATATTTTTATCGCATCAATTAGTAATAAAAACCAAGCTACGAAAGTTTGTTATGCAAATTCTGATACTTTTGGAAAAGCCTTACGCGGCACTTTAGTTACTGATTGTCTTGAGCTGAATATTGCTATTGATAAAAATAAGTATTACCCTGAAGACGAACCTATGGGCGCTAAAATAGAAGACATTGTCGCTATTACCAAGAAAAATAACTTAGCCATTTGGCTCGACTCGAAAAGCATAGCTAATTCAAATGAATGCGCAGAATTAGCCGATTTTCTCATTAAATCCAACTTAACCAATAAAAATGTCTTACTTGATTTTCCTGAAGGCATAGACTTAAAGGATCCTGGTTGGGGGGAATGCTCAAATTCAATTAGTCAACTCGGGGTTCATACATCATACAACGTGCCAACCAATATACTGATGGCTTGTGCTCAAGCCATAAAGTCTGGTTTCACAACAGACAGCAGTTGCCAGTCATTAGAAAACGACCTGAAAGATGCCGAGTCTAGTAAATTATTTACTGATTTTTCGTTCGATTATGACGGCATTCTCGCCATGGAGAATATTCCTGTAGCCAATAAATTAAATTGGAATACAAGAAACGTAGAAGCCAAGACGTTCAGCCAAATCAAACCGGAGCGATTCAGAATGGTAGCTGTCAATAATAACGATCCTAATGGTTTACATTGAGTTCGTAAAATGAGGAAAGCAAAGTAAACCTCATGCTGCCGGGACGTTACGGCTGCACTTTGCCGAGGTTTTGAGAAGATTTTAAAAAGCATTGTAGTGTTTGCCGAGTTTAACCCCGACACATACGGCAACCGCTTGTCTCCTTATTTATTGGTTAACTTCAAACAACCTGCAAAAGTTCGTCAAGTTGATTAACAAAGCGCTACCTCTATACCGTACGCATCGAGAACACGCTAGAGCAAGACCGCTCCATGTGAATCCGGTCCACGGCATGTTCAAATTAATAGCCGCATCAGTTATAGAGCCTTATGTGCGGCAAAGCACAGACCATCCCCGATATTGCGCTTATATTATTATTATGTTTTCGACGAAGCATATAGCTCGTCTCTAACTAGGCTTCCCGTAATGGGAATTTTTTCTTTAATGTAATGTAAGGGGAATAACATGGCTTGGGATCAAATAGAAGGTAATTGGAAACAATTCAAAGGTAAAGTTAAAGAAGCTTGGGGCGAATTGACCGACGACGAAATTGATCAAATCGCAGGCAAACGGGATGTGCTGCTAGGCAAGCTCCAGGAGCGTTATGGAATGGAAAAAGATGAAGCAGATCGACGGCTTAGAGATTTTGAAGATCGAATTCATTAATCATTAACCTTGCTTCATAGCGCAAATAAATTCGGAGGGTGCATTTCATGACTCACCGCATCCTCCGACCTTTCGCGCTTCCAAAATGTCCACGATAAAGTTAAAACAAGTCCTCTGTGACATAAATTTCATGTCCCGAAATAACGACCCCAATGCCTTGTTGGTCGTAGTTGGGTGACAGAATGTTTTTTCTATGCGGCGGACTGTCCATCCATCCCTGAACGGTCGATTGCACAATTTCTTCATCAGTATTCCAGAGGAATTGTTTTTTTACCGTAATACCGTTTTTTTTAATCGTAACGATCTTATCGTAAAGATTATTCATATAAATATTTTCACCCGGCCCCACCGCCCAGGTATTAGCATCGCGCTGCTTCTTCTTGTTCCATCCCAGCTTTTTAGCCCGTTCGACGGGATCTTCTCCTTGTAAATTCGTGTGACTGAAAAAATGAGAGTGCGCCATATCATCACTATGCTGGCGGGCGATAGTGACGAGTAGTTCATCCCTGTCCAATTGAGGCAATCCGTAATTTTGCCGTACCCGGTTAACCTGTTGGTGAATTTTGCGTTCAAGTTCAGCAGCAGTTACTTTCGGCTGAGTGCCGGCATCGGCGGCTACCGGATAATAAGCAAGGCCGAGGCAAAAAATAAGCATGGATAGAATTTGTTTCATAATCTTGGTATAGACATAGCGGTAAAGAGAAAACGTCGTAAATATTTTGAAAAGAAAGTACGTGAATAAGGTGAGGCGCGGACTGTATCCTACGGCCCTTATAATCCAATTAAAGAAGAAAACCTGATAATGTCGTGAGTAGCCGAACAGAACTTGAATTATGCATCATTTATGATACAAAGCTTGCTCATACAAAACTCAAGCCCCGAACCCTTGCGCTTGTTCTTGCATCATTGTAATAAAAAGGAATGAAATGAATAAAAAAATTTTAGTGCTTATAGTGGCTTTATGCATTGACTTATCAGCCTGTACTGAAAGCAAAGGTAATGAAGAAAAAGTTAAGTCGGCTTTCATTAATAACTGCATAAAACAGGAGAGCTCCGCGCGCCCGGTCGACCAAGCCAAAGCCTACTGTGATTGTGCTGCTGATAAGGTTTTTAGTAACTCAAATATTTCCGATGAAACAAAAAACCTTATGCCAACTATAAATGATAAGGACAGCAAACTATATCAACAAGACGATGCCGCAATGGTTAAAGGTTCACTTATGTCTTGCTACACTGCTAAATTTTATAAAAAATAGTTGGTTACGGGAAATTATTTACGCCCTCATTCAGCAAATTGACTAGACAGTTGCAGGATATCCTCAACATTCATATCAGGAGTGAACCATGAAATTGTCAGTGATCCAAATGCTCGGTGCCATCGTGCTGTCTGGTGCTGTTGGTGTCGCGTATGCTGATGAAGGGATGAATCAGAAAAGGGAAGAGAAAGAGGCAGATATTCTTACGAGAAAGGCTGGGAGCGTGAGAGCGAGCGGCACGATGACTACTGGGAAGATGATGATCGTGGCTCTTACTTCCATGAGCATGGCTATACTCATCTTGATATTCCGCCGGGACACTATCCACCTCCGGGCGAATGCCGCATCTGGTACCCCGATCGTCCACCCGGCCTCAGCCTCCTCCAGGTAACTGTGGACATGTTCCTCCCGGTGCGCGGGTTATCCACCATTCCATGATCTTCCAGACCGTGTGCATGTCAATGTGTATGAGCCAAATTATCCTGGCAGGGTTCATGTTATTGGTGAATTTGACATCGGTTCAGGCCAATTCATACGGATCATTCTGAAGAATTAATGCTCAACCGGCATTGCCCGGACATTTGCTGGCGTCGCTTCGCCATATTTGCAAATGTCTGATGAATTTCAAAATTATCTAGCACAACGCCGATGGCAGTTTGTCGCAGTTGCGGCGGATTGCCTAGCGGCGAATCCGCCTTACAACCTTCCCTTATACGCATAATCAAGCCAAGTAGGGACGCGATGCGCCCTACCCGGCTTGGATTGACTGTGAATAACGGCCATCAAAAATAACCTTTAACCGCAATACATAACAAACCGCTGTTAGTTAGACCATTTACGGCGCATACTGGATCTCAATACCAAAGTATCGAACAGCGCTTGCAAGTTGGGCGCATCTCCCAGAAGCGATTGGATCGTTTGATACGCGATATAAAAGCTTTAATTCTCCATAACGCGTAAACCAATCCCTCATTTCTCAAAAAATCATTTGGCATTAAAGAATACTTGGAGCTTTGGAATGTAAGGCATTCAGCTCAATAGCGGATTCACCCGATATCGGTAATAGCGCTTATTGATCAAAGAAATAAACTTCCTATCTTATAGATACTCGTACAACACCAACCGATTTTTTAGGGTTATTTAAATCAAAAACAGGAAAGTGAACATGAAAAGAATAAATCTGTCAGCAATATTATTGGTTTTATCCGTATTTACCAGCGCTGTTTATGCCGATATTAGCCTGCAATCCAAAGAAGAAGTCGAGGGTACCTGGAAGCTGCAATCCACCAAAAACTCTTTAACCGATAAAGAAGCCATCCCGAGGGAAGATACCTGGGTATTTAAAGACGGCAAAGTGACCATTTTGCATATTCCGCGCGACGGCAAATTCTATGATCAACCGCCGGTAAATTACGAAATAGAGGATGGCAAATTAAAAGTTGCCTTAGTGGGTAATAACCGGTTTGACGTATTTACTTTAGTGGAAAAAGACGACAAGAGCATGACCCTAAAAGGAAAATTCGGCGGCTATTATTACTTTGTAAAAAAGTAGCCTTAAGGGATTAAAGCTTATAGGATGCGGTGAGATACCAACCGCATCCTACGTTTTTCAGCAACTGGAACATCAAGGCATATAGCCCCGTTCGAAACGCAAGGCCACAATTGAATGTGGTCGATTAACTCAGGCATTACAGAATCGTTAAGAACGGGGTTGCAAACTCCGTCCCGCTTGGGAATGTTCAGAAAGTCCCCATCAATTATTTGGAGAAAATACCATGAGCAAAGAACAAAAAAGTAATAAAGAAAACAAGAAAAAACCAGCTTTGAGTCCGAAAGAAAAGAAAGCTGTGAAGAAAGCCAAGAAAGATTCTAAGGATTAATAAAATTAACGAGAATTTAGTAAGGGAAGGGGCGCGATGCGCCCCCTACCCGGCTTTAACCCATAATTCATACAGATCTGGATCTCATCAAAAATCAACATCACCCTCGCTCATCCCAAGCCTTATCCATCCGTTTCACCGAAACCGGATAAGCGGTTTTAAGCTGTTGGGCAAACAGCGACACTCTGAACTCTTCTAACATCCAGCGATACGGGTCTTGTTCCGGGATAACCTTATCTTTTTTGGCTTTCTTCTCCACATCGTTCCAATACCGCGTCGCATAACGGCTGACTTCCTGGACTTTTTGCAGCGTGTTATCGCGTTTATCCAGCCGGTATTGGATAGCCTTCAAATAGCGCGGGATGGCTTTAAGCTGCTGGTACGGCGTGTTGCGGATAAACCCGGAATAGATCAACAAGTCCAGCTGTTCGTTAATATCTTTAGCCAGCGGATCATTGGCATTGAAGCGGTTCAATTGGGTTTTGATCGCGCCGTAAAGCTCCATGATTTCCAGCGCAATTTTGCCGGCGTCATTGGTAGCGCTGATCAGCCCGGATTTATTTTGCTGCAAGCTTTGCTCGAAGGCCTGCTGGGTACGGATGGTCCGGCCTTCGACAAATACGCCGTACAAGGCTACATAAAGTATGTCGTCTTTGTACCCAAAGGGCATAAGTTTCGTTTGAGCAGACAAGCCGCTCAACTCAGCTTTATACGAAACCTCCGCGTCACTGCCGATAATGGGATGTTTCGGCAAGCGGTTATAGGTCAGTTCCGCTGTCGCCGACTTCGGCATGTTTTTCAGCACATAAGTGCATTCCTTCCGTAGTTGCAGTTGGAACAGGCGCATTAATCCGGCCTGATGCTGCATCGCGGCTTTTTGCTCGGTATCAAAAATGCGCACGCCGACCGCATCGCCTTCGTCGATAATTGCGGGGAAGCCGACAAAGGACTGGCCTTTCTGGATAAACTGGTAAGTGTCCGGCAAGTCGTCGAAGGCCCAGCCGATGCAGCCGGTGTAGTTCAACTCGTCGGCGGCAATCTGGTCGAAGCTGTCGCCGGCTTTGGCGGTGTGCTTGAGTTGCAGTTTTTTCAGGTCGCGGCCGTAATCGAGCAGCTGACCCTGATCGTCTACAACCCTGAAGTTCATCTTCAAGTGGTCGGTCAAGGTCTCCATATTCCAGGCATTGAGCGGAATGGCTTCGCCGGTCAGTTTTCTCAAGCGGTTGCCCAGCCATTCCTGCAATGCGCCTTTAAAATCCGGCTCGATTTCAAGACATTGCTTGACGGTCTCGGGCACCGGCACAAAGTGTTTCCTGATGTTCTTGGGCAGGGCTTTAATCAATGCGATGCATTTTTCTTCCAGCAAGCCCGGTACCAGCCAGTCAAACGGCGTTTGCGAGACTTGGTTCAACTGATGCACCGGGATGATTGCGGTGACGCCGTCTTCGTCATGCCCCGGCTCAAACCGGTATTGCAACGGGATGGTCAGGTTGCCTATCTTCTTGCTGTCCGGAAAATCCCATTCGTTGACATAGTCTTCCCCTTGATCCCGCGTTAAATCCTCCTTGGTCAAAAACAGGATTTTAGGATTGGCGCGCTCCGCTGTTTTGCGCCAAGTATCCAGCGTAACGCCACTGACCACCTCGGGCGGCAGTTTGCTATCGTAGAACTGGTAAAGCCATTGTTCATCCTCGACCAGATCGACCCGGCGGCCTTTGTGCTGAATCATGCCCACTTCTTCGAGCAGTTTTTGGTTGGCGACATAAAACGGCGCGTTGCTGTGGTAATCATGATCGACCAGCGCCGAGCGGATAAATATCTCCCGTGCAGCTTTGGGATCGACATGGTCATACGGAATTTTGCGCCCGGCTTGCAGCGTCAAGCCATGCAGTAAGGTGCGCGAAAACACCATGCAGCGCGCGCCTTTCTTTTCCCAATGCGGATCGTAATAGTTATGTTTGACCAAGTGCTCTGCGCATTGCTCTATCCATTCCGGCTCGATCCGGGCGACAGTACGCGCGTAAACTTTGCTGGTTTCGACCTGCTCTGCGGCCATGATCCATTTCGGTTTGAGCTTATGCAGGCCGGAACCGGGGAAGATGAAAAACTTCAGGCCGCGTGCGCCCAAGTATTCATATTGCTCATGACGAAAGCCGATATTGGACAGTAGGCCCGGCAACAGGGCGCGATGGATTTTTTCATAACGGGCTATCCCTGCCCGTTCCTCTTCGAGCGCTGTGCGTGCCAATCCGCTCCCGGCGGATTGGTCATAACGGGCTATCCCTGCCCGTTCCTCTTCGAGCGCTGTGCGTGCCAATCCGCTCCCGGCGGATTGGTCATAACGGGCTATCCCTGCCCGTTCCTCTTCGAGCGCTGTGCGTGCCAATCCGCTCC
>Ga0208116_1000079_pt1 | contig 40367 bp, 53 predicted proteins | sample LakWasMeta9_HOW4_2_FD_183859 | JGI IMG/M metagenome (GOLD analysis project Ga0208116, IMG submission 183859) | Freshwater sediment methanotrophic microbial communities from Lake Washington under simulated oxygen tension - Sediment Metagenome... | ecosystem: Environmental > Aquatic > Freshwater >... | reverse complement strand
GATACAGGGTGCGCTCTGGAAAGTCCGGCAATGCGCTCATCCGAGGCGGCTACTGGAACTCGGACGACAATGCCGGCGTGTTCAATCTCAACAACGATTGGCCCGACAACGACAACAACAACGTTGGTTTCCGCTGACCCAACATTACAACACCTAGACGCTGGCCATGATGCCACGGAAGGTTCAATCTTGGTCGAGAGCATCCCGCAGGAAACTGCAAAAGCAAGGACCGGGTTAATTCAACCCAAGGCCAAACCGAAAACCGCAGCAGTGCCTATGGGTGCTGTTGTGGAATGCGGCAAAGTTAAACATGTAGTTTCAGTTAGCGGCGGTAAGGACTCTGCGGCAACTTTATTGATTGCCTTAGATGCATGTCCACGAGAATCAATAATTCCAATTTTCTGCGATACCGGTAATGAGCATGAAGCTGTATATCAGTATCTAGATTATTTAGAATTATCACTGAGTATAAAAATCACGCGATTGAAAGCTGATTTCAGTAAACAAATCGCACGTAAACGAATGTTCATTGCCCGGGATATGCGCACGCGCCGTGATGAAAATGGCCGAAAAGTTAGATGGTCGAATAAAGCCAAACGTCGCGCTTTAAGCGTTTTGCACCCAACTGGAAACCCATTCTTAGATTTATGCCTTTGGAAAGGTAGATTCCCAAGCCGTAAGGCACAATTTTGCACAGAAGAATTGAAACGCAACATTGCTGTTGAATTTCAAATGAACCTAATGGATGCTGGCCATAGTGTTTTAAGTTGGCAAGGCATACGCCGTGACGAGTCACTTAATCGAAGTAATGCAAAACTTTATGAACGTGTGGGCAAAAGACTTTGGATATTTAGGCCAATTGTTGAGTGGTCTGCAAGTGAAGTTTTCACATTTTGCGCAAACAAGAATATTGAACCAAATCCGTTATATAAACAGGGACAGGGTCGTGTTGGTTGCATGCCATGCATTAATGCAGTGAAGCCAGAATTAAACCAGATAGCTAAGAGATTCCCAGAACACATTGACCGGATACATGAATGGGAATTATTGGTTTCAATGGCAAGCAAAAGGCAGCAATCAACTTTTTTTGCTGTAAATAAGTCTGGGGCTGACAAAGTGGCTGACATTTACGAAGTTATTAGCTGGGCTAAAACCTCACGAGGTGGCAAGCAATTTAACTTTTTTGATGAATTAAACAATAATAGTGGTTGTTCATCAGCCTATGGGCTATGTGAATGAGTGATTTTGTCGACATCACCAGCCTGGATAACCTCCACTCATGCTGGCTTAAATCAAAACGCAGCAAAGGCCACAGCCTGCGTATTCAACGCTTTGATGCTGACGCATTGGGCTATCTGACAACGATTCAGCAACGTTTACGCAATCGCACCTATACCTTTGGTCCATACAAAACATTCACCGTGCGTGAAAAGAAATTCCGTGATGTGGTAGATGCGCCAACTAAAGACCGCGTAGTGCATTGGATGCTATACCAATACCTGCTGCCAATCTGGCAGCCTAGATTCATTCATGACACATTCGGCAATTTACCCGGGCGCGGCAGCCATGCAGCTGTTAATCGTGTTGCACAGTTCGCCAGGCGCGAAAGCAATACATGGGTGTTGCAGCTCGATATATCAAAATACTTTTACTCGGTACCGCATGCACAGCTTAAAGAACGCGCATTGCGCTACATTGGCGACCAAGACATACGCCAGCTAATCATCAGTCTGATTGATTCATACCGCACCGGACATAATTACGATGACCTGTTTGCACCTGATAGCTTATATCGTATTAACCCAGATAAAGGCATGCCAATCGGCAACCTGAGCAGCCAGTTATTTGCAAACATCTACCTGAATGAGTTTGATCACTGGATAAAAGAAACTCTGCAGGTGAAGCATTACGTGCGCTACGTGGATGACATGGTGATACTTGGCTCAGGCAAAGAACAGCTGCAACAGATCTGCCAAATCATCACAGACCGATTAAGCAAAGAAGGCATCACCATACACCCCAAGAAAATACGCATTGCGCCCACTGCTGCCGGCATTCCATTCTTGGGCTATGTAATCTGGCCACATCATATTTCAGCCGGCGCATATTTGCGTACCAGGTATATCCGAACATTAAGGCAACACGAATCACAGATCTATGATCGCAGCCTGGCATTGAATTCGTATCGGGCGGCGCTGGCACATACTGGGCGTAAGATTGTTAAAGCAAATAAAATCGAGGCTACAAAATGAATAAAATAACAGAAGATATTGAAACTCTATGGACTGCTGTAGAGATTGCAAAATATTTGAATGTATCATCTCGTCAGGTTTCCGAACGATATGCAATGCTGCCTGGATTCCCAAAACCGATAAGACTTCCATCTCCAAAAGGGCGTGGTTTATATCGCTGGAAAAGAAACGAAGTCATAAATTGGATAGAATCACTTCAAATAGCAGCCTGACAAATTCCTGACATACAAGCTTAAATCAAGTAAAATCAACCTATTCGAGTCCTCTTTTGGGCACCAAATTTAATAAGGCCGGCACCTCGCCGGCCTTTTGTTTATGCGCTTCCTAGCCATATTTAACGCCGTTTTAACACTCCCACAAATTCCCGCTGTAAACCGCATTTTTTCATTATGTTACACTATCATTCCTGACAAATTCCTGACAAAATCCTGACAACAAATTAAGGGATTCATATGGCAACATTCAGAAAACGCGGTGGCAGCTGGCAAGCAATTGTGGATCGTCTTGGTGTTTATAAGTCTGAAACCCGCCCAACCAAAGCACAAGCTGTCGCATGGGCAACCGAAACCGAAGCGGCCATTATAGCAGGCAAACTCACGCCGATATCAAATAAGACTTTTGGTGACTTATTGCAGGAATATGCAGATAAGGTTTCCCCAACCAAAAGTGGGAAAAGATGGGAGACCATCAGAATTGCGCTGCTGCAGCGCGACGAAATCGCTTCTGTGAAATTATCCGAGCTGGACCAGAGACACTTCGCACAGTGGCGGGATCGCCGGCTTAAAGAGGTGTCATCTTCATCAGTGCGCCGTGAATGGAATCTACTATCAAGCGCCTGCAAAATAGCCATGAATGAATGGAAGTGGATTAAAACCCACCCTATGCAAGGCGTCAGCAAACCTGAATCGGCCCCGCCACGAGACCGCAGGGTCAACCAGCAAGAAATCAAGAATATACAGTTTACGCTGGGCTATACCGGCGGCGTAGCAGAAACAAAAAACCATCTTGTTGCCCTGGCATTTGAGTTTGCGTGCGAAACGGCCATGCGTGCGCAGGAAATATGCAATCTAATCGACACTGACATCGTAGGCAATACCGCAAATATCCGCAAATCAAAGACACGCGCCGGGGTCAGGCTAGCTCCTCTCACGCCCAGGGCGCTAGAAATCATCAAGCTACTGCCCACTGAAAAGTTATTTGACATCACACCGGCATCACTGGATGCCCTATTCCGCAAGGCTAAAGCGAAATTGATGATCGACGACCTCACGTTTCATGACTCGCGGCATGAAGGTATCACCAGACTTGCGCAAAAACTCTCTGTACTTGAGCTTGCTCGATCAGTCGGCCACCAGGATCTAAGGCAACTAATGATTTATTACAATGAAAGCGCCGAAGATATTGCTAAAAAATTAACCATCTAAATCTACAAAAAAATAAATAAAATTCATCGAACGAATACAGCATTTATGACGTAGGATTAAATCGTCATGAAAGTTAAATTCATTAAAAATGAAGTGTTTACATATTTAAACGCTCACAAAACAGCGTGAAAAAATATATTGACCTACTACAATTTAACGACTAAATTAACATATCAAACACAATATATAGTGGTTTTAAGGAGTTTTAAGATGAGAATATAGATTGATTCTGGTAGCGCCGCGGGATACTACCCTGCCAGAATCATAAAAGAAAGGCTTGCAAATAGACTAACTTTCGAAGGGCAGACTATTTACAAGCCATGGTAGTGGTTACACCTACTACACAGCACTACATATAGTAAGCACTGTGTACATATAATAAATATATATGCGTACAGATGCAAGCTTATCTGGCTGTGTTTAAATTTTTAAACATATAAGGATATCAACATGACAACTAAAAAACCTAACAATGAACACACTAGCCAATCAGTGGCGAGTAAAGCTTCTGCAATATTACGTGACCCAAAGTCTACTGCAGCTGAGAAATCTGTTGCTGCATCAGCTTTAACTCAAGTACGCAATAAGAAGTAGACGTCAAAGGGGCTTCGGCCCCTTTATCCTATTCACTACAAACGCACATCCTCCCCTTAAGCGTCTCCAGCTTATCCAGCAGCGCGTTATGCTTTACTGAGTTGCTGTTACAGGTCTCGAAGTTTTCTGCGGCGTTTGTAAGAATTTCTTCGACTGTGGCGACAACGGCTGCATTTTCTGCGGCCGCTCCAGTAGGCTCTGCTCGATGACTATCGGCACCTGCGATCGCGGCGTTCCACAGCTGCAGAGAATCATGAGTAAAGCAAATGCGATCATCAGCCTGCTCACGTATTTCGTGTTTAATGTCTCGATATACAATTTTTATCTCCTGTTCTTTGGCCAGCTTGGTTTCAATGATTTTTCCAGATTGCGCATTGAGCGCCTGGCCGGTCTTTAAATCACGGTTGATACTGTTAGCTATGCCGGCATCTGTTTTCCAGCCGTGAACCTTCCAGCCTGAAATGAACGCGCCAATCACAAGTATGGCAATGAGGCCTATTTTTATTTGAGCGCTTAAGCCAGATATGAAGTTGATTGGATTAATCATAATGTAGGCTTCACTGGAACGGCCTGCTCTGGATTTACCAGAAATACATTGGCCGGCAACACCGTGACATCACCTTTGTACCACTGGATCCTGATGTTATCTTCATCTTCTTTTTTGTAGCATCCGATGAGCTTTTCACCGTCAATGCGTGAAGCAATCACGGCATAATCATATTGCTGCTTTATCCCTGGAATCGGGCAATCTACATTGCTGATTGTTATAACAACCTTATCGTTGAATTTGTAATGCAAATACTTCACTTCGGCGTTTGCGGAAAATGACACAATTAATGCAATCAGTGCGATGATGAATCTCATGATAAATCCCTTCAAGTTTGGTTAAACGTTCGGTTTATTTCAAGTCGATGCATCTTCCGGTTTTTGTAGCATGGCTATATCGCAACGGTGCCGCTCTATTTCGCCATGTTCTTTATGTAATACGATTAAACACATATCGCGGCCAGCGCGATAACCCTGTCCTGCATGCCAGGCATCGCGTGCAGCTAGTGTCCTGAAGTACTCGACAACGCCACCGCGATACTCTTTGGTGTCCTGATGATGAACGTGACCCACATACCAGTACCGGTGGCTGGAAACGCCCCACTCCTGTGGCTTGTCTGCCGCCATGACACTTAACATATCGGCGCCCTTGATCGTATCGCCATGGGTGGATCCGATCAGCACCTTGCCAAAGTGGTAATACCAGGTTGTTGAAGGGGACAGATCCACCTCAACCCGTGGTTCGTTTGTAAAATAGCAGCTGATCATTAAAGCCAGCGCATATGAGCTATGGCCGTCATGATTGCCACGGTTAATCCTGAAAATCACTTTTTCATGTTTTTCCAGCGCCCGCTTGATGCAGTGAATCGTTGAACGCAATCCCACTTGCTGCACTTTGGCCCAGCGGCCATCTACATCCAGCTGATGTCCTGAATTGGTAATGTTCTTTTGATTGTCGGCATGGAACATATCGCCAAGGTTAAGAATCAAGGCACTTTTTGAAAAAGGCGCAGACTCAACCAGCCTATCAACAGCACCAAACGTTAATTCTTCAGCAATTTTCAAATCAAAATCATCGCCTGAATCCTGCCACCAGGCATGCATGCCAAAATGCGGATCTCCAAGCGGATAAACACACATCAGATCGTCATTTGAGAATTTTGGTGGCGGAATGATGGGAGCAAGCCCCTTGATGTCAGCGGCCAATGTCTCTATGAAATCACGAATAACCTGTTCACGCTGCTCGGCATCCAGCTGGGACTTCACCCACTGCCCGCTTGGCTTACCTTCTTTATTGTAATAAGTTGATACCCCTTTCACCACGAACGGGGCCGGCACGATTCTGGTCATGTCGTGTTCTGGGGAATACCCATGCAGCGCGGCTTTTTTGCGTATGGCAACCAATCCGCTATGCAGAGCCTGACGCTTAATACCCAACATTAAAGCGGCCTTGCTATAAGTCTTATGTTTATTGACGGCATCGATGTACTCTGACTGCCTGGATGTCGCCCACTCTTTGAGTGCTACATCAATTTTATTTTGAATGTTAGACAATTTGACTCTCCAAAGGCATCATTCCGCCTTTTATCCACTGAGATACATCAAATCCAGGGCATATCTTGATCCACTCGTTCCGCTCAATTTTCCCGTTCCCATTCAGATCTGGTGAGTAATCACGATGCCCTTTAATATTGATGCCAACATCGCTGAATGACTGAAGCATGGAGTCTGCCGTCATAATCTGTCGACCAAGTATCTTGCCGCAAATGTTAATCAAGCACTCACGTAACGACACCCACTGCGCACGGCTGAATTTGTCGGTCCCAACCATGCAGATGCCCACTGATTTAGCGTTACTACCCTGCACGTGCGCGCCAACCTCTTCTAGGCCTCTACCTATCCTTATTGACCCATCAGTTTCGATAACGAAGTGATATCCAATATATTTAAGTTCTGGGTTAAGGTTTCGCACTGCCTGCGTGTCGCGCTTGAATCTGCGGGTCCGATGCATTTCATCGATATCTGCAATCTTGAATGGCTTTCCGTTGGGAGTTGCTGCACAATGAATGACAATCGAATTAAGTGTGCGCTTCATTTGCCTATCCCCGTCGTAGATATGACCCGCAGGATTGCGTTACCGACCGGCAAAATGATGGCGAGTATTGCGTACCAGTTGGCCGGGATGAAGGATGACAACTGACCGAGACTGGCTTCAAGCGCAACTAAAGCGGCAACAATGGCATTAAACCAAAGCGTCTTTGATCGATACCATTTCTTCATTTTTTGATCCACCTTTGTACGGTTTTGGTTTCGTATATGCGGATCAAAGTCCAGATTATTGAAAATAATGCAGCAAGTGCAGGGAGGTATCCGGAAATGGTTGCAATCACCCCGCCAATTGATACTGCATCTATTACATGTTTTGCGTGTTCATCCACGACAAACCCCTTTCATGGGTTTACTTGTTTATATGGGCTCCTTTGCATTTGTGATCTTCCTTGGTTATATGTTTTTTATTGAATGTCCGTCTTAAACGGCTGTTATTTAGTATTTTTATAAGTCTGGGAAAGCAGATGAAGGCGGCGTAAAACTTGACGTATATCTGGCCACGCCTTTTGTGATGCGAATATCATCAACATATCCCGCTAAGGCTTCACCGCCGCCGCCGTTATAACTACAGCCAACTGATAAATAATTGGTTGAGGAATCCTCTGTTGCAGTTCCGGTATAACTTGAATTAGATCCCTCCTGTGTTCCATTAATCCATAGCTTGAACACCCCGCTTTCGCGGGTAACGGCGACATGATTCCATGCTGCTGATAAATTGGTTGTAGATACGATTAAATCGCTGGCCCCCATTTTGTATGAAGTCAGTATGACCTTATTTGCATTGCCCGCAGTTCCGGCCAACAAACCCCATGAATCATTGGAGTTCCAGCCGGTAGATCCAAAAAACACTAAACGCGGATAGGTTTCACCGCCAGTCTTATATACCCAGCACTCAACAGTAAAATCACTGGTACCCATTACGAAGTCAGCTGAAGCGGCACTGACCACCCTATCCGCACCGCCATCAAAAACAGCAGAAGCGCCACCAAACTTTGATTGCGCCGTGCTGATTTTTGCATCAGCCTGTGCGGTCATGGTTCTGTTGATGCTGGAACTATCAGTAAAAGTGGTGCTATTATTTGCCCCGTTACAATGCAGCAATGCTTTTACAGATGCGAAATATGGATCGGTATCAATTGGTGCTTGATTGCCTCGACCTAAACCGCCTGATTGATATGGAAATGGAAGCATATTAAGCATCCGTTTCAGCAGCAGTCGTTACATAAATGGTAATGCCGTGCAACCTGGCATCAATATCCATTGTGTCGCCACCGTTACCTGTTACACGTGACAGCCTGAAGAATACCGTATCCTCGGCGGCGATGGTTCCGGCAATCGTGATTGCACTCGATTCAGGCGATGTGTACAGGTCATTGGTCGTGCCGCCAGTATCGGTACTGGTCTGTGCCGTGCCGAATGCTACTGCAATCGGATCGTCATCGCTAACGGCGACGGCCTGTAAATCCCACACTACTCCGAAGTTTGTGGTTGTAGCCGCATGTGACCAATGAGCCTTGAACGTGATCGTACCTTCATCCCATTTCTTAGGCATAACGATACTGAACTGCGCATATTCTTGGGTAGTTTTGTCAAAGTCAAGCGTCACAATATCCGGCTGGTTAGCCGCGGACGCAATCTTAGTCAGAACTGAACAACCACCGGTGAACGACGGCGACATAGAACCTGCTGAGATTGGAATTGCATGCCGCCCTGCCGTACCAGCGCCAGCCGTTACGTTAATAATTGGGTTTGCCGGGTCTGTATCGTCAACAGATATTCCAGTTCCTGCGACAATAGTTTCTACAATCCCACTACCTCCACCGCCTGAACCAGAAATTGTTTCTATATTGGTCCCATCAGCGTACAAGTGCATCCTGTCACCCTGAGCCACCACAATACCTGTACCGCCAGATGTTTTGACAGTTAAGGTGTAAGCACCTGAACAGTTATTAAAGACAATCCACTCACCATCATTCGGCACGATGATTGACCTGTTACCTGTCAAAGCGCCGCTTGCCGTGATATATCCAGCTCGGGCCTGTGCTGCTGTCAATGTAACATTTGCTGTTGTGACTGTTACTGCTACGTTATGAGTTAGATAATCAGGATTAACCCAGGCACGCTCATCAACATAACTTGTCACTGTGGATGTACCAGTGACGATGGTATAAAGCGGAATACTACCCGGAGTGAAACCTGTCGTATTTTTGCTGATTACCCCAGCTCTGGTCGCTTCAACGTAATTGGTTGTGGAAGCCGTAAGGGAAATTTCATCATTATCAATAGGAGTCAACACGCCATCCACCAGCATACTCCCGCCGTAAAATCCCCATGTCAGCGCGGTAGTAGTTGATGCCCTGCGTCCGAATATGATTGCCGGGCTGAGCGCGTCGAATAAGGCATTCGCAGTGCTTTCTTTGGATGACTGTGAAGCGCTGATGTTGTCTAGCAATGTTGTACTGTTGCTCATGATTTATCCTTAAACTGCATAAGTTTTACGCTCATTGGCACTGAATGATTGCCCTGCTACTGAAAATATCCTGACCCATGTCGACCCGTTATAGAACTCCAGTGCAAACGCCGTTGGACTTCTTTCAAAAGCATTTGCGGTAATGGAAAATTCCAGCACGCTGACCGGCGCGGCAAATGTATATTGGATCCAATGCGGAGGGTCTGTATTTGAGCTGCCCCAGGTGGACGTCGTATTATCAAAAGCATTGGACGCTTCCCAGCCTGCAGATAACGTAGTGCTTGCGCTGGCGGATCCTCCGGCACATTGGTCTGCACCACCCACCGTGGCCATCATTTCGACTTCCTGTATTTCAAGCCATGTGAATACGCCATATTGCGCAGTCACATAGATGCGCCATTGTGTTGAGCTGAATGCGATGGGTAATTCAAATGAGGCCGGTGCCGGATACCCTCTGCCGGTAACGGCACTGATCTGATAGACCCTGAGATAAAGCGTGGATGAAATTTCACCGGAATCTGCGATTTGCTGGGCTGCGGTATAGGTCGCGGTATTAGTACTCACCGCAATGGTGCGTTTTACTGTAGTAAAAGTGGAATCCATCACATCCACTTCGTAACTTTCTGCGGCCTCACCCAGCGGGATGTCCGTATAATCGCGCCACTCGGCACTGATCCTGCCCCTGCGCTTCCAGTTGATGATGTAATCGCCGTTGACATTGCGGCCTGCTCCGACCTCCACGGGAGAATAGCATTCCAGTGCAACGCCAGCTGGCGTAAATGGATTTGGCGCAGCCTGCTGCAGGGTCATACCGAATGTCGGGAATTTAAACAGGCGCTCAAGCCCGATATCACTGGTTTGAAATGGTACGCGCCTGAAAGTGGATGCTGATACAAAAGCAAACCGTTCCCCAATCGTATGGAATGGCATTGCCCATTCAGATCCCTTGCGACCTCTCAACAGTCCGCTTAATGTGTAAACACCAGGGCTGACCAGTGTTGCGTTTTTAAACTGGACAATCTCATTGCCGATCACGGCATAATTTTCACCATTCAGCACCAGCGTTTCACTTACGCTAGAAAGCGTTCCGGCCACCATCTGCACTGTGACCGTATTCAATTCGTCAAAAATATTGCCGCCATGAAAATCGCCTAAAGCGGTGATGGCATATCCGATTGCAGCCGCATTGCTGTCGGCAAATAACTGCGTATAGGTCGCCCCGTCATCGTTGCTTTTAAAAACGACGCAGCCGCTCCAGCCAGATCTGTATCCGCAGGCGGCAAAATAGATCCCGGCGTCATCATCGGCATCACGCAGCATAGGGATGTCGAGCAGCATGCCAAGCGTTTGCACCGGAATCGTAACTACCTGGCCAGGAATGCTGGACTCTCCTGCACCCATGCCGCTCTGGCTATAGATGGCACTATCTTCTGCGACACAAGCCAGCGTGATAATGCCCGGCACAGCGTCATCCTTGCTGGTGATGCGCATCCGCAGCGTCACATCACGATAGGTCACATCAATCACGTCCGTGGGTTCCAGCTTTGCCCATTTGCGCGACAGCTGCAGCGTGTAAGTGGTGCGGGCAACCCAAGCGTTATAATGGTTAACATCCGCAACCTGCTTGGCCTTGGCATCACTCATGGCCACCGGCAACGGGATTGTCAGAACCCCGACACCGGAGCCTGTCTGGCGCTGGCTTTTTTGCGTACCCTGCTGGTAATCCGCTGCCGGGTTGATATATAAAACGCTCACCTCATGCGGAAGTTCCAGATCCTGGGCGCGTAGCGTATCAAGCGGATTGCCTGGGCTGCTGCCCCATTCATGCGCGTTCAGATCGCCTTCCGTAATCGATGCAACCGCACCGCCGCCGCGTTTAACGAACTTTAATCTGCCGCTCATCAGTCGCTCTCCACGGCATCAAAATAAAACGCAGCCTGCAATCCATCGATTGCCGCCCTGCCCGGCATTTGCTGGGCTATCGTATAGCCGTAGACTTCATCCGTTAAAGCAGAAACGTCGATGTCTGATTCATTCAGGCCTACACGGGCACATATGTCAGCAACGATTCCTGACAGCGGGACTGGATTTGAAGAAAGCCTGTCTGTTAATGGCACCAGTGCGAGTCCGCTTGACGGATTGGTCACATAAGCAACCAGATATTCCGGTACGCCTGGTATTTCCATGCAGCCATAAGCATTGCCGGTAACAAATAAGAATAGCGGCCAGCTGCTCTCTGTTTCAAACGTTTCTGCGTTCAATAAAGATAAAGTGTCGTTGTCACTTAAAATGTATTTATCCGCGATAGGGAAATAATCAAACGACCCCAGCGTTAATATTGCCGGGGTATCTGGCGTATGTTCCGACATTTCAAAAATGCTGTCATCATCCACCGTCCTGAATACCGATTTCGATGAAGCATTCCTGTCATACCAGGCATAACGGTTGCGCCTGGTGTCATACGCAATATATGGCGTTTCTGAAGTTACTGGCTGATTATGGACATACTGGCCATTGATGAAAAAGCAGATATATGGATTGTAGTGAGACAAAGCAATTGAATTCTTTCCTGCGATGCCACGGCCGGTGTACCAGTCCACTAGCATATCGGTATTTTTCTTTCCATCCCAAAGCAGAGTGACTGGATCCAGAGCATTATAGCCGTCGGTAACTGTGGATCCACCGGTGGCGAATAACACTTTATGGAAGGTTTTATCATAAAAGATATTGCCACCCAACCGATGGAACCCAATATAAACTGATGGAGTTATCTTCCTCGTGAAAGCTAAACTAGAGGCGTCATAAGCTATGGCGACATCATTGGAGTAACCGTGCCAGATGGCATCGGTGTTTATCCATATCTCATTGGTGTTTTCTACATAACATAAATGCCCACCCCCATTGCTTGACGGGATGTCAGATATGTCTATGGATCGATCGGTTTGGGCTATAGCATCCGTGACATGCAGAACATAGGGTTCAGTCCCACCATTGTCGGCAGATACTGATAAATAAACCCCATCAATGAACGGGTGAGGCATAGCATCGATAACCGTGGTTTCAGTCAGTTTCGTGTGTGTTGGCGTAGAAACATCGCCGTCTGCAACGACTTCAAATGAAAAGTTTGGAATCCTGTTCCCGAATTTTTCCAATTGCAGGTTTTCAAACACCACATAAGCCAATCCCCTGAATCCAGGCACGTTCCCTGCCCCCAGATAAGACTCAAGCAATGAATCTGCCACCTGCGTTTCGCTGCCTGGATAAACGCGGATATTGTTGCTTTGCCCGGTAGGGCCGCTGTTCGTCGTGCTTTGATCGAAGATCAGATTGCCATTTGCCCAGATTTTACGGATGCCTGATATTTCACCTGCACATACCGCTACCGCGCAATTGACTGAATAAGTGTAGGTTGTTACAGACTGGCTGGGGCCGCCCTTGCCAGCCTCTTCCTCGTGTTCGGTTTCTATCAGGTCGCTAGACCACATGACCTGCCCAGCACCGCGGCCGGTCCCGTAATAAATCGGGACCGATGATCCGTAGGTCGAGGTCTGCACTTTCAGGTCGGCCATGCGAGGCCCCTGCACATCCGGCAGTTTGGTTAAGCTGCTGCCGAGCATGGACCCCACAGTGAATCCGATCTGCGCACCGGACATTCCAAGCATGCCGCCCCAGGCCAATCCTGCCGGCCCCAAAGCCACGGCGCCTGCTACACCAAGAACCAGTGAAGCCATTACTCCACCCCCTTGAACCGGTATGCGCCACGCACACGGCTCTGCCAGGTCGCGTCGTAACTATGCTCAACGCACTTCCTTACCTGCGCATAGGCATGCAGCAGACCGGTATCTGTCAGGAAACCGACATGCTGCGGCTCACGATCAAACGCAAATAGCAATACATCGCCTGGCTTGGCATCCTTGATTAAGATTTCTACCATGTGCTGGCGCAATACCTTGCGCATCTCGTCTGCGTTTGGTGATCGCGCATAGCTTGTGGTGTCAAAATTAATGAATCCTAACGTCTTCCCCACACCAATCACGACACCGACGCAATCAACGCCTACACCGAGCAGGCGTCCTTGATGGTGAAATGGCGTGCCAAGCCACGAACGAGCTTCTGCCAAGATTTCATCTCTCACGTTCTGCTTTTTCTTAGCCATCAATCCGGTCCCTTATAAAGGGCATCTATACCAGGGAAATAAGGCTCACCGCGAAAGTTGACAACATTATGGAACTTAGTCTTGCAATCCTCGATGATGCGCTTAGCACATCCGGCTACGATGCTAAAATCATCGCCAATCTGTACTGTATACGGCATCGGTAGCTGTAAGAGTACCGAACCCACAGTGTAAATTTTAACTTCCATAGATAATCCAACATTGAGTCCTCCTGTCCAGGTAATAAGCCCGTAATCGAAATATTCATCAGCCTGCGTCAGACCGCTGTCAGTAAATTGCCTGTTGCTGGTGACGGTCTCAACCGTTCCAGCAAAAGTGAATGCGGTCAGGTCTTTTTTACACAAGGCATCACCCAGCGTGGCGCGGCATGATGGCTGATACAGATCCCCAACATTCTGCTGTAGCTTTTGCGTGAGACCGCGCAGCTCTGCCGTGAAGACGGTACGGCCTGTCTTAACCTCACCAAGCCAGCCACGACGTAGATACAAAACGCCTTGTGTCAGGTCGGAATAATTCACCTGGAAAATAGTGATTTCTGCAAAGTCCCATAGCCCCGCATGGATATCAGCCTCGGCAATGGATGCGGAATCAAGCATCCCCATCACCTCAAGATTGTCTACATTGAGCGCCTCACTGGAACTGATGGAAGAAGGTGTATACCCAGCATCTGCCTGATAGGTAATTCCATCGTGGACAATATCGCTGGTATGGTTGGTGAACCCGTAAACAGAGCCATTGACCAGGATCGCTTTCCAGCAGGTTGCCAGAGTGGTCGTCTCGCCGCGGAAGTGGGCATCCAGGGCTATGCTGATCGTTCTCATTCGCGCACCTCTACGATAGGGATGCTGTCCCAGCCATAAATGCCAGGTGAAATGTGCTGCCCCTTCAGCTGGTCGGTGTCGAACCTGCATGGAACATCAAACGAAAACGCAGCGGTCAGCGCATCGCTGGCCTGCGGATATTTATATCCGGCACCAGAACCTAGCGTAATTGTCTTTCCAGCGGTTCCGGTCGCCAGCACGAATACGAATGGGCCGCTGCCGCTGACACTGATGATTGAGTGCGCGATTCCATTCAACAGGGCGGCATCAGCCCCGGAAAATCCGGATAGATATAATTTTTTGCCGGCGGTTAATATGCCTGGATTAGCGCTCAGCTCTACTGATGTCGTAGCCCCTACCGTGACTGCAGACGCCGCGCTGGACGCATCAGCGACAAAAGTCACAATGCCTGTGGCATTATCTATCGCAATATTGCCGGCACCTGCGCCGATGGCAACAGGACTGGCACCACGGAATGCGCTCAGCGTTCCATCAATAGGCCTGGTAATTTTACGGGTGCTTGTCCCGACGGCGTTTGTGTATTTTTTATATAACTGATAAGTTGGCAATCCGGTACCAACCCCGGTGCCAATCAAGCCATCAGCCACAGTCGCACTGTGATCCATGGCATCTTTATACCTGAAGCTGTTTGCGCGACCCTGAGCAATCCTGAAAAATGTGATCAGCTCTTCAACCTGCTCCTGGGTGCGCGCGGCATGGCTGACGTCATAAGAATGACGCGCAGCTGCCCAATTGGCATTGCGCTGCTCGAAACCGCTATCAACGACCACAACATCCGTTGAAAAGTTTGGGCCGCCAATTCCTCCGTAGCTGATATTGTCCGGAAAGCGTATATCAAGAAATGACATTATGCGTTCCTCATCGCTGCTCTACGCAGCCCGGAATAAGCACTGGCCGCAATCTGCTGCTGCGTTCGCATGTCAGTAGGGCCACTCAGATGAAACACATTGGTCACGGACATGCTGCCACCAAGTTCGTGATTTGGAACGATAGAGCCAGGACCATTGGGCATGAATAATTCAGGCCCTTTCTCACCTACGATATAAGCTTTGTTTGCCATCACATCGCCCCCAGCGGCACGGAATCCGCCAAAGAAGGACTTGATGCTGTCAAAGAACCCACCCCCACTGCCGGCATCCATGCCAATGATTCCGCCGTATGAGGAAGATGGGGACACATCGGAGCCTGAACCACCAAAAAGGCCGCCGAATATATTTTCTAAAAAACTGCCGTTGCTAATATCATTAAAAACACGATCCAATAGCTGCTTCTGGATAATCATGCGCGCAACGGCTTTTGCAAAATCATTGGCCACATCTTCAAACGAATTGCTGGCGCCGAACGCCCAGTCAACCAAAGTCCTGGCGGAATCCCTGCTGAATCCTTCAATTGCGTTTTTAATCTCTTCAAAGTCCGTTTTGGCCTGCCCGCTAAAACCGCGCATTTCATCCATCACCATCTTTTGCGCTTCGCCAAACTCAACTGCTGAAATCCTGCCAAGCCGGTACATTTCCTTGAGCTTGTCTATCTCACGGGTATATGCACGGGTCGGATCGAGCGCATCTTTAACACGTTCGACTTCCTCATTAAAGCGCTTTTGGTATTCAACAGTTTCGGCAATGCTTTTGCGGCGCTCTTCATCCGCTGCAGCTTCCTCTTCCGTAGCTTTGGCGGCTGCTTCCTGGGCGCGTGTTTTATCAATCAGGCTGGCAACAATAGTCTTTTGAGCTTCATTCAGTTTTAAATGTGCGGCCTCATATTCAAGTAAAGCAACTTTGCTTAGGCCAAGGGTTTCGGTTTCTTTTTTTAGGCTTTCAATAAAGCGTTTTGCGGCTTCTGCATCAGCGTCTCTGGATGAACCTTTACTGGATGACCCAGAAAAGTCCCCAACTTTAATATCAGATGGTTTAAAAGCTTTTGATCCTGCCTGCTCTGCTTTGCGCAATTTATCTCGTCTTAAATCTTCAAGACCTTGCAAGCTAGCCAATTCCTGCTTAGCAACTTCAATTTGCTTAGATAGAGTGCTTCTATCTCCATAAATAGCATCATTTAATTTATTGCTAAAACTTTTTTTAGGGTCTAAATCGTCATAAGCTTTTTGTAATTTACGCAACCTATCAGCTGTATCAGCAAGCTTAGGGCCTATCTGATCAGGGCTTGTATTGAATGCTTCTATTGTCCCAAAAAAACCAACTCCCGCCTTTTTTGCATCTCCAAAAGCTGTAATTATTTCATTTAGGCCAATTAATAAAGGGCCTGCAAGAGTCACGCCAGCGGCGTTTGCTTTTGTCTTTAATAAATCAAGCTGATCGTTGAATTCTTGAGCTGCTTTTACCGCTTCAGGCGTTACGCCTGAAAATTCTTTACCCGCTTCAATTTGTTTGCGTAGCGCATCGCCACCCTGTAATAAGGCCGGTAATAATTCCTGAAAACTTTTACCAAGAACTTTATTGGCAACTGCCGCACGCTGCTGTGGATCTTCAATTTTGCTGATCAAATCGGATAGTTGAATAAAAGCTTCAGCCGGGTCTTTAGCATCCAGCCCAAGTTTCTTGGCGGCTTCGCCATTCTCGGCCATAAAAATTGAAAGCTTGTTAATTCCTCTGCCAAGCGCTTCGAGGCTGGTGTCAGACTGTGCTGCAACTAATTGAAATCCAGCCAGCGTTGATGCGGCTACTCCGGTGCGATCACTTAGGTCGCCAAGCATATCAAGTGTATCAATTCCGCCTTTTACAAATCCAGCGAAAGCGGTTGCGCTTAATAGCGGCAAAAATCCACCCAAGCTTCCGCTTAGCCCTCCAGCTAAGCTATTAAGACTTCCCAAACTGCTTTTAACGGAATTAAAAGCAATTTTGGTTTCATCTCTAGCAGAGATAATAATTTCGGCTTTTTGGTTTGCCATTTAATTGCCTAAAATTTATTAAAAAATTCACCAGGGGAATCTTCTTTTTCCGGTTCTGCTTCTTTCGCTTTCCTGCCGTATTTCGGCATAAAGTCATAAGCACTAAATGGTTCTGTATCTTTACCGCGATTTACGTTAGCAACCGTACTGGCAACAATCCCGCCCATCATGTCAGCACGTATTTCACCCCATGGCCTGACTGAATACTCGTATTGCCACAGCCCAAACTCTTCAGCGGTCATCGTGTGCATCAGCTCATGAAGCGATCTGCCCAACGTTCTTGCCAGTAACAGTGCAAACTGTAACGCTGGCCGCTCAGCTACTTTTTTTCAGCAACATCCGCATCAAGGCCACACACCCGTTTTGCAGTCTTGAATAATTGCAGCGCTTCCACAAAATGATTAGCGCCAAAAAGCTCCCACTCGTTTTGCGTATAAATCGGAGCGCCTTTATCATCAACCACGGTATGGCTGAGTAATAAAGATAGATTAATGCGACCTGTTTCTGATTCATAAAACAGGAGTTCCAGACGGTCCGTGAGCATTAACCCTTGCACAATCACCTCACCACCTAAAGACGGCACTTCTGCCGTTTCTTTAGGCAGTATTGGCGGAGGAACCTCAGATTTGTTTAATACAGCCATGATCAGCTCGCGTACACTTGAGGTTTACCGAACATCGTGATGACCACGCTTGTTTTCACGACATCCTGTGCGCCACCTGTTGGCAGGCCTGATGCGCCGACATACCCGTTGAACACCACCTTCTGCCCATTGGCAAAAGTGAATCTGACTGCGCGCTGCGCCTGGTTGTCTGATGCTGCCTTCAAGGCAATCAAGCCGGCGTCGGCAAGGTCCCACATCAGATCCATAGTGAAAGTGCCTGGCGATGGCAAGCCTGGGATCTGTTTCTTCACGTTGTCATGAATGGTGGTCACATCGATAAAATCAAAATCACCGCCGCTGGCATTGACTGTGGTCGCTGTGGTTAGGCTGGTGCCAAATGTTATTTCCTGGGCGGTACCGCTAGTGAAGGTTTCAAACAGCGTGGTATCAAGGCCTTCCAGTTCGAACGTATCGGTAGTGACGCCGCTTACGCGAGCCACAACCCCATCCAGCTGATACATCCCTTGAATCGCCAACAGCACATAATCGCCATTTGAATACCCATGTGACGCCGAGGTGACGACGCCTTCACTGGCCTTGGTAATTGCTGTGATTGTCTTTGCAGAAGCTATAGCAGACTGAACTGCCACCGCCACGTTACTCCATTTTGAAACATTCATGTTATAGCTCCTTAAAGTGAAACATCAGGTGCTTGCGCACGTGTGTAATAATTTGCATTAAAAGTAATCAAGGCCTGTCCGGTTGGTAATTCAGCCTCCGCATTCATATCAACCCCGGTACCTGTAAGCACTACATCCTTTACCAGGCCGCCTAGGGTGTTGCTGGATGCCACTGCCACCTCAACTTCCTTGATCATCGTGTCCAGCATGTCATCAAGATTGTTTGCAGCTTTGGCAACTGCCGTTACCGTGACTGTCAGATTCCGCTCTTGCAATGGGTTGGAACCAATATCGACAATCGTCACCGCTTCATCACCGGTCAATACTTTCAATGCTGGCAATTCATTCGCCTCCAGTTGCACGACGCGAGACTGGTAAACATGGCTACCGGAAGTTGCCAACCCAGTTACCACCTGCGCCAACGCCTCCCTGATCTGCTGCCTTAAATGGTTAGCCACCTCATGCCGCCTTTGTTAATTCAAGCCTTACCAGCCCGGTACCATCGCGTTCAATAGTCTTGATGGTGTAACTTGTTGCATCCAGGACAATCGCATCACCTTTAGCAGCGCTGGCAAAGTCCGCAGCATCCGCAGTAATAAACGGATTAGTGCCAGCGGCGCCAAATTGCTCGGTGTACTCATGGTCATAAATAACCTTAACGGTTGTAACTCCCTTATACAGGGCCGTAATAGCGAACTCGCTGGTATTAAAAAAAACCGTCAAGTCCTCTACCATCGCCATGCTTATTTCTTCTCGGCTTCAGCTTTTTCAGCAGCGGCTTTTTCAGCAGCGGCTTTTTCAGCAGCGGCTTTTTCAGCAGCGGCTTTTTCAGCAGCGGCTTTTTCAGCAGCGGCTTTTTCAGCCTCCAGATCCACACCAATAGACTTAGGCAGCTTGCCATCAAAGCCAAACTTCTCGCCATTTTTGAAAATGACTGTTTCTAGAATTTCATATTGGTTTTTGCCGCTTAACTTCTTAAGGCAGTGCGCCCGATCAGCGGCTTGCGCCTCAGAAAGGGTTAGCACGCCACCGGTGATAGACACGGACTTACCTGTCACAATGTATTTCATGGTGGCGCTCCTTAGATAAGTGTGGTTTGAACGGCGCCCTGCCAACGTCCGTAACCAACATTGCGCCAGGTATCGATGCCGACCTGAATCGCATCGTGATCAAATGCGTATTCAGAGTTCTCATCTTTCACCTTGATTTCAGGCTCTGTTTCTTCCTGGCGAATAAAAGGCTTAACACTGCCGTCCGTACGCACGGTGATAAATTTGTCAGTCCAGCCAGCAGCTGTTAAGCGTGGGTTGACTGCCAATTGAATATCCCAGTCTTCAATCGCCTGTGTAGCTGTGCCAGCAACCCGTGACAGTGACAATGCCGCACGCGCCGCGTCTGATAAACCAATCGGCACCATCACCAGGAATGATTTGGCAGTTTCGTTAATTGGCTCGCCGACATCATCCACAAACGTGAACATTTGTGAGATTGATTTAAGAATAGCCTGCTGCATTTCTTCCGGACTAGGCGCTGCAACAACGCCATGGACGGCTGCCGGTGCTGCAGAGATATCAAAATCAATCTTGTTGGACTGATTGCCGCTATCGCCTTCAGCATGATCGGTGTCAAAGAAGTATTGGCCGTCATAGCACAATTGGCTTGCACCGTTTACAACCAGGGTACTCAATAAGCGCGCATAGTGAGTATCGCCACGTTCAGCCAACTCGTTGATGCGTGTTTGCAATTGGCCAGATTTATCCCGGCGCAGATCTTTGATTTTGATATCGATTGTCGCTTCAAAATGCTTGTTAACGATTTCGATACCGTTTTCTGTAAAGCCTTTGGCATGACGACCACCCAGCCATTCACGTAATGCTGGCGGTTGTCCTAGCCAAAAATACTCTTCGCTTGATTGATCAGATAGGAAATAGTTAGAAACACCATTTACCCAGCCCAAGCCATTTTGCGCTTGTAGCGCTTCGAAATACATGCCAATGACGGCGCGAGATGTGATTTTTTCCATGATTGGCCCCTATTTAAGTTTGGCTGCAAGCTCGTTGATTTTCACTGTCAGCTCTTTAAAGTTGTTGTTTAATGTTGCCTGGCTGAATGACCCGCCAACATCACCCACCGTGCCATCTGCTGTACCGGTAGTTGAATCGGTTAAGGCATCGATTTCACCGATCCCGCCACGGCCTACATCAAATGCCACAATGCCGACGCCGGAAGATACAAAACGAACTACACGGCCAATGGCTGAGTTAGAAGTGGCTACCAGAGTGAAGGTATTGTCATCAGACGCATATACAACTTCACCGACATCCGTAATTGCCAAGCTGGCAATCGCCAACTGCACACGGCCTTTTGCTTTCAACTCCACAACAACTGCACCGGCAGCACCAGCAGAGTTGTCCGCTTTATCATTCGCAAAGCCCAAGAATGGATCGCCAGCAACAAGTGGCCGGCCATAACCCGATCCATTTTCGCCAACTGCTGATCCTTGATAGATAATGTCTGCAGCAACCACGCCGATATGGTTTAAATCGCCAAGCTCATAAGGCCGTGCAACATTCGCCGCCAAGGTTGTCATGCCGATTGCGCCAACGTATGGCAACCCCATTGCAAGGTTTTCATGCAACCCGGCTACCAATGCTGTGGGATCCACTCCTGCAAAGGCTGCAAAACTGAGTGCTGCTAATACTGATGCGCCTAATAAAATGATTGTCTTTTTCATGATCTAGCCCTTTGCTTTGCCGGCTACTTTGACGCGGCCAGATGCCACCGCTTCTTTGTACGCCAGGAATGTTTTGAAGTTATTTCCGTACTCACCGCGCAAATCTGCACTTGCATCCCACTCAGCTTTTGCTTTAGCTTCCACTGAAATCTCAGCCTGGGCAGATTCTTCTGCAGCCAATGCAGCTGCGTCATCTGGTGCGGCAGCGTTGGCAATTGGTTTTGGCGCACTATTAATCAAAGCAGTTACCGCCTTGGCTTGCAGTTCTTTCTCAGCAGCAAGCACTTTTACAGCAGCTTCAGGACCTGTAGTTTTGCCATCGAATTTAAGGGTACCGATCAATGACTCGTGGCCTTTTATGGTTTGTGCCTCCACGTCTTTGATGCGGTTTGTCTCTGCACTCGCTCCGGCTTCGAAGCCGGCAACGCGGCCTTCTTCTACCAGAGCAGCACACAGGGCTGGATGCGCTAGGCGCAGTTCTTCCAGTGTCATGGTTGTTACTCCTTTGGTTGAATTAAGGGATGCTGCCTCTGCTTGTTGCATGCCAGACAGCGTGGCATTTTCTTTGTCCGATGCCGCTTGCACGGATGGAATTGAATGAATACGTGTGGAACGTTTGCCGGCCAACTCGGCGATCAGGGCGTCTGTAGTACTCACGCCATCAGCCAGACCTTTTTCTACCGCCTTTACAGCCATATAGGTCGCTGCTTCGGTGGCGCGCACAGCATCAACAGGAATCGAACGGTTTTGCGCAACAGCATTAACGAACATGGCATACAGGCTGTTAGCCTCTTCTTGGTAGTCCGCACGGACAGCATCAGGTAATGGTGCAAATTGGTGACCATCTACCTTGTGAGCCCCGGCGAAAATATGGGTGACTTGCACTCCCTCATTCGCCATCGCGCGTGATACATCAATATGACGCATAACCACACCTATAGAACCGGCGTAGCCTGTTTTAGTGATAAACATTTTGTCGGCAGCGCTGGCTGCCAAATAACCAGCTGATACGGCCATGCCGTCAGCAATTGAATACATCGGTTTTTTCCCGATCATGGAGGCGATCCGGTCAACGTGTTCAAATGCGCCCTGTGCCTCACCGCCTGGACTATCGTAAACGCGCAATATGGCATGAACATCACTATTATTCATCGCATGCTCAAGATCACGGGTGATATCGTCATAGCCAATCAAGTAAGTGGATGCGCCTTCCATACGGCTACGGTGGACTGTTGCACCAGATACACTCATCACAGCAACGCCGTCTATGATTTTGTAGCCTTGGTTTTGTACAAACGGGGCTTTTTTTGTAGAGAATAATTCTGGAGCCAGAACCTCATACTCATTCAGTTCTGGGCCGCTGACTTGCAAGCCTACGATACGCGAGCCTAAGCCGGAAATAATCGCATCCAGCTTTTGAGGATGAATCAAAAGAGGAGTGTTAAAAATGCGAGCGGTCAGATGTGGGTAGCGCATAGCGTCACATTACAGATTAGGCTGTCTCATTTTTAGGGGAAAATGAGACACTTTATGCATCTTCCTCTAAGGAATTTTCTGACGGTGCAGCTGGCGCTACTCCATCATTGGATGTGATCGTCAGCCCATCACGGTCGCGCATGGCTTTTTCCTTCACCAACTGGCGATGCTTGGTTGCATAATCGATACCGTCATGCAAGATACTCTCAGTATCAAGGGTTGAGATGCCCATATCCACGCGCTCTTTAGCGGCTTTCACTTCTTTGCTTGGATCGATACTGCCAGGGCCGTCCCCAGTCCAAACCGCGGCACACCATGCAGCGCGGGTTAGCGGATCAGAGAAATACCCGGGGGCTTTAATCCGGCCTTTTGCCACAGCTTCATCCATGAATAACTCATAGACTGGCTGGCAAAAATCCGTAGCCATCCAATCACGCCAGCGGCGATAGGTTTTCCATGCTGCCAGCAATGCGGCACGCGCTGCTGAATAGCTGGATTGAAAGTGCATGATCAGAACTTCGTAAGGGATTTCCAGGCTCATGCCGATTTGCCGCAAAATGGATTGTACGAACGGGTCAAACTCTGAATTTGGTCGCCCTACATTGGGAGCGATAGGTTCTTCACCAGGTAATAGGTTCACTACCCGGCCGCCAGAGTCCAGGTTTCCATCCCATTTGCTGGCATTTTCCACATAGGTTTTTTTTCCATCATCGTTAAACAGGTCGCCAAAGGCGTTATGATCCATGCGAATAAACATGGCAAACATGCCACTCACTACCGCAGCCTGTAGTTCGGCATCGGTATAGCGGCCTAGCTGCTTGAGTTGCTCGATGATGGGAGCAAAATCCGGCACGCCGCGTACTTGCCCAGGGCGTAGTTTTTTGAACAAATGCAATACATTGCGCCGGCCATTCTCACCATACGCCGGTACACGCTGCCAATTCATATTGGTTTTGCGTAAGTCACCTGGGTGATGACTGCTAAAGTGATATGCAATCGCAGCACCATCTTCATCAAGCTCTACGCCGTCAATCAGTTTGTCAGTGTTTTGCTTTCTATTTTCATTGCTCATGCGGTCCGCTTCCACCACCTGCAGACACAACGAATAAACGCTGCCGCGATCCTTCATGGGGGTGATGACGGCCACATCGCCTGATTCAGCCCGTGATCTGAATACCAGATCCTGCAGCTGGAAAAAATTTTGCTGGCGCGTGATGTCGCAGTTTTTGCTATTGGCAAAAAGTAACCACTCGCGTTTGGTATTGGCAGCCCAATCGTCCGCCTGGTCTTGCGTCAATCCAAGAAATTGAGCATCAATTGCCGGCGACAAGGACAAGCCCGTGCCAATGACATTGGTAGTGGTTTGACCAACGGTACCGTTGGCAATCGGATTATTGCGAACCTGATCACGGCTGCGTGCCCGATTTAACGGCAAATCATGGCTGATATCCGTTTCTGCAGACCCGCCAAACGCATTCCAGTTTGAAAGTGCCGGACGGCTTTTGCTTGCGCCGTTGTACCCGACCCCTGTCCCGCTTAGCATTTCAATTTTCATGCGGTCCTGGATGTTTCTTAGCGCTGTTTTTGGCGAAAAATAACCGATTATCTTATCTGTGAGATTTGGCTTGATCACGGGGAGTGGTATACGCGCCATGATTAACCTCCTGGACGACCGACAATCACGCGGCCACGGCCTTCTGCTGCGGCTGAAAGTGTTTGCACGCGCTCATTCCAAACCTTGATCCCGGTATGAATTGCATCCAGATCGGCACGCCTCAGGCTGCGACCGGCAATTTCATACGCCTGCCCAGATAATACGGCGGTTTCAGCGGCCAGGTATTCATCTAGTTTTGATTGCGCTTGTTCGAGTGTAATGCCAGCCATCCGGAATCTCCGAGTTAATGGCTATAGCATAAAGATTTCAATGTCTCATTTTTAGGGGAAAATGAGACACTAAGCTTTTTTAAGATGACGGTAGAGCGTAGCCCGGCCAACTCCGGTATTCTTCTTGATGTCTTTAATGGGCTTGCCGCCAATATACTCAGTGACAGCCTTTTGTTTTTGAGACATCTTTATCTTCTTTTTGGCAACGTATGCTTCATCACCACCCCATTCACCGCGTGCTTTTTCTTCAAGCGCCGACAGTGTTTCCTCTGAGGCTTCAGGAAACGACTCTCTAAACTCCCTTAACAGGTAATCGACAATATCATCAGCCATTATCGACCGCCGCCTCCGCGCCTGAATGAAGCCAATCCTACTTTTCCACCGCTTAATGCCACATCTGGCTGCTCAGCCGCTTTGGTTTGCACTTCGAATACACCATCATCGTTCGGTACCATGCTCACCGGCTCCACCATGGATTTGCGTCTTTCCCAGTCTGACTTTTTCCATTTATGTAGATATATTTCAGGATGATGGCTAGCAGCAATCGAAAGCACCCAGGTATCCAGTTGCTCGTTACGTTTTCCTTTTTTAAGCTCCCAGCGGTTTTTGCGCGGGTTATAAGTTTCAGAAACCAAACCTTCAAAATAGCTAATATCTAGCGCCTGGCTAAAATGCACTTTTCGATTGTTAGCATCTTTATCGTTATCGCCATTCAAACGGTTATATAACAAGTGTTTGGCTGTATCTGCACCAATCACATAAAGCGCAATCCCCTTCTTGATGGTTTGGCCTTTCACGTTCACATCTTGCTGTGATGGTTTGCCCAATATTGCACGGCCATAGGTGCTTGCGCCCTTACAGGCCATCATCCGGACAACGCCGGCGTCGTTACATTTACGCACAAACGCATACACCATGTGTGTGTGATGGCCGCCGGTATCAATCGCGCCGGCTTCAAGACGCAACTTAATGCCGAAGTGGTTAATAAAAACCGCACTCTTGAGGTAATCAATCAGAGAATCCCACAGTTTTTCATCTGATGGGTTGCCATACAGAACGTGGTAATCAATCGGCCATGTGCTGTCATTCATGCCGTGGCCGGTGATTTGTATCTCCAATCGATCATCCTGCGTATCGATGCCAACGGTTAAAACCAAACACCCGATTGGAATGGTCCTCAATGCGTATGGCTCAGCTCGTGCTTGAAGAAGGTTCGGCTTGATATCATGGCTGCGGTCGGCAAAACTCTCACCCAACCTAGTGTTAACGAACACCATCAGGTTTTTAGGATCATTCTGGGCATCAATCCACTCATAGGCTAACTGCTGCCAGCTTTTTCCCAGTCCCACAGGTGAATACAAGGCGCTGATATGGTAGCTGCGATAGAGATTTTCCGGTGCCAGAGCAATCCAAACGCCATTCGCCATCATCTGCGGCTTGTGATGCTCTTCAATCACACAGCCGTTATGCTCGCATGCGTAATAGACTTTCACTATTTTCTTTGGATTAACCAGGTCGCGCTCATAACGCAGGTTCAACCATTTAAGATATTGCAGCTCACCGCAATGCGGGCACGGCACATGGTATTTTCTTTGGTCACCGCCTTCATATTCAGCCTCGATATGGCTGGCATCTTTCAGTGTCGGCGAACTGACTATGAATAGCTTTCCATCATGGAATGTGGTTTTACGCACATCGAGCAGCTTGATCGGGTCTCCCTGGGTGGTTGACCACTCCCACTCATCAACCTCATCAGCAAGCGCGTAACGCAAACTGGTCGATTTAAGTTCAGCGGTAGACCCTGCAGTTTTAAAATAAATAATGCCGCCGGTGAATTTTTTACGCTGGCTATTGTTATCAGAAGATTTGTTGCTGCGTTTTGCCAGGGCATCACTGACCGCAGGGGTATCCTGCGCCATTGGGTCAAATTTCTGGCTTACCCAGTCATTCAGGCTGCGCTCCGTTGGCATCACGACTGCCACCGGGCCTTTAGCAACATCGATAATGTACCCAAGCCAGTTACTGCCTGCCTCGGTACCGCCTACCTGGCTGGCCTTCATCAGCACCACTTTTTCATGATGAGAATCTTCCGACAGGCAATCCATCGGTTCCCGCAGGTAAGGAGTGCGTGATGTCTTCCAGGCGCCCTTCTCTGCTGACCCCTCACCGGATAAGATGCGGTGCGTATCAGCCCATTCACTCACCGTGCATTTAGCTTTAGGCCTGATCGCTTTCTCGGCCGCCGCATAAGTAAGCAGAAATGCATCACATAAAATACTCATGAAATTTTTGCTTCGTATTGAATGACTTTTTCAGTAAATTCTTTTGATAGCTCATTAAGAATATCGTGGGCTTCCTGCTTTAAATGCGTCCTGATGTATTGCAGATCCTGCCCCACCAGCTCCGCGGAAACGCGATGCGGAAGATTTTCAAGCTTCTGCCTGAACCCGGTGACTACATCAGCAACGGCCGCCTGCATATCCACCTTGGCAACTAGCTCACCAATGTTTTTTTTGTACTCAAGTTCAGCCTGCAAGGCTTTGAAGTGCTGCTCTTTAGCCCGCCCCTCACTGAAAGTCACCATGTTGGGATCCTTCATTTTTCCATCCCTGCTCGACTTGGTGCTGGGTTCTTTAGCACGGGCGGCATCGTGACGCGCCTTCACATCATCACGGTTCGGATCAGCCGTTTTATTAATCAGCAGCATACTGGCCTCAACATCAATTTTGCCGCCTTCAGCAAAAACCAATCGCCCAGCCTGTTTCAGCTGAGTCACATATCCCTTGCTCACGCCAATATGCCTGGCAAAGTCTGTCTGATTAAGTGATTTCATTTTTCAGAGTCTCCACCAATAACTTCATACGCCTCACAATCATCACCAGACAGGGCATAAAACGCAGCCCATGCCTGATGCTCAGCTTCCGGCCTGGCATAGCGTCCACACGAGTCTTTGAATGCACAGCCTATGCCTTCGCACTTAGCCATATCCGCCTGTCCCAATAATCCTGATTGATTAGCCATTACCGATTACCTAAACTGATTTTTAACAAGCCAGCGATCACGCCTGGCGACGGCTGCATCTTGCCTAACTGCCCCAGCGCCAGATAATCAGCACCAGAAATTTCAAGCCTGGCAGGCACTTGGTCTTTCCATCCCCTGCTACCGCCAACCTGCCCTGTTTTAAGATTGACAGCCTTAAACTCAAACCGGCCAAAGGCGCTCCTGAACTCATCAACTACTGCACTAATGCTTTTATCAGTCATATTTATCACCAAGTTACAGACGTTACAGGGCTTGTTACATACTTCTTTTACAATTTTTCCTTTAAAAACAAACATGTGACAGACGTTACAGGCGTTACAGGCTATAAATCCGCGCACGGGAATTTATTTATATACATAGCCTTTAACATACAATTACGCGCACATGCGCGTTAAACCTGTCACGCCTGTAACATCTGTCACAAGCCTTGTTTTATATGGGTTTTTTCACATTCAACCCTGTAACATGGCCTGTAACGTCTGTCACATATAGGCACGCAACTCATTTGTTTTTCTCAATTGCATTCTTAAAATCAATGACAAACCCGGTTAGCCAGTGCTGTTCCTGTTCGGTAGGTAACTTTTCCGCATATACGATCTGCGGCTCCTTTTTATTTCCAACAGTTTTTGATACCTGCTGCGGCGGGATCACCATGCGTTTCTGTTTGGCGGTGCCCACGAAATTAAGGTCTTCATACACGCGCTTCAATCCACATTGCCATCCAGTCATGTTGTTCACCATGCCCAGAAACTGATTAGATGGTCGCGGCCGGTTCTCACCGTTCTTTTTGCACCAAGCCAGGTAGACCTGGTATAGATCCATAGACAAGCACGGCACACATATCCAGTCCGTTTCGCCTTCCAGCCATTCCTTAATGAATCGCCGGTCACTTGGCAGGCTTAAATTAATCAGGTTGTCTTTAGCGACCGTGGATGGGGGTTTTGTATAGCGATTGAACCCTGTCAGATCAAGATTCATCAGGTAATAATAGAAAGCCTCGATGCCGCCGTTATCACGCTCCAGCAAGGCATCAACATAATGCTCTTCCGGCAGGCATGGCGGGGTATAGACAACCAGATGACGCCGGTCGTCATTTTCAATTGGCAGAGGCATGTCCTCGTTTGATAAAAAACCAAGATTCATCTGGTTTTTTTGCGTATAAGCCGCGATGTTTTTCGGGTTCACCCGGACGGTTTCACCGGTTACCAGCTCTTTAAGCTCATTCTTTATCTGCCACTTATCGGCGCTGGTGGCGACTTCCTCGGCCAGAATGAACAACTTGCTGTCAGCCCAGTCTGCATTGAACTTATCCTCGATGCCGCGGTTGCCGATGACGGTAGAATATTTGCCGTAAATCGCCGCCAGCGTCCTGAATATCAGAGACTTTCCGGTGCCTTGCGGGCCATGCAGGATAATGGCCGACAGCATTTTTGCGCCAGGGTTCTGCAGCGGGTAAGCCATCCACTTCAATATCCACCACAGCACGTCATCACTGTTTTTTTCCTTACTGCAAAGATGCTCCAGAGTTTCCAGCAGCTTTTCGCAGCTACCGGCTTTCGGCTGCATTTCCCAGCCCGTCCAGGTATTGAGTTTTACATTCTGGTCTTTGCCGCTAGGATCAAAACCAATCTGGTCGAGATAATATGCGCCCCGCGATATCCACAAATAGTGGCGCTTGACATCATCACCGCGCACACCGGCCGGCAATAACGCAATCATCTGGTCCTTGAGGGCAACCTTATTCGTCCAGGTGTCAAATACATACTTTCCGGTACCATCATCGAGTGGAATAAACCGCATGACGGCATCATCAAGATCCATAATGGAAACGGCTGATTTACGCTCACCCCCGCCCCCCTGTGCAATATTCCGCGCCTCCGGCACGTCATGACTACCCCATCCAAGTTGCCGAAGCCTGTCCTCAATCTGCACCTTGATGGTGCTTTCCGAACAATTTGGGGAATTGGCAAGATCATTAAAGTCGGTTAATTTTTTCCCCTCTCGATCGAAAGGAAAATCCGGTTTAATCCAGGCGCCGCCAACAGCGATTGCCGCGATCTCTGCCGCTTTGACGCCGGCATCGCCCAGGTATACTTTTTGTTTATCACGGATATAGAACAGATCACCGCCGCAGGCCGGACAATGTTCGGTACCCGCTGGTGAAACATGATTGCAGCGGGTTTTTTCTTCACCCTCTCCAATTTTATTGGGGCACTTCACCTGGTAATCATCATCAGCACAGATCAGAATCTTGCTGCGCGGGTATTTTTTATGAATATCTTGTGTCACCGGCAGGATATTGCCGGCATCAAAAGCAACGATCACCTGGTACCCGGTCGCCATATGCAACGTCATGCCAGTTGCGAATCCCTCGGCGATCAGAATAATGTCGGTCTGTGAGCCGATACTGAAAAACTTTCCTTTTTTACTGTGGCCTTTTGGCCAGTATTCCTTTTCCAGCTTGTTGGGATATCCCTTGCCTCTGATAACCTGCAGTCCGTAAATCCTTGCATCCGTCCCGCGCATCGGGATGATCATACTGTTGGTATCGTTGGGAACGGTCAGAAACACCGGCTTGCCAAACTCCGTAGTCTCAATCGTGATTTCGGTGCCGTTTCCGTATTTGACCCCGGACGGTTTCTTTACATTTTTTTTCTGTAGATAATCACAGTCACCATCATCGCCCAGCTGGAACCAGGCTTCATTTGCGATTTTTGCAGCAGCTTCGATTTCATGATTGCGCTCAGCCTCGGCACGCTTCTTGTTTTCCGCCACCATTGCCGCGATTGCTTTGCGCTCATCGTCCGACAGCTGGTGCTTGCTAAATTTTGTGTTGTCACATTTCGGGCATTTCTTAGCCGAAATCGACATTTCATGCCGGCATTCCTGACATTGTTTTGAAAGCTCAATTTTCTGGGCATTGTTATTATTGCCGACCCAGTAACCGTACCCGCCGACAAGATAGACATGTCCGTCAATCACTTTCTCATGCAGCCAGTACCATCCTGCATTTTTGTCTTTTGAATCATCGGCGCGGCAGCGCACTTTTATACCAACCTCGAACTTGGAAGTATCCAGGCCAAAGGATTGCAGCTGGGCAATCACATCATCATAGTTCGCCCAGTTACTCATTAGATGGCTCCCGCTAGTGCTGCTTTAATGGCCCGGTCAAATTCAATTTTCATTTCAGAATTTATACGAGCGACCACCTTGGCATTGATACGCTTTGTATTGAACATTTGCGGCACATCAATGGTCGTTAGCGCCTTGATAGGAAGTCGCTCTTTGCCGGTACGCATGAATACGGTCCTGCCCTGATTGCCAATGAACGCGCCTTTAATGGTCTTTTTCCCAGCATTGCGTTTAATCTGGAAGCGCAGATCCTGCTGGCTTCCAGATTTTGCACGCCTGCGACCTTCCGCCAGGCTAACTTTTTGTTCCGTGAACCGGATCAGGTTAAGTCCGCGCCCCTTTCTGTTTCGCGCAAAAGGGTCAAGCCTTGCATACCATCTGCTGAAATCCCGCTGTGCCCGCACCATTCTTAGATTTGCACGCACTTCGCTGGACTTGATATTGAACTCTGATGAAATCTCACGAACCATAGTCGTGTTGGCTTTGCCCAGCACTTTATTCAGCGCAGCCGGCACAACTTTCTGCTGCAGACGACTGTTTAACTTATCCAGGCTTTTCTGCACATCTTTGAAATTGGTCTTAATTTTGATGGTAGCCATGTTTAGTATGTTTCAGCAGCATTTATGTGAGACAAATCGCGCTCGTTTCGACCCGTATTGCGCAAATCCCTAGAAGTACCTTGAACGCCCTTGACTATGGTCTTGCTGTTTACTGAATTGTTTAGCTGTCTTGTCATATTTGCTTAATACCAATAAAGGGGTGCGGGGTTATTTGTTACGATTAAATCGCAGTTGCCAATCATCACGGCAATTGCAATCACAGAATGTATAGGGAGGTTCGACAGGCTCATCACAGTTGTGGCACTTGCCATTAGCGGTTAGCGTTGGCATAGTGCCGGCACTTGCGCGAACTGTCTGTAATGCGAGTTCACGGTCTCGCATCTCGCGATCTGTAGCCTGATCGTATATGTCAGTCACTTATGAGGCTCCTATATCACTAGACAATCCTAATGTCTTTAACTTATCAGCCATCAATCCAATTTGTTTGGATGCCTCAATAAACTCCCGCATAAGTTGGGCCTTCTCATCATCAGGTTCAATTGGTGTTGGTATTGAGTAGCCCAATGTTTTGCATATAAATTCAATGCCAAAATGTGAGCCTGAATGTTTTGCTAATCCGACAATGAAGAACGCCTGATCTGGCGATAACTTTTCCGGCCTATCCTCATTGAGGCATGCCAGCAATAATCTCTGGGCATCGGCCAAAGGCTTCTCAGGCCACAGTTTATTGGCAACCACCTTACTGCCTCCAGATGCTTTTACACACTCAATCAAAGCCATGTTTAAACAATTAATATCGTCCATTTACAACCCCTTACAAAAAGTTTGTAACCGTTTGTATATCTATAAATAGATTAAAAAAATATAGTGATCTCACTAGAGAAAAAACCACTCAACCAAAACAACGTGGCTGAGTGGGTTAACTAAGGAAGATGCACATTGACACGACTTATAGTCATAGCAGCGGTTACGTACTTAGTGTTGTCATGCTTGCACAACACTCCGGACCGTGCGCCGGTAACAAATTTTGATCGGCTTCGTGAAGCCTTAAGTGGGCAGGAAGGCCATCCATAGGATGGGGATAGAGATCTGGACGCAACCTATGAGGTGTTACTTTCCAATCCGTAGCCCTTGCCACATCAATTACAAATGCTGGAGCAACCTTGCATCCATAACGCCTAACCCAAGCTGATATCAAATATTGCCCTTTACCAATTCGCTCGCCTAAAGCTGATTGGCTGCCACAAATTTCAATAGCTTCTAATAGAGGATTTTCCATAATGAGCATATTAAATACTATTGTCCTAGCAAATGTCAAGACTAAAGTATTTGCTGATGCAAATTTATTTAAAGACAATCGTCATATGAACTTAGCAGAACGAATTAAAAAAGCGCGCGATCATGCAGAATTGAGCCAGGAAGATTTGGCTGATGCCATTGGATGTTCAGTAGATTTAATAAGGAAACTTGAGCAAGGCAATCGAAAAACGACAACATTTATTGTAAAAATTGCAACTGCTTGCAAAGTTAGGCCGGAGTGGCTGGATGATGAATCTGGTGAAATGTCAGATGGGCTATATGTTGAAAGTGAAAAAATTAAGAACGCAGTATTGCTAATGCAAGATTTGCCAGATTATGCTTTGGACGAAGCCATCAAAGGCCTTGCTTCGGTATCGAAACTCAGCAAAATGGCAAAATAAGCGTTTCAAAAAAAATATATATTATTTGCAAATCCAAAAAAAACTAGATTTTTAACAAGGGGATTTAAATGGCAGAAACGTATGCAGGAATAGGATTCTTCACAGTATTGTTTTTAGTTATATTAGCCATCCTCTGGTTCTTTTTACCTTTCGCAATATTCGGCACTAAAGCCTTGATAGAACAGCAAATAAAGGAAAGCAAGGAAACCAACAAGCTGCTACAACAACTTATTGACCTCAAAGAAAGGGATTAGAAATAATGGGGATGCATGATCCAGAACACATCTGTTTATCATGCGGGCATGTTGCACCTCCTGCAGATCTGATAAGTGGCAACTTTATCGGCGAGGCCTCGTTATGGATTGTTGCAATTGTCATTGCGTCAATATCCACCTGGTATGTTCTATTAGGTCCGTTAGCATATTCAATTTATCGCTTCAGCAGCAAAAAGCAGGGGTGCAGCTTATGCAAAAGCGAACAAATCATCCCGATCAACTCACCTAATGGTAAGGCGCTAATTGATAAAAACAAAGCCCAGACAACAGAACCAGTATAAATATCAATGAAGTATTTATTTTTATTTATACTGATATTTACATCAGCAACGGTTAATGCCGAATACAAACGCAGCTTTAAAGCAAAGAATCAGTTTAAACAATCACACCCCTGCCCTTCAACTGGGCGCAGTAAAGGATCATGCCCAGGTTACATAATAGATCATATTCAGGCATTAGCCTGCGGTGGTGCAGATCACCCTAGCAACATGCAGTGGCAAACCAAAACGGATGCGAAGGCAAAAGATAAATGGGAAAGGATAGGATGTTGATTTGTAGCATATTGCTACACATTGTAACTAACTTTCAGTTACAATAATGAACGCTCTAGCAATAACATATGTCAAAAATTGAAAAGTTAATAATTAAGATAACTGCTATACCGCCACCTGCTGATTTTAAATGGAGTGATTTACAGACCCTTCTGGAGCATTTTGGCTATAAGCAACAGAATGGTAACGGATCAAGACGGAAATTTTACAATCCAAGTAAGGATGCACTGATAGTTTGTCACGAGCCACATCCAGATCCAAATCTGGACAAAGGATGCATCAAAGACGTTGTTACACATCTTAAAGAAAATCAATTTATACAAACATGACTATATTAAAATACAAAGATTACGAAGGTACCGCTGAAATCGACATGGACAGCATGATTTGTCGCGGAAAAATACTTTTTATTAGTGATTTAGTAACTTACAAAGCCGAAAACCCTGCAGCACTTAAGGCGGCATTTATTGAGGCAGTTGATGACTACGAGGAAACTTGCAGATTATTAAATAGACCTCCACAAAAACCATTGCGTGGTCAGTTTAATGTTCGTGTTTCACCTGATACACATAGGGCAGCTCATTTGAGGGCGGCTACCGACAACACATCCCTAAATGATGTGGTCTCGAGGGCTTTGGATATTTACTTAAGCCAAACAGCAGAAATTAGTCACCATGTAACGCTAAAGGTTGATATAGATAATCCTGAAAGCCACACAGTCATAGCCACAACCAACAATAGTAATTGGAGCGTAATGAATGCAACCACAAGACATTAATGAGGATGTCCGCCCGGTAATTCAACTCACCTTAAAGGAGGTGACAGAATTACTTATTAAAAATCACGGCCTTCACGAGGGGCTGTATGACTTAACAATTGAATTTCAAATAGGGATTGGCGGCGTTGGCCGTGACGCCGAATCATTAATGCCAGGAGCATCTTTTGGGGTATCTAAAATCGGCCTGCTTCCTGCTACAGCAATCGGTCCTACTACAGTAGATGCTGCTGAAGTTAACCCCATAAAAGTCACATCTAAGAAAAAATAACAACCTGCTTCGGCAGGTTTTTTACATCTCATTGCACACCACAATCTATTCAACCCGCCTCTGAGCGGGTTTTTTTTCGCCTAATTTACTTTATTAGATCATTGCTTTTATTAAAAATCATTCATTCAATAAAAAATAAATACTTTTGTATTGACAACCAATAGGACAATAGTATTTAATATTTCAAAGCGCCAACCAAACAACGTTAGGGAGTTTTGAAAATGCACACGCAATTTGACCTTCAAATAGCATTCAACAGGACAAATCTAGCTAATTTCGGGTACACGCTTGAATCCGCGTTAGCTAACAGAGGCCTTGCCATTTGCTTAACCAGACTGGCTGACAACTACGCAAAACGCAGAACCGCTTCGGCAGCCAAAAACTACTGGTACAACAATATTTAAGGAATATGTTATGCAAACAGAACACAAAACCGCACTACTAGACCTATTTGTCACAGTTCCGGAGACAGAACTACCTAACGGCACCATAGTGCCATCATTTCAGGTCGGCCAATACGCAACCAGCCAATCAGATGACGGCAAGGCCATTATCGTGGCAGATCGTAAACCATGGGTGAGCATCAATTATCACCTGGCGAATGAAGCTGCAGCTGCTGTCGGTTACAAACTGATTACTGAGCTGCAATGGCTGGCCATCGCGCATAACGTAGTCAACGTTGATGCCAACTGGACAAAAGGCAAGGTCGGCGAAGGCAAGCTATTTCGAGGAATCCGCAAAGGCAATGTATCAAGTGCCCAAGCTGGCAACTTTGAGCCAACCGACAAAAAAGAACGCCGCTGGCTAACCCTGAGCAATGGCGAAAAAATCTGTGACATGAATGGCAATGTCTTTTCATGGATATTCGATGACCTGCATGGCGATGAAAAAGGCGTGATCAACAAGCGCTTTGAAGATACAGACCCATCCCTCACAACAGCACCCTACCCTAGCCTTGAAAAAGGCATGGGCTGGCGCCCTGATGGTGGCCGTGATTGGTCCGGCGATGCGCTCATCCGAGGCGGCTACTGGGGCTCGGTCGTCAATGCCGGCGTGTTCTATCTCTACCGCGTTTGGCCCGGCGTCGACTACAGCTACGTCGGCTTCCGCTGCACCAAGAGTCTCTAGTCCCTTCTTCCCCATCCCGCATGCTGTGTAACGGCAGGCGGGTTTAACAGGAGCGTAAAAATGAATTTAGCAATTTCAGAAAAAACCGATATCCGCACCATACAAACAGTGATTGATGAAGCCAAAGCGCTAGGCCTTCGCGTAGTGCATAAGCCAGATCCAAAGCAACGCAAAGTAATCAATATCCGCGAAGCCGCTGAACAACGCCGCACGCAGATTTGTGTGTCTCCGGAGGCTGCTTAATCATGAATAACAAAATTTATGAATATGTTGGCACTTCCCCTCAATTAAAAAATGCCGTAGTGACCATTGATCGTGAAACAAACAAAAGCTACTACATAAATTACCGCCCGATGGGGGGGGGTAGACGTAGAAATCCGCAGGGTATCCAAAACCAACCTTAGGCCGCATCAAAGTTTAAAAGGATTTTGAATATGAATTTTCAGACAAATGATTTCATCTACGATGCGCTGCGCGTAGTTATCGCCATCATCTGCATTGTGACTGTTACCTACGCCTTATGCCAACCAATCAATATTGGAGTATTCAAATGAAACTAATCATCGCATTTGCCCTCGGATATGTCCTATCTTTACTAATCCACACCCGCTTATTTAAGCGCCTTAAAGATACATACGATTATGTAACGATACAAAACTATAGCTTATCGAATGCATGGCGTCGGGCAGGGAGAGCGCTATGAGTCAGTCACATGAAACCATCCATTTTGAAGATACTCAGTTTAGTGCATCAACCTGGATAACGGAACCCAGCCAGTGGCGAAATAATAGCCTTGCAACCTGCTTAAGGATATCAACAGGTAATGCTTCGATTGCAATTTCTTTGTCAGAAAGCAACGCAAAAGTGCTGATGGCCGCCCTTGAAAAGCATATTGAAAATATCAAACAAACAGAAAAACAGATCATTGCAATTGAGCAGATTAAACAAAAGGAATCTGCAGCATGATTACATCGCTTCTTATTTTCATTAGTACCTTTACCTTGGTTTTTGCCCTAGGGTTTCAGAGTCTGAATGTAAATAACGGTCACTATAAAGCTGCATTCTTCACCAGCTTTGCAATTGGCCTTGCCAACCTGGTGCTATTTAAAACAGTACCTCAAGCCGATTTTCTCGATACAAGCGCCTATCTGATTGCCGGGCCATTTGCCATTGTTGCAAGCATGAAAGCTCATGATTGGTGGCACAAATGACTAAATCTCGCGGTTTGATAGCTAAAAAGAGAAAGTGGACTGATCAGGAAATTCAGATGATCACTTTACTTTACCCGTGCACGCAATCGGAAGCACTGGCAAAGCTATTCAACTGCACCATTCACCAAATATATAGCTTGGCATTCAATGCCGGCATTAAAAAGTCAAAGTGGTTTAGAGATAGCCCTATGTCATCAAAATTAAAGCGCGGCCTTGAAGTAGGCAAGGAATTCCGCTTTAAAAAAGGTCAGGTTTCACACAACAAAGGCAAGAAGGTTGGCAATGATCCCCGCATGATGCCAACACAATTCAAGCCAGGGCATAAACCAGCCAATTACAAACCTATCGGCAGCACACGTATTGATTCAAAGGACGGATACATCCTGATCAAAATGGAAGAAGGCATGTGCAGTTGGAAGCTACACCATCGCGTTATCTATGAGCGCATGCATGGGCCGGTTCCTAAAGGCCACATGGTCACTTTTGTTGATCAGATCAAAACAAATATCAGCATCATCAACCTCACAACCATTGATAAAAAGCAAAACTGCAAGCGCAATAGCTATCACAACTACGGCAAAGAGATTGCCAAGCTTTACCAGTTGCAAGGCCAGATTACCAGACAAATTAACAAAAGGAATAAACAAGATGAACGACATTCAAGCGCTCAGAACGCACCTGTTTAGCACGCTTACTGCATTGCAAGATAAAGAAAATCCAATGGAGATTGATCGTGCAAAAGCCGTATGTGAAGTTAGCCAGGTAATCATCAATTCAGCCAAGGCCGAGATTGACTTTGCCAGAGTGAACGGCAGCGTAGACACACAGTTTTTTCATAAGCCAGGGGGAACACCTCAATTAACAAAATCAAACACTGATGATTTTGATCATGAAACGAAACTGCATCCGCTTGAAGATTTTACCACCAAGCACGGATTTGTCACCGTTAAAGACAATGTACTCACCCACAAAATGAAGTAATAACTTAAGCAAAGGAAATAATATGAATACCGCTACAGACAATACACAAATCGATAAAAGCAACATAGGTATTTACCCTAAATTCCATGTCATCCGCACCGATGGCCAGAGCGCAGCAGGGAAAAAACATGAGCACTCTGAGTATTTCGTGCTCAACCTGAGCACAGACAAACACGCTATTCCAGCAATCAGTGCTTACGCAAAATCATGCGAAAACGACTTTCCATTATTAGCGACCGATTTGCGCACCATTCTCAGAAACAGCCTGCAAGGCAATGATGAATTTGTAATAGTACCGGAAACAACTCTACCGAACGGAACAGTGGTACCGAGTTTTCAGGTCGGTAAATACGCCTGCAGCAAATCAGATATCGGCACCGCGATCATCACGGCAGATCGCAAGCCATGGAATTACATCAACTTCCATAACGCAAAACAGGCATGCATCGATGCCGGCTACTCACTGATCAAGGAACTGCAATACCTGGCAATCGCGCATCAGATCGTTAACCAGGACGAAAACTGGACAGGCGGAAAAGTTGGCGAAGGCGAAGTTTATCGCGGCCTTCACAAAGGTAACGTTAACGAATCACAAGACGGTCATTATGAAAGCGAAGAGCCAACAGAGCGTCGCTGGCATGTACTGGCTAACGGTGAACGTGTTTACGACTTCAGCGGCAACATTTACAGCTGGGTATTTGATGACGTTCAAGGTGACGAAAATGGCGTAATTGCCAAAGAATTCGACAAAGAATCGCCAACCATCACAACCGCACCCTACAAAAGCGGTGAACACGGCATTGGTGATACCTCTGTTGGCGGCGGCAATTGGTCCGGCGATGCGCTCATCCGGGGCGGCTACTGGTACTCGGGCGGCGATGCCGGCGTGTTCCTTCTCAACAACTATTGGCCCGACCGCGACGTCAGCGGCGTTGGTTTCCGCTGCACCAAGAGTCTCTAGTCACTGGTACCGTCCGCTGTGAAACGGCGGGCGGTTGAAAGGTTAATCATGATTCAATTTTTATGCGGAGTTTCAGTGGTGATTATGTTTCCATTTGCACTTTTAAGCGTGGGATTTGATGCTGCAAAATCATTCATAGAATTTCATATGAAGTCTTTGTATTAGAAAAAAATGACCAATATAAAATCAATCAAAGGCATTGAAGTAACCTTTGGCGCTGCTGATCCACACGTGGAGATCAGCGCTAAGTTACAGGCACAATATCCGCATCACCTGGTGCTGGTAAAAGCTGGCAACTTCCTGCACGCTTTTAACAAGTCAGCCTATGCCCTGCACATTCTGAAACAATACAAAATCAGATTGGCAGGCCCGCCAAAGTTGCCACACTTGCTGGTTGGTTTTCCTATAGCCAATTACAAACAACGCTTATGGCCATTGTTTAATGAACACAGCCTGTCTTATGTAGCCCTCACTAAAAGTGGGATTGAAGTTTCAAACGAAGCATCAAGCACCTTGCTAGATACAGTATCGGATGACATCGTTAACCAGGTGATTGCAGACCTCATCACACAAAAGCAACTGAATACATCAGCTACGGCAAAAGCGCTGGCCAACCCAAATACGCAAGACTTTCTGTTTAAAACAAAGGCAGCTGATCTCGATATGCAACTGCTTGAAGACATCATCAAACTACCGCGTGACATTCGTGTCACCTGGGGCGAAAACGTACGCCAGACGATGCAACGCATCATGCGCAATACATTCCTGTACGGCAATGAAGATAACAAGCCACAGCTATTGAAACAGCTATCAGCAGACGTGGATTTGATACGTCACTACATATGCCAAGCTAAAACACTAAACCGATTCAGCTTTGCATTTGAGCACAGAGTCGGCTTAGTGGTCGAGCTTGGCAAGATTCTGGGCGGGCTACAACGTGCGCAAAGGATTACACCATGATCGATACAGGGTGCGCTCTGGAAAGTCCGGCAATGCGCTCATCCGAGGCGGCTACTGGAACTCGGACGACAATGCCGGCGTGTTCAATCTCAACAACGATTGGCCCGACAACGACAACAACAACGTTGG
>Ga0208116_1000078_pt1 | contig 40543 bp, 61 predicted proteins | sample LakWasMeta9_HOW4_2_FD_183859 | JGI IMG/M metagenome (GOLD analysis project Ga0208116, IMG submission 183859) | Freshwater sediment methanotrophic microbial communities from Lake Washington under simulated oxygen tension - Sediment Metagenome... | ecosystem: Environmental > Aquatic > Freshwater >... | reverse complement strand
AAAAGGCCCCGGCAACAAATGCGCCGGGGCCAGTCTTCTGTCGGACCGTCGAGGGGAGGGGTCAGGCCGGCAGGAGGGCTTTCAGTTTCGCGGTCGAGGCGCCGGCGAAGAACTTGATGTTGGCGGCCTTCAGGGCCTTGATGATCGCGGCGCGCTCCGGGTCGGCAGGCTTGCGAGCGCCGCCCTTCTTGCCGTCGCCGTCGTGGTCGAGCGGGTCGGGCTTGGCGGGCTCAGCCGCGGCCGGGGCGGCGGGCTCCGGTGCGGCAGGCTCAGCCGCAGCCGCCCGATCGCCCGCCGGCAGGGGAAGCACATCTTCCTCGGATAGCGAAATCACCGGCTCAGGCGCGGCCCCTGCAGACGGAGCTGAGAGTGGTTCGCCGCTCGTGCCGTGGACAAAGCGACCGCCACCGTTGGCGACGTTCTCCAGCGCGGTCGGGACCGCGCACCGGATCACCTCACCGGTTACCCGGTCGAAGATCAGGGCGCGGTCCCCGTCGAGAACAAGACCGCCCAACATCAGGCGACCGGGAAGAGCGGCGCCAGGTACACGATCCCGGTCAGGATCGGAGTCGTCCCGGCCAGAACCGGCTTGTAGCGGATGTAGCGATAGATCGTGCCCGCCTGATCGTTGTCGAACAGGACGGTGTGCCGGCCGGTCGCGGTGATGACCCGGGAACCGAGTTGGACCGGCGTGGTGAATGCCGTGTCGGTCGAGCCCTCGATCACCAAATCGTAGGTCTCGTTACCCGTGGTCGCGTCCAGCGCGGTGATCGCCGCCACGGCCACGGCCGGGAAGCGAGCAGCGGCGCCAACGTCGTAATAGGCGACAGTGCCGACGCCGGTTGCGGTCAGGGCCGTACCGTCATGGAGAACGGCGTTGGCATCATAGGGATACAGGGTGGCCATTGCACGGCTCTCCAGAAAGGCGGCTCCGGCCGGGGGGTTAACCCGGCCGGCAGGGGTTAGGCGACGATCGCGGCGTCAGTGATGCCGGACAGGCGGTGAAGGGCGGACGGGTGCTCGATGCAGATGCCGCAATCCCACTCGATGCGGGTGAGCCACTTCGGCTCGGACTGCATTTTGCCCAGATCATCGACTTCCATCGGCGCGGTCTGGATGCCCGAGAACATCCCTTCCTTCAGCGAGCCGACGTAGATCGAGGTGGTGACCGCCGCCCCGCCGCCAGCGGCGACTTCGTCGAACGGGAACAGGACAGTATCGTTCACCTCGTCCTCGTAGCCGACCAGAATGGGCAGGCCGCGATAGCTGGTGATGATCTGGCCAAAGTCGTTCTTGGTCTGGCTGACGTAGCCGCCGACGCCGGTGTTGCGGCCGGCCTGGGTGAGACGGTCACGCATAGCCTTGGACATCATGATGTGGGTCGGCTCCATCACTTTCGAGATGGTGCGGTCCAGCTTGTAGAGCGACAGTGCGGCGCCGCCGGAGGCGGCAGCAGCATTGTCGGTCAGGGCGGTACCGGTCAGGCGGGTCTTGATGCCGTCGAATTCCTTGACCGACGTGGCGTTGTTGCCGGTGATGATCTTCGACGTGATGTTGCGCACCAGGTTCTTGACCTGCATCTTCTCATCACGCGAGCGACGGCCTTCGCCGAAGCGCCGCGTCAGGGCCGTGTCGACCTTGATCTCGCCACCGGCGATGAAGGTCTGCTCGACCTGCGGATTGATAACGCTGGTGGTCGAGGTGTAGCTCTCGTTGATGCCGCGGAACGCGACGCCCGGGAGGGCAGCTTCTCGGTCGTAGCGGTAGGCGCCGCCGGGGGCGTCCATCCACGGCAGGGCAGCGATCAGATCGCTCTTCTCTGCGAAGAGCTCGATCATTGCGCGCTTCACGCCGGGTTCAAGGCCCTTGGCGTACTCGACGATGTTCTGGGCGGTCGCCATTTCTCAGGATCCTTCTAGGCGGCTTGGCTACGGATGGCATCGAGCAGGTCGCCACCACGGAGACCGTCGAATTTGGAGGCGCCGGCGGAAGCGCCGACACCGGTCGCGGCCACAGGGCCGGATTTCAGCTTGGTGATCGTCTCGATGGCGGCGATGCCATCGGCGCTGATCAGTGCGCCGGCTAGCGCCTCGAACTGGGCGCTCGGCAGGTTGGCCTTCAGGTAGCTGGCGGCGGCGTCACGACGGGCCGGGGCGTTGGCGCCCAGCTTCGTCATCTCGGCCACATAGCCGTCGATCTTCGCCTGCTCGGCGGCGATCTGGTATTTCGCGAACGCGCCGACGAACTCCTGGAACTTCGCCTTGGGCACACCGGCCTCGCGACCGATCTTCTGGAAGTCGGCCCAGAGAGGGTCTTCCTTGTCGATCTCGACCACGATGCCGTCGGGCAGGGTCAGGTCGGCGGGCAAGGCGAGGTCGTAGGACTCGCCTTCCTTGGGCAGATCGGCCTCGCGTTCGGCTTGGGCGGCCTTCAGGTCACGCAGAGCGGACCAGACATCGCCGGTCTTTACGCCGGTGGCGTCGTCCCAGAATTCGTCGGGCAGTCCTTCGGGGCGGACGGGCGCGCTCGTCGCCTCTCCGGCGGCAGCGGCCGCCTCGGTTCCGGCGACCACGGTTTCAGCCGCAACTCCTTCACCCGCGGCGACCGTGTTCGGGTCGATCGCGGCGGTGCTGGCTTCACTGGTGGTCGCTTCGGTCGTCATCGGTCACCCGTTCATCGAGCCTCTCAAGCTCTCGAAGCAGGCTGCGGCGACCGGCCGCGCGCAACAATGCACCGGCGTCTCCCTCGTCACTGAGGGCGGTCGATTGGCGCTCGCGGAAGTCCAGATAGTCCAGCACCACGGCCCATTGCGGCAGGCTCGTGATCGTCTGAATGGCCCCCCGGATGCGGGCCCTGTCCGGGTTCGCCGGCCGATTGGTCCCGGATGCGACCCGGGCGAACACGTCTTCACGACGGCTCACTGGGCTGCCCCGCCGGGTGCGGTTTCAAGGCCGGGTGCCATGCCAGGCTGACCGAGCACGCCGCGCATCATCTCTTCGGCGGCGGCCGGTTCGCGCAGGACAATGATCTCATCGTCCACGGCGCGCTTCAGGTTCTCGATCGTCTTCACAGTGTCGACTGTCGCGGCCACGGCCTGGTCGCCGAAGGTGCCGCGCACGACGTTCAGCAGGTTCGAGGCGTTCTGGACCTTCTCGCCGTCCTGCTGTTTCGCCAGCGGGTTCTTCGGCCGGACCCGGATCGCCTTGCGGCCGGCCTCGACCAGCTCGTCAATCTCGCCGCGCTGCATCAGCAGGAATTCGACGCGCTGCAGGATGGCGATGACGCCCTCCTCGTACAGTTTGCCCGTCGGCTGCTCGAGACGGCGGCCTTCCTCAAGCTGCTCCTCGCGCCATTGGAAAGCGGTCGGCGGGGTCTTGCCCTTCTGGTCGGGCCCGTTCTGGAAGCCGGCGCGACGCACCGCGTCTTGCAGCAGGCCGGACTCGTAATAGGCGGTGTTCAGGTCGGCCGTCTCGGCGAAATCGACCTTGGAGCCGGGCAGGCGAGGGATCGCCATGCCGGGCCCGATGCCGCCCTCGGGGTTCAGCACCCCGTCGTCATCATAGAAGAACGCCGGGTCGCACGCCTTGCCCATGCTCTTGAGGCGCAGGTACGAGACCTGATCCAGCGACTTGGCGTTGGCCAGGGCCTTGCGCAGCGGGCCGTTGCCCCATGCCGTCGTCGAGGTCGAACGCCAGCGGGTGACGATGATCGGGCAGGAGCCGACGCCGACAAGCTCGTCCTCGATGATGACGTGGTTGTCGACCGCGACCTGCCACTTCCACTTTTCGTCGCCCGGGTCGTAGATCCGTGTCGCCGCCTCAAGGCAGACGACCATGCGGCGCTTGGTCTTGGGGTTGCGCAGATCGTTGCGCAGTTTCGCCGGCCAGTTGGCGCCCTCGCCCCACTGAGCGAACGCCTCCTCCAGCGCCATGGAGAACTCGCGGGCCTTGAATGACAGCTTGCCCTTCGCGCCCTTCTCGATCAGCAACTGGTGCGGACCGATGCCCTCGAAGCACAGCGGCTCCCCGGCGCCGTAGTCGTTGCACGTCATGGCCGCGGTGCCGTGCCCCAGGTCGAACGACCACTCGGCGCCGGCCTCGGAATAGAAGTTCGAGCCGCTCACCGCGTCGAAAATCGACTGGGTACGCTTCTTCAGCGGCGTAGCCAGGGCCGCCTTCACCGTGTCGTCGATCGCCGTGACCGGCTCGTACTGAACCCACGGGGCCTCGCGCGGCATCATCCGATGCAAGGTGTCGGACGCGAAGTCCTCAGCCACCTGCTGCAGCGTGTCGTCATACAGCTCGTCGGCCTCATCGGACCGCGTCGTGGTGCTTGCCGAGTCGCCGATGCGCGGCCGGACCGGATCGGCCAGCCGCAGGAAGTCGTTGATCGCGTTCTGGTGCCGGGCCCGGTCGGTCTTGGCCGCGGCGAGGCGTGTCGCCAGTTCGGGGGGGAGCGCCATCAGAACATGACCGCCATGTCGCTACCGCCGCCACCGCGGCCACCGCTGGTCGAGCCGCCGCTGGAATAGCTGCCCGGGTCGAACGAGCCGCCCGATCCGCCACCGCCGGTCACAGCGCCGCCACCACCACCGGCCGTCACCACGCGTGCGGCGCCGCCGGTACGAGCGCCGAATTTGCGGATGCGGCGGCGCGTCTCATCGTCCAGCAGTTCGCCGGTGTTCTCGATGAACGAGGCGTCAGCCCGGCGCTCCTCGGCTTCACGAGCCGACTTGATCCGGGGATCTTCCTTGGGGGCTTTGGTTTTCACAGACAAACACCTGGCGCGCTCCGGCACGGAGAAGGTCGCGCTTCAGGCCCGCCGGGGACAATGCACCCGAGCGCAGCCCCACCAGCCGTTTGACCGTCCCGACGCAGAACCAGCCCATGCCGATCGGGGCCTCACCGCGCCCGGCGATGCGGTAAATCTCCGAGACCGACGCCGCCCCGGCGATCCACCGGCGGAACGGAGCGCCCATCGCCACGGTGAACACCCGCGTCCAGCGCAGGTGCGGGTCAATGACGATCCAGACGCCGGTCCGCGCGTCGAAGGCGAACGCATAGACGTGGCCCCAGGGCGTGCGGGACCGCTCGAACACGACGTTCCAGTTCAGATCCTGCTTGCCGCCGGCCGGCCTCACCGATGGAACGCCGAACGGCGCGAGCCCTGAGCCTGGCCGCGGGAGAACACGTCCGCCGGCCGCAGCGTGTTGACCGGCTTCGGCCGTTCCGTCCGCCCCACGGTCGCCCGGCCTTCACCGCCGCCCATCAACACCTCGATGCAGGCGTCGACCGGGTCCGAAAACTCGTTCTTCAGCGGCTCTTCGTGATAAGTCGGCGAGCCCGAGACCTTCTTGCGCTGGTACACATAGGCGCCACCCATGGCGGTCGTCAGCTTGGGACACGCCTTCGGGTCGAACACGATGCCCGGCTGGCCATGCACCATCCGGTTCAGCAGCATCGTCATCGTCTCGAGGCGGATCGTGCGCCGGTTGCCGCGGTCGGCGGCCCGGACGTGCATCCCGTTCTTGGCGAAGATGGCGAACGCGGTGCCGTCGTTGACCTCGGACCGCTTGTCCTGCCCCGACGGGTCGCCCCAGAAATGGATCGCCGGAGCGTCGTCCGCCATCCACCCGGGGAAGCGCCGCGCCAGGAACTGCTTGAGCGCCGGGGCGAACTCCTCCGCCGCCGTGTTCTTCGCCGTCAACTCCGCCAGAACGAACCACCGGCCGCCGACGCATTGCATGATCACCGCCGCGGGGCGCCGACCGAAGTCGAGGCCGACGTGCAGCGGGAAGTCCGGGTTCGCGGTCAGCGGCTGCCGGCCGATGTGCACGTCTCGGACAAACTGCGGGAACACGGGCAGGCCGGCCTGCGTGATCAGCACGCGGTTCATCAGTTCCGCGTCGATCTCGTCCTTGGTGCGGCCGCCCAGCAGCGAGCGGACCGCCTTCTCGCCCATGATCCGCAGGTTTTCGGCCAGCGGGTTGATGTCGTAGGACAGCACCGAGCCCTGAGCGTCCATCTTCTCGACGAACCAGGGCGGCTGAACGAGGAACTCCCACGTCGGCGGGCAGATGTGGGCCTTCCGCTCGCTCTCGGTCCAGTCCTCCGGCGCCGGCGCATCGCCGCGCATGATCGGAATCCAGTGGCCCAGCGGCGGGGCGTTCATGTCCAACTGCAGGAACTTCGGTCCGTCCGGCACCGGGTAGTAGCCCGTCCGCGACAGCAGGGTGACGATGAATTTCCGGCTGTAGAACTGGGCCTCGTTGACCCAGGCGCCCGTATATTCCCGCGACATCAGCGACGGAATGTCCGCGTCGCCCTCGAAGCTCTCGAAATGGAAATCGGCCTCGACATCGCCCAGCCGGATCTCGTGCACATAGGGCTGCGACCAATAGAACCGGCCATAGGGCTTCTCAGGGAACCAGTGCAGCCAGGTCTTCAGCGTCGACGCCTCGAGGTCCGGGTAGCTGTTGCGGACGATCAGCCAGCGGGACCGGCGCTTGCCCGTGTGGTCCTTCGGGACCGACATGGCCGCTTCCCACAGCCGCATGCAACTGGCGACCGACGTGCCCGAACGGATGGGCCCCTGGATGCAGGAGACCTCCTTCTCCCAGCCCGGCAACGCCGAGTAGGGATTGCTCGCCAGATACCGCTCCAGCATCTCGCCGTCGGGTTTGTAAACGCGGCCGGTCGTCATGGCCCGACACTCGTCGCGACCACCTCAGCCCGGAATGCACCGGTCAGCGCACAAACACCTCAAGCGCCGCACCACCCGCTTCAATCAGGAACTCGTCGTTGTTCAGGATCGCCATGCCCAGCACGGTCACGCTGTGCGTCCCGGCAGTCAGGCTGGCCGTCGTCACGATCTGGACAGAGCCGGTGTCGCCCGCAGGGTCGTTCTGCTCAACAAGCCGGTAGCGCGTCGGGTCGGATGTCTCGACCGCCCGGATCGTGTCCATGTTGTTCGTGCCGGTGAAGTCGTCAAACAAGGCGATCTCGACCGTCTCCGCGTTCGTCGAAGTCAGCGTCGCCGTGAACCGGATGATCACCGTCCCCGTCACCGGCACATCGAACGTCGTCGTCAGCAGGGTGGTCGCCCCCGCCGCGCTCGTCGAGCCGCCCGTCAGGTTCAGCCCCTTGATCAGCACCTGAGCCGCATTCGTCGCCGGAGCCCCAGGGCGAATAGCCGTCGTCGACAGCGCCGCGGTCGCCACATACCCATCGTCCAGCCCGCCGGCCGTCACCAGCTTCTCGCCGTCCGTCTTGCCCAGGAACGGCGCAACGTCCGTCCCCGCCACATTCACCACCTCAAACGGCCGGTTCCCCAGCACCGTCTCAGCACCAGCCTCCGCGCGCATCTCCAGACCACGATCCGCAAACGCAGCCCTCCGCTCCGGCGAAAGACTGATCCGCGCCCGATCGCGCAGCCGCTGCATGGGGATACCGCTGCGGCTCACTGGAGGGCACCGCGCCGCTCAAGGTCGATGAGCACGGAACCGCCGTCCGCCATCCGCTCAAAGCACACCCGATCGCCCGGGTTGACGATGACCGTCTCACCCTCGGCCAGCCCGTCGAGCCAAAAACTCACTGTCGGGCCCGTCCAAACTTCCCATCTCGTGCAGGTCATGCCGCCACCATCGCCCCGACCTCCAGGCCAGCGAATGCACCGGACCAACGGATAGGCCCGCCAAGCCGGAACCTGACGGGCCTATCCGCACAAATCGGCGGGATGACTGCGAGGCCGGGCGCTACTCCGGCGTCGGCGAACTATCTCGCCCGCTGCTTGTAAACCGATCCGCCAGTCGTCGCGGTCCTACTTCCTCTGGCCGGTGCGTGTCTGCTTTCCACGCCGCTCGCACCGGCACCGTGCCGAAAATCGGGGGTGGGGGCAAACTCAAATTTCCTGACCCCCGTGCACCAGACCAGCAGCAGGGAAGGGGTGGGGGGTCTCGGTTGGGCGGGTGACCCCCGTGGGTGTGTCACCGGCCCGGTTTTCCGGCCCCACCCCCCTCCGGCCGGGGATCCGGGCCGTCTGACTGCATCTCGCCGCCGTCCGGGTCGGGGAGGTTGGATTGCCCCGTCCCTTCGCCTGTCAGACTGTCACCGAGTCTGACAGCGTGACCGTCGATCAATGGCTTAGCACTATGCGCCGCCCGCTCCCCAAGCGGTTCGGGCTGATTGCGGTGGATCGTGACCAGCGCGCCCAGGTCGATCGTGACGCTCAATCCGCTCTTGTCGTCGTATTCAGGGAAGCGAGCCCGCATGACGTGGGACCATGCGCCAGCCGGGAACCGGTTGTTATCCGTCGAGATCGCGACCCTGGCCCGGCTTGTCCACCATGCCTTTTCGCGGGTGCGCGCGAGCTTGAGGGCTTCGGAGAGGTCTGAATGCGCCTCTCCCCATTGCGTCAGGGTCTCTTCGCTGATTGCCCAGTGAGCTGCGGTTTCGGTTGCGGAATAGCCTTCGGAGGCGAGGGTCATCAGCTCGCCGATCAGGTCGGGGTGATAGGTGGCGGGTTCGGAGCGGGGTTCGGGGAGGGCGGCGCGGCGGACGGTCGGGAAGGTGGCGAGCTGATCGGCTTCGCGTTCTTCGCGTCGGGCTCGTTTGAGGGGTGAACCGGCCAAGGGTGGCGCCTGGGGCTGATAGGGAGGGAGGAGGTGCGCGGGCGCGAGGCGTGACGCGGGGCCTCTTCGCGTAGATTTGCGCGCGATTTGACGGGGCCAGAATGCACCCGTGCTAAGGCGTTGAGTTAGCGCGCCTTTCCGCCTTGCGCCTGATTTGACACGGGCGCCGCAAGTGTCCAACCATTGGACACCTTGGCCAGCAAATCACCCCGATCAGTGAGTCTCGCGAGCGTCGCGGAGGCGGTGCTAGGCCCGTTGTGGGTTTCGCAGCTTGCGCGGTTGACCGGGACACCGGCGCGGACGGTCCAGCGGATCAGGGCGCGCGCCGGGGAGGGGCGCGAGCATCCGAAGGCCCAGGCGGTGGCGGATGCGTTTCTCGAGGCGATGCGGGCCGCCGTTGTGCGCGTCGATGCGCTGGCCACAGTGCGCGAGACAGTGAAGCGCCGGGGCCGCGCAAAGGCCGGCAAGGGGCGTGTCCTGGGTGACGGGGAGCGCGAGGCATTCATGGCGAACCGGCCCGATTTGCGAGACGACTCGTAGCGCCGCGCTCGCGTATGTAGCGCCGCGCCTATGCGTGGCGGCGTTTCGCACCCGTTGACACGCCTCGCCCGATATGTTTTATATCGTTCCGTCAGCCCCGCCGGGGCGCCACACAACGGACCGAGACGATGCAAACCTATCGCGTTTTCGACTGCAGCCACGCCACGGCGCAACCCTCCGACTTTCTGATCTTCGGCCCGCGCTGGCTGGCCCGTCTGATCGTCGCGATCAAGGGCGGCGCCTGGGATTACCAGTCCGAGGCCCTGTATCAGCGCCACTATGAGCGCGCCGCCTCGCGCTGACGCTCAAGTCTCCCGCGCTGTCACCGGCGCGGGTTTCTTGAACGCCTGGAGCGTTCGCAATGCCCCGCGACGGGGCGCCTATGGGAGATTGAACGATGACTGACAGTGCACGCGATAATGCCCGCGCATGGCTCGCCGAGATTCACACGATGGTCGCGGCCCTCAATGCGGCCGAGGCTGCGGAAGGCGAGCGGGACGCGATCGACGACGCCCGGCAAGCGATCGACGAATCCATCCTTTCGATCCTTGTCCGCGATAGCTGGCGCCACCCCGGCCATGCCGCGGAATGCGGGCCCGCTGAATATGAATTGCTCCTGACGACGGGCGGCCCGGCGTTGCGCATCCGTGGCGAAGTCGAGAGCGGCGAACCGACAAGCGCCCGGCTCCAATATCAGGACTGGGGAACGCCTTGGACCGATCTCGACCTGACCGCCGACGAATATGCGGACGTGACCGCCTTCGCCCAGAATTTCTATTACGGCGACTGACCTAACCGCCCCGCTTTCCCGCCCTGGCAACGGGGCGGGTTTGCCGGACGGTTAGAGTCCGCACTGCCCACACTGGGCGCCGAAAGGAAACGACATGAAAGACGGAATGACACTCTACCGCGACGCCGAGTCCAAAGCCGGACAAGAGGGAAGCCGCAAACGCTGGCGCATGGCCGCTCAGGCCCTCGCACTGGCGACCGATGACGCGGCCGGACAAGCGGCCTTCGCGACCGCGTGCACGTCCCACAAGCGCGCTGACTGGCGTATCGCCGCCCGCGCCCTTGCCGTGGCCATAGACGCCACTCAGGCCCGCCCGGTCACTGTGAGGCCCGAACGCGCGCCTATGTCGCTGTGTGAGTTCCTCTCGCGCGCCGGCGGCCTTCGCGATACGGGCGGGGATCTCAAGAGCATGGGCGCGCATCTGTGGCATCGCCGCGCGGCATTCCGGCGCAAGCTGGTCACGGACACCGGCCTTGCGCTCGACTATGCGGCGGACCTCGCTGCGGAGCGCGGCTACGTCGTGGGGTACGCCTCGCCGACGCTGGCGAACGGCGCCGGCATGGATGACGACTTGCACCGTGTCGGGGTGGTCGAGCTCTTGACCGCCATAGAGCGCGAGATCGCCGGGAGCCCCTGCTATGCGGCGGAGTCGGACTGGGCTCCCTATGTCGAGCCGGAACCGGAAGATCATGAGGCGTTGTACGCTGAGACCTGGCCGGAGTCGGTCGATGCGTGGTCGGGGGTGGCGTGATGATCCCGCGCGACGTAGCTCAAACACTGATAACGAAACTCGACCTAGGGCATATGAAGCCAAGCGAGGCGGCCCAAGCGGCCGCCCGCTATGGCGTGACGATCACGGCCCGGACGCGTGACAAGGTGGCGCGAGAGATAGGCCGGGCAATGCAAGGCCCCGCCTCCGAACCCGTCACCCTGGCCGATGGCGCCGCGGATCAATACCTGATCCCCGGCGGGGCGCCGGTCCCGCTATCAGCTCGCCAGCTTGAAGCCGAACGGAACCGCCGCGAACAACGCCACGGCCACGCGCCCTTGCCATGCGGCGGCCTATGGGATGAAACAGCGCAACGCCAAGGGAGCCTGTTTTGAAAATCACCACCGGCGCGGACATGAAAGCCGCGCGGCATGCACTGGGCTGGAGCTTGCGCCAAATGGCGCGGGCTCTTCGCCTTGCCCAAGTCGAGACGAAAGGCCCGGACCGGGTGCGCGACATGGAGTCCGGCGCCCGTGAAGTCACCGGGCCCGTCACGGTCGCGGTCGAGGCGTTCCTAACTGGCTTCCGGCCGCATGGATTCACAGCCGAACCGTAATCGACAGCAAAATCCGTTACCCTCTCGCGCCGGTCGATGCGGACCCTCTTCGCTTCGGCCGGCGTCGCTGTGTCTGGCTGCCCACATGCCAAGCCTGACAATCCGTGCAGCGATACGCCACCACGGCGCCGCCTTTTCCGCTCATCCGCTTGGCCACCTTTCGCGCCGTCGATAGCGTCTCGAACGCGAACTTGCCGGCGCACGACCAGAACGACATGCGGTGCTTGGCCACGTCACACCGCCTCGAGCAGATCGGCCGGGCACTGGCAGCCCTTCTCGCGCGGTGTCGGGCCCCATGCGCCCAGCCAGGTGCCGTCCTTGCGCCAGAACGTCATCCGCATGGCCCAGTTGATCGCCCCGTCGGCGGTGTTGGTCGCGGATCCAGCCGGCGCACTGGCCCAGTCCCGCCACCTGTCGCCCTCGATCATGCGGTGGATGCCCTTGGCATACGCGCCGTCATCCTTCGATGCGTCCTCCGACCGCCAGTAGGCTTTCAGGGCGCGCATGATGCCGTCGACCTCGCCGCCACGTTTGACGGCTGCAGCCAGGGTCCGCCGAACGTCGGCCTTGCTCGATCTCTCACGGGCTTTCGGAGGCGCATCGGACCAGACCAGATCAATGATCTCGTCGGCGACGCGCGGCTTGCGCGCGTTACTCTCTTCCGAAGGAAGAGTATGTGAAGGTGAAGGTCCATCGTTTTGCGAAGGCTTTGCTATGTGTTTGCCATCCGTAACCGCATCCGCTTGCCACCGTCCTACCGCCCCTCGCGCACCAGCCCGCGACCGCTTGTCCGTGAGGTTTTTGGACCGCTCGATCTCGGAGAGCACGCGTTTGTGAACCAGCCTGTCTCCGTCGTGCAGGAAGAACGGAATCAGGGCGGGTCCGGCCTTGCGCCATGCGGCTGGCGTCATCTTCGCCATGGCGGCCAACTGCCCGGGATCCACTGGCAGGTAGCCGCCGCGCTTCCATGCTCCCATAAGCAGCAGCAGATAGGCCCCGTGCTGCTCCGTGGTCAGGTGCGTCGTATCGGCGAGGTAGTCGGCCACATAAAGCGGCATCCAGGTGTCGTGCTTCGGCTTGCTCATGCGGCTCGTCCATAGAAAGAGGCGGCGGACAGGTTGGGCGCGTCGAACAGGTGCCAAGCACAGTTGTCCTTGCCGGTCATCGTCGTGCCGGGGATCCACTTCACCCGGCCGACGGAGACGATCCGGCGGAGGCGAGGAAGGAACGGAACGGCTTGCCGGGTGTGGATCCAGTCGGCGTCGAACAGCAGCCACGTCGGCGCCCAGTCCGAAAAATGGACGATGGCCGTGTGCAGCACCTTCCGATCCCATGGCGGGTTCGTGATGATGCAGTCCTGCGAGACGTAATGAAGCGCGAGAGCGTCGGCCTGGAGCATGGAGCGTTGCGGCTCAATGTCCGATTCCCACACACAGACATGACCAGCGGCGGTCAGGTGGTCGACCAGCGCGCCATGCCCGGACATGGGCTCAGCGAAGCGCGTTCCGGGTGCAAGGTGGGGCAGGAGAGGGGCCACAGCCTCGGCCGGCGTCGAGTATAGGTCGCGCGGCATCCGCTCGAAGCTTGATCGCTTGCCCATCAGCGCGTCCCCATGTTCTCGATCACGTCGAATTCCGCGAGGTAGATCTGGCGCGTGGTGCCGATCGGGCCCTCGCGCGACTTGCCGCAGATGACTTCCATGATGCGGTGCGAGGCGGCGACGGCCAGTTCGTGCTCTTCGCGGGACTGATTGCGCCGCGGGCCTTCGCGCTCGAGGTAGTAGCTGTCGCGGTAGCAGAAGAGGACCGACGATGCGTCCTGTTCGATGGCGCCGGAGTCGCGAAGGTCGCCCAGTTGCGGCCGCTTGTTGTCGCGCTCTTCGCATTTGCGCGAGAGCTGCGAGAGGAGGAGGATCGTGCAGCCAAGCTGCTTGGCCAGCCGCTTCAGTCGTGACGTGACCATGCCCAGAGCGGTCGTCAGGTTCACGCCCATCCGCAGCAGGGCGGACAGGTCCATGATCTGCAGATAGTCGATGACCGCCAGGCCGATCTTGCCGCGGCGGGACAGGGCGATCAGCCGGCGTTCGATGTGCTCGATCGACAGGACGGCGGTGTCGTCGAGGATCAGGTTCTCGGGCACGCGCTTGGTCATGGCGTCGAGCATGGCGCGATCATCGGCGGACACATCGGAGCCGCGCTTCATGTCGCGGTAGGGCAGCCCGCGGCCGGCCTCGTATGTCAGTTGCGAGAGGGTCCGGCGCGAGAGTTGCCGGCGGTCCATCTCGAGGGCGAAGATCGGGAACAGGTAGCCGGGATTGCGGCGGGCGCCCTGCATGGCGATCATGCGGGCCAGCCCGCTCTTCCCCATGGACGGACGGCCGGCCAGGATGATCAGTTCGTTCGGAAACAGGCCCAGCAGGCTGTCGTCGATGCAGTCCAGCCCGACCGTGATGCCGGCGGCCGTGCCGGTTTCCGCTTCATGGTCGAGAGCGCGCACAAGTTCGATCGCCGCATCCCGCGCGCCGACCAGCGTGTGCCCATCCGGCGCCGCCGCCACCAGCAGGGCGGACATGGCCGCGTCCGTCTCGGTGATGACGCTGAACGGCTCCTGTTCAGGGTCACGGGCGGCCTGAGCGGCTTCCCCGGCGATGCGGATGATCTCACGGCGCCGGGCGGCGTCGTTCACCCGGGCGGCATAGTCGGGGGCGTGTCTCAGCGCCGGCGCCTTGTCGACCAGTTCGGCGAGGAATTTCAGGCCGCCAGATTGGATGAACGCGGGGTCTTCACGCAGCCGTTCAGCCAGTGCCGTCGGTTCAGCCAGCCGGCCTCGGTCGATCAGGCGCGTGGCCATATCCCACAGCCGCGCATGGTAGGGCTCGCCGAAACTGTCCGGCGTGACGCCTTCGCCCAGGTTCTTCACCACGGCGTTGTCGAACAGGATCATGCCCAGCAGCGCGTGCTCAGCCTCAAGGGCTGACGGCAGCGGCGACACGGGGGCCATGATGGCGACAGGTTCGGCGGTCATGCGGCGAACAGGTCGCGTTGCTGGCCCGCCGTCGCGCGATCTGCCCGACGTTCGGCATTGACTGCCCATTGCAGCAGCAGCCCCGCGAACACCGGGTCTTTCGGCCGGCGCGCTTCGGCCTCGCTGCGGAACACCGCGGCGCTGTGGCGATGGCTTTCAGGCGTGCGCATCACGTCCCCACGACCTCCACCCCGCGCACGGTCACGGCCTGCCCCTCGCGGAACTGTCCGACGGCTTGCACGGGGCCAGTGCCGCGCACCCAGCGGATGATCGCGACGGTCTGGCCGGCTGCGTTGGGGTATGTGCGCTCGACGGTGCCGCGCGGGTCGGAGGCGCTCACGATGCGAGCCTCGCGACGACGCGCGGGACCACGACGGCTCCCTCGCTTGGGAGGGAGCGGGTGACCCGCCCGCGCCATATCCAGATCGCCCGGTCGAGGCATCCCGCATCGACGCCAAACCGCTTGGCCTGGGCATGCAGGTTCGAGCCGTATTTCATGGCGACCCACGCCTGTTCAGCGACGCAGGGCATCACACCCGCTCCCGCTTCTTGGCAGGGGCGCGCTTCGGAAGATCAAAAGTCGTCTTCGAGACGAACGACTTGTCCGGGGTGCTCAAGGTGACGGTTGCCGTGCCCTTGACGTCATTGATCCAAGTCAGGGGTGCGTATGGAGACTTCAGAACCTCAACGAGAGGGGCCATAATGCGAACCGCGTCGCCAATCTCCTTAAGGAGCAACTCCCCACGATCCGCCGGGAGTTTCGCGTAAGTGAGAACGATGTCCTCAAGGGTGAGGATTTGGTAGCTTTCGGGCGCGCTCATCACACCCCCCACGCAGCGAGGATGACGACGGTGGCGATCAGGCCGATGATGTTGGCCCAGCGGATCAGGGTGGGGTGAAGGCGGCCCATCACAGCACCTCCGCCAGCACGCCGGGGCCGTCGGCGTGGAGGATGCGCACGCGCACGCAGTCGACCTCGCCCCACCGGCGGCTGAAATGCAGGTCGGAGATCTGGGCGTCGTCCTCGTAGGCAATCTCGTTCAGCGCATCGAGGATGGCCTTGGCCAAATTGTCCACGTCAGGACGGCCTGTGATTGGTTGACCGCGCATCTCGACCGCCTTCCGTTTCGACCAGGATTTCAGGGGGGCCCGCTCGACCGCGATCTCGGCGACACAGGCGTCGGGCGTCGGCGCCGCCCCGGCCTTCGCCATGGTCACCGCCGCGATGGCCCGGATGTGCGCCTCGAACGCCATGTTGCGCTTCGGCGTGAACGATCGGACGCCGTTGCGACCGGCCCGCATCTTCGGAATCGCCGCGCCGTAGAAGGCAAAGGCGCACACCTCTCGCGTCATCTCGTCCGTCCTCGTTCTCAGGGCATGGGTCAGCCGGCTTTCGCCGCTGCCCTTCCGCGCTTTTTGGTTTCGGTCAGTTCCAGGGACGCGAAGTCGGCGAGGAAGGCGTCGAAGCCCCTCAGCCAATCGGCCCGGTCATCCTTGTCGGTGTACCCGCCGCCATCGCGGGGCAGGTCCATCACCGCGGCGAACCAACCCGCGCGCCACAGGCGCTGCGATCGGTCGGCGTCGCTCTCGTCGGTCGTGCTCTCAAACAGCGACGGCTGCTCGATCTCAACATCGGCCCGCAGCGACCGCAGCACATGGGCGATCTCGCGCTGCTGCTTTTCCATGCGGGCCGGGTCGATGTTCATCATCCCGATGGCGCCGCGCATCCCGGCGACAGGCAGGCCCATCGCCCGGGCCTGTGCGTCGATCGTGCGCACGGCGTTCTTCGCCTCGTTCATGGCCCGCACCGCCTTGACGCGGCGATGCGTGAACGCGGCGATCAGGATGTCGGGGGCCTCGTTGCTGAGGCGGTCAGGAGCCGCCGTCATTGGGCGGCGCTCTTGCGCGCAGCCACAGCACGCGCAGGGCGAGGAGCAAAGCTCGCCACCTCCGCCGCACGGGCGCGGGTATCAGCCAATTCACGTTCGAGGCGCTCCACTTCTGTTTCGAGGCGCGCAACAGCGTCCTCTGGGTGAAATACAGCTTGGGTCACGTCTGCCCCGAACGCGGAGACGATGCCGAGCCAGTGACGGGCAGATGGCCAATGCCCCTGCAGCACATTTTCGGCCGTGCGGGGATCACAGCCGATGCTGCGAGCCAGGCCCTTGGCGTTGGTGCGCCGGCGCAGGTATGCGCTCAACCGCTCCGACAAGACGTGCGGGTTTCTTCCCATGCAATGCGCTCCCGACATGGTCATTGATGAACCTGTCGAAAGGGAGAGCGGACATGGACTGGAACCCGGACCCGAAGATCCTGACGGCGATCGAACACAGCGTCGCGGCTTCCCGCTGGCGCACGGCGGCCCGGTTTGAGGGGCCGAAGACGGCGGCGCAGTTCAGGCGCCATGCCGAGGCGAGGTCGAGGGCGGCAACCCTCCAGCTCGCAAGTTTCGCGGGAACGGCCGGGCTGGAACCCGGCCGCCCCCACTTCACCTGTCGCGCAGACAGGGGGGCTGATTAGCGCGACGGGCGAATTCTGAATGAATTTCACGGGTTGATGAAAAGGCGCCCGTTCATCTCCATGACTCTTTCGCCATGCGACAAAAAAAGCGTTGCTATTCGTCCGCTTACTGATTTTCACTGTCGCCGGGAGGCGCTGGGGAGCTTCGTGAGAGGGTGGCGATATGGCGAGCGTAACGCTTGCCTCGACCATGGTCCGGTCGGAGGCGGGAGACTGCGAGACGACAATCGAAGCGGCGCTGCTGGCCATCCGAGCCAAGCACGCTTCAGGCGAGTTGGCCGAGACCGACTGGGTCCGGCTCAACGCGATGAGGGCGCAATGCCTGACGTGCGGGAACTGTCCCCGCCTCGTCGCCAGATTGATGCTGCCCCCCGGTCGCATGGTCAGGCGGCCTCCGCCGTCTTCTGCGCATCCCGGACCAGCCGACGCTGCTCAGCCCGGCCGGCCAGCATTTCCAGCGTAATCTCCGAGAAGCCGCGCTTCAGACCGGCGCGGACGACGGGGGCGAACCAGGCGGCAGGAATGCTGTCACCGCGGATCCATTGCCGGGCGACAGGTTCGGAGCATCCGACATCTTCCGCGAACGCCGGAACGGTGTCCCAGCGGCGGATGATCGGCTCGAAAAAGGCGGTCGGAGTGGCTGTCATGGCGCGAACGATATGAACAATATCGCTTCACGTCAACATTACTCGTATCGCAATTTCTGCGATGGCGCAGCATGACCGCCGGTGAACGCCTGAGAGCCTATCGAAAAGAGGCCGGAATGACGGCGCGAGAGATGGGGCGCCGGGCGTCCATGATCCTGGGGCGCGACAAGCCGCTCAGCGAGCCGACCGTTCGAGCACACGAGAACGGCACCAACGGCATCTCCCCCGATATGGCCGAGGCTTATGCCCGAGTCCTGAAGGTCGACCCGGCCGCCATTCTATTCGGCGAGGGGCATACGTCCAGTTCTGGCGTATCGCAGAACGACAATGTCCGCATGGTGGGCGTGGTCGGTGAAATCAGGGCAGGGGCGTTCGCGCCGATACCGGACGAAGAGCCGGCTCCGTGGGAGTTCGTGCCCGTCAGCCTGCCGGAATACGCCCGCGCCAACCTGTTCGCCCTCTACGTCGTGGGCCGTTCAATGGACCGGCACTATCCCGACGGGTCCGCAGTCGTCGTCTGCCCTGCTGCCGAGGCGGGCATTCGCGAGGGCGATCATGTCGTCGTCCGCATCCGGCGGGGATCCATGGCGGAGACCACGCTTAAGGAGGTCGTCGTCGCGCGCGAAGGGGTTGAGCTCTGGCCCAGGTCAACGGACGCCGCCCACCAGACGCCGATCAAACTGCACGCCGACCGTGATGCAGACGAGGGCCCCGAGATCATCGGCGTGGTCGTCGGCAGTTTCGCCGCCCGAGCTGCCCGCAGCGGCCCCCTGATCAGCCTGTGAGGCGCGCGGTCCTGATCGCGGCGGCCCTTCTCACATCGTGCGGCGCCCCGACACCCGGCGAAGAGGCGATGGCCGAACTGTCCGTCTCCATGCGCGCCGAGGCTGACATGGTCCGACGAGGCGTCGACTTGCCCCTGATATTCGATGGCCGCTGCACGGACGATTGCTCCGGTCATCGCGCCGGCTACTTGTGGGCGCTGGACCACCCCGGCGTCGACACGATCGACTGTGACCCGGCCAGACAGGGGCGTTCATTCGCCGAGGGCTGTGCGAAAGGCGTGGTCTCTGCCAGCCTGCAATAGCGGGCCGATATAAAACGTATTGACTTGGCACCGATAGCCAATCTATCGTTCTCCCATCAAAGGGAGGACGCGCTTTGCCGAGCACCGTCACACAGACCAGACCAGACGCCGCGACAGGCGCTCGCCATATCAGCGAGCCGGCCAACGCGATCATCGCCAAGATCAACGCCACCCGCCATCCGAACGTCGTCAAGATGCACGACGCGATCGACGCATGGGTGAAGGATGCGAACCGCCGGGGAGGCGAGGAGGGCATCGAATATCTGGGCTGGTGCGCCGCCCGGATTGAGATGAACCGCGCCAACCATGAGAGCGCCGCACTGGGTCGCGGAACGCTGCCGAAGAGCCTCGAGGGTCTCGGCCCGATGGACTTCGAGGCCGCGTCCCTGCGCATCTCCAAGGCCGTCCGCGTCCTGAGCGGGGAGAGCGCCTGATGACCGCCCTGGTTCTCGAAATCGACCCGGTCCGTGGTCATCCCCACATGATCGCCCGGCGCGCTGTCGATGCGCCGTCCGACGCGGGCGACTATCAGTTCCGCAGCGGCGAGCCGGTCGACACCGACAAGCTGTCCCGCGCGATCAACTTCGCCCATGCGGCGGCGCATCAGATGACGGTCGCCCGCGTCTATAGCGGCCGGTCCGACTATCGGCGTGATGAGGCGCTGGACGAGGCGTGGGCCGCTCTGGAAGAGGCTCGCCGCCTGCTGATCGAGGCCCGCACGCCGGAGCCGCCACGCGTCGCTCCCGCCGCCGTGCCGTCCATCTTTTCGGTGGCCTGCGACATCGTCGGCGCCCGGACCGAGGCCGCGTGATGGCCGCCGTCGCCGAAACCCTCATCGCCGTTCTGGTCGCCGCCGTCTGGTGCGGCCTGACCGTCAAACTGGCCGGGCAGATGCTCGGCGGAAAGGCATCCAAATGAGCCGGACTCTCCGAACCGACTATCAAGCCGTGAACAGCAAGGGCGTGGTGTTGTATTCGTTCAACGACATCGCCCGTGGCCGTGCATGGGTCCGCGAGAACGCCTCCCTGCACGACGGGCTGGTGCTGGAGGAAGTCGCGCTCGTCGCCCGCCGCGTGTACCGCCCGCCGGCCGCTGCTGTGCGCCGCAACGACTTCCGCATCCCGGCCTGCGGGGTGATGGCGTGAGCGAAGGACCGGCAATCGCGGAGGCCAAGAACCATCGCGGCTACAGCGACATCTCGACGGTCTATGCCTACTACACGGCCGAAGAGAAGGCCGCGCACGGCAAGCACTGTGAACAGTGGACCGAGTTCGGCCATCGCCCGGAAACCGCGCCGTATGTGACCGGCAAGGAGCGTGAGTTCATCGCCACGGTCGAGGCGGAGAACCCCGGCAAGTTCGCGTCCTATCTGATCTCATGGTCGGGGAGCGATTGATGACCGCCCTCCGCCGCGTCGAGCCCTCGCGCTCGCACCTCGTGTTCCTCCGCGATCGGATGAGCCCGACGGAACGCTGGCTGTTCGGGCTAGGCGACCTGCCGGGGGAAGCTGACGCTCATCCGCAGCACCCGCCGCTGGACAACCTCACGGCGCCGTGTGCGGCCGGGGTAGGGCGTGTGCACGCTCTCAGCCATGTCCGGGCTGTCGCTCCCCGCGATCAGATCGTCGGCCTGCGCCTTGTCCATCAGGACCAGGGTCAGGCCCAGACCCTCCAGCCAGTAGAACAGGAACGTCGACAGGCCCCATGCCACGCGGCGTCCGAAGCTGCGGTTCGGGGACTCAATTTTCGCGGTGTAGGCGTCCGGGAATCCAAGCCGGTCGTCGAGCGCCTGCTGGCTGATGCCGAGCGCCAATCGCCGACCACGCAACAGGCCGATCAGCGAGTCCTCGCTGGTGATGCGAACCGGTCTGACTGCCATGCGACGCCCCAATGCAAGGCCGCCCCCCGACGCCTGAGATGACCTCATTCGCGGCGCCTGTCCAGACGGCCGCCGCGCACCACCGCCAACCACAGAGAGAAGACCCATGACAGACGCCGCTTTCGACGCATCCCCTGACGTGCTCACCGCCACCGCGCAGGGCCGCCTCCGCTCCATCGTCGAGCGCGTCGAGCGCCTCGAGGACGACAAGGCCGCCGTCGCCGCCGACATCAAGGAGGTGCTCGCCGAGGCCAAGGGCGAGGGCTACGACGTGGCCATCATCCGGCAGGTCGTGAAGATCCGCCGCATGGACAAGGCCAAGCGTCAGGAGGCCGAAGCCATCCTCGACCTTTACCTGTCCGCGCTGGGTGAAGTCTGATGTCGGACGCCGCCGCCTTCGAGCCAGCACCCCGCGTCGAGCCGCTCTCCGCCAGCCCCATCCGCGTCTATGACGAGATGATCCAAGGGTCAGAGGAGTGGCTCGCCGCGCGCTGCGGACTGCTGACTGCCAGCGAGATGAAGCTGATCGTCACGCCCACGCTCAAGGCGGCGGCGAACGACAAGGAACGGGCGCACCTGTACGAACTGCTCGCTCAGCGCGTCACCGGCCATGTCGAACCGTCCTATGTGTCGGACGACATGCTCCGCGGCCGCGAAGATGAGATCGCCGCCCGCGAACTGTACGCCGAGCATTTCGCACCTGTCACCGAGGTCGGCTTCATCACCAACAACCGGTGGGGCTTCACGCTTGGCTACTCGCCGGACGGTCTGGTCGGCCCCGACGGGCTGATCGAGGCGAAGGGCCGGCGCCAGAAATACCAGATGCAGACCATCGTCGATCGCGAGGTGCCGCAGGAATACGTGCTGCAGCTCCAGACCGGCCTGCTCGTCACCGAGCGGAAGTGGATCGACTACGTCTCGTACTCGTCCGGCATGCACATGGTCGTCATCCGTGTCTTCCCGGACCCCGTCATTCAAGCCGCCATAATCGACGCTGCTGCTGCCTTCGAGGGTCGGCTGGCGACGAACCTGGCTGCCTACCGCACCGCCATCACAGAGCGCCGGATGATCCCCACCGAGCGCCGCACAGAAATCGAGATGTACGCATGACCGACATGACCTCCGCCATCGTCCCCAAGTCCGACCAGATCAACGCGGACGACCTGATCAGCGGGCCGCGCACCATCCGCATCATCGGCGTCGCCATCAGCCCGGGCGCCGACCAGCCGGTGTCGATCAAGTTCGACGACAGCGCGGGCAAGGTCTGGCGCCCGTGCAAGTCCATGTCGCGCGTGCTCGTCGCCGCATGGGGCCCTGACGCGAACACCTATGTCGGCCGGTCCGTCACCCTCTACCGCGACCCGAACGTCAAATGGGGCGGCATGGCTGTGGGCGGCATCCGCATCAGCCACATGACCAACATCGACAAGACGCTGACGCTGGCCCTGACCGAGACGAAGGGCAAGCGGGCGCCGTTCGTCGTCAAGCCGCTCGCCGCGGAAGAACGCAGCCAGGCCACCCAGGATCGGCCGGCGGCTGACCACTCGTCGACACACCCGACCGCCACCCTGCAGTCACGCGCGGACAAGCTGGAGATCGCGCTGAAGGATGCGCCGACGCTCGCTCGCCTGACGGCCATCTGGCAGTCGGCCAAGACGCTCCGTGCGGATCTGGAGGCCGGCGACAACGACCGGCTCGTCCTGCTGATGGACCTCTACAACCGCCTCGACGCCGAACTCGACACGGCGGCCGGCTTCCCTGGAGACCGATCTAATGACCAATGAGAGAGACGGACTTAAGCCGGGACCGCTGACCTCCGCGTCGGAGGTGTTCGCCCTGATGGACGGAACCGACCCGATTGACCGCATCCTGAAAGGCGCGGGCGTGGCCGACAGTACGCGCATTAGCGTGGCCTATGCGCTGATCGCTGACCGTAAGGACCGCGCCGCAGATCAGGGTTCATCGGCTGACGCCGATACCCAGCCAGCCTCGTCGTTCCAGTCGCGGGTCCTTCCGTGGTTGATGGAATGCTTCGGCGCTGAGATTGCTGCCGACCGGGTCGAACGATGCGACCGCTTCATCGAAGAGGCGCTGGAACTGGCGCAGTCGCTGGACTGGCCGAAGGAACGGGCCTTCGCGCTGGTCGATTACGTCTATGGCCGTCCGGCTGGCGAGCCGTTTCAGGAGGTCGGCGGCACGATGGTCACGCTGGCCGCGCTCTGTCAGGCCGCTGGTCTGGATATGGACGCCAACGGCGAGACCGAGTTGGCGCGCATCATGCAGCCCGAGATCGTCCAGAAGATCAGGGCCAAGCAAGCCGCCAAGCCGACCGGCTCCGCACTGCCTGTCGCGGCTTCCGTCCCCGGCGAGGGTCACGGAACGGGTGTTCTCGACGCGGCCCAGCGGAAGGCCGTTGAACGAGCCGCGCTCGACGCTGGCTGCCATGTCTGGCGACGCGCTCGCCTTGCGATGGTCGAGGACGGCAAGATCATCGGCTACCCGGCGTTCTCGCGCGCCGACATGGCCGAACTGGCGCGGCTGTATCGCGAAGACCCCATCCCCGATCCCCAGACCGCACTTCCGGGTTCTGTGGAGGGGGTGGAGAAAGACGCTAGCGACGCGCCTTGTTGGTACAGCGCCGACGAAGCGAACGCTTGGGCCTCCGGCTTTAACGCCGCCACCGCCACCAGGAATAGTGGAGATGAGCAATGATCGCCCTCGCCATCCCCTTCCTTGCGCTTGGCCTGATCGCAATAGCAGTCGTTATCCGGGCTGAAGGAGCAGGAGAATGAGCGCGAGCTTCACGATGCCGCATTGGTCGGACCCCCGCGTCGGAGCCGTTGCGCTGGCCATTTACGACGATACCAGCCTTCACACGGCCCTGCCGTTCCCGCGCGAGGACGCCGTTAAATACTGGCCCGGCCTCGATGCGCGGCGGTTCGTCGCGATGACAGCCGCCCTTACTTCCGCCGCTGCCCGCCAACAATCTCCCGAGAAGGAACCAGGGACATGAGCGACTGCCCCACTCGCGGCGAGGTCCGCATCATCAACGGCAAGAAGTGCCGCTTCATCGAACGCGAACTGGAAGGCGACAAGTGGGAGGTCATCGACGGACACTCTCCCATTCCCGCAGCCCCCTCGGACGTGGCGGTTGAGCGGGCGGCCTATGCCATTTTCCGGGTCATGCGCCCGGACCACATGACCGACTCCGATTGGCCTAACGGGATGGTTCTCGGCGACGGAAACGCGCTTCGCAACCGATGCACGGAAGCCGCCCGAGCCGCCCTTGCAAGCCTGAAGGGAGGGGAGTGATGGACTATTTCGTCTGGTTTATCGTGATTTCCGTGGTCGTCGTTTTGATCGTCGCCAGAGTGTGCGGCGGTGACGACATAGACACCGATGAGATTGGCCAATGACCGCCCCCGTCTCTCCCTCCGCGCCGGTGGCTTGGCGACGCCGACATGATGAAAGCCAGCGATGGACGGTCATGGACTGTGCCAACAACGCTGCCGAGTACGTCGCGCTCGGCTACGAGGTCGAACCCCTCTACGCAGCATCCCCAGCCCTCTCCATGGTAGGGCTGCGGGAGAAGGTGGCGCGGGTCTTGATGCTGTACGATCTGGACTCGGACGGCGACTGGCCCGCCGAAAAAGTCGAGCAGGCTTTCGAGTACGCCAACGCTAACCACTCCGGCGACTGCACCAAACAGCCGTGGACCTGTATGCGCTGCGTCGTGGACGACGTTTACAAACAGACCGACGCCATCCTCGCCCTTCTTGCGCGGGAGGGGGTGGGCGGATGACCGACCACCTCCGCGATCTGCCGGCCAGGCTCACCACCTCCGAGGTCGCATCGCTCGGTCGCTGGTCCATCCGCACGTTCATGCGCCGGCGCCGCACCGGCAAGTTTCTGGTCGAGCCGATCGACCGCGGCTCCGAACTTCTATTCCCGCGCGACCCGGTTCTCCGCGCCCTTGGACTGATCACCGATGAAACAGCCCCGAAAGCCCCGCCGGAAAAGCCCCGCGTCTCCGTCGACGCCATTCGCGAAAGGGGCGCTCGGACAGTACGTCGTCGCTCGCCCAAGAGCGGACGGGACATGGAGGGTGCTGTTCGAGGTGCCCGCGCGGCTCCGGCCCTCCGGCTGGTCGTCGACACGTCCGCTCCCGATTGACGGCCGGCGCGGGGATCTGAACGACCCGGCCGAGGTCGAACGCATCCGGGTCGATGCGGCGCGGCTGTATGCGGAACTGCAAGCGGCACGGACGGGCTCGCCGGTTGTCGACCCGGACCGTCGCTCGCTCGAGACGCTGATCACCGACTGGCAGGCGTCCGGCGAGTGGAAGGACAACAGGCCGCGCACGAACAAGGGTTACCAGGACTCGATCAAGGAGGTGCGCCACTGGATCGCCGAGGACGACCCCGACCCGGCCGAGATCACGGCGCGCGATGTCGAGACGTTCCTGTCCATCTACGACGACCGGCCGACCACGCGCTACCACGTCCGCAAGGCCCTCAGCCTGATCATGAAGCAGGCGGTCAAGCGGAAGTGGCGGACCGACAATCCGGTGACCGAGGTGACGGCGCCCATGCCGAAGACCCGGGTGGCCATCTGGGAGCAGGACGATGTCGACCTGCACGTCTGGGCGGCCATCGCAGCGGGCGACAACGACCTTGCGGCGATCATCCTGATGGAGTGGGAGATCGGCCAGCGGTTGACGGACGTGATCGTGTTCCGGCGCGGAGCCGAATACAGGCCCGCTGAGGGCATGTTCTCCTTCGCCCAGTCCAAGACCGCCGAAAATGTCTCCATCCCCGTCAGCGACCGCCTGAGAGCCGTTCTTGCCCATATCAAGGTCGATGGCTCGCCGTATCTGTTCCATGACACCGGAACGAAGCGGCCATTCCGCGATGTCAGCCGCCTCTCGCACGTCTTCGCCGACATGCGGGCCCGGTTCCTGATCGACGACGACGGCGCACCCAGGATCACCGGCGCCCGGCATCTGGTGCTCAAGGCTCTGCGCCACAGTTGCGTCGTCCAACTCGCCCGGGCAGGCTGCACGGTGCCTGAGATCGCGGCCATCACCGGCCACTCACCGGCGAGCGTCGAGGAAATCCTGCGCATCTACCTGCCGCGCGACAGCACGGTGGCCATGAACGCCCAGCGGAAGAGGGGGCTGATCGCGTGAGCCTGATCGAAGAGGCCAGACAGAAGGTCGCTGCAGCTTGCCGCCTCGACGGCTCACAGGAGCCAGCGGCGCTGCTGGTGCATCGTGATGTTTGGGCGCGCATGGGACGTGAGATGGAGGCCGTGACGACGCACGTCCGCGCGACTTCCGGCGGCGACACCTTCATGGGCCTGCCGGTCGAGTTCTCGGACGTGCCGAACCACATGGCCGTCCGCGTGACGCGCGCCCAGCAGGACTCGAACCTGCAACATCCAGCTTAGAAGGCTGGCGCTCTATCCGGTTGAGCTATGGGCGCTGCGTCGGCGCGGATAGCAGCGCGCACGGTCGATGGGAACAGGGCGTGCACGAACGTCAGACTATCGTCCAACTCGCTAGTCTGACGGCAAGAAAAAGTGGCAGGGTTTACAATAACGTAGTAGATTGAATGTCCGCCTTCTAAGCGGGGCGAGGCCGTTGTTATTGCTCGCCGCCGACAGACTTGGTCGCGACAACAAACGACGCATCACGCGGGCTCGCGACAACAGGCTCCGCCGCCGGTCTGATGGCCGCTGCTGCAATCGCCGCCTTCTGCCCGTCCCACACCTGGATCGCGAACCAGCCCAGCAGCGCCACCAGCAGGCCGATGATCCACTTCGCGCCCATCTTCAGGTCGCTCAGCGTCTCGTTGATGCGGTCGTACCGCTCGGCGCAGAGATCCTCGTGCGCGCTCATCTTCGCGTATGCGCCAGCCACGGTCTGCTTTTCCTCGCTCATGATCGTCCGCCCTTAACGCCAGAAGGCCCAGAAGGGCGCGTTGATGTGACGGGCTGCCGCGGCGTCGCGCGCCTCGCATGCCGTCACGACCTCGATCACGTCCGCCGTCCGGCCGTTCGCCTTGGCCAACTGCCCGGTCTGCTCGATGCCGAACACCTGCCAGTCCTGCTCACCACCGTCAGCGGCCGGCGCCAGGGCCGACGGGATGGGCTGCGACCAGCCAGCGGGGATTAGCGCGCTGCAGCCCTCAGCGGGGGCAAGCAGACGGGTCGATCCTGCACACCCCGTCACGAGCGGCGCGGCGGCCAGAAGCAGGGTCAGCAGCATTGCGGACTTCATCGGTCGCGCCTTTCACGGTGTCGTCAATCAGGGCTGTGCGGAGGTCGGAGCGGTCACGCACCTTGGAGGCGTCGCCGGATGCGGCGGTTCGGCCGTTCGCCATGGTCGAGACGGCATCCGCCTCATCGGCCCGGCGCTTCTCGCTGCAGTAGGACAGCGTCACGACCGCGATCGCCAGCAGGCAGAACAGCAGCACGCCGACCATGATGCGGCGGACGATGGAATCGAGACCGAGGAACCACGTCATGCGCCGGTCCTCATCTGCTTGGCGAGGCGGACCGCCCGGTTGCCCACCTGCTTGGCCCATTTCGAGGCCAGCATGTTCTGCGCGGCGAGGTCGTACTGCCCGGTGCGGACGTATTCGAGGGTGTTCTTGAAGCCCAGCAGTCCGGCGATGCCGAGGTTGAAGGCCATATTCTGCAGCACGCGGCGCCGCACTGGATCCAGCTTGGCGACCCATGGCAAGGCGTCGCCCAGTTTGTCGTTGTGCTCAGCCACGTCCGCGATCAGTTGCGCCTCAGCCTGGGCTTGCGTCCAGACGGTGCCCGGCTGGACGTGCGCGTGGCCATAGCCGACGGTCCAGACGCCGACGGTGTCCTTGTAGGCCGTCAGCCGGCAGCCCTCGTCGATCTTCAACTGGGCGATCAGTTCGGCGTCTGGCGCACCGCTCGCGGCGGCGCCGGCGATCGCGTCCGCCTTCAGCCCGAAGCCGTCAGCGAGCGCGTCGATCATCGCGACCTGCTCCTGGCTGAACTTCTGGCCCGGCGCGAAGGGGCGGATGGCGGCGAACAGGTCGGTGCGGGTCACGGGCGATGCTCCTCAAGGGGCGCGGGCTCGACGGTCACGGTGCCTGTCGGCGGGACGACCGTGACGCTGCCGTGCGGCTTCTCGTCCTCGGTCGTCGGCTTCTTGTTGCCCCAGCGCGCTCCGACGTAGGCCCCCAGAGCCCCGCCGATCACACCCGACGCGAGGCCGGCGAGGATCGGCAGGTTTTCCTGCGGGATTTTGATGAACACCAAGGCGGCCCCGACGAGCGTCAGGTTCACCAGGCAGGCCGTCACCACAATGGCGTCGAGGGTGCGATAGTCGCGGGTCATGACCGGACCGTCGCGTCTGGGCGCAACAACCGGAATGCACCCGGTCGGAGCGCGTGCGCCTATGGGTTAGGCTTTCGCCTTGCCCTTGGGTTCGGCCGGCGGATCGACGGGTTCCGGCGCCGGTTCAACCGGTTCGCCCGGCAGTTCGACCCACGGCACATTGAGCGCCTGAGCGACGCCGGTGAACACCTCAACGCCGTTGACTCCGTGCGCCTTCAGGTGGGTGTCGAGGGCGACCTGGATGAACATGACGACCTGTTCGGTCAGGACGGGCTGGATGACTTTCATGGGCAGGCTTTCGTGGTTGATGGACTAGGCGACGGCGACGGTCGTGACGGTGCCGGACGAGCCGCGCCATTTGAGCGCGCCCGCCTCGGAGTACAGGACGCCGCCGCCGGTCGGGTTGGTGGTCGGTGCCGTGGTCGCGTTCGCGAGGCCGAAGCAGCCAGCGCCAGTGCCGAACTGGGACGCCGTGCCAAGGCCGAAGTTGCTGCTGCTGTCGAACGCTGCCACGAACGTCGTCGGGTTGGCGGTGTTGGTCGTGCTGCGGAAGATCTCGAACGCGCCGGTGGTCGTGTAGTTGTTGGCGATCTGCCAGTTGCGGGCATTGGCATTACCGCCAGACGCACGACCGAACAGGGTCAGACCCGCGTTGTCGGCCGTGGCGTTCGAGATGATCTTCACCATCCCGGCGTTGTCGTTCGGAGCGCCGGCGATGTTGAGGGCAGTCGTCGTGCTGGTCGTGCCGATGCTGCCCTTGCCGAAGGCGTACAGGTTGCCGGACACGTCCACTGAGAACTGCGCCACGGTGTTGACCGCCGCGCGCAGCAGGGTGGAGGTCGCGGCCGATGCCGTGTTGGTGATGGCAATGTTGAAGGCGCGCGGCGCTCCCGAGGTGTTCCACGTCCCGGCAAGGTCCATCAAAGTCTGAGCGTTCGAGCCGGTCAGCGAATAGCCGGTAGAGGCAAAGCCGCCCGTGTTGGCAGGAACGGTCTGCGAAATGCGGCCCGTGACGCCACCGTTCAGGGTGACCGCGCCGCCGAAGTAGGACGGAGTGGCCCCGTCAGCGTAGAAGGCCCAGTTGGTGCCGCCGGCCGTCAGTGACGCGGCGTAGTAGCCGTACTGCGTGGTGATGGCCCCGCCGCCCGTGATCGTCGGAGCATCGACATACGCGCCGTAACGACGGGTCACGGTGCCGGCGTCCAGCGACGGCTTGGAGAACAGGCCGAACATGTCGTTCATGACCTGCGCGCCGGACGCGGGTTGCCATGCGCCACGATCCTGGAACGCGGCCCAGTGGTCATAACTGTTGCCTGCCATCGTCGTCAGGGCGTCAAAGGCCGCAAAAGCAGACGTGCCGCCGCGCCGGAAGTAGGTTGCCTCCACAAACCCGTGACCCGAGGTCGTGCTGGCGTCGTTCATGTTGCGGCTGATGACCACGCCGGGGTCAGTCGAGGTCGCGCCGTAGGTGCCGATGGTGGGGATGCCAGCAGAGGACACAGCAAACAGGCCAGACGCCGCCGAGAAGCCGCCAGCAATGCCCGCATTGAGCGTCACAGCCCCGCCGAAATACGACGGGGTCGCGCCTGCGGTATAGACAGCCCAGTTCGTCGCAGCAGCCGTCAGGGCCTCGACGTACATGCCGTGCTGGGTGGCGATGGTGCCGCCGTTGACCAAGGTCGGGGCCGCAACATAGACGCCGTGCCGGCGCGTGACCTCACCCGCATCAATCGCGGGCTTGGTGTACAGCCCGTACATGTCGTTCATCGTCTGACCGATGACCGAGGCTTGGAACGACGGACGGTCCTGGAACCCGGCCCAGTGGTCGTATGGGTTCGAGGCCATAACCACTGTCGCATCGAACGCGGCGTAGGCAGCGCCGCCACCACGCCGGAAATAGTCGGCCGCAACGAAGCCGTGACCGCTTGTGGTGCTGGCGTCGTTCATGTCCCGCGACAGGATGTAGCCAGAGTCAGTCGAGCTGGCCCCGTAGGTGCCCACACGCGGAATGCCCGTGCTGTCCACGGTGAACAGGCTGGCCGCCGCGATCAGGCCGCCGACGAACGCGCCGACGCCCGCCTTGGAGATGCTGGCCTTGGTGGTCCCGCCGACCTGCAGGTCAAGCAGTTTGGACGCAGCGGCCGAGGCCGTGTCCGTGATGTTCAGCTTGAAGCCGGTGAAGACCTCGGAGCCGTCGTTCCACGTCTGCGCGCCACTGATCAGCGGGGTCGAGTCCGTGACGGTCGTGCCGCCCAGCAGCAGGCGCTGTTGCGTGTAGGTGCCGGCCTCAAGCGCCGCGAGGATCGCAGCCGTCGCCGACGCATCGAGCGCCACCTGAGCGACGTTGCCCGAAAAGGTGGTCAGCGTCGCCTCGCTGGTCGTCTGGCGCCGGTCGAGGTCTTGCTGGCGCGCAGTCAGGCGGTTGATGTCGCCGTTCAGCGCCGGCATCCCCAGCGGAATGGACCGGCTGAACTGCGTCTGGCGATCAGCGACCACCATCCGGTCGATCGTCACCGTGACGTTTGACACCGCCACATCCAGCGTGACCTCGCCGGAGCCGTACCCGCCCTCGACGGCGTCACCGTCCTGAACCGCGAAGCCTTCGACGGTGTAATCCGCCGCGTCCAGCAGCTCGTCGTCGACATAGACCAGGATGTCCGCCGAGGCCCAGAACGGGAACTCGAACGGGAAAACCGTCGTCGGAGTCCCGCCCACGACGGTCGACGGCGGCTCAGTGAAGGGCGGGACATTGACGTTGGCCATGGTCGCAGCGTCAGGCGGATGCCGTCACGCCGGAATGCACCGGTCAGAAGCGGAAGGTCGGCGCCTCTTCCTCTTCGCCCTCGACCTTCTGGCCCCACATGGGCGTGCGGCCCTGCGCGTCCGCTGCGAGGTCGTCCAGATAGGCGGTCGAGCCCTCGGTCCGCAGCCGCTCGGCAACCTGCGGCCACGCCTCCATGACCGCGGCATAGTCGTAGGCGCGGTTGCGGCCGCTCGACAGGCGACGCTCAAGCTCGGCGGCGACTTCCGGCGCGAGGTCTTTCAGGTCTTCCCACAGGCCATCGCGGTCCATCTGCTCGCGGTTCTGGAAGCCGGGCTGGCCGGTCACGATCATCGCATTGCGCATCTCGGCCACGGTGATGCGCTCGACGGCTTCCTCGACCGTCTGACGGGTGCGGCGTGACATCGGCGGGAGGGGGGCGCCGTCGTCCTTGGGCATGGATCCGTTCAACTCGCCGATCAGGGCGCTCGACTCCTGGGCGAACACGCGGGCGCGCTCCAACGGGTTCAGGCGGCGGGTCGGGGCGGCGCCCATCTGGCTGAGCACGAACAGGCGGCCGGGCTCGTCAAGATCGGTGAGGATCTGCCGCGCCGCATCCATCCGGCCCATCTCCACATATCTGTCGAGACCCTTCTTGGCGCGCATCAGCTCGCTCATCTGCGAACCGGCGCGGTCATAGAAGTCGCGCTGGTCTTGGGCGCCACGCTGCCACGGCTGCACGAACCGGCGCACCACGGGCAGGTCGGTCCACGTCCCGGCCGGACGGTCAGGGTCGGCCGCATCCATGCCGTTCAGGATGTAGGAGCCGATCGGGCCGCCGAAGCCCGCGATGGCATAGTCGATCTTGGCCGGCGAGACGTTGACCTGCTTGCCCAGCCAGCGCGAGAAGCCGCTGTTCCAGTGCTGGTACTGCATGTGAGGCGGCAGTTCCTGCAGATGGTCGGGCACGATGGGGCGGCCGGTCATCGAGTTGGTGTTGGACTTCAGCCCCCCGACCACGGCCACCACGGGAATGTCGGTCGGCGGCACGAACAGTTCGCCCAGGCCCTTCCACATCCGCTCCATGGCCTTGTCGTCGCCGCCGGCCGCTTCCATGCCGCGCTCGACGATGTTCGACAGGAAGGCCAACTCGAACGGCTTGGGCACGCGGATCAGGTTCTCGCCCCACGGGATCGTCCAGTGGGTCGCGCGCATCCGCTCGTTGGCCTGCTGATATTCCGGGTCGTCGCCGAACATGGCCGTGAGTGTCGCGCCGATGGTCGAGATGGCCGCCACCTTGGTCCACGCCTTCGTCGCCAGTTTCAGCGCGGCCGCATCCTCAGCGCGCATCGGAGCGCCCGGGGTGCGCAGGAACAGCGGCGAGAGCGCGTCCTTCAGTGGCACCCGGGTCAGCGCACCGTCGGCGCCCAGCACCCGCAGCGTCTTGTCCATGCCCTGCACGGCGGCGTTCAGGAACGTGACCAGCCGGCGGGTGTAGTGCATCTTCGACCCGGCACGGCCGAAGTCGATCATGTCGCGGGCGGTGAACGACGCCTGGATCAGCGCGTCGTATTCAGTGAACCCGGCCTTCTTCGCCCGCTCGAACGCGCGCTTGAACACACGCAGCCGTGAGCCGGTCTCGGAAATCTCGCTAACCGACAGAAGGCCGCCCAGGCTGGAGAAATACTTGGCCTTGATGCCGCGCTTGGCCAGCGCCATCGTGTCGGCCTTGTGCAGCGCCTCGCCCATCATGGCCGTCGCCGCGCCGCCGCTGATGCCGCCCGACTGGCCATACAGCCGCGACACGTCGCCCTGCTTGAGTTCGTCGATCACGCCCAGCACGCCCTCGCCGGGCTTGAACCCGACATCGGTGATGATCCACGCCGACACCTGATCGCGGATGAAGTTCGAGATCAGGAACGCCGGATCGCGGGTGATGGTCTGGGCCAGCACGGCGGTCGGTGCGGCCACGGCGTTCAGGAAGGTATCCTGCATGCCCTTGGACATGCCCGACAAGCTCTCGAACACGTCGCGACCCCACTCGGTGTCAATGACCTCCCACGCCTCGCGCTTGCCGTTCCGCCACGCATAGATGACGGCCTTGCCCGCGTCGTTGATCTCCCCCGCGCGCCAGACATCGTCCGGCCCATCATCGAACATGTCGATCGTCGACCGGTCCACGGCGCCGGCCACCTTGACCTTCGGCACCACGATCTTCCGCAGCCACTGGTTCGACGGTTCAGCCGTGCCGGCGCGGGCCTGTGCCGCCTCGAACCGCTCCGCCAGGCGGATGAACGACAGGTTCAGCTCGTTCTGACGGATGCGCTGGTTGGTCTTGTACGCGCGCTCGATCAGCACGGACACCGGATCGACGATGTCGCGGTCGGAGCCTTTGAACTTCTTGACCGCCGGGCCCGCGTTCTTGCCGGCGCCAGTCCCGCCGGTCTGGGGCCCGTCGTCCATCACGCGGCGCAGCGGCACATAGAAGTCCCGACCGGCGATCGAGGCGTCGTAGGTCACCTTGTCGATCAGCCCGCCGTCGAACGCCTTTTTCAGCAGGCCGCCGGCGAACTCGTTGACCTGATCGGCCAGTGCGCGGAATTCCGGGTCTTGCGCCTCGATGTGCTTCACGAACGCATCCGCGTCCGCCTTGGACCGCGACACCGGGTCCACCTCGATCTCGCCCCGTGCGCGCCGGTCCCACTCGATGCTCGAGCGCCGGGCGACCATGTATTCGTTGAACCGCTGAACGGCGTCCTCGGCCTTCTCGCCCGCACGCTTGGCCCGCACCGCCACCGCGCTGATCACGTCGGCAAGGGCGGGCGTTGTCGGTTCGAGTCCGCGGTACTCATGGACGCCGTGCAGCAAGTCCTGGTGGCCGATGGCGGCCCAGTCGAACCGGCCACGCGCCAACATTCGGGGGTCTTCGCTCGGCAACAGGTCCATCGGCCGGCCAGTCAGCGCCTCGGTGTCCGAACGCAGGCTCTCCGTCGCGCGGACCAACGGATGAAGGTCGCTGACGACGGCGGTGTAGGACCGCGCCATGGCGTCGCCGATCATCTGCGGCAGTTCGCCCTCGCGGACCCGGTTCAGCGCGTCTCGCAGCGGCGTCTTGGGGGCGACGCGCTGGACGATGCCGAAGTCGGGGACGACCGGCGCTGGGGAGGGGGCCGCAGCAGCAGACAGGGCCGCCGATGATGTAGCCGTCGGGGCAGGGCCGGGCGTGGGGCGTGTGGTCGCCGCAGCAGCCTCTACCGATGCGACCAGCGTGGGCGCTTCCGGCTCCACACGCGGCACGACCGGGTCGGTGAAGGCGGCGCGCACATCGGGGCTGACGGGGCGAGTGCCGAAGATTGAACGGGCGGCGCCGCCAAGCGCATCGCTGCCGCCGCTCAGGATCGCTCCGAACGCGAAACTGCCCGCCGTCTGGCCAACGTCATAGCCGTCCTGTGCGCCGGAATAGGTGTCGAGCGTCTGGGCCACAACATCGGCCGCAGCGTTCGCGCCGCCCTGGGTGAGCGCGTTCCGCCCGACCTGCGTGGCGATCTGCTGAACCCCTTGCCGGCCAACAAGAGAGCCGCCCCCACCGACCCAACTGGTCGGGTCAAGCCCGGCGCCGCCGACCTGGCCCGCGAGGAATGCTGCGAAGTCGCCGGGGTTTCTGATCGGGTCCGCTTCGGCGCGCTGGCCATACCGGGCGCGACGCTCGCGCTCGCGGTCGGCGGCAACCGTCGACAGGCGATCCTCACGACCCAGCAGGGCCGCCACCGCGCGCATCGCTATACCGCCCTCGGACCGCCCTGACAGGCCGACGCGCGCCGTGCCGCTCGGATTGTCGGCGCGGAGGAGTGCTTGAAGCGGCCCGCGACGGAAGCCGTCATCGAGGTTGTCCAGCAGGCGCCGGCCCATGCTGCGATCAGTCCCGCCGCCCACCAGCCCGCGCCGTTGCGCCTCTTCGTACAGCGCCTTCTTCTCCGGCGGCAGGATGTTCCGGCGATAGGCTTCCGCCCAGATTTCGTCCTGGCTCTGCGTCACAGCGGCGAGGCCCCCAGCGCGGCGCGCAGTTCAGCGTCCGTCATCTGAGCAGCCGGTCGGGCGGTTCCACCTGCGGACCGGGCCATCGTGTTCGCCCGTCCAGCGGTTGCCGCGCGCTCAACGTCAGCCCGTGCTGGCGGTGCGCCGGTCTGTCCGGCCGCCGTCAGCCGCGCCGCGATGTCGGCGGCGAACCGGGTGTTGCCCCGGACCTCCAGCACGTCACGCAGCACGCGCTCACCGCGCGCGCCGAAATTGCGGACGAGGTGCTCCTGATAGCCCCGGAAGCCCTCAGTGTCGTTTGCCCGGGCGAACCGCTCAAGGTCCGCCGCGAACACGACGAGGCTGGCGTTCGGTAGCGTCCGGCGGTTGCCCTCGGTCACCCCGGCGCGCTCTTGCGCCATCATGTTGGCGTCGACAAAGCCCTGGGCGGCCGGGACGCTGTTCGGTGACGCCCGCCAACGCTCGTGTGCGGCCCGCACAGAGAAGTCCGTCATGGTTGAACCGGCGGGGTCACGGCGCTGCGCATCGCGGCGGCCCTGATAGGCGTCCCACGTCGCACCGGCCCGACCGGCGTTCATGGCGGCCAGCACCTTGCGGGGGTATTCGGCGCTGCGCGGGTTGCCGCGCGACTCCACGCCTGCCAGCCACGCCTCACGAGTGATCGCGCCGGACCGGGGATCGCCGACCGACCGCAGCCAGCCGTCCACATTGCCCTCGCCCGCGTGATAGGCGGTGATCGCGAGGAAGGTGTCGCCGTTGTAGCGGGTCAGCAGTTCGCTCATGTAGGCGCGACCGATCTGCTGGTTATAGGCAACGTCGTTCAGCAGGCGGTTCTGGTCGTAGGGCAGGCCCAATTGCGCCGCCAGTCGACGGGCCGTGGCGGGCATGACCTGCATGTCGCCGTAGGCACCACCGCCTGCCGGGCCAGTGCCATCAGGGTCTTCGCTGATCAGGTTGGACCGACCCGGCGTCTCGACCTGCGACATAGCCGTGATCACCGCGTTCAGGTCGTTCTCATCCTGCACGACCGGCAGGCCCTGATCGAACCCGCGCGTGGCCATGCGCGCCCTGATCTGCTCAGCGGCGGCCTCCGGGTCGTTCAGCGGCAGGGCTCCGACATCCTCGTGGAACTGGCGAGCTTCCGCTCGGCGCTTGTACCAGGCCGAGACGGCGGCATTCCCGCCCGCGGCCCGCACATCCTCGACCGTCAAGCCGGTCCCGTCGCCAGTCAGTTCGACGCCGGCAATATCCTCGTCAACACGGCGCTGCAAATCCTGCTCGCGCTGGTTCCGCTCCGACGCGGCCTGCTGACGGCGCTGGTTGGCGAGATTGATCTCTTGGCTCACCGCCTCCTGACCGGCGTTGAAGATCAACTGGCGCTCCTGAAGGTCGCCGAGGGTCTCGTCGGTCAGGATGCCTTGCAGGCGGGCCAGCGCGGCGTCCGTGCCTTCCGTGCGCAGCCCCTCGACCGCCCACGCAGCCACAGCGCCGGCCTTGATGCGGCCGATCAGTTCGTCGCGCTTGGCGTCGACCTCTTCCGCCGACATCCCGAACGCCGGGTTGCCCTCCAGGTTCTCGAACCCGAGGGTGATCTGCATGATGTTGGCCTCGACCTGCGGGTCGGCCATCACGTCCGCCAGACTGGCGCCGGGACGGATATTCAGCGTGTCGTCGGCCAGCCGGTCGATGCGTGTCAGCAGGCCGGTCTTCGCCTCGTCCCGATCGGCGGCCGCGCGGGCATTGCGGATGACGCCGAGGTGGGCGTCGGCGCGACGGTCGAAGTCGACCGACCACTCCATCGCCAGCGGGCCCGGAACCGGACCGCCTTCGCCGACAGCCGCGCTGCGATATTCCGCGACCTTGGCCTCATATCCAGCCGGGTCCAGCAGGTGTTCGGCCCGCAGCGCGTCAAGGTCACGGTCGGCGTCGTTGGCCAGCCGGGCGAGGGTGCCCCGTTCCAGTGCGCTGTTGTACGCCTGATCGAACCCGGTGATGGCGGTCCGTTGCTGGAACTGGCCGGCCATCACGTCCTGTTCGGCGACGGCCTTGGCTTCCTGCTCCAGCGCGGGCTGCATGGCCTCGACGATCTTGCCCAGACCCTGAGCCGCCCGGTTGAAGCCGTCGGCGGCGGCCTGCTCGCCCATGCCGTAGCTGCCGGTATCGACGATGGTCGTCGCGACATCGCCGCGACCGACCGGCAGGCCCGTTCCCGAGGCGGCCATCTACTTGCCCTTGCCGTATGACGCAGCCGCCGCGAAATCGCCTGCGCTGTTCAGCACGGCGAGCGGCACGGCCCACGACGCCCCGGTGCGATAGCCCTTGCGCGCCTGCTCAGCGGCTCCGGCCCGCGTCAGTTCGGACAGCACGGCCACGCCCTCGTCGCGATAGGCGTCCTTCATGGTCCGGCGCTGGATCATCTGCCCGGTCTGCGAGTCCAGGGCGGCCCCGCGCGCTGAACGGATGGAGTCGATGTTGCCGAGCGCGGTCTGCAAATCCTCGCGCGACCGTTCGCCGATCTGCTTGCCGCGCAGCAGCGCCATGTCGCGCTCGATCTGGGCCCCGAGGGCTTGGGCCTTGTACGCGCCGCGCTGTGCGAAGCCGCCAAGGATGCCCGCCACGCCCTTGGCGGCGGATCCGGCAGCGGCCATCATGAGAAGGGGAAGGGGCATGCGGCCACGGTCGCGCTGACCGGGCTACGGCGGAATGCACCGGATGGCCTAGTTCCGCACTTCCAGCACGATGCCGTTCACGCGCCACGGCCCGGGGTACGGCCGGGTGAAGGTCGCGGTCGGCTCATACGACCAGCCGAACATCGGCTTGCCGATCTCTTCGTCCCGCAGCGGCGGGGCCTCTTCGGTGTCCTCGCCGCCTCGATAGACCGGCAGCAGGTCGCCGTTGATGGCCATGTATCGGCCCGACCAGCGGACGATCGCGCGGACGATGCGCTGCTTCCGGCGCCGGGCGCGTTCGTCGGCGGCCTCCAGCGGGTGCCAGGTCTCAGCCTCCGGCACGAAATTGAAGCCCAGTTGGATGTCGCCGTCCAGATCGGGCACGCCGAAGTCGCCATCCGCGTCCAGCGTGACCTCGCCGATGTAGGAGTCGCCCATCATCAGGCTGCAGGTCGCGCCGGCCAGCGTCGCGCACCGATAGACGAACGCCGCCGCCATCGGTCCGTCGGGCCCGTCGATCGTCTCCGTCGTCGCGGCGCCCTGAAGCGCACCAATCAGAACGTCGACACAGGCGTCCATGTAGCGGGACTGGTCGAACACCTCGAGCGAATAGACCGTGTCCTCGCCGTGCTCACGCCGGAACAGGCCCCACGCCTCGCCCTTGTGCGCGCACAGGCTCCGGCACAGGCCCGCCGTCTCCCATTTGCCCCAGCCGAACACCTCCGCGCTCTCGCTGTAATAGACGACCGGGATCGTGCCGTCGGCGTTGGCCGCATAGACGTACCGCTCCGGGTCGGTCTCGCCGCCGCTCACATAGGCCAGCGACCGCGGCGAGCTGATCAGGTGCGACGACAGCAGGCTGATGTCCGCCGTCTTCCACGACCGCCGCACGTCGCCGGTCGGGAAAATGCCGATCATCGACCCGCCGCCGTTCTCGACCGCGACCACGCCCTCGCTGATCAGCACCGGGCGGCAGGGAGAAAGGCCGTCGGGCCCGATCTGGTTCACGCCGAAACTGGTCGGCCGGATGGGGTTCGTCTCGCTCTCCGGCACATAGTAGATGCCGCGCGCCGTCCCGATCAGCAGTTGCTCGGCGCTGATCACATGACGGATGACGCCCGCCCGGGTGTCGCCCAGTTCCTCGAAGATCGCATCCGCATCGCCGACGCCGATCTGGAAATCCTGCATATCGCCGATGGCGCTGGCCAGCACGCCGAACGGAACCTCCGGCAGACGGGCCTTCCAGAACCGGTTGCGGTGCACGGCGCCGGTGGCCGCATAGCCCCGCAGCGCGCTCTCCGCCTGCTCGTCAAAGTCCAGCACGGCCGCGTTCGTCGTCGTCGACTGGGCGCCGGTCACCCGGGTCACCGTGCCGGCGCGGCCGATGATCTGCTCGCCGGTCGGAGTCGCCGCCGCGTCGTAGAAGAACGGCGTGAAGTTCGACATCAGCAGGGTCAGGTTGCCGCCGCCGATGGCCGTGATCTCGCCCTCGGTCTGGGTGTCGCGACCCTGGACGACCTCACCGACCTCGAACCCATTGGTAGAGGCGACCGGCAGGGTGATAGTCGGGTAAAGCTGTTGGATGACCGTCGCCGTCACCGTGGTCGAGTTGGTGACCGTCGTGACCGCAACCTCACGGCCTTGAATCCGCAGCCGCAGGTCATCGTGCAAGGCGTCGAAATAGGCCGCGCTCGCCGTCAGGGTGATCGAACCCGTCACGCCGCTCGGTGTCAGGCTCAGGCCGCGCGGGGCGAACCGGTAGTAGGATTGGCGCACCGACCCGCCGATGCCCGCCGGCGCCGTGTCTGCGGCCACGCTCCACACACCGGCCGTCGAGCGCGTGATCAGCGCCGTCGGCAGGTCGGGGTGCAGCACCCGCGCCTCCTTGTCGTACGGTTCGACGATCAGCGGCGTCTCGTCGTCCGTCAGCATGGCCAACGTCCAGTCGCAGTTCGTCGTGACCGTCTGCACGAGCGCCCGCGTGGCCACGTCGAAAACCTCAAGCTGGCCGTCGGTCAGCACCAGCACGAAGGCCGTGTCCTGCACGATCATCATGCACACGATGCCGTCGCCATCGACCGTCGCCACCCGCTCGGTGCCGGGCCGGGCGTCCAGAGCGCCGCTGACCAGAATGCGGACGTTGCGCGCACGCTTCAGGCTCTTGGCGCGAACGGCCAGGTCGGCGCGGAACAGGTGCTCGACACCCACCTCGCCTGTCTCGAACGACATCTGCTCGACTTGGCGCGTCGGCATCAGCGGTACGCCCGATTGTCCCACGCGCCGCGGCGGTTGCGGGCCGCGGCCAGATCCCACTCGCCCGCATCGGACGCCGTGCTGGCGCGCTGATCGCGGACCCGCGCCTTCTGCAGTTTCAGTTCGGCCAGCCGCTCGCGTTCCTTCGCCAGATCGTGCTGCTCAGCGATGCCGCCATAGAAGATCGCCTCCATGCGGTGCTGCACGGACATGGCGAAATCGGCCGGCCACTCGGACTCGTCCACGCGATAGGTGCCGACGGCGTACAGGCCGTCGTCATATTCGGTCAGGACCGCGCAGCACGCGCCCTGGGTGGTCGACCGCTCTTCCTGATCGACCCGCTGACCGTTCACGTCCTGCACATATTGCAGCGACATCAGCCCGACAGGCTTGCGCCACAACTGGACCCACGGCAGTTCCGGCGTCAGTTCGGTGAGTTGCATGGCGTTGACCCGGCGCGCGAACTTCCAGCCGTGCTGCGTCAGGTATTCCTCGACGATGCCCTCGTAGTGCTGGACCGTCAGGTTCGCGATCTCGGACCCGTCGTCGAGCGTCGTGATCTCGCCGTTGCCGGTGCGGCTGGCGGCGCTTGCGATGATGCCGAGTTTGGTGGCCATCAGGACAGCGCCGCACCCGCGCGATAGAGCCACGGGGTGACAACGGGCAGGTCAAGCGCGTCGCCGATTTCGATGAGGAGCCAGCCGATGTATTCCATGACAGCGAAGGTCGGCCAACGCGGTCAGCGCCGGAATGCACCGGATGAGGTGATGGCGCCTTCCCGGCCCTAGGCTTGGCGGAACCGGCCACGCGCGCCATACGGCGACAGTTCGGGACGCGGGAAGGACTTTGCACACCCACTATGCCAGAGGCCGCTGAATGCGAAAAGGCCCCGGCAACAAATGCGCCGGGGCCAGTCTTCTGTCGGACCGTCGAGGGGAGGGGTCAGGCCGGCAGGAGGGCTTTCAGTTTCGCGGTCGAGGCGCCGGCGAAGAACTTGATGTTGGCGGC
>Ga0208116_1000075_pt1 | contig 41507 bp, 41 predicted proteins | sample LakWasMeta9_HOW4_2_FD_183859 | JGI IMG/M metagenome (GOLD analysis project Ga0208116, IMG submission 183859) | Freshwater sediment methanotrophic microbial communities from Lake Washington under simulated oxygen tension - Sediment Metagenome... | ecosystem: Environmental > Aquatic > Freshwater >... | reverse complement strand
TGTTTCATTTCAGAAGAAATTAAACAGAATCCAATAGTTAAGAAATTTACTCAAACTGTTCAATATTATGCTGAAAACTCATTCGAGTTAAACACTAGAAATCTTGCTAAACTACTCAGTCAAAAGGCTTACGAGTTGAATCTTGTCAAAAATCGCAAGGATCATGGAAAGTTCGTAAGCGATTTTTTAATTGAAGAAGCACCATCATGTTGGAGAATGGAACATTTTCCAGATTTAAATAAAACCAACGAGGGTCAGTTTCTGGATGAATTTGATTATGCTCTTCTAACAAGGAAACCAGTAAAAAAAATAAATTTATTGCTAATCATATCCGCACTTTTTCCTAGTGACATTAACGCATTGTTAGAAGTAGCTAAATATGACGAATTACATAAAAAAGTTCCAGAAACTGTGTTCTCGGAGGAAGAAATCCTTACTGCGTATATTAATAATTATGGTCAAGCAAAAAAAATAGCTAAAGAAATAAACTGTAGTTATAAAACAACTGTAAGGTGGCTTGTATATTTTGGCTTTTTCCCATTGGAAGCTATTGGCAAAAGGACAATTGATGCTCTAATAGCTTTTAATCAAGGGTTTACTATGGAAAAAATTATTTCAATGCAAGATGTAAACTTAAAACATCTTCTTTTAATTACTCATCCTGATATTAAAGGTATGAAACAGATACTTAATAACTTAAAAAATACAATCCCAATAGTCTAAAAATACACATCGGTTTTAAGATGTAGGTCATGTCCTAAGATGGGCTAAGTAAATTTTTTATCTGAATATAGTTTTAAATTTTCGAATAGCATCTTGCATCATCGGAGATTAAATCCACAATTAGTTTTTCGAGTAGAATTTAAAAGGCAATAGTGTACGAAGCTATAAAATGTCTAGTGAGGACTAGTCAATTCAATAAAAACATGAAAGATTGGAATTCTGTACATGACTGAGTATTCCAGTGAAAAGAGCCACCTAGAATTGTTTTAAAAGAGCCACTAATAACTATCTTAACTAAGCCAATTGGTTGTTGGTCTGCAAAGCGGACAAAGCTGCCATTTAGTTTAGGTTTTTAGAGGTCAACAATCGGCCCAAAGCTGACCTTCATAATAACCTATGAAGATTTACAAAACCAATGAATCCCATACCAATAAAAAATATAGCGAATTGTGAATTTTCAAGTACTAGAGATTTATCATTCATCCTCTTCCCAAGCAAATTTTTTTTAGATTCTTCGCATAGTTAATTGAATGATTTTTTATTGTATTTAAACTAGACGACCGGTCTAATCTATGCAATAATGCATTTATGGGTAATGAACTTCCAATCACAAAGTCTGGCGATACGCGTCAGCAAATCCTCGATACAGCCAAGGGCATCATCCTCGGCAAGGGCTTTGCTGCGGCCGGCCTCAACGAGATACTTTCCACCGCAGGTGTGGCCAAGGGCTCGTTTTATCACTATTTCAAATCTAAAGAGCAGTTTGGCGACGCCTTGCTCAAAGATTACTTTGACGACTACCTGCAGATGTTAGAGCACATGCTTAAAGATGACGGCAGCACTAATTCCAGCCGCCTGCTGGGATTTTTCCAGTTCTGGCTGGATACGCAGTCTAGTGATGCCACAACGGATAAATGTCTGGTCGTTAAATTGAGTGCGGAAGTGACGGATCTTTCCGAATCCATGCGACTCACACTGAAAAATGGTACCGGTCGTGTGATAGCGTGCCTTACCAACTGCGTGCAAGAAGGAGTCCACAAAGGCGAGTTTCCGGTCAACCTCGATGCAAAAACTGTAACGGAAGAAATATACTATATGTGGATAGGCGCAACGCTTTTGACCAAGGTAGGCCGCACGCATGCAGCCTTGGAATGCGCCATGAATGCCACGAAAGAGAGATTGGGGCTTAATTGAGTACGATCTTTTTTATTTGGCCGAACACTAACCGACTGGTCTAATAACTGTAATTTTTAAGGAGTTTTGATGCTGAATTTTGATTTTTACAACCCGACGCGCATCGCTTTCGGCAAGGGCAAGGTCGCCGAAATCGACAAGTTGGTCCCTGCTAAGGCTCGCGTATTGATTGTTTACGGCGGCACTAGCGCCAAGAAGAATGGCACGCTGGATGAAGTCAAAGCCGCACTGGGCGGGCGTTATGCCGAAGAATTCAGCGGCATCGAGCCTAATCCGACTTATGAAACGCTCATGAAAGCCGTCTCTAAAATCAAGGCCAACAAGCTGGATTACCTACTGGCAGTCGGCGGTGGCTCGGTGATTGATGGCACTAAGTTTGTCGCGGCGGCGGTGTATGCCGAGGGCGACCCGTGGGAGATTTTGCTCCAGCGCGGTGCCAATGTGAAACAAGCCATGCCTTATGGCACGGTGCTGACCTTGCCAGCGACAGGCTCGGAGATGAACGACGGCTCGGTGATTTCACGCACCGAAACCGCATCCGGCTTACACGACAAGCTCTATTTCACCAGTGAGCATGTGTTCCCACAGTTCTCCGTGCTCGACCCGAGCAAGAGCTACACCCTGCCGCCGCGCCAGTTGGCTAACGGCGTGGTGGATGCCTACACCCACATCATGGAGCAATACCTGACCTACCCGGTGGAAGCGCGGGTGCAGGATCGCTTTGCCGAAGGCTTGCTACAGACCCTTATCGAGGTTGGTCCCAAGGTGCTGGCCAATCCGCAGGATTACGACACTCAGGCCAACTTCATGTGGGTCGCCACCCTAGCCTTGAATGGCTTGATCGGCTCCGGTGTGCCCAGCGACTGGTCGACGCACATGATAGGCCACGAAATCACCGCGCTGCATGGGTTGGATCACGCACAGACGCTGGCAATTATTCTGCCGACCATGTTGAGTGTGCGTCGCGAATCCAAGCGCGCCAAGCTGCTGCAATATGCCGAGCGCGTCTGGCATATCAGTGAAGGGTCAGAAGATGCTCGCATCGAAGCGGCCATCCAGAATACCCGCGCTTTTTTCGAGAGTCTCAGCGTGCCTACGCGCTTATCCGCCTACAACATCAGCGCGGATGCCATTCCTGCCCTGCTGGCGCAGCTTGAAAGTCATGGCATGGTAAAACTCGGTGAGCATGAGGATGTGACGCTGGATAAGTGCAGGGAAGTGCTGGAAGCCAGTATTTAAATTTTTAATAGGGTGGATAAAGCGCGATATCGCGAATTCACCACCTTTGTACTTATTTTTTATTAGGAGCAATCATGAGCAAAAAGTTAGCACTGTATGTACGTCTGCACGCCAAGCTAGGCAAGGAAGCAGCACTGGAGGCATTTCTGAAATCCGCACTGCCACTGGTGGAAAATGAGCCAGAAACCGCTACCTGGTACGCACTCAAATTCGGCCCTGCCACCTTTGGCATTTTCGATACCTTTAGCGATGAGCATGGCCGTCAAAAACACCTGACGGGCAAGATTGCCGAGGCACTGATGGCGAATGCCGCAGACTTGCTGGCCGAGATGCCGGTGATCGAAACCGTGGATTTACTGGCAGTCAAAGGCCAGGCTTAAATCAGTTTTTGGCTAAGTAGATAGCTCCTCCCCTGGCTATTTCGGGCCTACACTGGCACATCGCTTTCCTCCCTTTTGTGGTGTGTCAGTGTTTTTTCTTATAGAGCAGAATGTATACCCCTAATCCAAATCAATCGCCTACAGCCAACCGCGGCTGGCAGCGTGTATTCCAGCGCGGCAAACTCACGCTCGGTATCATGTTCCCGATCGAGGCATTCGAGCGCGATCAGCCGACCATGCACAACCAGGTAGCGCTGGCGCAGTTTGCCGAAAAAGCCGGTTTTGCCAGCCTCGGTTTTCGCGATGTGCCGCTGCGCGACCCGAATTTTGGCGATGTCGGCCAGGTATTCGACCCCTGGGCTTATCTCGGTTATATGGCCGCGCAGACCACAGAAATCGCACTGCTAACCGCATCCATCATCCTGCCGTTGCGTCACCCGATTCATATCGCCAAGGCCGCCGCCAGCATAGATCAGTTGTCCAATGGACGCTTGCTACTGGGTATTGCTACGGGCGATAGGATGGTGGAGTTCCCGGCCTTCAATGTGGATTTTGAGTCGCGCGGTGCCATGTTTCGCGAAGAAGTCGAGTTGCTCAAAATTTATTGGTCAGAGTACTTCCCGCAATTAAGCAACAGCTTCGGCCATCTACAAGATGCCGATGTCATCCCCAAGCCGGTAGCTTCGCATGTGCCCTTGCTCGTTACCGGCCATAGCCAGCAGGATTTGGGCTGGATCGCGCGTAATGCCGATGGCTGGATGAGCTACCCGCGCAGCATTGAGGCACAGGCGCAGGTGGTGCAGCGCTGGCGCGATACGGTAGAAGCCGAATTGCCAGGGCAGTACAAACCATTCACGCAGTCTTATTTTATTGATCTTACCGATAATCCCAACGAAGCGCCTACACCGATTCATCTCGGGCATAGACTGGGAAGAAATGCGCTGCTGGTACATCTGCGCGCCAGCCAGCGTATCGGCGTGGATCACCTGATTTTCAACGTCAAATACGGCAAACGTCCAGCCGGTGAGGTGTTGCAGGAGTTGGCTGAATTTGTTTTATCGGAGTTTATATGAAGTTGTAGCGCAGGCGCCCCCGCCTGCATCCATCAAAAAATGCAGGCGGGTTGCCTGCGCTATAAAAATAGGAGCCACCATGAAAGCCGTTGCATTAACCAAGTATTTACCTATCAGCGATCCTGAATCGCTGATGGATGTCGAATTGCCCATCCCCGTCGCTACTGGTCACGATCTGTTAGTCAAGATCCACGCCATTGCAGTCAACCCCGTCGATACTAAGGTGCGCAAGCCTAAAGACAAGGTGGAAGCAACGCCCAAGGTGCTGGGCTGGGATGCCGCTGGCGAAGTGGTTGAAACCGGGCCGAATTGCACGCTGTTTAAACCTGGTGACAAAGTGTTTTATGCGGGTGACATCACGCGCTCGGGCTGCAATGCCGAATATCAGCTCATGGATGAGCGCATTGTGGGGCACATGCCGCAGAGCTTGAGTTATGAGCAGGCAGGAGCCCTCCCGTTGACCGCCATCACTGCGTGGGAGGCACTATTCGACCGGCTGAGCATTGCGCTTGATATAGCGCAGAACCGCAATAAAAGCCTGCTCATCATAGGCGGTGCAGGCGGCGTGGGTTCGATTGCAATCCAACTCGCGAACAAACTGGCGGGATTGACCGTGGTAGCTACGGCATCGCGGCCTGAGACCGTGCAATGGGTGCAGGAATTGGGCGCACAACACGTCATCAATCATAAGCATGACCTGGTGACGCAAATGCGCGAAATCGGCATTCCCCAACCAGATTATATTTTCTGCTGCAACGATACCGATGGCTATTTTTCTGTCATGGCCGAGCTCATCAAGCCGCAAGGCAAGATTTGCTCGATTGTCGAAACCGCACAGCCGGTGGACCTTAATCTGCTCAAGAATAAGAGCGCGACCTTCGCATGGGAGCTGATGTTTACACGTTCCATGTTTCAGACCGCCGACATGACTGAACAGCACCATATCCTCGACCGCATTGCCAAACTGGTGGATGAGGGCGTGCTGAAGACCACGCTCAATGAAACCATATCACCCATCAATGCTGCCAATCTGCGTAAAGCGCACGCTCAGCTCGAAGCAGGTGGCACCATAGGCAAGATCGTGTTGAGCGGCTGGCATTAAATTATAGATAGTATTTTCACATTATTTTTTACATTATCAGGAGATAAAAATGTCACGTGTCGTCAGATTCCACCAAACCGGTGGGCCAGAAGTATTACAGATAGCAGATGAACAAGTCGCCGCACCAGGCAAGGGTGAAGTGCAGATCAAAGTGCATGCCATCGGACTCAATCGTGCAGAAGTCATGTTCCGCAATGGTCAGTATCTGGAGGCGCCGCAACTGCCAGCGAAGCTGGGCTATGAGGCGGCGGGTACCATAGCCGGAGTAGGTGAGGGTGTAAGCGAGTTCCAAATTGGTGATGCGGTCAGCACAATCCCAGCGTTTTCACAGAATCAGTATGGCGTGTATGGTGAGTTGGCGAATGTGCCCGCATTTGCTGTGGTCAAGCATCCACCATCACTTTCTTGGCCGGAAGCTTCCGCCATCTGGATGCAATATATGACTGCCTACGGCGCATTGGTGGAGTTTGCCGATACCAAAGTCGGTGAGTTTGTGCTGATTCCGGCGGCATCCAGTAGCGTGGGTGTGGCAGCTATCGAGATTGCCAATCTGCTGGGTGCCATTCCTGTTGCTTTGACGCGCACCAGCAGCAAGCGCGAGGCTTTGCTCAAGGCCGGTGCCAAGCATGTGATTGCGACGGAAGAACAAGACCTGGTGACCGAAGTGAACCGCATTACCAATAATAAAGGTGCACGCGTGGTGTTAGATCCGGTTGGCGGGCCGACCATCAGCAAACTGGCAGAAGCGACAGCCCAAAGCGGCATTATTTTCCAGTATGGCGCGCTAAGTACAGAGCCGACGCCATTGCCGCTGTTCCCCGTGCTCGCCAAGCAATTAACCATACGCGGGTATACCCTATTTGAAATCAGCACTCATCCTGAACGCATGGCACGCGCCAAAGCCTTCATTGTGCAAGGGTTGACTGAAGGCAAGCTGAAACCGCTGGTGGCCAAAACCTATCCGCTAGCGCAGATTGTCGAAGCACACCGCTATATGGAATCCAACCAGCAGATCGGCAAAATTGTGGTGACAGTTTAGCACTATTAGCAACTGCATAGGCGCTTTGCAGTCGGTTGGGCAGTCAAGTTTGAGTGCCGAAATGAAGCCTCCACGATGAAAGTATACAAACATAGAATCTGGGGGCGTTAATGGTGGATTTTGTTTAGCAAGCTCACCCTAACCCTTTAGCGGGACGCCTGACGGTGCTCATGCATTTAACTAATGAAGGTCAGTTAAGGGACGATTAGAGTCGGTTATTCTAACAGCTCATATAATTCTAAAGAGAAAGTCAGCTTAATCCTGTCTACTTTCAGTTTAAGGATATTAGGAGTATTTGAACTGCTATTTTAACTTTATTCCGGGATGGGGTTTTATGAAGGTCGAAAATGGATTCCGCGATGACATTCTGACTGTATCAGCAATCTTAATTCTACTTTTTATTTATGAGCATATATGACCCATAGCTGAACTTCATATATATATATATTCAAAACAACTCTTCACATTTATGCATTTAAATGTGACAATGTATGCAACTTAAATTAAAGAGGCATATATGAACGTATCGTCATTATTTGAAAAAGTCCAATTAGGCGACTTGTTTTTACCCAATCGAATTGTATTACCGCCACTAACTCGCTGCCGTAGCTCTCAACCGGGAAATGTGCCAAATGAATTAATGGCAAGTTACTATAAACAACGCTCTACTGCAGGTTTTATGGTTACAGAAGGTACACAGATTGAAACACGTGGGCAAGGCTACGCTTGGACACCAGGCATACACTCAGAGGAGCAAATAGAAGGTTGGAAGAAAGTAACGAACGCTGTACACGAAAGTGGTGGAATTATTTTTTGCCAACTTTGGCATGTTGGCAGAGTATCCCATTGCGAGTTACAACCAAACGGAGATGCACCAGTAGCACCATCAGCCATTCAAGCTAAGTCTGTAAAGGTATTCATCGAGACTGGACCTGGCGAAGGTGCTTTGGTTGAACCAAGCATGCCTCGTGAACTGACAACCGAAGAAGTTAAAGAATTGGTTAAGGTATATCGTCAAGCTGCTAAAAACGCAAAGTTGGCTGGATTTGACGGTGTTGAGCTTCATTCCGCTAACGGTTATTTGCTAAACCAATTCATTTCTGAGCACACGAATCACAGAACGGACGAATACGGTGGCTCGCTAACCAATAGACTTCGCTTTTTAAGAGAGGTTACTGAAGCTGTTATCGAAGTGTTTGGGCGCAATCGAGTAGGTGTACGATTCGCTCCACTGTTTGCTACCACTACAGAAGACCGAGTTTACCTTGGCCTAGTAGAAAGCAATCCTCATGAAACCTACATTTGTGCTGCTAAAATGTTGAATGACCTTGGGATCGCTTATTTATCAATCGCAGAGGCGGATTGGGACAACAGCCCAGACTTGCCTGAAACATTTAGAAGTGAATTACGTAAAACATTTGAGCGTGCGATAATCTATGCGGGTCGTTATAGCGTACAAAAGGCACTAACAGTAAATTCAAAAGGCTACGGTGATTTATATGCATTTGGTAGAGCATTCATCGCAAACCCAGACTTACCGTATCGAATTCAAAAAGGATTATCGTTGAATCAGGTCCAAAATGATACCCTTTACGGTGGTGGCGAAGCAGGGTACATTGATTATCCATTCAGCACACAATTATCAACTTAAATAGTGGGCTTTCCCACTGGCAATAAGGTGAGAGTAAGATGGATTTAAATGAAGCATTAAAAATGCTAGCTAACCCGACAAGACGTGCAATATTGGCTTGGTTAGCTAATCCTAATGAGGCGTTTAAGGACTACACACAACTTTACCCATACGAGATGTATGGGGTGTGTGCAAGCTTGATTCAGGACAAGGTTGGGCTATCGCAACCTGCCACATCATTATGTTTGAAAGCGTTGCAAGATGCGAACTTGGTCGAATCAACTAAGGTTGGTAAATGGACATACTACAAACGTAACTCGACGGTGGTAGAGCAAGTTTTAGCTACCTTACGTGAAGTATTAAGTGAATAGTGAGGTTGTTATGTCTAGCGGAACTCTAATCAATCAAATAGACCAGATTAGCTCAAATTTGAATGACTGCTATGGGCCGAATGAAGTAATTTAAAATACGACACCAAATGTCTGCTTTGCGGATTAAGCAGAATATGGGACAAAGCTCCTCTTCACGGCTGAACGGTTACATATTTAGAAGCCGGGTCGAAGGGTAATGTGATGAGTGATTCTCGCATAGCAGCCATATCTTCCATTGGGGTTTTACCAAACAGTCGTTTAAATTCACGGCTAAATTGTGAAGGACTCTCATAGCCAACTTTAGCGGAAGCATGCGCTGCTGAAGTACCGTCTTGAAACATGAGTAACCTGGCTTTATGTAACCGCGTTGTTTTCAGATATTGTATTGGAGATGTTGCAGTCACGGCTTTAAAACTGGCATGAAAGGCAGCCAAACTCATCCCGGTTTCATCAGCCAGTTTCGCGACGTTAAGATCATCTGCAAAATCAGAGTGTATCCTTCGCAAGGCCTTACTGATTTTACCCAAGTGATTTTGCTGGCTTAGTAATGCGCGAATAGCTTCACCTTGATTGCTGGTTAAAACCCGATAATGAATCTCCCGCAAGATTGAATGGCCAAGAATATCCGTATCGTTAGCCGAAGTTAATGCTTGCAACAGTCTTAGTACTGTATTAGAAAGCTTAGCATCCAATGGGGTGGATACCATCCCATGAGTTCCAAGCTCAGAATGGGAAGACCCTTGATCAAGCATCAAGATCAGCTCGGAGAGAATGGGTATATTAATGCGAATCGAAATACCCATTAAAGGCTCTTCTTCACTGGCGATCGTTTCGCTTTCAAACGGCAGTGGAACCGACAGCACCAAAAAATGCTGCGGGTTGTAATGAAAAACTTCTTGACCTAAATAACCAATTTTACGACCTGAGCAAATCACCACGATGCTTGGTTCATATAAAACCGGACTGCGCGGCAAAGAGCGGTTCCAGCGCATGAGCTTCACACCTTCTAAAGGGGTGAGAGTAAAGCCTTCAGTCGGCGCCAAACGCTTAAGGAGGTCGCATATGTCGCTTTGATCGGACTCCTGCCAGCAGTTCATCTTAGTCATAAAAATTATATATTTAGGTTACAAAACTATATTATATCAACTATAAATTCAGGCGGATTCAAATTTGAAGTGCAACGCCCGTAAGTTCTAAAAATACCTGATGAGGAGATTTAAATCCATGCCTTTTTCGAGGTCTGTGATTAAGCCTTCTCATCGCGGTGTCAATTTCTTCGTCTGTAATGGTTCTAAAGTCCCGGTCTTTTGGGAAGTACTGTCGAATCAAACCATTGGCATTCTCATTGGTGCCACGCTCCCATGATGCATAAGGATGCGCAAAGTAAAAGTCAGCAGACAGCGCGCTTGCCACGACCTCATGTCCTGCAAACTCACGCCCATTGTCACTGGTAATCGTCATGACATGCGCCTTGAGTGGCTGCATTAACCTGATCATCGCAGCACTTACGTCCACTGCGGTTTTACGCGCGACTCTCTGGATGAGCGTCAATCCAGTCTTACGTTCCACCAAACTGACAATCGCCATTTTGTGGTGCTTGCCAATAATCGTATCCGCTTCCCAATCCCCAACACGACTTCGCGTTTCCACAACCCCAGGCCGTGCCTCTATCGATAGCCGGCCTGAAATTACTCCGCGCCTGTCCAGCTTGCCATAACGCTTCTTGCGCTGCTTCTGGCAGCGTAGTTTCTTCCAGAGCAGACCACCATGCCGTTTGTCAGCATAGATGTGCTGATAAACCGTTTCATGACTGATAGCAACCTGACCACTGATCTGCTCAGGACTCCATTCCTCTAACAACTTCTCCCGGACAAAAGACCAAGTAGTCACATCAACACGCCGGGCGTTGATGGCTCGACGATCCGTATATTTTACTTGCGCCTGCTGCGGCCGATAACCACGTAAGCCCTGATTGCGCTTCAATTCACGACTGACAGTCGATGGACTACGCCCGATGATTTCAGCGATCTTACTTTGATTAAATCCTGCTTTCTTTAGTGCATAAATCTGGTATCGTTCTTCTTGGGTGATATGTGTGTAGTTCATCTCTGCAATTTCGACTGGCCGGTCAAAAAGGCTTCGATGCTACTGCATCTCACCCTCCCAACCAACATTATTCAAAATTGCACTTCAAACTTGAATCCGCCTCATATTTATAAATAGTTTTAGGCAATAAATAAGGAGTTTTATGTATTCAAAAAATCTCATTGCCTCAGTAAACTACTATTGGTCTAGTTTCGATAACAAGGAGTAAATATGAAAGTGCAATTAAACCTACTTGCATTCATGCTGGGAACAGCATTTAGTGCGGTATCGCTAAATACTTATGCTGAAGCAGCAGATGCCCAGGCGAATTTAAGTAAATTAAACGTCCCTGCAGGCTTTAAAATCGAAGTCTATGCGGATGTGCCAGATGCACGCCAAATGGCATTAGGTACCAATGGAAATATATATGTCGGCACGCGTGGCAATAAGGTCTATGCAGTCGTTGACAAGAACAAAGATCACAAAGCAGATCAAGTAATTACCATATTAGACGATTTGAACATTGGTAATGGTGTGGCGATGTACAAGGGTAACCTGTACGTGGCAGAACAGAACCGTATTACACGTTATGCTGCGCCAGATTTTGATTTGACACTGCCATTCAAGCAAATGCGCGAAGTCATCTATGACAAGCTGCCGAATAAGGCTCACCATGGCTGGCGATATATCGCTTTCGGTCCGGACAACAAGCTATATGTAACAGTGGGTGCGCCTTGCAATATTTGTGAAACAAAAGGGATTGAAGGTTCTATCATCAGAATGGATCCGGATGGCAGTAACGTAGAAACCTTTGCAAAAGGCGTTCGCAACTCGGTAGGTGTCGATTTTCAGCCAGACACCAATGTGGTCTATTTCACCGATAACGGCGGCGACATGATGGGCGACGATATCCCGCATGACGAATTAAACGCAGCGGTCAAAGCAGGCCAGCACTTCGGTTTTCCTTACTACGCTGGCGGTGACGCTCGTTCCCCGCAGTTGAAAGATAAAACACCACCAAAGAATGTCGTTTTTCCGGCAGCTGAGTTTCAGGCGCATAGCGCCAACCTGGGTTTTAAATTCTATAGTGGTAAACAGTTTCCTGCGGAATACCAAGGTAGCGCAATTGTCGCCCAACATGGGTCATGGAATCGCAGCAAGCCGGTTGGTTATCAACTGATGAAGGTGAAATTCGACGCCCAGCATCGCGTGACTGGAACTGAGGTGTTCATTGATGGCTGGTTGAATAATGGCGAAATCTGGGGACGCCCAACGGATGTGCTGCAATTGCCTGATGGCTCATTGCTGGTATCTGATGACTACAACGGCGTGATTTACCGCGTTAGTTATGGCGAAGGTAATGCTGACGCTAAAGCACCAGCTACTGCTACAGCACTTGGCACTGTAACGGGTTTGAAAATGCCTGAGTCTTCGATTGCCCATCCGGATGGGCGTATATTTGTTACGGAAATCGGTGAGTTCGGCAAGAGCGGTGACGGTAAGGTGACTGTGATTAATGCTAACGGTTCAAAATCTACATTAGCTGATGGTTTGAATGATCCAAAAGGAATCGATATGTTCAATAATCAGCTGTATGTTGCAGATATGGATCAGGTAGTACGTATTGATCTGCAAGGTAATAAAACGGTAATTGCAAAACCATCAGATTTCCAGAGCAAACCAGTTTTTCTGAATGACATTGAAATCGATGGCTTAGGCAACGTGTATGTATCCGATAGCGGGGAAGATAATGGTAAACATGCTGCCATTTACAAGATTACGTCTCAAGGGCAAGTGGTGCAACTCATCAGCGATAAATCCGGCATAAAACGCCCAAATGGTTTATTAATGGATGGCCCCAATGCATTATTGGTTGCAGACTTTGGTACAGGAAAACTGTTCCGCATAGACTATTCTGAACAAGACGGCAAAGTTAAGTCTAATTTGACGCTGCTGAATCAAGGCTTTGGTGCTGCTGATGGTTTGATACGTGATCCTAGCGGTGTACTCTACATCAGCGATTGGGCTGGCGGCAAAGTTTGGCAATTAAGCGAACCCAAGGCGACTCCGCAATTGATTAGCGAAGGAAATCAGTCGTCAGCAGACATTAACTTATCAGCCGATGGTAGAACGATACTGATGCCCGATATGAAGGCCGGGACATTGGTTCCAATTTCAATTCGTTAATTGATAAAACAATATAAAAGGCCGGAATTCCGGCCTTTTATATTTTGAGATGTTACATGAATGATGCATGCGACTTGTGCTGCAATTTGCCCACAAGCTAAAGCTTTTGTCTAGACTGTGCAGCATACAATAATAAAGTCATAATCTGACGCCTTGAGATGTATTTTATATTGGGAAATTAGATGAACAAATGGTTAATATTAGGTGCAGCAATTGTTGCAGAAACCATTGCTACTGCGGCATTGAAGTCAAGTGAAGGCTTTACGAAACTAATTCCTTCTGCGGTTGTGATAATAGGATATGGAATAGCATTTTACTTTCTTTCAATAACCTTACGCTCGATTCCAGTCGGTATTGCTTATGCAATTTGGTCAGGCGTAGGAATTGTTCTGATTACTATTATTGGCTGGGGATTTTTTGGTCAGAAACTAGATATTCCCGCACTTATTGGCATTGGTCTAATTATCGCTGGGGTCGTAACGATGAATGTTTTTTCCAGTTCAGGACACTGAAACTGTAAAAATCAAGGTTAACTGCAGCGTTCACTTGAGGCCGTTGTAGTGTATTTCAAATTTAAACTGGCCGTCAGCTATGCGGATTAAGCTGCCTAATCAAAAATCTACCAATTTTTCTCGGCCGTCATAATTAACTGTATGACGTTTATGCGGGACAAAGTTGACGTTAAGCTCAGGTTGTATTTTTCTCAACCTCCTGTCACGGGTGGAAACAATGCAATTTCATCACCATCGTTAATTTCTGCAGTATTTGCTACAAGGTTTAGATTGATCGCTGCTCGAATTATTCTAGTTCCTCCAAACTCCTTTTCCCATAATGCTCCACGAGAAGATAGCCAATGAATTAGCTTGGCGACATCCTTTATCTCTGAAGGAATTGTTATCATTTCATGAGATAATCCCAAGGACTCCTTGAGTCGTGCAAAATACATGAGTTTTATCATTTTTGAGGGCATAAAATCGAATGATTAATGTTATCCGCCAGTACGTGCCATTATGCGAATAATTTTTTGTGGGGACTCATTAAACTCATGCCGTTCAGGCTTCATTTTAATGGCGCTTTTAATTGCATCCATCAGTTTTTCCTGAGATGCACCCTGTCTAAGCAGTGGCCTTAATTCGGACTTTTCATTTTGTCCAAGACATAAATAAAGTGTTCCATCCACTGACAACCTTACCCGATTACAGCTTTCGCAGAAGTGTTGTGACATAGGGGTGATAAATCCAATTTTGAATTTACCATCTGCTGATATCAAATATTTGGCAGGTCCAGGTCCTCTTTCTATTGATTCAACCAAGCCAAATTTCGATTGCAAATGAAGCTTGGTTGCCTGTAAATCAGAACTCCCAACTTTGCGGCCTGTATCGCCAACAGGCATTACCTCAATCAATCTTAGTACAAATTGATTCTTAATACAGTAATCCACTAAATCATCCACTTCATGACTCGGTGTGTCATGCATAAATACAGCATTGATTTTGATTGGGCTTAAACCAGCATCTTTAGCTGCCTGCAGGCCATTCAAAACCTGAGGCAAGGCATCGCGCCCACATATCTCTGAAAAGCGCTGAGGGTTTAAGCTGTCCATGCTGACGTTAAGCCTATTGAGACCGGCAGATTTTAATGCTAAAGCGTGTCTTTCAAGCTGAGTAGCATTTGTACTAAGCGAAATATCATTGATACCTTGTACTTGCGAAAGACGGGATACCAAGAGAGGCAGGTCTTTCCTCAGGAGCGGCTCACCCCCTGTCAGTCTAATATTTCCAACGCCAAGTGCGGCAAATGCTTTTACTACACGCTCTATCTCATCAAATGTAAGCCAGTCTTTTGGCTCTTCATAATCTGTAAACCCTACAGGCATGCAATAGCTACAGCGCAGGTCACAACGATCTGTGACTGATATACGCACATAATCAATGCGTCTTCTAAAGGGATCTATTAATTGAGTAGACATTATTACTCTATATACATGCCAACATGCTACTGACAGAGGTAAATTTCTCCCGAGGCTTACCTAATTGCTGACCATTTTCAACCTCAATAGCATCGATTATTTTCCAGTCATTGAAAGTCACAAAATGAATATTTCTTAATTTAAGCATATCCATTAAATTATTTTTACCAGATGCGGAATGATCAAGAAATATAGGCAAGTCTTCTAATATTCGATCCACCGTATCTTGAGCGCACTCACGATTTGTACCGATGACACCTTGAGGGCCTCGTTTCACCCAGCCAGCGGCATACATTCCATACACAATATCCCCGTGCTCATTAATGAGCCTGGAATTTAAATTTGAGAGAATCCCTTTATTTGGATTGGTATGTAGTCCAGCAAATTGAGTTCCCCTGAACCCCACGCTTGTAAAAGCTAGGCTGCATGGAATTTCTAATAAACTATTACAGGGGGTGCTGAATTGTTTAAAGGCTGGCCCCCCCAATTGATTCTCTTCAAACAGTACTGACTGTAATTTTCTATCACCCTTAAACACTTTAGGATTCAACATAAAATCGATCGCAATTTGTTTCTTATCAGCGTTTTGAACTGCCGTAAAATTATTACTGTAGGTTTGAAAAATCCCGTGATTTTTTCTAGCTGACTGATTTGATATTTCATTCAATTCTTGCAGGCATGCTTCGCCCAAATTCAAATGCTTGGGGTTGACCGAGACATTACAATTCTCAAGTTTTCCAAGTTCATGCAGTTCTTTTGTAGTGAATTTCGCTTGAACTGGGCCGCGCCTTCCAACTAGATGAACGTTATTGATTTTACTTTTACTTAAAAGCTCCAGGGCTGTTTCGGGTATATCTGATTTTCTTAGCTCATCAATAGGCTTCGTTAAGACACGGCATATATCGATTGCTACATTTCCATGCCCAATAATAACTGCTGAATCATTACTAAAATCAAAAGGCTGAGTTTGATAGTCAGGGTGACCGTTGTACCATCCAATGAAAGTAGATGAGGGATGCACTCCTATCAGACTCTCGCCTTCGATTTCAAGTAATGAGCTTTTAGGCATTCCAGTTGTAAATATAACGATGTGGTACAACTCCATCAGTTCGTTAATTTGTATGTCCTTGCCGACTTCCACATTACCTAAGAATGTAACCGAAGGGTGTTCAGCAATTATATCAAGCGTTTGCGTCACACTTTTTAACTTTTGATGGTCAGGTGCTACTCCATATCGAATCAATCCGTATGGACACGGCAATCTCTCCAGAATGGTTATCTCTGAAGAAATGCCAGAGTTTAACAAGGCTTCAGCAGCAAAGAATCCGCTTGGACCACTTCCGATAATTGCTACTTGAAGTGTAAAGTGTTTAGCGTTTTCCATTTTTTATTTCAGCCTTGATTAAAAACCTAATGATGTTTTACGATCGTCAGCACCAGCATACGGTGATTCTTTCTTAGTTATTTTTGGCATCACTTTCGAACGCCTTGCATTTATTTCAATCCATGCATTTAATTGCTCTGGCAAGTCCAGATCTTCGTAAATTGCTTGAACTGGGCATTTCGGGATACAAGCACCACAATCTACGCATACATCAGGGTCAATAAATAGCATCTCTTCGCCAGCTCGGAATGCTGAAACAGGACAAGCAGCAACACATTCCGTAAAGCGACATCGATGGCAATTATCAGTCACTAAAGTAGTCATTATTTTTCCTTTCAAATAAGCAGGTATGAACCTATGCCAACGACACCTCTACTAAATTATCGCTGAATGTAGTTGAATGCCCCATATCTCCAAACTCCGCAGAACTAATACAGTTCACAGTGCCATTATTGAGTTGACGCCAATAGCCTAGCGTTGCAACAATAATTCCTGAGTTTACGTCTTCGGAAATTCTAGCGATGCCGTAAAATGCCCCCCTGTCATTAAAGACGCGAACTGGATCGCCTTCTTTCACACCACGCGCCATTGCATCCAATTCATTGATCAGCACAAACTGTTCACCCTGACCTTTAATCTTCTCTGCCACATTGGCATAGCATGAATTCAAGAAACCATGACTCTTAGGCGAGATTATGTTTAGTGGGTATTTCACAGCAAGCTCAGGATTGGTGTCAGGCGTTTCTCTGGATGCTAGGTAATCCGGCAGACTGTCTAGATCTTCACCTGGTTGAAATCCTTCATACATTTGACGGAATGGGCCTGCAACAAAGTTTTTAGCGCCTTCTACTAGGAAGTGACATTTACCTGTCGGTGTCGGAAACTCACCTTTAGCATGACGAGCACGCACATCTTTGTTGCCAAATGCTTTTAAGCGAGCAAAGCCATGCTCACGCATGTAGGCTAAGTCAATACCTTCACAAGTGGGCGAGTTCCAATCAACGTAGTTTTCCAGGCACTCACTATCTGACCACTTAAAGTTTTCATCTTCATAACCCATGCGCTTAGCTAATTGCCTAAATATCTCATTATTCGGCTTTGCTTCACCTGGAGGCTCTATACATTTTGTGTTGTAGGTCAGGTAGAGATGCCCCCATGACAAAATCATGTCCTCCATTTCTGCGCCCATCGCAGCAGGCAACAAAATATCTGCATAGGCTGCGGTGTCAGAAATAAAATGTTCAGCAACAACCAAGAATAGATCTTCACGCTCAAGACCTTTAATAATCTTGTCAGTCTCTGGCGCTTGAGTAATCGGATTTGTATTCCAGACCATCATAGATTGAATCGGTGTTTCAAGTTGTATTTCACCAGTGAGTACACGACCAATCTGTAAATTATTTACTACAGGTGTGCCTTCTGGAATTAAATCAGGACGTGAAATGACGTCAAATTTATAGGGATGTTCCCATACAGGGAATTGCAATGCGCCACCACCAACATGACGCCATGCTCCAATCAGTGCCGGCAAACAAGTGACTGCACGGATAGCTTGACTACCACCATAGCTTCGTTCCAAAGCAACACCTAAACGAATTGCTGCTGGAGGTGTCGTTGCATATTCACGAGCAAATTTTCGAATGTCTTCTGCTGGTATTCCTGTGATTTCTTCTGCCCATTCTGGCGTTCTGGTTTTTGCTCTTTCCGCGAGTTCTGCGTAACCAACCGTATAATTGTCAATATAGTCTTGATCTTGCAAGCCTTCGCTAATGATGACATTCATCATTGCCATGGCTAATGCGCCATCGGTTCCGGGTTTTGGTGCAATATGCCAATCAGCTTCTTTTGCTGTTTTTGAAGCGTATGAGTCGACGACAACTACTTTAGTACCATTTTTCTGAGCCTCACTTATGATTCTCCAATGGTGTAAGTTTGTACTTACTGAATTGCAAGCCCAAATGACGATGTATTTAGAATGGCAAAAACTCTCTGGATCTACGCCAGCGGTAGGTCCAACTGTTAGTAACCATGCTGTACATGATCCTTCTCCGCAGAACGTACGTTCACAAACGGTTGCTCCCATACGGTTAAAGAAAGCATCGCCGCCGTTTAAGCCATGAACTAAGCCTTGGTTTCCTAAATAGCTATTTGGCATAATTGCTCGTGGGCCATCGGTTTCGATAATGGCTTTCCACTTACTTGAGATTTCATCTAATGCTTCATCCCAAGTGATACGCTTGAATTGTTTACTGCCTTTTGGACCCGTGCGTTTTAGTGGGTAGAGTAGACGATCAGGGTGATAGTGACGTTTCTCATAATCCTTAAGTTTCACACATAGACCACCTTGGGTGATTGGATGGTCAGGGTTACCTCTGACACCAATCAGTTTCCCACCCTTCACCTTGAACTGCATAGAACAGGTGTCCGGGCAGTCATGAGGACAGCCGCCATGAAATGTCTGAATTTCGTCAACTATTTGATTCATTTTCCCACTCCTTAATCGTCTTTTTACTAAGTTAATATTTGCCGTTAACGCATATAAACTTTATTTTTCATGTTGAAACTATCCGTGAAGATAGAAAACTTTATTTACGATCTTCCAGTCATTGCCAATCTTTAATAAGTTGAAGAAATCAGTGAAACGATGACCTGTCCAGTTTTCGGCTTCAACACGTGCTGTTGCAGCTGAACCTACTACCTCAATATGTGAAATTGTAGTGACCATATCTTTAGCAGGTCCATTTGAATCATTCCAATCAAAAAGCCCTTGGATTGGACCAGATATGAGATCTGCCCCAACATAACCAAACCAAGTCGCATCATCATGGAATGCCGGCTTCATCTCAGAACCTTTACCAGAAATTGCACCATTAATGTAATGCTGGATTAATGCAGTAATTGCTTCGTAGTCATTAATATTTGTAGCGGTAGACATTTTTGTTTCCTTTTGATTAGGTGGTTGAAAACATATGATTCAAAAAGGCATTGAGTAAATTCGATTTATATCTATTCACTACTTCTCTAGCAATGCAATTAATTCAGTTATTAAATGAACAGACCTGTCTGCCTTTTTATAAATTCTATATCAGTTTTAATTAAAAAAGAAACAATTATTTTTATATGATGGTTATTTAGGAGAGTGCAAGGAGAAAATAATACCTATCCATATGTTTAATATAGAAAATATATCTTTAAATTTTTTTTGAAATAGCTGATAAATTGGATACAAGGACCCAAGAAATAATGTAAATTGATTATGTAATGTTCGGCTTGAGCATTGCTTATATTATGAGGATGTCTAGCGGCTAGATTGCTGCTAGGGAACAAATGAGCCGAGAGCTGACCGTCAGTTCAGGAGATTAAAAAACATAGCTTATTTGGCTTTAATAGCGGATCAAGTCGTAAATATTAACAGACGCCAATGCAGCCAGATTTGCACATCTAAAGACATTTATGTTGAAGCTTTGATTAATGTAATCGCAGCATTTCTTGCGCGTTTTGCAGCTCCGGATCCAGGACTTAATCTTTCTATGAGTGCGCCGCCTTCAAAAATAATCGTTAATTGCTGACCTAATGTTTGCGCATCTTTTATATCTGCCAGTTCAGCCAGTTTCGATAAATATTGTTGAAGTTCATTTGAAAGCACAACAGAGTAGTGATGAACTGGGTGCGCTGGATCGGGGAACTCTACAGAGCCAATATGAAATGGTAAGCCATTAAACTCTGGAGTAGTTATCCATTGTTCATATAAATCACACAGCAAATATAGCACCTCTTTAGAATGGCTCTTGTTATCAGCAAGTTTTTCATTTATCCAAGTATAGAAGCGATTCGACTTTTCTTTAAGGTACTCTATGATCAGTTCATTCTTACTCGGAAAGTATTTATAGAGCGTGGCTTTTGCTATACCTGATTCTGCAATGATTGTATCAACGCCAGAAGCATGAATTCCACGAGTTTCAAATAATGTTGTTGCTACACTTAATATCTTTTCACGCATATTTTTCATATCAATTCCTTTTTTAATTCTTTGAATTTACAACGTTACAATGGGCTATTCATCAACTTTTGCGGATACATACAGTTTGCATAAGTGAGAGCGTTTTTAAGGCTATCAGCCGTATTGATATCAACTTTACCTTCGTTTATAAATGAAATAAATGCCTCACGCTCTTGTGGTTGCAACATCGCAGCCTGAGGCAGCTGGCAGTCACCATTTTTCATCGCTTTGTATAACTCAACAAGATTCGAAACCGTTTTACTTCCGGCCTGATTGACTGAAGCATCTGCCGTGATGTCCAGCGGATTTGCGCCATCGTTTACTGCATTATTTGTGTTTGGTTTTAATAAAACAATCGCGAATCCCATGATCACGATAAACGTCAGCAAATATAATGACATCTGCAATTTCTTGGTTGCATTCTGCGGAGTCAAAAAATTCGTGATGGATTGATTAACCAGTTCCCATGGCTTTTCAGAACTATTTTGTACTTGCAGCTTGATTGCGCCTATCACTAAAAAAAGGATCTGGTCAGCCACAATCTCGGCGTTGTCCAGCTTCAGGCGCGATGTTTCAGTTTCAATCAGATTTTTCAATATCTGAATATCACCCATTGAGAGATCAGCTTCTTTGCCGTTGATGACTTTACCGACGCGCTCTTTATTCCAATTACTCAAAATGCCAGACAGGCCAGTTAACCTAGCTACCGGAGATTTGCCAGCTTTCTGGAATTGCATATGAAAACTATCTGACTTTAGAAACTCAGAGGCCATGATTTTCAATATCTCGACTTATTTGTAAAAAAACACTTGCAATCTAAAAACTTATACAGCAAACTAAAAAACGAACAGACCTGTCTGCATACTAAACGATTAAACTGCTAATCGCAACTATAAACCTATTTATTATTCTGAGGAATTTATGAAAACTGCAACGATTGATAATCAGCTTGCTGACTGGCGCGACAAAGCCCTAAAGCTGGAGTCAGAAGTTAAGAAAGTCATTGTCGGTCAAGATAAAGCGATCAAGCTCATGAACATCGCAATTTTTGCGCGCGGCCATGTTTTGCTTGAAGGCGGTGTCGGTGTTGGTAAAACAACATTACTGCAAGCGATTACACGTGGCATAGGCGGAGCGTATGAGCGTATTGAAGGTACAGTCGATCTCATGCCGAATGATCTTATCTACCACACGTTCCTTGGTTCAGATGGTCGCCCTCAAATTGATGAAGGTCCGTTATTGCGCGCTGGTGAAAACCTGTCAGTTTTCTTCTTTAATGAAATTAATCGAGCAAGACCTCAAGTGCATGCATTAATGCTCCGAGTGATGGCAGAGCGCCATATCTCGGCTTTCAGAAAAGAGTATCGTCTACCGCACATGCTTGTTTTTGCAGACCGCAATCAAGTAGAGAAAAATGAGACTTTCGAAATTCCATCTGCAGCAAGAGATCGTTTCATGATGGAGATTCCGATTGAAATCCCTGATGATAGAGAAATTCGTAAATCATTAATTTTCAATACGCGTTTTCAGCATGCAGAAAAACTCACTCAGCAAGTAGAAAGCGAAATTTTGCATTTTGATCAGTTGAATGACTTTTCTGATAATTTACAGAATCATATTCAGACCAGCGATGTGATTGAAGAATATGCACTCGACCTATGGGAGGCCACACAGAACCCTGTAAAGTATGGGATTAAGCTGGATACTGTAGATGTCAGCAAGCTGATACAGGCTGGCGCCAGTCCGCGTGGTATGGCTATGCTGTTAAAAGCGGCAAGAGTACATGCCTGGATGATGCAGCGAGAAGATTTATATCCTGAAGATATTCATGCTGTGTTCCATGAAATCATTTCACACCGACTGGCCTTTAACTCGATGTATGAGAGCCGCAGAACTGCTCTGGCGCGCGAGCTAAGTGGGCATATCCTAAGCCAAGTAACCGTTCCAGCCAGAGTGTAGTGATGATAGCGAATTACGTAAAGCCGTTTGCTTATTCAACGCCATGGAAATCCAGCAGTGTGCATTTCGGTGACCATCGTGGCACACAACGTGGATTAGGGGATGACTATCGGGGAAATGTGTCATTGGTAGATTACCCTGATGCACGACGTATGGATTTGCGCCAGACCTTGCGCGACCCCTATGAACAAATTCAGGTAAAAACGTTTAACCAAAACAATACGACCCCTTTGTTTGCCATATGCGACGTTTCCAGCTCCATGCAATTTGGATCTAAGCAACGCAAGCTGGAACTCGCCATGCATATTGCTGCTTCAATCGCTTATTCCGCACATGGCATGGGTGATTTATTCAGCTTAATTGCTTATAACAACCACGTCATTGAAGACCTGACATTGCCCTTAAGTCACCATCTATTCAACAGCCTTGAAGTCATTGACCAGCTTAGTGATTACCAAAGCAAACTCGCTGGTTCTGAAGGTGTTGCAGATGTGCCAATGTACTTGAGTCAGCATCGTTCTTTGGTATTTTGGATTTCAGACTTTCATATGCCGCTGGAGTTGATCGAAAAAACCTTGAATGCGATGTCGGCACATCAAGTAGTACCCATTGTGTTATGGGATGACCGTGAGCATAAGAATCTTCCGCAGTTCGGATTCGGAAATCTGATAGACCCGGAAACAGGCTTGGCGCGTACATTGTTTTTCAGAAAATCGTTACGTGATCAGTTTATTGAAGCATTTAAGACAAGGCGAGAGGCTCTTGATCGCCTATTTCTAAAGTTTGATTATCCGCCGCTATATCTTCAGGGGGAGTTTAACCCTGAGGCTCTTACTAATTATTTCGAACAATATACATAAGCTTATGATGACATTACTACCAAAATTACTGTTGCTTATCGCATTGCTGTTTCAAAGCGCGCATATCTACGCTGAGGATAACGCAATAGCCATTTCCAACCTTACCAATCCGGCACGAAGTACTGGTATTCAAATCGGCGACGTATTGCAAAGAAGCATGACGTTTGAGACGGCAACACCGCAGAATATGATCAGCAAAGCATTGCCAGCCAAAGGTACGCGCAATGATGAGGTTGAATTGATCGCCGCAAGCATTGTACGTTTGAAAGAAGGTAGCAAAAATCAATATAAACTTGAGTTGAACTATCAGGTGTTTACCAACGCCACAAGATCCAAGGTAATGGCACTGCCTGCACAAACTATCAAGATATCCAGTACTGAACAACTCGTTTTGCCGGCATGGCGCTTCTGGTTCTCGCCACTGGTTGAGACTAGCATTGTAAATGCAAAGGCTAACGTACAACCTCAAGTAAAAGCGCCGACTATTGATCTCAATCAGCATGCACTGGGTTTAAAGGTATTTTCTGTAATGCTGATACTTTCAATAATCGGCTTGATTTATGTGAATGCCGACACCCAATGGTTACCGTTCTGTAAAGGTAACTTTGCCCGTGCGCATAAACAAATAAAGCGAATCAGCAGAAGCAAAGTGACTGATGTAAACAGACTTAAAAAAGCGTTATTCAGCTTGCATGCGTCATTTAATAAAACCTACGGCCGCAATCTATTCGCTAATGATGTTGGTGATTTTGTCTCCCAAAACCCAAAATTCAAGCCCTTTCAGCATCAAATACTGGAGTTTTTTACCTTATCGAATCAATCACTTTTTTCCCGTCATCGCCAAGATGATCGCGAGATGCTGCTGAAACTTCTTTCCATCAGCAAAAGTTTAAGAGATTGTGAAAGAGGTGTTTGATGACATTATTTAATCCATGGGCCTTACTTTTGTTGCCCATTATCACTATTCCGTTTTGGCTTAAAAGCAGTCAGGGGCAGATGTATTCTTGGCTGGATATCGTGCCGCACGACAAGTTTTCTGAAACAGCCAACTTGATTTTGAAGATCATTACATCGCTGCTTTTGGCATCTATTGTGATTGCACTGGCATCACCTCGTGGCCCAGACCAGAAAATTACTAAAACCGGTAAAGGTGCGCAAACGGTTATGGTAATTGACCGCAGCGTCAGTATGGACCATCCATTTGCTGGTGATGCCAGTAGTGGAAGAGCTGCAGAGATTAAATCGGCAGCAGCCAGAAGGCTGATCACAAAGTTCATTGATTCAAGACCTGATGACATGATGGGTGTGGTTGGCTTCACCAACTCAGCATTGTATGGCGTCAAAATCACTAGCAATCGAGATGCCATTCATGCAGCTATTAATGCTGCAACAAGTTCTGCACTGAATCAAACCAATATTGGTTCTGGTCTGACTCAAGCCGTGAGCCTGTTTGATACCATCGAAAACTCAGGCTCGCGAGCGATCATCCTACTTTCTGATGGAGCTGGCAAAATAAGCCCGCGTGTAAAACAGAAAATCAAGGAATCGCTGGAGACCAGAAAGCTCAACTTGTATTGGATTGTATTACGTGAGCCCGATGACATCAGCATATTCTCAACAACTAATAGCCAGTTCGCAGAGGGTTCAGAACCTGCTCCTATAGAATTGGATAAGTTCTTCAAGTCACTCCGTATTAAATATAAAGCCTATGAGGCTGACAATCCTGCCGCCTTGCAGTCAGCCATACAGGATATTAATTCGCGTGAAAAAAAGAAAATTCAATATTCAATTTCCATTCCTGGGCATGATTATGCAGTTGATTTTATTGTGATCGCTCTTTTCTTGAGCTTATTGATTTTAGTTGCTAAAAATTTGAGGGTACATTCATGGCAAGTCGAATAAATATAATTAACGGGGCATTGGCAGTGTTTTTATTAGCTGGCTTAGCTGGTACTGGCTATGAAATTTATCAATACCGAAATATTCAGCGTATCAACACTACGTTGCAATCAGGGCAGGTATTAAAGAATGATGCATACCCCTTACATGCTAAATTTTCTGCAGCCTATTTTCAGGGTAGTAAGGAGGACTATAAGCATGCGGTACAGTCTTACGGTCAGGCTCTGGACATACAGTCGAAATCTGGCAATCCTGATGCTGTGCTGCAGGGGCGTATTCAGTACAACATCGCAACCAACTTGTTTTTATTTGGCTTGAGTCGAGACTTGAATGATGATGGGTCACTTAAAGAAGAGTCTAAATACAGTTTTACGCAGGCAAAAGCTGCATTTGAACAGTCGCTTCGGTTAAACCCAGAAGATCGCAGGGCAAAATTCAATCTTAGCCTGTTAAATTCTGTAACCCCTATCAATATGAAAAACGCACCTAAAGATCAATCTGGTGTGGAACTCAGTAATATACCGGTGGGTTTGCCATGAATAAATTCATATCCATATTAAAAAGTAACTACGAAAGCTTGTTGCTGATGGTTGTCATTTTGTTATTACTGCTTGCAATTTACAAACCGCAAATTCAGCTTAAGCAGGATGTGCATAATTATCTGCTAGTTGCCGATGTGTCACAAAGCATGAATGCGCAGGATCTTAAGTTAAACAATAAGACAATCAGTCGAATGGATTACACCAAACATCTGATGAAGCGCGTTGTTGAAACCTCATCTTGCGGGACCTATATTAGCTTAGGTGTATTTGCAGCAGAAAATGTTGGTTTACTGCTAATGCCACTTGAGGTTTGCGCAAATTATGATGTGATCACTGACTCCATTGACCATTTGGAATGGAGAATGGCATGGCGCGGTAATAGCCGGCTAAGTTTTGGTGTTAAGTCGGCTGAAAGCATGTTTGATTACTTGAATATTCCAGCAACAATGCTTTTCTTCACGGATGGCGACGAGGCACCTAAAGTAAATGCTATTAACGTATTGGATTTAAGTGGTGTACAAATTGGTAAGAATTTATTGTTCGTTGGTGTGGGTGGGCATCAACCTGTACCAGTGCCACGATATAACTCAAGCAATAAGTGGGTAGGATATTGGTCATCTGACACTAAAGAAAATACGGCAGGTGCGGTCGGAGATACTTACAGTGACACCAGTAAAGATGAACCAGATCCAATTGTGGCTTATGCCGAGTTTGACCGTTATCTTTCCCAGCTTGATTCTGAATATCTGAAACAATTAGCAGCAGAAATCAAGGGGGGCTACATAGAGGGCCAGGATACCGAAGAATTCTATACATCTATTCAATCACAAAAGCCTTCTGCTAGTTTTGTGACGGCATATTCATTGAGATGGTTGTATTTATCATTGGCAATATTGATGCTGCTACTCATTTATGCACCAGAGATTCTCTCGCTCAAAATTCTCAAAAAACTTAACTACGCTAAAAAATAGTCATGCAACATAAAGCTATCAAAAGTAATGTTGATGTGCTTATTACCAAATGCTTGCTTCGTTGAGATGATGGAGCGAATTGCTTGCATCATGACAGAGTTAAACTGTATTGAAAGTCTGCTATGCGGGATTAACACGCCTTCGGCATATTAGCCGGACAAAGCTGACGGTCATTATTAATGAAACATCTGGCATGTTGTAAGTTAGCGTGGTTATTATGAGTGCGATCTTTTGGGTAAAAATACGTATTTATTTTAGTATCGTTAAGCTCTCACCGGCACTACCTGCACAATTGCTCGACCTAGGTTGCGATAGATTCTGCCTCTCCGCACAATCGGCCACCATCCGTAAAGAAAAATCTGAATTGGGCGCCACATGGCGACCCAGCCGCCAATGAGCAGGCTTTCCTTCAGCAATTTTAGAAAAGTGTTGTGCGCGAAGCCGGCAGCAAGAATATCGGCGACAAGCAGACACAGACCTAGAAAACATATCCCAATCAGAAGGCTCACTCGACCTTCGAGCAGTAGCTGGTGTAGATTATGTTTAGAACGTTCCGATTTGTATTCAAAATAGTTGTGAATAGCTTCGGCGACTAACGTACTAGGGTTTTCCTCAGGCATTTTCTCAATGTGCACAATGATCTTGAAGTGGCTGTCTTGGGGGAACCCAAGTGCCCAGCTTTCGAGAAAGTCTTCCGCATCCGGATCAAGGTTACGGTGATGAAATGGTGTCGGATCCATTGAGTTAAACAGCTCCGAAAGCTCAACAATACGCAATTCAATCTGGTGGATAGGTGGGTGACTTTTTTTCATGTCATATAGGTTATACTTTTTTTTAAATAACGCTAACAAATAGAATTAAATAATCATGAACCGTTTCCATGCTAATCAAAATTTGCCAAAAAGGGCCATAACGGCAATCAGAAAACGTTTCAGCCTAATAGAAGATAAGGCTGATGATAGTGTGATTGACGAAAGCTTACGCTCAGGTGTTGAGTTGAGAGGCACCAATCTATGGGTGTTGATGTTCGCTATTTTAATTGCATCAATAGGTTTGAATGTTAATTCCACGGCAGTGATTATTGGTGCTATGTTAATTTCACCTTTGATGGGCCCGATCATGGGTATAGGATACGGGGTTGGCATCTATGATTCACAATTAATCAGAAAATCATTCAGAAATCTTGGCATTGCTACCTTCATCAGCTTGCTGGTGTCGATGTTATATTTTCTTTTAACGCCACTTTCTGATGCACACTCTGAACTGCTGGCAAGAACGACTCCTACCATATGGGACGTGTTAATTGCTTTTTTTGGGGGATTAGCCGGCATCATAGGAGCTACACGAAGTAAAAACTCAAATATCATTCCTGGCGTCGCTATTGCTACGGCACTTATGCCACCGTTGTGTACCGCAGGTTATGCCTTGGCACATGCTAACTGGCACTTCTTTTTTGGCGCATTCTATCTATATTCCATTAACTGTATATTTATTGCGTTTTCTTCTATTTTAATCATCTGGGTGCTTCACCCCTCACACAAGAAATTTGTTGATGTAAGAACAGAGTCCCGCGTCAAGCGACTGTTGTCTGCGGTAGCGGTGTTGTCAATGTTGCCCAGTATCTATCTGGCAGGCAATTTAGTTAATAAAGAGGTCTTCACTACAAAAGCCAATTTATTCATTACTAATGAACTTACATTCGAGCAAGCCTATATTACGGATAAGAAAATTAACCCTGCAAAAAAGAATATAGAAATCACACTGATTGGAGCACCAGTCAGCCAATCGCAACTAAAAGAAATTGAAGCACGTTTTGAAGGTTACGGGTTGACTGGTACAACGCTCATCGTTCACCAATCGAGAAATGAGGTCGTGGATGTGACGGCTTTAAAATCAAATATCGTAAGTGAATTGTACAAAGAAAATCTGTATCAGTTAGAAGAAAAGAATACGCTTATTCAAAAATTACAGAGTGAATTACAGAAAATTGATACGAGTAAAGCACAATGGCGGGATATTGCTGCTGAGTTGCACGCGCAATATCCTCAAATTCGCGAGGTTCTGTTTTCAGAGGCGGAGCAATGGAAAGCTAACGACAATAGCGCTGATCAGAAAATTATTGTGCTGAACGTTACGGCTTCAAGCAAATTGAGCCGGAGTGAGCAATATAGAATTACCGAGTGGTTAAAGGTGCGCGTTAAAACAGATAAAGTTAAATTGATCGTTGAGTAATCAATAGATACAAATCAGATGTTTTTATTATCTGACAACCATAGCCAGTAAAGCTCAAGCAAGCCGTTCAGTACTCAGGAGTACTAAAATATGGATAAATCAGCGGTGTTATCTGATGAAGAAATTCATTGCCTAGAGATGGTCTACAATGGAAAACTCTCAAATCTCGCATCACCTCCTAGCCATTTAGAGGCAATGGTTTTAAAAGGCTATGTTTCTAAAAAACCTCAAGCACTGATCCCGATGATGCCAATTAGATATGCATATGAGCTAACTGTTTTTGGATTAATTCTATTACGTGAATATCGGCCGCAATATTGTTAGTGTGTTTGAGTTTTCTAATATTTAAGCTATTAAAAAAACAATGACAATTATGAATCAGGTTGGCTCTGAAATTGGCATTTTTCAGAGCTGTTTCAAGTATGCTACGACCTAAAAGCTTTTTTGCAGCGATGCGTAAGCATGTCTCGACTCCGCTAAATTAAGGGTTATCCAAGTTTGTTGTCTGCAATATGATATTTGGGGTCTTCCATCACATTCACTTCTATCATGCCTTTAGCTTTATCAAGTAATTCCAGGCAGTCCTGACTCAAGTGTTTAAGATGAAGTTTCTTACCTACTGACTGATAGCGTTCTGCAAGGGTGTCAATGGCAGCAAGTGCCGAATGGTCAACGACTTTTGAGTTTTTAAAATCAATCGCAACATCTTGTGGGTCGTCATTAGGTGTAAACAGATTCTGAAAAGCTGCGGTTGATGCAAAGAACAGCGATCCATTCAATTCATAGACTTTCCAGCCCAATTCATTGATGCGTGTTGTCGCGTTAATCTGTTTTGCATGGTTCCATGCAAACACCAGGGCTGAGAAAATCACGCCAGCAATCACAGCAATTGCCAAGTCTGCTATCACAGTGATGCCCGCAACCAGCACAATCACCAGAAGGTCATGCTTCGGCACCTTGCCAAATAACCTAAAACTGCCCCATTCAAAGGTCTTTTCAGCTACTACAAACATCACGCCAATCAGTGCTGCCAGAGGGATCATCTCAATCCAGCGAGAAGCAAACAGAATAAATGAAAGCAGGAATACTGCTGTGGCAATACCAGATAATCTCTTAAGCGCACCGTTGTTGATGTTGATCATGCTTTGACCGATCATCGCGCATCCACCCATACCGCCAAAGAAGCCGGTAATAACGTTAGCGGCACCTTGAGCCATGGATTCACGATTAGGTTTGCCGCGTGTATCCGTCATGTCATCAATCAGGTTCAGCGTCAGTAATGTTTCAATTAAACCAACCGCTGCCAGAATCAATGCATAAGGGAAAATGATCTTGAATGTTTCAAAGTTAAGTGGCACTTGCGGCAAATGAAAACTAGGCAATCCGCCAGATATAGAACCTAAATCACCCACGGTTTTAGTGTCTATGTTAAAGAACATCACGGCAAATGAAACTGCCATAATTGCAGCGAGTGTTGATGGAATAACTTTTGTAATTTTAGGCAAAAGGTAAATAATAGCGATGGTAACGGCAATCAAGCTAAACATCATATAAAGCGGACTGCCGCTCATCCACGCGCTGGTGCCATCTGCTGCAACTGTTTTAAAATGCCCAAATTGCGCAAGGAAAATAACGATAGCAAGACCATTCACAAAACCCAGCATCACCGGATGCGGCACCATGCGGATAAACTTGCCTAGCTTGGCGACCGCAAACAGTATTTGCAGCAATCCCATGAGCACTACCGTAGCAAACAGATACTCAACACCGTGCTGAACAACCAGCGCAACCATCACAACGGCAAGTGCGCCAGTAGCACCTGAAATCATGCCCGGACGACCGCCAAAAGCTGAGGTGATGAACGATACCAAAACTGCGGCATATAAGCCTGTAAGCGGTGACACATGTGCGATCAATGCAAAAGCAATCGCTTCAGGCACCATGGCCAGTGCTACAGTCAGTCCGCTTAATAAGTTGGTTTTAATTTCATCGAAACGAGTGAGTGTGATGCCTGATTTAGACATTGAAGCTCCAAAAATAATATTAGATCATCAGTCAGAGATGCCTGATGGTGTACGTTTTAATCGATTGAGTAACTTGAAAGATCGCGGTCAAAATTGAACTGCGATCAGAGACTAAGCTTTTGAATGTGCTTAATTGAATAAATGATTACATTGGTAGATTCTTAATAATTTTACAATTACAAAAATTATAACACTTTATAAAACCTGCCTAGGCATAGTGTCGATGACTAATATTCATGCACTTTCTGATGTGAATTTATTTTAATGTTAGCGATTAGCAAAAGTAGGACCCTCTCCATTGATGCATTCATTAACAAGTTATTTCTAATTTTAATCGTGTTTTGTTATACCGCGTGATGTACAATCAACTGATCCAAGCGCTCTAACAATAAAGGTGGAAGTGGTTCAGGGCTTTTACATATGCCAATTGCCATGGTGTAATGCTCGGCAGAAGTTACTTTAACTGTATCGAGTATTGTATGCGCACCATGACCCAGCAAATCAAGATCCATCACTATGGATTGCGGCTGATGTTCTTTTAACCATGCCATGGCATCGCGTTCACGCGCTACATGCCAAATGATGTAATCACCGCCCATTTTTTGAATGAGATTGTCACTTAATGGTATGTCTGCACAGATGAGTAATAACGTATTCATAATTATGCCAATGCTGCTGAAAAACCTTCAGACACCAACTGTTCCATGGTGTAAAACCCTGCGGGCCTTCTGTAAAGATTTTTGATTGCGTAGAGTGCCCCTTGTCCAAATGCGGCTCTGCTAATGGAGTCATGAGTTAGCCGTAGTGTCTGGTTTGGAAAACCAAAAATAATTTCATGCCGCCCGACAATGCCGCCTACTCGTATGGAGTTGACATGTTTTTTTGGATCTAACCCTAATAATTCAGCTATTCTAATAGCGGTGCCTGACACTTCTTTTTTATTGTGGAAGTGTTCTTCTATGACTTCAACACCGGCATGCGGGGCTAATTTGCGCAGGATTTTTCCGGCGATGATGATGAAATTGATACCGAGCGTAATGTTAGGCGAATAAAGCACCACTGTTTTTTTGCTTGCTTCCCTCAGGCAGTTGAGATGATGTTCCTGATAAGCTGATACTGCTGAGATGATGCCGATTTTATGCGCTGCCAGAATGTCAGCATATCCAAGGCAGGCATCCGCACTGGAAAAATCCACTACGAAATCGACAGGATTATCTTTAATAAGCTTCGCCAGATCAAGCTCAGATGAGATGTAGACAGGGATGTCCTCAGATAAGTGCTCGGTTAAGGGTGTATTGCTTCCACGAACAATCCAACATAATTTAACAGCAGGATCATTAATAAACTGTTCAGCGACTTCTTTGCCAGCTTTACCAAACCCGAACATGCCGATTTTAATCGTTTGATTCATGCATCTCCTAAATTGAATCCATCGGAGAGTAATAAGCCTCCCTTGGAACTGAACTTGTTTCCAAACGTATGATTTCTTCGATTGCCTGTATTGCCCTTAGGGGGTGTATAGCCGATTGAAAAGTTCTTTTTGCATATTTAGCCCATGCATCAAAAATCCGGTCATATTCGCCCTTGAATATTAGGTAAAGCGGTGCATGCATTGAACAATTTCTGATCACTGCGCTCATTTCTACTATTAAGCTACCATATCGATTTAAGCCTGCATCAACTACCAAGATGCCGCAAGACTTATCTTTCATAAGCTCACTGCCTTGCCCCATCATGCTGATCAGGGTGATATTTTCTGAGGCCCATCCCATACTGTCAAAACTTGAGCGAATCTGATTTGTTAATACAAAGTCTTCTGAAATTAGCAGTACATTAGACATGTTGTTCCTTATGTATTGGTTGAACTGGCAAGGAGGTTTTTTGTTTTAGCGATATATCTATTACCCGTAGAAATACTTTTGTACAAATATAAATATTTTTAGTATTGTACAAATATATTTATAGCAATACAATAAGTAATTAATCGACACCACCTTGAACATATCTTTAACAGATGCCGTCCATACAGGAAATACTGCTGGCTATACGTTCCGCTAAACTTGCAGATTTCGATGCCTGGCGTGGAAGGTTGATTGTATGGTCTGCTGCTGCAGCTGCTGGTTTTATCGTAGTATTGTTTGCAAAGCTGACCGAGCATGCGAACACCTTTTTCTTTTCATTACAAAAGTCTCAGTGGTGGTTGCCGCTGATCATCACCCCACTCGCAGGCATGGCAATTGTGTGGATAACGAGACGTTGGTTTGCGGGAGCAAGCGGTAGCGGAATACCTCAAACCATTGCTGCTTTAAATAGCGCTGAAGAGCCTTCTTCAAAACTAGTCTCGTTAAAAATTGCTATTGGAAAAATCGTACTGGGTACAGGGGCGCTGGCTGCGGGATTCTCTGCAGGAAGAGAAGGCCCGTCTGTTCAGGTTGGCGCAAGTGTGATGCATGCCTTTAGCCGCTTTCTGCCAACCGGATTCTCAGTGAATCCAAGACATCTTATTCTGGCTGGTGGCGCAGCCGGGATATCTGCAGCATTTAATACGCCACTGGCCGGTATCGTATTTGCTATTGAAGAGCTTGGTCGCAGGTTTGAACAAAAGACTAACGGCGTAGTCATCACCGCCATCGTACTATCAGGCTTGGTTTCTATATCATTGCAAGGCAATTACACCTATTTTGGCAATCTATCAGTTGGCGTCATAGACAGAAAAATCATCATCCCTGTGATCATATGTGGTCTGGTTTGCGGCGTACTCGGTGGCATTTTCAGCAGAACGCTGCTTGAAGGTTCAGGAAAAATGAACGGCCGTCTCGGATTATTCCGTCATTTGCATCCTCTTTGGTGGGCTGGATTCTGCGGCCTAATGGTTGCATTATTAGGCGCCATCAGCGGTGGTGCGGCACATGGTTCCGGCTATATTTCGACCCAGGAAATGCTCAATGGAAACATCGCGGAGACTTGGCTGTATGCCCCTGTTAAATACCTGGCAACGATATTTACTTATTTAAGTGGCGTGCCAGGTGGAATATTCGCGCCATCACTCTCCATTGGTGCCGGCATTGGTAATGATCTATTGCCTTTAATAGGTCAGCAACATGCCGCAGCCGTTTATGCACTTTGTATGGCAGGTTTTTTAGCTGCCGCTACACAAGCACCGTTGACCTCATTCATTATCGTAATGGAAATGATAGATGGGCATGAGATGATAATCAGCCTAATGGCGGTTGCGATGATTGCGTCTATTGTTTCAAGAATATTCAGTAAACCGCTGTATTCGACGCTTGCAGAAGCTCATAGTGCCAATAAAGTGAGTGTCAATTAGGATTAAAGGCACTCAAAGCTTCAAAGCATTTGAGAAATGGGTCTTGAATAAGAAACGGCCCACTCTATGAGTGGGCCGCAGGAAGGAATGACACATTCCCAAGTTATAAAATAACTTAGTGACAAATGTAATTGTAAAAACCAGCTAAGTCAATAAATTAAATGTTTATTAAAATTTATAGCGTAGCAAAAGATTTGTACTAAACATAAGTTTTGAATCAATTTCAAATTCACATCCTTGTGTAAAATAAGCCCATGTTTAACCAAAGAAAAATACGAAAATAATTAGATCATGGATACCCCTGAAAATAACGCCAAGTTAAAAATCCAAGCGCTTGAAACACTGAAGTTGTTCCGCATTATTTTCAAGTCAGCTAATCGCCATTTTCATGAAATTGAGAAATTAGCCGGTATAGGCGGCGCCTCACTTTGGGCACTTGCTGAAATTGTAGAAACTGAGAAGTTAACAGTGACTGATTTGGCGACACACATGTCAATTCACCAGTCTACAGCCAGTAATCTTTTAGATAAGCTTGAATCAGAGGGGTACATCACTAGAGTTAAAAGCACTAGTGACCGAAGAGTGGTTTATCTGAAAGCTACTGATCAGGGTCGGGAAGTGCTGGCAAGAGCACCACTTCCCCATCGTGGCATACTGCCAGATGCACTGATGCGCTTGAATCCAGAAGTGCTTACTGAGCTACACAATCACTTAACTCAATTGGTGGGCGGTATGGAAAAAATACAAATTAATACGGCATTTGAACCACTAGGTAAGAACTGATGAGTGACTTAAGTTTTAAACGTATTTAGCGCTAATAAAGAGTGGATATAGGTGAATATTATAGAACTCTGGCTTTCATTTCTTCTATGTTTTGTCATCATAACTTTTGCTGGGTATGCTCTATCAAGGTATGGTGACATACTCGCAGAAAAAACCGGTATATCATCGTCCTGGATTGGCCTCTCACTTCTTGCTACCGCAACATCATTGCCTGAACTGGCAACCGGTATCTCTGCCGTTACAGTCGTAAATGTGCCTGATATCGCAGTTGGTGATGTGCTGGGTAGTACCGTTTTTAATCTTCTTATACTCGTTTTGCTGGATGCACTGTATCAACGCGAGACAATCTATAGTCGTGCTGCTCAGGGGCATATTTTGTCGGCAGCACTTGGTGCGCTATTGATTGGATTCACAGGGTTTAGCCTGATTCTGGATCAAGCCGGCATGAGCCCGGCATGGGGGCATGTAGGTGTATATACTCCGATAATTGTACTGGTATATCTGGCAGCTATGCGATCAATACATCGCTATGAAAAGGCTACATTAGACAAGTATACCGAAACCTCGGCTGAGAGATATCCTGAAGTCACCTTACGTGAAGCCATAGGGGGTTATTTAGTTGCTGCCATTTTTGTAATTGTTGCAGGTTCTTTTTTGCCTTTTATAGCTTCTGATATTTCAGACATGATGGACTGGGATCAAAGTTTTGTCGGTAGTTTTTTTGTAGCGGCAGCTACATCAGCACCAGAAATGGTTGTGACAATTGCGGCACTGAAGCTTGGAGCTATTGATATGGCGATAGCTAATTTACTGGGTAGCAATTTGTTCGACATTTTAATTTTAGCAGTGGATGATTTGTTTTATGTAAAAGGACCATTACTTGCAAATGTAGATGCCAGCCATATCATCACTGCATTTACCGCAGTGATGATGAGTTTACTAGTGATCATAGGTCTTATTTTCAGACCTCAGCGAAGGTCTGTACTAAAGCTGACGTGGATAAGTCTTAGTCTTTTATTGCTTTACATTCTTAATGGGTGGATTCAATTTCATCATGGCTAGTCAATAACAAAGAATTCAAGTTCTTAAAGTAAGTGGAAAATATTAATATGCCAGAAGATTCAAAAATTTCACCTAATCAAAAATCAGGAATCAATTACGCACCATGGGAGCGTGTCTTCAGTCGCGTGCTCACGCCATTTGAAGAATTTATCCATCGGCAGACGACCAGTGGGCTTCTGCTCATGGGTTCTGCAATTATCGCGTTATTTTTAGCCAATGGCTCTCTGGCAGAGGCTTACCAGCACCTCATTCATACTCCCATCAGCCTGAACATAGGTAGCTGGGCAATCAATATGAGCATGCATCATTGGGTGAATGATGGCTTGATGGCCTTATTTTTCTTTGTCGTGGGCTTAGAGTTAAAGCGCGAAATTATGGTGGGCGAATTGTCTGATTTACGTCAGGCAGCGCTGCCCATCATTGCTGCTGTAGGCGGCATGGTGGTGCCTGCGCTCATCTATCTTGCATTTAACCACAATGGTGAAGCAGCCCAAGGCTGGGGGGTGCCGATGGCAACAGATATCGCATTCGCAGTCGGTGTCTTGGTATTGTTAGCGAGCCGTGTGCCTAAAGCACTCATCACATTTCTCGTGGCTTTAGCGATTGCAGATGACTTGGGAGCCGTGCTGGTGATTGCCTTATTCTATACACAGGAATTGGCATTGAATTGGCTGTTGGCTTCAGCTGTGTTAGTCGTAATCCTGATGAGCTTCAATTATGCTGGCATCCGTAAAGCCATGCCCTATTTTATAGTTGCAGTGTTACTTTGGTATGCGTTGCTGCAATCCGGTGTGCATGCGACCTTGGCTGGCGTTATAGGGGCATTTACAGTACCTGCAAGATCCAAATATGACCCTAATTTATTTGCAGATCTCATTAATGAGCAAATTGATCGCTTTATTGCCAATCGTCATCAAGATGATACCCTGATGACGAATGAGAAACTCTACACAATAGTGCAGAACCTCGAAGAAAGTGTAAATGGAGTGCAGACACCATTACAGCGATTGGAGCATATCTGGCATTTACCGGTCGCTTTTATTGTGATTCCTATATTCGCAATTTTTAACGCCGGTATTCCATTGCAGTTGGGAACGCTAAGTGAGACTTTCTCTCATCCGGTGATGCTAGGCGTAACGTTTGGTCTATTGTTTGGTAAGTTTATTGGCATAACAGGCGCATGCTGGTTAGCGCTGCGTTTAGGTATAGGACAGTTGCCTACTGGTACACGTTTCAGCCAAATTGCCGCTGTGTCAGTGTTAGCCGGTATCGGATTTACCATGTCGATTTTTATTGCTGAGTTAGGCTTTGTAAACCAGCCGCAATATCTGTTAATGGCTAAGACAGGGGTGCTGACAGCCTCTCTACTGGCCGGATTAATAGGTTTTGTTTGGCTGTGGTGGTTAGGCCATAAAACACATAAAATTATCGCTATTCATTAGCCAAGGACGCTGTCATTAGTTGACTTTCTCTGATTGCTTTGCAAATCATAATTTCAGCAAAAAAAAGATTTTAGTATCTTTATTGTTAGAGTGTGAAAGCTGAATAGTTAGAAAATTTGAAGGAAATTTCGTGATGACAAAGGCATATTAACTGACTGTTAGAATCAGATTGCGGCAGGTCGGCCTCCATAGCCGGGTGTCCGCTTAGCGGATTTAGTTGCCATTTTAGTAATTAAATATCTAGGTTTGATATCTTTGAATTTGCACGCATGTACAGAAAATTCAAAGTTACGTATTTATTAAAATAATCTATCGATATAAAGCGATTAATTGCTCAAGAGTTACGTATTTATTGATGCACCATTAAATTTTAGTAAAATTTTCATGGCTTTAAACCGTGACATCAAGTTACGTATTTATTCTCGTGAAATACATATATTTGGTGATAATAAATACGTAACTTAAAAGCCTCGGAGTTTATTCGAGGCTTTTTTATTTTTATTGGAACTATGAATAGTTAGATACTAGCTATGTTGATAAAAAAAGAGTTCACGAGATTCTCATTTTAACTTTTAGATATTGCCTCTTCCTAAATCTCCACTTAATTACAGTCGCAAAAAAGCCACCTATAATAATCTGAAAAAAACCATCAATAATTACATATAGCAGGCGTTAATAATTTAGAAATTTTAGATCTATATTTATAGATCAGGTTCGATACAGAACGTGCGTCGCTTAATTGACACATGGCTGCTAAATGGGCAAAGCGGACTGTCATTTTGACCAGTAATTTGAAATATCAGTCCGATTTCTGAATACACATCGTATTGATAATGGTTCAAAAGTCCATGTCTAGTACTACACGATAGCGAGCTTTACCATCAGCCAGATGCTTGATGGCATCATTGACTTTGCTCATTGGAAAATGCTCTGTCTGAGGATAAATATTATGTCTGGCTGCAAAGTCCAACATCATGGAAGTTGCTGCTGGCCCGCCGTTCAATGAACCAGCTACACGTTTTTGACCAAAAATTAAATCAATGGCAGAAATCTGTAATGGCTCCAAAATCGCACCCACAATCGCCACACGACCATTTGATTTTAACGTTAGGACTAATGAGGAGTTTTTTGTATGTGCAGCCCAGCTGCGAATTTTAGTAGTCATGTGGCTCTCCTTGATTAAACAGTTTGTAATTTAAAAGAGATGCTCCATTGAAAAACTCCGCTTCTTGCTATCAAACTGAAGTGGTTTAGTTAGCGTGATGATTAGATGCTTGCCATGCCCATAGATGTGCTGCTAATAATGCCCGCCACGGCGAATATACTTTAAGCCAATGCTCAGCTTCTTTTTCAGTTAACTCGGCGAGTGACATTAAACCTCTGATGGCTCTACGAACTGCTGCGTCACCATGCAGTGACCCATCCAACCAGCCATAGCCTCTTAGTAAAGTGTAATTAATTGTCCATGGACCTATTCCTTTGATTTTGGACAGTGTGTTAGAAATTTTTTCATGCGATGCTTTCTGATGCAGCCAATCATCCAAAGGCAGGTTTCCATTAGCCACATTTTCGCTCACGTAAATCAATGCCATGGCTTTACTCTGAGAAATGCCAGCACCCCTTAAACTCTCAGGACTCATCTGGGCAACATGTGCTGCGGATGGGTAGCAATAAAAACCTGATGTATGAGTCAAGTTGGCAAGCTGGATAAACTTTCGCCGCATAGAAGTGGCTGCGCTCAAACTCACTTGTTGGCCAATGATGGCCCACGTCAGCGCTTCATATGGACTCACACTGACTGGTACTCTCAGACCAGATTGCGCCCTCACCATGGCACCGATAAATGGATGGTCGGCATAAGCTTGTTCAAACTGTGCGATTGCTTGATTAAAACCAAGCATATGCCGAATCAGTGTAGTCACCTCATTAACGTCGATAGCGTCTCTTGCATCATCAACCAGCAAAGAATAGCTAACCTGGCCATTAATAAACTTCAAGCTGAGCAATGAAGGACTGCTTTTTAGGATGAGTGCTTTTTGTAGCGAGTCAGGCGTGACTCGCTCTGAGACTTCCAGCTTATCTCTACCATGGAAAGTCAAAAAATCCTGTTGCCGGAATCCGGTAGGTAACTGTATCACTTCTTGAATGTACACTTTCACGCCTATTTCTGGGCATCATGCAAAATGATACCTAGAGTGTAGCGGTTACCAGAAATCACTCGGCTTACCCCATGGCGCAAATTCACTCGGTAGACACCTTTAACACCATTGACTGGCTTATGATGAACGGCAAATATGACGGCATCGCCTTGACGTAAGTGCACAACAGTCACTTTAGATTGCATGCGTGGACGTTGCTCAGTAATGACAAATTCTCCACCTTCAAAATCTTCATCCGGTTCAGACAGTAACACCGCCATCTGTAATGGGAACACATGCTCCCCGTACAGATCCTGATGTAAACAGTTATAGTCGTCAGGCACATACTTGAGGATGAGTGGTGTTGGCAAGGTCTGGCCCGCTGAATGGCATTGCTGCAAATATGCCTGATAGTTTGATGGATATTGCATATCTATTTTCATAGCCCGGTTCCAGCAATTAGCGATAGGCGACAGTTGCCTGTAAAGCCCTGTTCTGAGCTGGTCGATCAGACTAGGTAATGGGTATGAGTAATACTTATACTCACCTTTGCCAAATCCGTGCCTTTCCATCACTACACGTTTTCTGTAACCACTTTCACCTTGGTACTGAGCAATGACACTCTTGCACTGACTTTTATTGAGTAGTGATTTTATAACTGCAAAACCATATTCATTCAGGCCATCCTCAATGGCCAGCCAGTTTTGCAGTGCAAGGTCAGGAGTTTCCTGAGTTACTGAATCCTGCATTACAGTAGATAATAAACTCATAAAGCAGCCTCTATCTCCAACAAAGCCTTCTTACGCTCAATTCCCCAGCGATAACCAGAAAGTGAGCCATCCTGACGAATCACCCTGTGACATGGAATAGCTACGGCAAGTGTGTTGGCAGCGCAAGCACTGGCTACAGCACGCACAGCTTTCGGCATACCGATTTTATTTGCGATATCGCTATAGGTTGCAGTCTCGCCACAAGGAATTTCTCTTAGTGCTTGCCATACTCTTTGCTGAAAAGCTGTACCTTGTATATCCAGTGGTAGCTCTAGGCCAATTTTTGGTGCTTCAATAAAGCCCACAACCTTTGCAACAAGCGACTCAAATGCAGCATCACCACCAATCAGATCGGAACGTGGGAATCGATCTTGCAATTCACGTAGCAATGCTTCTGGATCATGACCAATTGAAATGGCACACACACCCTTATCGCTGGTTGCCACAAGAATGCTTCCCAGTAAACATTCAGCAAGTGCAAAATGAATCTCAGTATTGGCTCCTCCCTTGATATACTCCAAAGGCTTCATGCCTAGCGTTTTAGTGGAGGAAGCATAAAAACGGCTATTAGAACCATAACCTGCCTCATAAATCGCACCAGTGACTTTCATCTTAGCGTCAAGACTTTGACGTAATGCTTGCGACCTATGGGCTGAAGCATACTCTTTAGGCGTTAATCCAGTTATCAATTTAAATATTCGATGAAAGTGAAATGCACTCAATTCTGCATACCTAGCTAGTTCTGCAAGTTTAGGCATAGTCTCTGACGTCTCGATCAAGCGGCATACTTTTGCTACCTTGACTGCGTTTACTTCTAGCAACGAGGGTTGATTTGATTTGCAACGTTTGCAGGCACGAAATCCAGCGGTTTCTGCTGCTTCTATCGTTAGATAAAAGTCGACATTCTCTGGACGTGCAGGGCGAGTACCACATGATGGTCGACAGTAAACACCTGTGGTTTTGACTGAATAAAAAAACTGACCATCTGCTTTGGTATCTTTTGCAAGAACCTGTTTCCAGCGAGGGTCATCTAACGTTTTTTGTGCTGCGTCAATTTGAATTTTTGAACTAGTCATATCTTTATTTCCGTTTGATACGTGAAAGATAAGCCATAATTAAAA